>JGI24705J35276_12238207_pt1 | contig 17343 bp, 14 predicted proteins | sample TergutNt197P4_FD_35276 | JGI IMG/M metagenome (IMG submission 35276) | reverse complement strand
CTCTATTTTCCTCAGCCTGTTGTTGACGCCGGACTTCTTCATCGGCGGGTCCATCATGCCGGCGAGTTCTGCAAGGCTTGCTTCCGGGTTTTCCAGCCGCAGCACGGCAACCTCAAAAAGCTTGTCCGGAAAGAACCCCAGGCCTTTTTTTGCTTCCACTTTCCTTATGCAGCTGATTTGCCGTTCGGCGGCATTCACTGTTTTGTCCAAGTTCGCGCTGTCGCAGTTGAGGACGCGGTTTGCTTTGTTGCGCATCTCCTTCATGATTTTTACGTTCTCGAACACCAGCAAGTGGGAATGCGCACCCATTATGTTCAGTATGTCGGTTATCTGCCCAGAATCCTTGACGTACACGACAAAGCTTTTCTTTCGCTTCACCGCCTTGGCGTGGATGCCGACAAAGCTGTTGATCAGCTTTTTCACGTCAGCGGCTAGCGCCTCAGTATTGCACACAAATTCGATGTGGTAGCCTTTTTCTGGGTCGCTTATCGTCCCGGAACCCAAAAAAAAGCCTCGCAAGTAGGCTTTCCTGCAGCACTTGGTCTTAATGAGCCCATCGTACACGCCGTCGCTGAAGTAGTTGAGGCCCTCGCGGACCATCAGTATGCCGGTTTCCCTGAGCACCTGCTCGCTCTTTTCTTCAGGCGGGATGTTCAGGTAGTATGCACGGCCTTTCTTAAGGCCCGCAGACTTAGCGATTTCCAGATCGGCGTTTATCTTGAAATACTCCTTGAGGAGCATTTTGAACCGCCTGGCCAGCGCAGGGTTCTCCGTGTGGACGACAATCGTCATCCTTTCGCCGCCGCTTGGCTTGACAGTCCCGCACATGCGGACAAAGCCTGCGATCTCCGCAAGCATGCAGCACTTTTTTTCAGTCGCGACATGCGCGAGCTCGTTTTTTGTGTCGGCGGCGAAAGACATGGAGGTTTCCCTTTGCGAACTCTTATTTTTTCGCTATGCTGAGAATTTTGCGGGCCTCGTCGGGGGTTGCGATTTCCCTTCCCAAGAGCTTCGCCAGCTTGACGGCTTTTTCAACCAGTTCGCCGTTGCTCTTGGCAAGGACCCCCTTCTCCAGATACAGGTTGTCCTCAAACCCGACCCGCACATGGCCTCCCATTATTATCGCGCCCGCAGCGATGTCAAATTCAAACCGCCCGATTGCGCATGCCGTCCAAGTGCTTCCCGGCGGTATGCTCCCCACGCAGAAAGCCAGGTCCCTGAGCGTTGCAGCCATCTGTACGCCGAGGACGAAATCAAAATGCATCGGGTGTTCGAGCAGCCCTTTTTTGTCTGCCTTGAGCGCTATGTCGATCATCCCCTTGTCGAAGCATTCAAGCTCCGGCTTGATCCCGCGCTCCTTCATGATCTTAGCGAAATTGAAAATCGTGTTGTCGGTGTTGACGAAAATTTCATCGCCCCCGAAATTGCATGTCCCGCAATCAAGCGTCGCAAATTCCGGCGTAGGCACTATTTCCGTGGATTGCAGCCTTTCCAAGTCGCTCATGCCCAGCGCCCCGCCTGTCGATGGCTGTATAATAACATCCGGGCACACTTTTAGGATAGCCTCGACGCATTCCTGAAAGCGGTCCTTGCTCTGCGTCGGCGTCCCGTCGTCCTCCCTGACGTGAAGATGGATGACCGCTGCCCCTGCGTCGTATGCCGACTTGGCCTCCCTGACGATTTCATCAACCGTGTACGGCACTGCCGGGTTGTTCTCCTTTGTCACCTCAGCGCCGCAAATCGCTGCTGCAATAATCAATTTTTCCATTTCTTCCCTCCTGTTTTCCTTTGAAATTAATAGTTGCGCTGCCTTATATATCTCTATGCTCCGCAATTGTCCTTTTGCCCTGAGCATTGAACATCTCCGAAAACTCGTTTGCCATCGCCACGGAACGGTGCTGCCCGCCGGTGCAGCCAAAAGCGATGTTCAAATGATGCTTGCCCTCCCTGATGAAGCAGGGGATCATGTCGTTTACCAGCTCGTCCACTTTTTTTACGAAGCTTTTGCTCTCCGGAAATTTCATGACGTACTGCCTTACTTTTTTGTTGTTCCCGGTCAGTTTTTTCAAGGTGGCCACGTAATACGGGTTTGGTATGAACCTCACGTCAAGCACCATGTCCGCATCGAGGGGGATGCCGTTTTTGAACCCGAAAGACTCGATGTTTACGGTAAAGCCCGCCACCTCGTCCGCGCCGGCGAAAATCTGCTTGATTTCCTCCCTGAGCCTCATTGATTTCATGTTGGACGTGTCGATTATAAAATCAGCTATGCCCCGTATCCCTTCCAAGGCTTCCCTTTCCTTCTGGATGCCGATGCCAGTCGAAAAGCTTCCCGACAGCGGGTGTGCCCTCCTCGTTTCGTTGAACCTGCGGATGAGCGCCTCGTCAGACGCTTCAAGGAAAACAAGCTTGTACGAGACCCCCATGTTCCTCAAATCAGCCAAGCACGATTCAATGTCGGAAAAAAACTCGCCGCCCCGGACATCCATCACAAAAGCCGCCCTTTCCGTTCTGCTCTTTTCCCGCATGGCAAGGCCGATGAAATTTTTTATCAGGGCCGGCGGCATGTTGTCTATGCAGTAATAGCCCATGTCCTCCAAACAAATAATAGCCTGCGTTTTCCCGGCGCCGGAAAGCCCTGTAACAATAACCGCCTGCAAATTGATCTCCTTTCAGCACTCTACAATGTTCACTATCCTGCCCATGTCGATGCCCGCATCCAAGGCCCTCTTTATGCCTCTTTCGCATGAGCCCACACCTTCGGGCGTATGCGCGTCGCTGCTTATGACAAATGCCGCATCCGTCTTTGCCGCAATCCTTATCGCCTCTGCCGACAAGTGCTCGTGGTGGTCGTTTATCTCAAGGTACGTGCCCCGGTCGGCGCACGCCTTTGCTATCTCAAACACGTCAAAAGGCCCCTTGTCCCCCGGGTGGGTGAAAATCTTGATCGGGTTTTCGTAAATCGCTTTCAGCGCCATGTCAGTGTTCTTGCACATCAGCCTGCCGCGCCCGGGCAGGCCAAACGGGCTGTGGCTGTGCATGAAATTCCTCACGGTCCTGCCGTTGCGCGTGGCGTAATGGTAACCGGCTATTATAAAATCGTATTCTGCAAGGTCGCTTTCCCCGATGTCCAAACAGTTCCCGAAATCGCAAATATTGGCTTCAACAGATAGAAAAATGTCCATTTCCGTGTAAATTTTCCTCAACAGGTCTATCTCAAGGCGCATGTCTTGTATTTCCCTCTTGTCGATGCCGTAAAACAGGTGGCCCGGCCCGTGATCCGCAACCGCAATGCCGGTCAGGCCCTTTTGAGCAGCTGCGCGGACATTGTCCTCTATCCTGCCCTTCCCGTGCGAGTAGTATGTATGAGTATGGTAATCGAATTTGATTTTATAGCTTTTCTCCATGTCACGCGTCCCCAATAATCCTCACCTCCGGTTCAAGCTTCACCGCGAACCTGTCATAGACGGTGTGCTGCACCAGATGCATCAAGTCGATGATGTCTGACGCCGTAGCTTCTCCGTTGTTCACAATGAACCCTGCATGTAGCGGAGATACAGCAGCGCCGCCCACCGTCAGCCCTTTTAGCCCACAGTCCTCTATAAGCTTGCCGGCGAAATGCCCGTAAGGCCGTTTGAAAAAACTCCCTGCGCTAGGCATGCCGACAGGTTGCTTTGCATTGCGGAGCTCAGCGAACTCGCGCATTTTCCCCTTGATTTCTTCTGCGTCGCCGTATTCAAGTTCAAGCGCGGCGCCGGTTATTATGTCTCCCGTATCCTGCATGGAACTGTGCCTGTAGGAAAAGCCCAAATCGGCAGCGCCAAGCGCGTACTCTCTTTGGCCGTCCTTTGAGATCAGGCTGACGCTGCGAACGACGCCTTTCATCTCGCTTCCGTACGCCCCCGCGTTCATGAACACTGCCCCGCCGATGCTGCCCGGTATGCCCGAAGCGAATTCCAGGCCGGCGAGGCCCGCTTCCATCGCTGCCCTCGCCACAGCCGCAACCGGAGCTCCCGCCCCTGCCGACAATGCCTTGCCGCTGACTTCTATCTGCGAAAACGCCTCGCCAATCTTGACTATGGCCCCTGGGTACCCGCTGTCGCATACGAGGATGTTTGTGCCGCTGCCTATGGCAGTGTACCCGCACCCAGACCGCGACAGCACCGCCAGGGTGCGCCGCAGCTCATCCATGCTCCTTGGTACGATCAGAAGCGCCGCTTTCCCTCCGGCCTTAAGCGACGTGTGCGCACCCATGTCGCAGTCCAAAACCATGTTGCCAGGCGGCATTTCTTCCAGCAGGCGCCGATATACGCTTAACATTCTCCCCTCCGCCAATGGGCACAGTCAATTTTGCTGTGCCGTCAATTGAATAAGCAATTCCATCTTGTTTAAAAGGCTCCGCTCCACTTCCAAGCAGAACGGCTGCAGGTTTTCCTTCTTTAGGTATTCCATCAACGCGCGGTTGTATTCCTGCTCGCTCATGCTTATTTCAAACACAGGGTACCGGTTCTCCAGCAGGAAGTAGTACATGGCCGCCCTTGCGACAGCCTCGGTATGCTCGTCAAAAGGGTATATTTCAATAATCCTGTGGTGAAGGCACACCGCTTTGGTTATCGGGTCGGGCTCCATGTCGGCAGAGTAGAACCACCCCATCAGTATGTCCATCTGCTCTTCAATCTCAGACGGGTGGGGCGGGTTGTAGTTGATCGCCAAAAGGACCGGGTTCCCTTTTCTGTAGCACGTGGCCCCTTCCCCTGCGAGCATCCGGTGAAAGCTGAAGATCATCTCCCTGCTCAAGCTCGACGATATCGCCAAGCTGCTTTGCACCGCTTTGAAAAGGCTGCTGTACTTCTCAACCAGCAGATGCTCGCTCAAACTCGCTTCTGCCACCAGTTCCCCTTTGAGGATCGTCTCCACGTCATGCCTGCTCAAAACGCTCCCGTCGAGCCTCATCGAGCTGTGTATCCAGTCAGCCATGTCCATTTCCCTTATGTATTTGCAGACTTCGCTGCTGTACGGTTTTCTGTTTTCCAGTATCAACTGCTTTTTTTTAATTTCGCGAAACATCATTCTACACCGGGTATACAGCGTCCTCCTCATTCAACAAGCTGAAGTCTATCCTGTACTTTTTTTGCGCTCTCCGTTTGAAGAATTCCTCAGCCGGCAAAGGGAACAGCGCTTTTGTCAAAACGTCTTCTTCCTGCTCCTTGAACGTTTTGCATTCTTTCTTTATCGACTCGAGCTCAGGCTCGATAAGGTCTGCCGGCCTGCACGTTACCCGGGCTTCGTCCCCGATGGTCTTTTTGACGATGTCTTCACTAATGGGGACTGTGGTCTTTCCGTACATGCCTTTGACTAGCATTTTCACCTCATTTGGCACCATCTTGTAGCGCTCTCCGGTAATTACGTTGAGCACTGCCTGAGTGCCTACGATTTGGCTCGTGGGCGTCACAAGGGGCGGGTACCCGAAGTCTTCCCTGACCCTCGGTATTTCCTTCAGCACCTCGTCGTACCTGTCAAGCGCGTTTGCCTGCTTAAGCTGGACAATCAGGTTTGACAGCATCCCCCCCGGAACCTGGTAGATCAGGGTGTTGACGTCGATGCACATCAGTTTGGGGTCAAGCAGCCCGTTGGCGATGTATTTTTCCCTCATGGGCTTGAAATACTCTGCAGCCTCGTTGAGCAGGTCAAAACTCAGGCCGGTGTCGTACTGCGTCCCCATAAACGCTGCAACCATAGCTTCCGTAGGCGGCTGCGAAGCGCCTCCCGCCAAAGGCGAAATCGCCGTGTCGATGATGTCGGCGCCCGCCTCGGCCGCTTTCATGTAAGTAAGGCTGCCCAGCCCGCTGGTGGCGTGCGTGTGTATCTCCAGCGGGATTTTTATTTCTTTTTTCATTGCCGTGACCAGGTCAAAAGCGTTGTACGGGTCAAGCAGCCCAGCCATGTCCTTGATGCAGACCGAGTCCGCGCCCATCTCTTCGATTTCTTTGGCAAGCCCTATGAATACCTCGTTCGAGTGGATTGGGCTTTTTGTATATGAAATCGCGCCCTGCGCGTGCCCGCCGTTTTTTTTGGTTGCCCTGATCGCCCTGTCCAAGTTCCTTGTGTCGTTTAGGGCGTCAAAAATGCGGATTATGTCTATCCCGTTTTCGATGGCCCTGCCTACGAACTCGTCGACGACGTCATCTGCGTAATGCTTGTACCCGAGCAGGTTTTGGCCGCGGAGCAGCATCTGCAGCTTTGTCTTCTTTATGCCCTTTCTAATGGCCCGCAGCCTTTCCCACGGGTCCTCGTCAAGAAAACGCAGGCAGGCGTCAAATGTGGCGCCTCCCCACACTTCAAGCGCACAGTAGCCGATGTTGTCCATGGTTTCAAGCACCGGTACCATCTCGCTGGTCGTCATCCTCGTTGCAACGAGCGATTGGTGCGCGTCCCTTAGCGCCGTTTCGGTAATCCCGACTTGAGCCATAATCCAGCCTCCTTAACTTTGTCGCCGGCAAAAACGCCCTGCCTTATTGCCATGCTCTGCATAATATAGTATATTAGTGGTGAACAACCCAAAATTGCCCAACTTCCAGTAAGCAAGAGGTATTGATTTGAAACTGTACGTCATCAGCGACACCCACGGCAAAATCGACAAAGCCCTAAACGTCTATCGCAAGCTCAACTCGGTTGACCTGATCGTGCACCTCGGCGACGTCCGCCGCGATGCCCAGCGGATTGCCGAATACACAGGCACAAGAGTGATAAGCGTTGCCGGCAACAACGACGGGCTGTATTCAAAAGACGATTTTGAGATACTTGAAACCGAATACGGCGATATCCTCCTTACCCACGGGCACAAGCAAAACGTGAAGCACGGCTTGCAGAACCTGCTGTACAGGACTTGTGAAATGGACTGCAAGGCAGTTCTTTTCGGCCACACCCACGTACCGGTTTTCACGGAATCAAACGGAATATACCTGTTGAATCCCGGAAGCCTGACTTTCCCATTCGACGGCACACAGGGGTCCTACGCCATCGTCAACACCTCAAAAGGCGAATTCAACGCGTCAATCGTCTATTACCAAGGCATTTTCTAGCTTACCGGATGCTCTCTGCCAAAACCTCCTCGAATATCTCAAGCCCCCTGTCGAGCTGCTCGTCCGTGACGCAAAGCGGGCACAGGAACCTGATCACGTTGCCGTAAGTGCCGGCGCTTTCCAGCAACAGCCCTTTTTGAACTGCCGCGTCGACGATTTTGTTGACGATGTCCGGGTTGACATCTTTTGACGCCTTGTCCTTGACAAACTCGACCCCGATCATCGCGCCAACTCCCCTAACGTCGCCAACCACTTCGTATTTTTCTTTCCATTCGTTGAACCTCGCCATGCACTTTTCGCTGATTTTCCTCGCCTTTGCGGGGTAATCCTCCCTCTGCATGACCTCAATCAGCTTCAGCGCGGCTGCGCACGAAACCGCGTTGCCGCAGAACGTTCCTCCGATCGTGCCGCCTGTCACCCCGTCCATAACTTCGGTCCGCGCCGTCACCGCCGACAGCGGCAGGCCTCCGGCGATGGATTTTGCCGTGGTTATTATGTCTGGGGCGCAGCCTTCTTCTTTGAAATAGTCGGATGCGAACATCCTGCCCGACCTGCCCCAGCCGGACTGCACTTCGTCGACGATCATCAGTATGCCGTGCTTGTCGCAAATCGCCCTGACAGCTTTTACCCACTCGATCGGCGCGGGGACGAACCCGCCTTCGCCCTGCACAGGCTCAAAGACAATGGCCGCCACGTATTGCGCCGGGGACGCTTCAACGAACACTTGCTCGATTTTGCCTATGTAGTACTGTACCGCCTCGGCGTCGGTCATGCCTTCCGGCTTCCTGTACAGATACGGGAATTCGGTCCTGCAGATGCCGTCGGGGAACGGGCCCATCCCTACCGCGTAGGCTTTCTTTGCGGTCATCGCCATAGTCATCATCGTCCTGCCGTGGAAAGCCCCTGAGAAAACGAGTATGTTTGGCCGTCCGGTGTAGTTTTTTGCTATTTTGACCGCGTTTTCGTCGGCCTCAGCACCGCTGTTCACAAACATCGTCTTGCGTTTCTCCCCTTTCACAGGAATGATTTCATTCATTTTTTCTGCAAGATCGATATATCTTTCATGGGTGACGATGTTCATCATTGCGTGAAAGTACTTCTCCGACTGCTCCTTGACAGCCTCGACCAGCTCAGGATGGCTGTACCCTATGTTCAGCACGCCTACCCCTCCGACCCAGTCCAGAAACACGTTTCCGTCAACGTCCTCGAACATCGCGCCCTCGCCGCGCTTGATTACGCAGGGATAGATGCTCTTAATGGCATTTGGCATAGCCTCTGCCCTTCTTTCCAGGATTCCCTTTGCGAGCGGCCCTGGCAACGGTGTGACAATTTTTGGTAATGCATCTCTCAACATTTTTCTTCCCTCCATGTTTTTAATGTTTTATTAATTTCAATTATGAATTAGCTGTTGGTTTCAAATTCTGACAGTTTTCTGTACAATGTCGCCCTAGACATTCCAAGCTCTTTTGCGATCCTTTCTTTCGCAATGCCGGTATTTCCGTATTTCATGAGCTTTTGGGCTATTATTTGACGCTCGTGCCGCCTCATCTGCTCCGAAAAAGTGAGCCCGTCATCGTCGCCCCTGACCGCTTGCTCTTCTCTCTTTGTTATGCGGCGTGGGACGTCGTCCACCCCGACAATGTCCCCAAACGCCATGTTCGTGTTGTACTCTACCGCATTTTCCAGCTCCCTGATGTTCCCCGGCCAGCCGTAGTTCATGTACATGCTTTCGACTTCTTTCGCAAAGCCGACGATTTGCCGGTTCATGAATACGTTGTACTTTTTCAGGAAGTAGTCCATCAGGGGCACTATGTCCTCGCGCCGTTCACGAAGCGGCGGTATCACGAGCGGAATGACGCTGAGCCTGTAGTAAAGGTCCTCCCTGAAGGTCCCCTCGACAATCATCGCTTCAAGATTTTTGTTCGTGGCCGCTATCACCCTGACGTCCACGATGATCGTCCTGTTGCCCCCGACTCGCTCAAACCTCATGCTCTGCAAGGCATGCAGTATTTTGACTTGCAGGACGAGGGGCATGTCCCCTATTTCGTCCAAGAATATCGTGCCGCCGTTGGCCATTTCAAATTTGCCGATTTTTCCTTTGTCGCTGGCTCCGGTGAAAGCCCCCCTTTCATACCCGAACAGTTCGCTCTCAAGGAGGTTTTCCGGTATCGCACCGCAGTTGACCGTTATGAACGGCCCGCCCCCCCTCGCGCTTGCGTAATGGATCGCTTTTGCGAACATCTCCTTGCCTGTGCCGCTTTCGCCGCTGATCAGAACGGTCGAGTTCCCCCTGGAAGTGAGCAGCGCTTGGTACTTGGCTCTTTGTATTGGCTCGCTTTCCCCCATAATGTCGTCGAACGTGCATTTTAGCGCCCGCGTATTGATATTGTACACTAGTTTCCGCGCTTCTTCAATGTCCCTCACGGACAGGACTGCCCCTTCAATGCTGCCGTTTGAAAAAAACGGCTTCGCCGTGACGATTATGTGCAGGCTTCCCTTTTCATTTTTGTACAATTCTTCGTTTTCAGTGTATCCGCCCCCGTTTTTCGCCACTTCGGCCGCCGGCGACCCCATCATGTATTTGTTCAGGTGCTTCCCGATTATGTCCCGTATGTCAGCCTTAAGCAACGAAGCGGCAATATTGTTGCAATGTATGATGTACCCGTTCCTGTCAATCGAAAAAATCCCTTCATGCGCCGCCTCCAGCAGCGTCTCCATTTCGCTCATGGAGTTTTGGACGGTTGAGAACGCTTTGCGCTGTTCGGCCCTGGCCGCCAGAAGGTCTGCCATTTTCTCCACTACTGCGACCATGTCCTTGCCCTTGTCAAGCAGTATGGCCTTTTGCTCTTCATTGATGGCAAACAGCCCTATTATCCCGATTACCCTGCCTGACACCTTGATCGGAGTGCATATCTCGGCGAGTTCCGGCGTGTCGCTCCCGCCGTACCCGGCAGAGAGCCCGTAGCTTTCGGAATTCACGGCGTCCTCAACGCACTCTGTCGCTCCGCTCCTCAATACCCTTGCGTACAGGTTGTCGGCGTGGATTTCCCCGGCTTCTTCCTTTTGCCCGATCATGCCGGCGTACTTCCCGGTCCCGCCGATTATAGTGAGCTCATTGTCCACTATCTCGACTTCAACGCCAAGAGCGACCCCTGTGGCGTCGGCTACCTGTTGCACGCTGCTCGCTATCTCTTTGAGTGCAGACATTGTTCGCCTCCTGCTTTCATATGGCCGCCACTGCTTTCATATGGCCGCCCCCTGGTCTTCTTTCGACAACGCGGATCCGAGGTTTATCGAAGTCTTCTCAAGTTCCAAAACCATATTGCTCAATTCGGAAAGCCTTTTGCGCGAAGCGTCTGCGTTCATAGCCAGATGAGCGGTGTATAGTATCTTTTCCAAGTCATGGTGGACCTTTGATATCCTTCCCTTGATGTCCTCAAGCAGTTCATCGTCCATGGCGTCCATGATCGCCTCTTCCTTGGTCAGCACTGTGCTCTTTTCCAGCGCAAACGAACTGTTCCCAAACACCGGCAAGCAGTCGTACCCAAGCTCTTTTTTGATAGTTCCGGCAAGGTCCCTCTTGGCGTTTTCTTCACCGTGGACGAGGAAAATGTTCACAGGCTTTGCTTGAAAACCTGCGAGCCAGCTCAGGAGGCCATCCTTGTCGGCATGGCCTGAAAAGCCCTCCAAGTTGTATATTTCTGCATTCACCTGAATAGTTTCGCCAAAAATCACTACTTCCTTTGCGCCTTCGAGCAGGTGCCTTCCGAGGGTGCCCTCTGCCTGATACCCGACAAAAACTATGCTCGACTTCGGGTTCCAGAGGTTGTGCTTGAGGTGGTGCCGGATGCGCCCCGCTTCGCACATTCCGCTTGCTGAAATTATGACCTTCGGGCCGGTGTCGGAATTTAGCGCCCTCGACTCTTCGGTCGTCCTTGTGAACTTCAGGTTTTTAAAGTCGAGGGGATTGTCCCCCTTAAGGATGTAGTCCCTGGTTTCCTCGTTGAAAACCTGCGCGTTTTTCCTGAAAACTTCTGTGGCGGTCGTGGCCATGGGGCTGTCGACGAATACAGTGAGCTTGCCCAGCTCGTCTTTGTACTTTGAATTTTCTTCATAGAACCTGTTGAACTCGTAGATCAGCTCCTGGGTCCTTCCCACCGCAAACGAGGGTATAACAACCGTTCCGCCGCGCCTTGCAGTCGCCAGCACGATGCCTATCAGCTGTCCGATGCTTGACGAGTTTTCTGGGTGCAGCCGGTTTCCGTATGTAGCCTCCATGATGACGTGGTCTGCTTTTTTTATGATCGTCGGGTTTCGCAGGATCGGGCGGCCCACCATGCCAATGTCGCCCGAAAACACGATCTTCGATACGTTTTCGTTTTCTTCGACCCAAAGCTCTACGATCGACGAGCCGAGAATATGCCCAGCGTCGTTGAAAACTATTTCCATTTCGTCGTTTATTTTGATCAGCTGGTCATATAGGGCAGGTTTCAGGAATTTAAGCGATGCCACTGCGTCGCTGTACGTGTACAAAGGCGCCACCATGCCCCGGCCCGCCCTCTCGGCTTTCCTGTTCTTCCATTCGGCTTCTTTCTCGTGGATGTAGCCGCTGTCCTTGAGCATTACGTCAACCAGGTCGGCCGTCGCGTCAGTGCAGTATATGTCGCCCCGGAACCCGCGCTTGACCAAAAGCGGTATCCTGCCGCAGTGGTCGATGTGCGCGTGGCTGAGTATCAGGCAGTCGATTTCAGCAGGGTCAAAAGGGAAGTCCTCGTAGTTTTTCGCTTCCTCAGCTTTGCTGCCCTGAAACTGCCCGCAGTCAAGCAGCACTTTGTGCTTGTCTGTCGTTATCAAATGGCAAGAGCCAGTCACCCCTGACGCCGCACCGCAAAACTGTATTTTCATTTGCACCTCCACACTTTTTGATATGTGTCAATTTTTATTATACATCCAAGTGTCAAAAAAACAAAGCCACATGCGCGTTAAGCAGTTACCGCGGTGCAGCATGTTTGGTTTTTATTTCTGAAATGAACAGCCCCGCCAGCGCCAGCGCCGTCCCTGCCGCAGACATCCATGTAATCCTCTCGCTGAGCACGGCCACGGAAGTCACCACGGCTACAACCGGGATCAAATAAATGTAGATGCTGGTCTTTACAGCCCCCAGAAATTTTATCGCCGAATTCCACGTGGCGAAGCACAGCGCCGAGGCGCCCATGCCCAGGAACAGGATGTTGAGCAGGTTTACAGGCTGCGTAAAGCGAGCAAGCCCCGGTTCGAAATGGAACAAAAATAGCGCAGGCACCGTAAAAAGAAGCCCGTAGCAGAATATCCTCCTCGTGGTTTGAACCGTGCGGTAACCCAGCTGGCTTATCTTCCTCACTAGAATGGAATAGACCGCCCAGACAAATGCCGCCGCCACGGCGATAAAGTCCCCGGCGGGGTTTAGCTCAAGGACGGTGCTCCCGCTGAAGCTGATAAGGAATATCCCGGTGATCGCGGCGACAAACCCTATGTAGAAGTTGGCTTTGGGCTTTTCGCCGTCGAGCAGCCAGTTCGCCAAAAGCGCAGTAAAGAACGGGGCTATTGAGACGATAACCCCCACGTTTGAAGCCGCAGTAAAATATATGGCGTTGCTCTCAAGCAGGCAGTACAGCGTAATGCCGCTAAGGCCTGCCGCCATGAACATCAATTCCTGCTTTTTGTCCGCAAGCCTGAGCCTTTTAGGGTAGGCTGCGAAGAGCGTCAGCGCACCGATGCTGAAGCGGAAAAACAGTATTTCAATCGGCTTGAAGCACAGGAGCAGTGTTTTCGTCGATATGAACGTGGTCCCCCAAATAAGAACAGTCATTAGCGCCAAAGCATGGCCCTTGATGCGGTTGTCTTCCTTCACAATGCCCTCCTGCTCCGGCTAGTCGTAATTCCTCTTTAGAGCTACTTCTGTTTTCTGCCTGCCCTCTTTCCACTTGATTTCACCAGGCGTTATGCAGCCTTGCACAGGGCACACGTTGAGGCACAGGTGGCAGCCGACGCAATGGTCGTTGAGCTTCGGCTTCCTCCTCTTTTCGTCCCAGTCGATGGCTTGGTGGGCACCGTCGAAGCAAGACACGTAGCACCTGCCGCACCCTATGCATTTCTTTTCGTTGAAATCAGGGAGTATCTGGAAGTCCCGGTTCAGGTCTTCTGCCGGGATCATGTTCGGTAGGGCCGCGCCGATGAAGTCGTCCAGCTTGCCGTAGCCCCTTTCGTCCATGAAGTGCATCATGCCCGACTTCAAGTCTTCGACTATCCTGTAGCCATACTGCATTATCGCCGTAGTGACTTGGACGTTCCTGCAGCCCAGGGCGAGGAATTCGGCAGCGTCCCGCCATGTCTCGATGCCACCGACGCCTGAAATTTCAACGTTCTTCAGCTTTTCATGCTGGAGCATCTGCGCGGCGAACCTGAGCGCGATGGGTTTTATCGCCGCTCCGGAATATCCTGATATTGACGATTTCCCGTTGACCACGGGCATCCCCGTCATGTTCTCAAAGTCGATGTTCGTGATCGATTTCACGGTGTTGATCGCCGATATCCCAGCTGCGCCGCCTTCTATCGCGGCAATCGCCGGGATTTCTATGTTGGTGATGTTTGGAGTCATCTTGGCTATGAAAGGAATTTTGGTGGTTTCGGTAACGGCTTTGCTGTATGCCGTGACCAGCTCAGGGTCGGTCCCCACGTCGGCGCCCATGGCGTGGCTGGTCATCTGCGGGCAGGAAAAGTTCCCTTCGATCAGGTCTGCACCCGCCTGTTCGCACATCTTCGCCAGCGCCCTCCACTCCTCGTCGCTGCTTCCCATGATGGTGGCGACCATCACCTTGTCGGGGTAGTCCCTTTTTAGTTTCATCATGTTTTCAAAGTTCAATTCGGTGGGCTTGTCTGAAATCTGTTCCATGTTCTTGAACCCAAGCCAAGGAAGCCCTTCTTTGTTGGTCTGGTCGAACCTGGGCGAGCACTCGTCTGCAACGAACACGCCCACTGTTTTGAAGAAAACGCCGCCCCACCCTGCTTCGTACGCCTTCGCGACCATTTCGTAATTGCCGCCCACAGGCGACGATGAAAGGAAAAACGGGTTTTCGCATTCGATCCCCAAGTATTTGATCGACAAATCCTTCTTAACAGCCATCCTACTTCACCCCCTTCTTTTCAAGGTACGCAATGATCGACGCCGCTGCGTCCTTGCCTGCTTTGACCGCTTCCACAACGGTGCCGCCGCCGTTCACCACGTCGCCCCCTGCAAACACTTTCGCCATGTTGGTCTTGCCCTTGGCGGTTGCCTTTACCAAGCCCTTTTCGTTCAGGGCCACAGGCATTATTTTCGACATGTCCTCAGCCTTTTGGCCTGTCGCAAAGACTATGGCGTCCGCTGCTATCTTCAAGCCGGACTTCCCGTCCCTGCCGTTGAACATGGCGTATTCCAGCTTTGATTCGCCTACAAGCTCGGCAGGCGCCATGTTGGTGGTTATCCCTATCCCCAGGGAAAGCGCGTATTGGAATTCGCTCATGCTGCCGGGCGCTTCTTCTAGCGTCCTCCTGTATACGATGCGTACTTCGTCCGCCCCAAGGAGCTTTGCCGTGACTGCGCAATCCACTGCCACGTCGCCGCCGCCAACAACGACCACTCTCTTTCCGAAATCAAAGGCTTCCTGCTTCGTCCTTGCGCTCTTCAAAAAGTCTACCGCCGTGTATGCGCCGGCAAGGCCTTTGCCCGGTATGTCCGGAAGGTTGCCGCCCCAAAGCCCGGCGCCGATGAAGACGGCGTCGAAGCCCATCTGCGAAAGGTCGATGCCATCGCCTACTTTCCTCCCGAATTCGAATTTTACCCCAAGGCCCTTCACTTGCGCGACGTCGTGGTCGACCACCGCTTGGGGCAGCCTGCTGGGCGCAATCCCGTATGTCAGCACCCCCCCGGCTTTTTCTTCCTTTTCAAAGACAGTCACCCTGTAGCCCGCTTTTGCAAGCTCGGCAGCGCACGCAAGGGACGCGGGGCCTGCGCCGACGCAAGCCACTTTCCCTGCTTTCTTCTTCGCGGGGGTTTTTAATACTTTCATCTTGAAGGTTTTTTCCTGTTCGACAGCGTACCTCTGAAGTTTCCCGATTTCGATGGGCTTGTCTATGCCGCACCTGCTGCAAGCTTCTTCGCACAGGTCGCCCGTGGGGCATACTCTGGCGCACGTGCCTCCCAATACGTTGTTTTCGCGGATCGTCTCTGCGGCGCCTTTCGGGTTCCGAAACCTTATGGACCTGATGAACCTGGCTGGGTCCGTCCCCGCAGGGCACCCCTTGCTGCACGGCGCATCGTGGCAAAGAAGGCATCTCGCCGCCTCTTCCATCGCCGTCCTGTGCGTAAATCCGACAGAAGCTTCGGAAGTGTATTTTGCTTTTGTCACTTTACTCACCTTTGACCACCTCCTCTGATTTTATAGTAGTTGTAGTTGTAGTTGTTGCAGCTTTCAGCAAATCGCTGAAAGATAAATGCCTGTAAGCCTATTATAAACCAATTACAGACACTTTACAGGATATTTTTACATATTTTCGGGATAATTTCAAGATATTTTCTTGAAATTGCGATTCGTTTCTGATATGATGGTTAATGGCTTAGAGATTCGTAGCGCAAATAAAAAACAAGAAAACAATGTCCCTAAGTCACTAACCACCGCGTTAGTATGTCGCATGCGGGTGTAGTTCAATGGCAGAACGTGAGCTTCCCAAGCTTAAGGCGAGGGTTCGATTCCCTTCACCCGCTCCATCAAACAAAAGCGCCGCCGAGGGGCGGCGTTTTTACTTGGGAATCGAACCCGAAAGGGCGTCGAGCAAAAGCAAAACGCCCCTGCGTGGCGTTTTCTGCGAGACGGCCCAAGCCCGCCGAACGGGCGGGCGCATAGATCATAGGCGGCCTTCCGACAAACCCTGGACCATTTCCAACGTCTTCATGATCCATTCCAACGCGCCGCTAAAGCGGTAGCCTGTAAATCCTGCCTCGGTGAGTATGGCGCTGACATCATCCCCGGATATGTTGAGGTTTAGAAGCCCCTCCAGATTGCCGCGTTCCGCTGCGATCTCCCGCGAATAATCCCAGTATGTCCCCGAGTAACCGAAGCTGGTGGCATACTTGGCGGGATCGCTCACCGCGTCGCGCACCATCTCCCCGGTATCCTCATAAAAAAGGCTGCGGCCGTTATCATAAAGCGCGTAAAAGGACTCGCCGCCATTGCCGACCTTGATGGCCATATTGGACAGATGCCGATCGTCCTGCCGCGTGATGAAGTCGAGCAGGATCATGCGGGCGACATCGTCCCGGTACTGGAGCCGGACGTCAACTAGGTTCCGATACTCATTGTCAGAGCGCGCGCCGTCGAAGAGACGGCGGAAGTGGACAATGTATTCCTTCGAGAAGTCATACAGGAATGTGGAGAACACCGTATCCTTATCGATACGTATCGCCGGGCAGACAGGCACACCCAGCTTATCTGCCAGCAAGCTGACGGCGACCTCCGACTCCACATCGGTGTGCAACGGGCTGATGCGTCGCTTGTATATGCCATATTTCCCGTTGTGAACGCCGTAGCGTTTGATGTTATATCCTTCCGGCGTGTCTATGCTGTCTCCGACCAAGTCGATCCGCTGACGGAACACCGAAGTGAAGACGTCGGTCATGGCTGAGTCCATCCGTTCACTTTTCGTCCGCGCTATCCAGAGCAGGTCTTTCGGGTGGATTCCGCGCGTGACTTCGGCGATGCGCGGCACGTCGTACTGGGATAGCCCCATGCGGAACAGGATGCGCTCGATGTCCCGTCGATCCTGGCTGACCACACGCTCAGCCAGGAACTCGTTGAACTCCTCAGGAGTCCATTTGATCCGTCCCTGTGTATAAAGGGTAACCACTTCATTGAATTCGGGCGCGGTGAAAGAGACGGCGTTGTTTTTACTGATCACGCCGACGATCTCATTTTCCCATTTCAGGTAACGCTTATCATTTCCCGGTTCGACGGTGCGCTCCCTTCGGTCTGCGGGTTTTTCCACATCGGCAGGGATCTGATAGGATTTCCCATCTTTATACGCACCGGGGATTTTACCTTCGCTGCACAGCACGCGTACGCGCCGGTCAGATATGCCCCATCTCTCTGCAGCATCCTGGGCACTCATATATTCCATCACGGTCAACTCCGATTCGTGTTATCGCTGTTATACAGCCATCAATCTTCATACTCCAACAACTGCCAAC
>JGI24705J35276_12238209_pt1 | contig 17355 bp, 16 predicted proteins | sample TergutNt197P4_FD_35276 | JGI IMG/M metagenome (IMG submission 35276) | reverse complement strand
TCTAAGTTTCGTGAGGGGGGAAAAGTCGTAACAAGGTGGCCGTAGGGGAACCTGCGGCCGGATCACCTCCTAAGAAAATATCTCAAGCAGTAAAAGCTTGATTGGAGGAGCAAGGAGAACATCTAAAGGCTCTATACGTCAAAGTCCAGTTCTTAACACAGGAAAAGCAAGTAATAGCTAAAAGTTGGGTTTCAATAGTTCTTTATATTTTATTTTTTTAGTAGTTTGAACTTTTAAAAATTCTTTTTCAGCATATTTTCGGTACCATAGAAAATTAGTATCTATATATGATACAAATTTTGGTTGGTTTACTTATGGGTGTATTCGATTGTTAAATGTTACCTGTAGAGGTGTGTTAGTTACTTTTGGAAATGACAAAGCACAGAGTAGCGTTGAAAGTGTAAAGAAGAATAAAATTAGGTTTTCATGTTTACATTACTTTCAATATTGTATTTCTCTAAAAAGTTTGGGTTTGATGATGGTAAATGAGTTTTTGTAAGGTTTTCTTGGTAAACATCTGTTTTAAGTGAATTTGTTGGCTAAAAAATGATGTTGTTTTTGCGCAAACCCATAAATATTCAGCTTAGGCATTAGGCTTATTTGTATTAACGGAGAAAAATGGTATGGTTTCATTAAGAGCTTTAGCGCCGTCTTTAACTCGAATAACTGTTGCAGGAGCCGTAGGTGCAGCATTGCATGTCGGTCAAGGTGATTGTGATTTAATCGATGCAAAAGCTGTAGAATTCTCAAGGGCAGTTCTAAAGCAAAGTGATATTGATGGTGAAGTTATTTGTTGTGAAGGACCAAAAGATCACGCTCCAGCGTTTGAACGTAGAGAAAAAGTTGGTACTGGAGATGGTCCAGCACTTGAATTTGTTGTTGATCCTGTTGACGGTACCACTGCAGCTAGTAAGGGTAGGAAAGACGCTATTTCTGCGCTTGCGTGTGCTCCAAAGGGGTGTTTTCAAGTTTTGCCCGATGATGGGTATTACTTTAAAGTTGCTACTGATTACCATAGTATTGGTAAGCTGTCTTTGGATATGAGTACCGAAGAAATTGTGCAAACAATTGCCCAGTCAAAAAATATTTCTATAGAAAAGTTTACTGTTATCATGCTGGATCGAGATAGGCATAGTGAAATTCTAAAAACTCTACGGCAAATGGGTGTAAGAATCATTCTTATTCCTGACGGTGATATCGCGGGGGCAGTAGTTGCGGTAACTCCGAATTCTGGGGTTGATTTGCTTATAGGTGCAGGAGCTGGGCCAGAAGCAACAATCGCAGCGACGGCAGTAAAATGCTTAGGTGGGACAATGCTTGTTAGAGTTTGGAATCCAAACAATGATGAAGCTCGTGTGGAACGTTTAAAACAGGCTGGGGTAGATGTAACCAAAACTTATAATGAGAATGAATTGGCAAAAGGTAATGAACTGGTTTTTGTAGCTTCAGGTGTAACTAAAGGTGAACTTCTTGATGGGGTACGTTTAAGTCGTGATAGTGCAACTGTGTGTTCAATTTGTATGCGCCTGCCAAGTGGAACTATAGAAAAATCAGAAACAACTTTGCGTTTTAAAGATCACCCAGTTTATAAGCAATTTGTAAATGAAACATAGCTTTTTTTTATTTTATTTATTTTATAACATCATAAACATTGATTTTACTTGCTGAATTCCATGTGTTCCACGTAGACGGTTTATTAGGTTTAGAATTCGTTCGTTGTTGCCTTGGGCTATAAAAATTTCTAGGCAGTATTTCTCTCCTATGTGTCGGTGGATGTTTTCGATGACTACGTCATCATATTCATGGCGTAGTTCGGTCATTTTTATGTCTACATCTTTGCGTTCGTAGTCGCAGGTTATCATTATTGTGGCGGCAACGGTTTCGGATTGTGTTGAAGCAAGTTCTGTTTCGTTGATTAAGTTACGTACGGCGTCTCGAAAGGCTTCTGATCTGCTGTAGTAGCCTTTTGTGGCCATGAAGTCTTCGAATTTTCGTAGTAAGTCTGGTGGGAGAGTTATGCTAATTACTGTCAGTTTGTTCACCGATGTTTTATTAATTAGCTAGTTTGTTGTTAATATCTGATTAATATTTTTCTACATATTTTTAGCATTAATTTAATATTAATCAGGTCGCTTAGAATTTAATGGATTGAACAACAAATGGGCATAAGCAAGGCAGTACCTGAGAAACCCGAAACAGAAGTAATCGGTGAAGAAGAGCAACACAAAAAAGTTCTAACCGTGTTTGCAGTCTGGCTAGTCTCAACAATTGTTATCACCGGCATAATTGACTACTTCTTTGATGGAATACCCATAGGATTTGATTTGCCGCTTTTAAATATAAGTGTAACAGTGTCGTTGATTCTCTATTATGTCTCTATTCTAACATCTGCTATTTACATTGGAGTAGTAGGCTTAAAGGAGCTAGTTATAGAGAGACGTTTTAGTGTTGAATTTTTAATGGCTGTTGCCGGTCTTGGCGCGCTTTACCTAGATTACAGATTCGAAGCTGCTACCGTACTTATGCTGTATTGTATTGCAGAATACTTTGAAGGTTACATTCAAGATCGTGCAAGAAAAACGGTTGAAAAACTCTCCACATTCATGCCTGAAATTGCTCACGTCATATATGAGAATCAAGTCAAAGACGTTTTTGTTAATTCTGTAGCTCCTGGGGCGGTTTTGCTTGTCCGGCCTGGTGAACGGATTCCTTTAGATGGTGATGTAGTTGAGGGTTTTTCTCATGTTGATCAGGCTTTGGTTACAGGTGAATCGATACCTGTGCCTAAAAAAGCACCCGATAGTGTTTACGCTGGTACTTTAAACCAGACTGGTGTTCTAAAAATCAATGTCACCAAAAAAGCAAGTGAAACCCTCATTTCCCGTATTGTACTACTCGTTATAGAATCAGGGAAGCACAAAGCATCAATCGAACGCCTTGTGGACAGGTTTGCCCGATTCTACGTACCAATTGTGATTGGACTAGCAATTTTTACTGCCGCTGGGTTGCCCCTTATTATTGGAGGCTCATTTAACACTTGGTTTTACCGTTCACTTATTTTATTGGTAGTTTCTTGTCCTAGCGCTTTTATAATTTCAGTGCCAGCAACTATTTTTGTTGCTATAACTGTTGCAGCCAAACGGGGTGTAATTGTTAAAGGGGGTGTCTTTGTTGAAAAACTTGCTCAAATTAAATGTGTAATCTTTGATAAAACAGGTACCTTAACTTTAGGTAGACCAGCGATTCATAAAATTCATCGAGTGGACAACGCAAAAGCTGAAGGCGAATCCCTTGCGTATGCTGCCGCTCTTGACCAGTACTCAAACCATCCAATAGCGCAAGCTATAACACGTCAAGCATTAGCGCGTGGTATTGACTTAACAAAATTCAAGGTTGAAGACGTCATAGAAGTGCCTGGCAAAGGTATCGTCGGTCAAGTGAATGGTAAACATGTAGCAGTTGGTAACTTTGAATTGATGCAGGAATTCGGTTGTGATTGCACTGAAGCTTTTGAAATTACTGCTGGTGATATCCACACGGCAGTCTGTATTTCCGTTGGTAAATCCGGTTTAGCGGCTGTCTGTGTTACTGATGAAGTGCGTGAAGATGCGTTGCGTGCTATTCGGTCACTGAAAAAAGGCAATATTAAAACTGCCATGCTCACGGGGGATAAAAAGGAAATTGCCAAAGAAACCGCGCAAGCTTTAGGTATAGATGAAGTGCATGCTGAACTGTTTCCTGAGGATAAACTGCGGCTTGTTCAGCAGCTTAAACATGAAAGTACAGGATTGGTGGCTATGGTTGGTGATGGTGTTAATGATGCTCCTGCACTTGCAGTATCTGATGTAGGCATAGCTATGGGCGTCAAAGGTGTGGACATAGCCTTAGAGTCAGCAGATGTTGTGCTGGTAAATGACGAATTATCTCAGATTTCATACCTAATCAAGTTAAGCCAAAAAGCAATGGTAGTAGCCAAACAAAATATTGCCGCTTCACTGGCCATAAAACTTGTGCTAGGCGGACTTGGAATGCTAGGATTGATACCACTGTGGTTCACTGTAGCTGCCGGAGACGATGGCATAACAATGCTATTGCTACTAAATACGCTACGACTAGAAAGAGTAAAGCCCTAATCAACTCTTTTTAAAAACCATACAAATTATAAAAATAAAATGTTTATATTAACATTAACTATGTGTGTTAATCGGGTTGTCCGATAAAACAAAATTTTGTTAAAATGGTAAAGAAGCGCTTAGTCTTCTTCGTTTAGTCTGCGCTCTTTGATCTGCAGTGCGTTTTCGCCTTCATCAGCAATTACCCGATAAGTGTCAATCAACTCGTATTTGTGCAAGAATTTTTTGGTCAAGATACGTAGATACTTTTTAGCTACTGCAGGTCCTTCACCTTTAACTATTATAGTGTTAGCATCACTAGATACATCTGCACTGGTTTTTTCCTTGATGAAATCAGCATATTTTTGAACCATACCACTTTTGCCTTTTATTTCACTGGCGTCAATTTTCATTTCAACCATACTTTTTCACCTCTATTTGTCTGGGCGTCAAATTTTATGTATTCAAGTTTTCCCTTGTTTATGTCTACTGTACTGATAAATTTTCCGCTATTGACCTTTTCTTTGTCTGATACTTTCCTTTATTATTAAGAATAATCACCTTAGTTTCTTTAACAAATAACACTTGTAACAGTTCCAACATACTGGTGTAAAGAAAAGAAAAGAGTGATCCTCTAATCTTTTGGCTTTTGGTTGTGTAATAATTTTTTGTTTTGTAGTGTGTTTCTTTTGTATTCCTGCAAATTGGTTGTATGTTAAATTTTATGTGTCAGTTCGCCCGTCGAGTCAATATCACTGCTTTTGGCTCTGTGACTCTAGGCTCATCATCCAAGTGTAATTAAACGTAGAATTAAGATAAGTCTTTTACGGAAGAACCGTATAATAAAAAAGGAGGTTGTAACGAAATGGAAGTTTTTGAAGCAGTAAAAAACCGACGAAGCATACGTCAATTCACAAACCAACCCATTCCTGAAGAAATGGTAAATAAACTTGTTGAAGCAGCTCGCATGGCACCCTACTGCTGGGAATGCCCAAGCTTATCAGCTGGTCATTGTACGGCAAACTGAGCAAAAGCAGCGTTTGTCTCATGCGTCATTTGGTCAAAAACAGGTTCAAGCTGCCTCGGTAGTGTTTGTGGTTTGTGCAGATCTTAAAAAGGCCCAAGATAGTTACGGTGATCATGGGCGTAGTTTGTATTGTATTCAAGATACCGCGGCATTTACTCAGAACATTTTATTGACCGCATGTAGTTTAGGTTTAGGTACTTGTTGGATTGGTGCTTTTGAGGAAGAGACTGTAAAAAAAGTGGTTAATGCACCAGAGGATATGTGCCCTGTCGCAATGATTTCAGTTGGATATTCTGCTGAATCGCCATCTCAGCGTCCAAGACGGCTACCCAGTGAGTTTGTACATCAAGAAACCTTTTAACACCCAATATCTAGCCGAAGGTTATCTTTTTCTTTGGGTCCATGTTTGTATCCATTGTCCAAAAATAGGCTTCTCCTTTTGGCACCCGGAACAAAATTAAGTTTGGGTTTTCAGGAGTTAAACCCATCTGTTTAAGAAATGGTCTTGCATCAACTAATTTCTTCTTTAATTCAAGATCATTCACAAATTCAACTTTACCGGTTACACGCATCATCTTCATGTTTGGAGTTTTTGGATCAAAGAAGCAGAGTTCAACTTTTGGGTTGGCTTGAAGTTGGTTGTAGAGTTCTTTTGTTGCTCCTGTGTTGTAGTAGAAACCAGTTTTGTCGGCAAACCACATTAGCATGCCGCGCACTCTTGGTTGGGCATCTTCTACTGTAGCTAAGTAACTAGACGGGTTGTCATTTGCGAATTTTATGTACTCTTCAAACTGCAAAATATACACCAAAAATCAATGGCAAAGATGGCTTTTAACTTTTTCTAGGCTAAGCAAGCTAGTGAAATGTGTGATGATCTGCGTTTCTACAAGATGGTTAACATGAAAATAAACGATGGTTTTCTGCTTATTTTGTGTGATTTCTGTAAAAATAGTCTTATTATCCTTTTGAAGTAGCTTTAAGATCCTTTTGCCTAATTCATCTATAACGTGTACTTTTCATATAACTGCGAAACCCATGTTGGCATATGAAACTTTTTACCTATACCCATGTTTAACTGGTTATTTGTCCATAAGTGGCTAACTTGGTTGATGGATAATCTTATTAGTCAAGTATTGCAAAATATTTTGAGGTTATTATTATTGTCAAAAGAAGAAGAAATGTTGGCTGAATTACGGAAGATTCGAGAAGCAGTAGAAAAAGCTCCGCCACCACCCCCGCAAAAACAGAATTTATGGGACGAATTCAAAGGTTTTCTGTCTAAATACAAAATTTTTGGTCTTGCTATTGCGTTCATTATCGGTGTGTATCTGGGTAATCTGGTTCAGGCATTAGTCAAAGATTTGCTGTTGCCCTCAATCGGTCTTCTTATTCCGGGTTTGAGTAATTTAGCCGATGGAGTTGTTGAAGTTGGGACACAGCAATTTGCGTATGGTGACTTTTTGGTTGCTTTTATTACCTTCCTGATAGTGGCTTTGCTGGTATTTCTTGCAGTCAAAGTTGCAAAACGTTGGAACGTTGAGTAGTCCATCTTAACTGATTCCTTCTCTTTTCTTTTGTTGAACTTATAGCCAGTACAATTGATGAAGATACAGGCAATTGGCAGCTATACTAATCAAATGTTTGGTACTCTACATCAAGCATATGGAGTTTGAGACGGCAAAAAGAAAGTATTAACACATAGCTTCTTAAGAAGCTCCGTTCAAACTATAGCGCGAAGAGTATGTCTCAATTTTCTGCTGAGTCAATTTGGCGTTTAAATCAACAAGAACTCATTAACCTTTTAGATTCCAAAATATTTATGCAAAAAAACCGTGAGATCCGTTTCTATGCTCCAAGTTTTACATATCATAAAAATAGTTTTTTTTGTTCTTCACCGAAAGATTTTCCAACGGTTTCAATAACTGGTACTAGTTGTGCTTTGAATTGTAAGCATTGTGGTGGTAAAGTGTTAACTGCAATGCAGTCTACAATTACACCTGATGCTTTGTTTGAGTTTTGTTTCAAACTTAAACGGGATGGTGCGGTGGGTTGTCTAATTAGTGGCGGCTGCTTGTCCAATGGGTCAGTTCCTCTTAAACCGTTTGCGGCGGCTATTGCACGGGTTAAACACGAGTTGGGTTTGACAGTTTTTGTTCACACGGGTATACTTGATTTGGAAACGGCTATTTTGCTTAAACGTTCTGCGGTGGATGCAGCCTTAATTGATGTTATTGGCTCTCAGGAAACCATCAACAAAGTCTATGGGTTAAACGTTGCAGTTAGTGATTATGCTAAATCGCTTGATATGCTGCAAAGCGCTGGGTTAAATTTTGTGCCCCATGTAATTGTTGGGTTAAACGAGGGCAAGCTGGATGGTGAGTATGCTGCTTTACAGCTGATTTCACGTACAAAACCTTCAGCTGTGGTTATCATAGCATTTATGCCTCTGCATGGAACTGAGATGGCTAAAATTGAGCCGCCGCAGCCTTATGATATTGCCCGTGTTATAGCTTCTGCACGGATGATGTTTCCTCAAACTCCTTTGGTTTTGGGTTGTATGCGTCCAAAAGGTAAATTGCGTGTAATCACTGATGTGTTGGCGTTAAAATCTGGGGTTGATGCTATAGCGTTTCCAAGTAAGGAGGCTATTGATTTTGCAAAAGAGCAGGGTTGGTCTGTTTCGTTTTCATCTTATTGTTGTGCAAGAATTTTTACAGATTTCAGTGCTGACAAAAATAAGCTAGAATGAAAATTTGTTTTTTCAAGTTTGAATGGAAATAGACTGTATTGTTTGAAGAGGATTTTTTGTTAGTTGTTTTAGAGTTCGTATTGTGTTGGGTCCGTTATGCCGGTTTCATAGAAAGATTTTTTGCGGTTAGTACAGGATTCACATTGTCCACAGTGTTTTTCTCCGTCAAGATAGCATGACCATGTTAACTCTAACGGTACCTTTAGTTTTATGCCTGCTTTGATGAGGTCAGATTTTTTCTTGCCGTTGTATGGTGCGTAAATGGTGATATTTTGGTCGGTGCCTAAACGAGCTGCTTTTGTGAAAGTTTCATAAAATTTTCGTCGGCAATCTGGATAGAATGTTTCGTCTGAGCCGTGTGCGCCGTAAAAAATTTTGTTTGCATTAATCGTGGTTGCGTAAGCTACGGCTATGGATAGGAAAATGGCGTTGCGGAATGGTACAATGATTGGAGTGGTGAATTCGCTGGTTAATGGTATATCTCGGTTGACGAGGGCGGTTGTTTGATTAAAGATGTCTTTTAACGTTGTGAGGTCAATGATTTTTGTGTTAGTGCCTATGGTTTCTGCGATTTTTTGGGCTGCCAAAGTTTCTTTAACGGCGATTTGTCCATATTTGAAGGTGAGTGGATAGATTTGGTAGCCTTGATTTTTTGCCCAGTAAGTAACTACGGCAGAGTCTAGTCCACCACTAAGTATACTGACGCATTTCTTGTTCTCACTCATCCTGTTTTACCTCTATGTTTTTTGTTTCTTTTCCTATCCAGTGTTGGATGCCTATTTTTTTGAGTAGTTTAAACAGTGGCCAGCCGAGTAATACACTAGCAATTATATTTCCAATTGTGATGTACATAATAGTTTCAAGTAAAGGTGCACCAAAGTATGATAGCATATAACCAACGGTTATTCCAAGAACCACTGAGTAAGCAGAGCATGTAGCGATAATGGTGTAGTTGTTGTTGGTTTTCTTGTAGGTGTAGTAGACCACAAATGACATTATAAATGAGGGTATGGTGTTTAGTAAATCAAATGGAATAAACGGAGAAGGTATATTGGCGATGAAGACTCCTAATGTGTGTCCAAGAACACCTGCAAAGCCAAGTAGTGGCACTGCAGCAATTAAACAGTCGGCTATGCGAACTTGAAGCGGTCCATAGGATAATCCTGGTAGAAAAATTACTAACGCAGCATAAAGTGCGGCGTATATTGACATTAAGGCTATGATTTTGGTTTTGTTTTGCAATTGAATCCTCCCTACCCGGGTTTTATACTTGGCGGAACGGGTGGGAGACACTCACCCGCCAAATTGGCTTTCAAGAATAGTTATGCGCCATAAAAAGTTTACCTATCAAAGAGGTGTTTGATATATTGCGTTTTATGGAATACCACTTTATAACTAAAACAGAGATAAATATTTTAGAAAGGAGTCAAGGAGAAGGGAGAAGGCTAAAAATCCAAGACACCTATCATGGATACGCAAGTCAGCATATCTAAAGCAGTAAAATGTGTAGTTCTAATTAGTAGCTAGCGGAAAACTTGATTGAGTGGATAAGGTTTACTGTAGTGTTAAGTTGATTGTTTGTTATTTATGAAAAAGCTGTGTTAAATTAGCAAATTTATAAAAAATTGGTACCTCTCTAAGTGAAACTTAGTAAACTGTATGTGGTTTATATGGTGAAGGTCGTTTGAAGGGAGGTAAATTTGAAGGATGTGTTTTTGATGGTTATTTTTGGTTTTTTATGTGTACGTTATTGCAATGTTTATCGTAATCTTCACGAGTGTTAAAGACGCGATTATCTGCTTCACATTGAAATCTTCCATCAGAAGTTATAATGGGCCCCTTTATATTGGTATTACGAGACAAAATACTTCACCTCCAACATAGGTCTAAAAGAAAGATAGAACTATATTTTCGGCAAATATTCATAAGTGTATGTGATTGTCAAACATTAACAATTAAAACAAATATTTGTCTGCAGATTGTTGCTGTATTATTACTGTCACAAGTTTTTTTATTTTTCATTTTCTCTAATGAAACTAACAAAAGTGAACTGTAACAAGTCCAAAAGCGTGTGAAGAAATAACGGTTAACAAGTCTGCAAACATCATGACGTTATCCATCTCTTTCTAATCTGATTGTCATCCTGCAGGTAAGTTGACCGAAATTTCTCTAAAAGAATAATTCATAAAAAGGAAGTGCAAAAATGGAGTTTTGTGAAAAATGTGGTTCGCGTCTTGCCCCAAAAAAGGATAGTTCTGACAATCAAGTGTCGCTAATGCTGGTGTGCAATAAGTGCCAATACAAGAAACCTAAATCCGAAGAGAAACTTATCAGGTCAAATGGCAAAATTATTGAGCATGGACCAAAGCAGTACGTTGCTGTAATAGGTAAGGAAGCCCAACTAAGTACCATGCCAACAGTACACATAGAGTGTACAAGATGTGGAAACAACACCGCAAACGTTTGGCAAGTTCAAACACGAGGTTCCGATGAATCTTCAACACAATTTCTAAGATGCACAAACTGTAACTATACCTTTAGAGAATCTACCTAACCTTAATTCCTTCCTTTTAACAAATCATATGTTCTAAATACTTCTTTGTTATGTACTGATTTTTGTGTAGCTGTTTTAGAAAAGGCTAAAATGTTAAGTATCCTACCTTTTTATGCTGGAGTTTTAGCTTTATGGCGTATAACAAATTACGAAAAGATTATTTGCTAAACCGTTGGGTGGTTATTGCAACTGAGCGTAGCAGACGGCCAACAGATTTTGTCAAACCTCAAAATGAGATAGCAAAAAATGACAGCTGTCCTATGTGCATCGGTAACGAATGTGCAACACCGCCAGCAAGTATGCTTTATCTAAAGGAAAATGACAAAATCAGATGCTCTGCTGATCCAGCGGAAGGTGAACGCCCAAAAAACTGGCTTATTCGCAGTTTTCCCAATCTTTATCCTGCCTTTATTCCGCCAAAAACCCTTCAAGATGAAATAGACGCTAACGTTTTAGAGGGCAACTGTGGGTTTGCCATTGGTGAACATGAGGTTTTAGCTGAGTCACCTAATCACAATGAAGATCCAGCAAATGCTGAATTGCCCCAGTTGGAGCTGTTGATTAAGGCATACATTGACAGGCTTTCCGTGTTCAGCACTAAACCCTATGTTAAATACGTGCAAATTTTTCGCAATTACAAACCCGACGCAGGCGCTTCATTATCACATGCGCATAGTCAAATTATTGCAACTCCAATTATTCCTCCAACTGTTGCAAACGAGCAAGCCGCAAGTAAAGCTTACTTTAAAGCAAACAAAACCTGCTTCTTCTGTGATCTTTACCATAAAGAAGCAAGCGGTCCACGGGCAATTTTAGAAAATGAGCATTTTCTGGTTTTCACGCCATACGCTAGCATTACACCACTGGAATTTTGGATACTGCCAAAACATCATGCGTCTAACATGCTTAACCTTTCAGAAACAGAACTTAGAGTTTTCGCTAAAACTCTCAAAGCCAGTCTTAAGGCTCTAAGAACTCTTGTAAATGATCCGCCATATAATTACTGGTTTCATCTTGCCATAGATAAAGACACACAAAACAGCTATCATTGGCACTTGGAAGTTTGTCCAAAATTGTCTATTTGGGCAGGATTCGAACTTAGTACAGGCGTATATATTAATACAGTGCCACCGGAAGTCGCTGCGGCAGAGCTTAAAAAAATTATAAGTGTTTAGCTTTTAGAGCTGCCTCAAATTGTGGTCTAATCTCCAATAAATCCTCTATGTAGGCTCGTAATAGTTCAGCAACGCTCCAAGCCTGTGCAATACATCCTCGGGGTTTATTTGGTGAGTCATCGTCAAAAATTTCATTTACTGACTCTAAGCCACCATTATAAGCTGTTTCACCTATCAGGGGTAAAACAAAGCTCTGCAATGCAAGCTTGCGGGCTTCTGATGTATTGTAAATTTTTAGGTATGCTGTGATGAAGGGTCCAAGTAGCCATGGCCAGATAGTGCCATTATGGTAAGCAGTATCCCGGCTTTGTCTATTGCCTTCATATTTGCCGACAAACTTTGGGTCATCAAGCGATAAAGTGCGTAGACCATAAGGTGTAACTAATTCGCGGTTCACAAAGTCAACGACTTGTTTACTTTGGACATTATCAACCATGCTAAAGTCTAATGAAACCGCTAAAATCTGGTTCGGACGTATAGAATCATCAACCCTTGATGGTTCAAGTACATCGTAAAGACAAGCTTTTTTGTGGTTCCAAAATTTCTGGTTAAAACTTTCCTGAGCTTTCTCGGCGTTGCCAGCGTATTTTGATGCTAAATCTTTTTCACCAAATTCAGTGGCTAAGAGTTCCATGGTTTTGAGGGCATTGTACCAAAGGGCTTGAATTTCTACAGCTTTACCTTTTCGTGGGGTAATTTCTTTACCGTTAACAAAAGCATCCATCCATGTAAGCCTTGAACCGTGTGTGAGCAAGCCGTCATCGTCAAGTTTAATGTCAAATAATGTACCTTTTTCATGGTGGGCAATTATGGATTTTAGTGTATCCCAAAGGTTTTCTTTAACATAGGTAAAGTTGTTCGTGTATTTAAGATACTGCAGTACGGCATTAATGTACCAAAGTGTTCCATCAACTGTGTTGTAGGCTGGTTGAGCAGATTTATCAGCGATGAAGTTTGGAATAAGACCCTCACTGCAGTATTGAATAAAGTTAGAGAAAATGTCTTCTGCGTCACTGTATCTGCCAGTTACAAGCATCAAACCTGGTAGCGAAATAAATGTGTCTCTACCCCAAGGCTCAAACCAATGATAACCCGCAATGACTGACTTACGTTTCTGAATATTTTGAACCATGAACGCATCTGTTGCCTGCAACGTCCAATTTAACCAATCTGTCATAGGTACCCCCTTATACAGTTGGTAAAACTTCAAAAGCAAATCGCTCAAATAAGACACCTCCCGATTGTAGGCCTCAACTACTTGATCTACAGAAAAACCAATCGAGTCAAGAATTAATTTGCTCTCTTGGGCGTTATGACTTGCAGCGGTCATTAACGCGAATGTATTCTCGTTTTTGGCAGGAACTGTGGTTTCAAAGATTCCAGGTTGATAACTATCATCATTACTTGATTCACCCCGATTTTCTTCGTCACGGTAATATAGTTGTTCAACCCAGTTACGCTGTTCTTTAAAGACTCCATTAGTTGTACGGCAAGTAATGGTAGTATTTTGTTTGTGAAATGATACTGATACTTCATTGCTGGTTTGTTGCTGAGTCAGGTGTAGAGGATTTTTTCGGTGGTCTGTAACATTGTGAAAGTAGCGACAGTTAACCATTGGGTAAATTGATAATTTAGCATCCAACTCGCTACAATTTTTCACTCTATATAATGTACATATGGCATTTTTTAGTTTAGGCATAAAAAATGTCTTGTTTACTTCTACCCCGTTTGAAACATAAGTATAAGTTGGAAACGGATTAATAGCGAACTGTTTGATTAACTTGTAACCTTGAGGGTAAATAGCATCTTTAAACTCATTACTACCCAACCTAAAAATGTCGTTGCCTAAAAACAGGTCTTCATCTAGTTTAGAAAGACAGACCCTTCTTTCTCCCGGTGGATTTAAGGCTGCAACAAGCAGTCCATGATACTTGCGAGTATTAATGCCTAAAACAGTGCTAGATGCATAGCCACCAATACCATTTGTTATTAGCCATTCCCTTTCCATTGAGACCTTAAAGTTTTCTAAGGCTCGTTGGTTGAAGGTTATGGTTGGTAACTTCATCTATGTTATCAGCTTTGCAATGTTTTTATCTCGTGGAACACAGAAATAATTTGCCACGGGAGCGCATTTTGTTCGGAAAAGGTGCAGATGAGGTTTGGTGTATTTGTACTCAGTTAAAGTTTCAGCATAGCCCATGCCTTTGGCAAAAACCAGTTCTGCTTGTTCATAAATTTTTAGAAATTCTGGTGAAACCTCCTTTTTGAGAAGTCCAACTGCGTCGGTTCCGGTGGTGATGATTTCATCTGCAAGTTTGTCCATGTTAGAGAACTCTACATCCTCCATTGTAGCGTCGTTAATTACTGGTCCACCTTTAACAACATATGTGACTTTTAAGCCCATGTTTTTGAGTTGCTCAACAAGTAAGGTGTCAAAAACTATTTCTCCTGCGTTATCTGCAAGAAATAAGACGCTGTCAGATTTTTTGGTTATCTCATAAGCTTTGTCGATATCATCAATGGCTAAATCTTTAGCAGCGTCTTTGATTATTTTAGATAAGTCTTTTAGGGTAAATTTGTGGCCGGGAATGTCGAATTCCATGATGTTGCCAACGATTGCGCATAGGCATGCTTTTTTGAACCTTTCCTGTTGAGTATGGCCTGTGTGTACAAATTTTTTAGTTTGTGCTAACAGTTTGAGAGCTTTTTCATTGGCTGTTTTCTTTACCTGTTTGTAGGGGTCTGGATTGCTGGTTAACTGGCGAATTATGCGGTCTCTTGTGGTGCAGATGTCTGCGGCAACAGTGGACGGTTTAAAGTCGCGGTTTATGAGTTTAACAATTTCAGCCATGCATCTAAATCGTAAAGCGGGGTTAGTTGTGGCTTGGTAAATTTGTATTTGTGCTCGTGAGAGCATGCATGACGCACATTCAGGTTCAACTTTCAAGTTTGGTCACTACAATTATTGTGTTGCGTCAGCAAATGCACGTAGAATGCTATATGGATTTTTCGCTTTGACAATGCCGCTTGCGACCAGTACGCCTAATGTTCCAAGTTTTAACGCGATTGCCACATCTTCAGCTTGGCTAATGCCTGCTCCACATAAAATTGGCATTTTTTTGTTTATTTGATGTACTAAGGTTACGGTGTTGGTTATAATTTCAGGTTTTGCTTTAGACACTGGGATTCCTGTGCCGATAAGTTCAGGAGGTTCAATTGAGGTTATGTCTGGTTTTAGGGCAGCTACTGCAGTGCTTGTGGCTGGATTGTTTGCGCAAACGCATGAGATAAGGCCTTTTTCTCTGGCAAGGGCTATTGAAGCCTGAATATCGCTAAGGTGGAGTTGTCTTTCAGAATGGTTGATAATTGTGCCAACTGCACCTGCCTCTTTTATGGCTTCAGCAAGGATATGGCCTGTGCTGTTACCGGGTTTTATAGGGTCAAGGTGTTGGGCGAAAACGGGGATATCTACGGACTCAGCGATTTTAGCTAAATCGACAAACTGAGGTGCAACTATGATTTGAACGCCAGTTTCTTTGCTGACTTTTTCAGCGTGCTTTGCAAGTTCTATGGCTTTTTTGCCGGTTGACTCAAGATAAGTTTTAAAATTTACAATAATCATAGGCTCGTCTAGCTTCAACTTGTTTTCCTCTCTTTAGCGTTGGAGTTTACTACTTTTATTATTTACCGTACAAAAACAGCAGTCACCATGGCTTTAAGTTGTTGCTGTAGACGCTGTCGGGGTTGGTATTGCTGTTTTTTTGTTTTCTTCCTCAGTTAACATACCTACAAGCTGACCATTTTTAACCATGGCGGCGCGTTTTATGCCTTTTTTCCGCATAACCTGCATAGCATTTACCATTGATTCAGCCTTGTCTAAAATTATCAGTGGCGTGTAGCTTAGATCTCTGGCAATGGCTTTAACTGGGTCTTTATGGTACTCGATGATGTCTCTTAGAACGTCTCTATCACTTATAACTCCTATCGGTTGGTGTTGCTCAGTTATGAGTGCCGAATTTACATTGTTCTGAAGCATTAAACTAACGAGTGCTGGTATAGTTTCGGTAATGGATACTTCTATTTTTGGCAGATTCATACCTGCCTGACTGCTTATTTCTGAAATGTCTGTGCCGCGTTTCCATATATCATTTAACATTTCACTTGTGCGTTCAATCTGGCTTGGATCGCTGGAATAGAAAGTGTCTGGTAGGTAAAATGCTGATTCACTTGTCCAGTCATTTAACGGTGGTCTTTTAAATATGAAAAGATGTTTTTCATCAACCATAATTATGATCATGTAACTGATTGGAACATGCTTGATTTCATAATACGTGGAAAGTTTCTGTGCAGGTTCAAGATTGTCAAGATCAATTGAAGCCATAATGCGAACTTTTAAATCCTTTTTTAGAAATCGTGTAAAAGAATCATCTTCTGCAAGACGGTTAATGCTCTGTGACGTAGTGAATATAACAACGTCTTTTTTGGCATTTTCAAGAGTTTTAGTAACTCTCTTCCATGCTTCCTCTGCTTCTTTAATAACAACAATCTCGCCAATGGGCACACCACTTTTCAATTCATCAATACGTCTTGTTGCCTCTATGCTGATGGACCACATCTGATCAAAGAACGCTTTTAGAACTGAAATGAACATTTTGTCATTGATCCATAATCCCTCATCTTCTAGATTTAGAACAGAAGTTTCGTTGCCAAAAGGTGCGTAAAGAATGGCTTCTTCCTCATCTTTGATTAAGAATCGTGGGAAAAACTTGGAACTCATGCCTATATGATGCATTTTAATGTTAATGTGGTCTTCAGTTATGTTTTGGTCTATTCTTTCAACAATTTTTAGGTTCTCATTTGATATGTCTGTGATTATTTGACAGTTGACTTTATGGTTTTTAGAGAGGTCAAATGCGGAGTCAAGTATTCCTGCGATATCTTCTTGAATAAGCCCCAAGCCTGTGGTTAAAAATAGGATTTGCTTGTTGGATTCCTCAATCATGTTTATCATTTTTGAATGAATCTTTTTCTTGCCAGTGATTATTGAAAATTTAGCAACCGGATACTCAGATTCAGGTGTGCTGATTGATTTCCAAGATACTAGCAGGTTTTGCTTTTGCTCATTTAGATTCATAACTTCATTCTTTTTTGCGTTAATAAAAGTGTCAACAAGATTTTCAAACGGTACGATTGTGAAGCGTGTCGGTCTTTCAAGTGTAGCCTCGATAAAGCTTTTCTCCTGCAGTTTCTTGAATGTGCGATATGCTTGAACGCGTTCCATTTTTAGGCGTTTAGCTACAAAACTTGTAGATTGTACGCCGCTTTTGGCGAGAAACATGTAAACTTGGATTTCGCGTTTTGAAAGCCCTAACGCCTGCAGAAAACGTGTAATATCTTTTTCACTCAAACTGAGTAAGCCGCCTAACGATAAAATCTCGTTCTATTATTTTTAATGTCTACGCGTTTATATAAAGGATGGTATGTTTGCAAATCTTGAATTTAAAAAATTGGTGCGTGTTTAGTTCATTTAGAGGGTTTATAAATAAATACATATTATTGTAATAATGTTGATAAAATTATACATGGGGCTAAATGCATACAAAAAATGCTTCATTTCAATAGTGGGAATATTGTTTATTAATTTGAAAGCAATAATATAGCAGTATAACTTTTCGTTAACTATATAACTAGCGGTGTGTATTTGTGTTGTGGTGTTTGTATTGCCTAATCCTGTGTCG
>JGI24705J35276_12238210_pt1 | contig 17362 bp, 11 predicted proteins | sample TergutNt197P4_FD_35276 | JGI IMG/M metagenome (IMG submission 35276) | reverse complement strand
GCAAACGGCGGCCGACCGGCTTCGCCTGCCGCCGGACTCCACCACCCGGCAGACGCTCGATCTTCCAGGCCGCACGCTCGCTTTTACCGCAACCGCAGGCTCGATTCGCCAATTTGACGACAAGGGCGAGCCGCAGGTCGATATTGCCTATACCTCGTATCAACTTGACGGCACCGACCGTGCCACGCGCCCGGTGACGTTCGTCTTCAATGGTGGTCCCGGCGCTGCCTCGGCTTGGTTGCAACTCGGCAACAATGGTCCGTGGCGATTGCCGATCAACGCGGACGCGGTCACGCCTTCCACATCACCCGATCTGCAGCCCAACGCCGAGACTTGGCTCGATTTCACAGATCTCGTCTTCATCGATCCTGTTGGCACCGGCTACAGCCGCTTCGTCGCGACAGGCGAAGACGTGCGCAAGCGCTTCTACTCCATTGACGGCGACGTCGATTCGATGGCGCTGATGATCCGCCGCTGGCTGGAGAAACATGATCGGCTGCTTTCGCCGAAATACGTCGCGGGCGAAAGCTATGGCGGCATCCGTGGTCCCAAGATCGTTCGTAACCTGCAGAGTCAGCAGGGTATTGGGGTGAGGGGACTCATCCTGATTTCGCCGGTATTCGATTTCCGCGAACTCTCGGGCTCGAGTCTGCTGCAATTCGTGGCGATCCTTCCGAGCTACGCGGCGGTTGCGCGTGAAGCCAAGGCCGGTGCCGTGACGCGCGCCGATCTTGCCGAGGTAGAGACCTATGCGCGCTCCGATTTCCTTCTCGATCTCATCAAGGGTCAGGCGGATGCAGAAGCAACCAGGCGCCTGGCCGACAAGGTGGCGGCCCTGACGGGGATCGATCAGGCGGTCAGCCGCAGGCTTTCGGGACGCCTGAGTGTTGGCGAGTTCCGCCGCGAACTCGATCGCAAGAACGGCAAGGTCACCGGCCGTTATGACGCCTCTGTGCGCGGCATCGATCCCTTTCCGGACTCGAGTTTCTCCCACTTCGGCGATCCCTCGGGCGATGCGCTCGTCGCTCCCCTGACCAGCGCCGCAGTCGATCTCACCGTGCGCAAGCTCAACTGGCGGCCGGACGGCTCTTACCACTTGCTCAATGGTGCGGTGGAAAAAGCCTGGGATTTCGGGCGAGGCATCAATCCGCCGCAGTCGATATCCGATCTGCGCCAGATCCTCGCTGCCGATTCCAAGCTGAAAGTGCTCGTCGGTCACGGACTATTCGATCTCGCGACACCCTATTTCGGCTCGAAGATGGTTCTCGACCAGTTGCCGGCCTTTGCGTCGCCGCAACGTGTGAGGCTCGTCGTCTATCCGGGCGGGCACATGTTCTATTCGCGCGACGACTCGCGCCAAGCCTTCCGCGCCGAAGTTCAGGCGCTGATGCAATAAGGCCCGCGCCAGCTTCTCAATTCACGCGATTGGCCCAGCTCAGTACACGAGGTCCGTTCCCGCCGGCTTTTCCATAGCTGTGGCCAGCGAGCGATATTCTTGGCTGTCTGTGCCGGCGAGCGCGGCGATGCGGCTGAGGTGATATTGCGCCTGCTCGCGGTTGCCCTGTTCGAGTTGCCAGAGGCCGTAATACTGCCAGGTCCGCACGTGGTTGGGGTCGTCCTTCAGCGCGCGCTCGTACCACACTTGCGAAAGCTTGTAGTCGCCGAGCTTGCGATAGGAGTAGCCGATCAGGTTGGCGACATCGGCGACATCGTTGCGGTCGAGCGTTTTCAACTGCTCGATGGCAGAGGTGTAATCGTGGCGATCGTAGATCGTGGCATAGGCCATACGATAGGCCGCGAGGAATTTGGGATCGGTAACTTCAGAATGCTTTTTCCTCTTACTCTGGGTCGACGACGAGTCTGGTGGCCCTGAGGGGTTGTCGCTGCCGTTGGCATAGGCGCTGCTGAGCACTGGCGTGGCGATCAGGGCGGTGGAGACAATTGCCGGCACCACAAGCCTTACGAATTTGCTCATCTGTCTCTCCGTTTGGGTTCCTGCACGATTGCCTGTCAACCGGAACACCGGAACTGGAAAAACATTCCCGGCCGACCGAGGCTCTTCCGCGCTGTTGAATCGCAGCTGACCGGTTGAAAAGATGGCAATCGCGTCATCCACACGCCAGGGCGGTTTACGCGTGGTTCATTCGCTCGTGGTATGACACCGCAGCGTCCTCGGCCCGTTGATCGTATCGGGGCGAGCCGTGCAGTGCGGCGTCGGCCGCATTGACATATTTGTTGGCCAACCCATCTCTTCAGGGGTAGATCTTTCGCAAGATGGAACGAAAAGACCAAGTTGAGGGCTTGTCACGGTGACAAACGATCGGCGCTTTGGCGTCTTGGGGCAACCAAATTCGGGCCATGTTGTTTGCCCAGGGTGGAGGCGAGAGTAACGGGGTATATTGATGAAGAGGCTTCTACTGGGCACCACCGCCTTTCTGGCGCTCGCAGCGCCGGTGTTTGCGGCCGACATGTCGCCGCGGCCCTATACCAAAGCGCCAGCCTATACCCCGTCGCAGGTGATCTACAACTGGACCGGCTTCTATATCGGTGGTCATCTTGGCGGCGCGTTTGCGACCGACAACACCTTTCAGAGCAGCGACGCGCGCTTTCTCGGTGGCGTACAGGGTGGTTTCGATTACCAGTTCGCGCCCAACTGGGTCATGGGTGTCGAGGGCCAGTACAGCTGGCTGCCGACCAACAACAACGGCGTGCTCTTCCCAGGAGGCACGCTTGTCACCGCCAATAACGACCAACTCGGCTCGGCGACGGCTCGGCTCGGTTACACTTGGGGACCGGCACTGCTCTACGCCAAGGGTGGCTACGCCTGGCGCAACGACAATCTCGGCGTGAGCGTCGGTGGCGCCCCTGTCGGCTTCACGACCGATGGTAATCACCAGAACGGCTACACGGTGGGAGCAGGCCTGGAATACATGTTCGCGCCGAACTGGTCGGCCAAGGCCGAGTACCAGTATTATAATTTCGGCAAGACCACCTTTACCTCCGGACCGGCCGATATTGCCGGGGCTCGGGCGCGGGAGGATGATCATACCGTCAAGTTCGGCGTAAACTATCGCTTTGGCTGGGGCGGTCCACCCGGCTCACGCTACTGATCGTTCAACAACGAATCGGTGAAAGGCCGGCCTTGTCGCCGGCCTCGTTTTTTGAAGGCGGCGAAGCACTGGAGCAAGAATGGCTGCGGAGCGTCTGCCCAAGCAGGCATTCTCGTCCTCCTCCAAAGCCTCAGGCATCAAACTGCAGGTCAATCCGGGATCGCCGTTCGGCTTCGGCCTGGTTTTCGGCGGGATCTTCATTTGGGTCGGGGGGACAGGGCCTGATCTCATAGTCGTTGTCGAGGATGCGTCGCGGCCCGGACTTGCCGTGGTCCGGGGCGGTGTCGACCACGAGACCGCTTTGCTGCGCAAGCTTCCACACGTCGGCTTCGGTCGGATAGGTCTTGCTCAGCTTGGCCTCGTTGCAGAACAGCGCATAGGGCATGTTGCGCTCCCAAATTGCCGCTAACGCCCACACCTGGGCTGCGGTTTCAGCATCCGCCGTCCTGGCGTTCACGGGCACGTGACCGCCGATTTCCCGAGTCGTAAACGAGGGGTTAACGGCGAGAAAAAGAATCCGGAGGACTCGGCCGGAATCAGCCGATGCTTCGGCCATGACGACCACCCTGCAGACCGCATGCGGAGGCATCCTCCTGGCACTCACGATGGGGCTCTTGGGAGCCTGCGTGGCCAATTTGCTGCTGGTCTGGGCGTGGCTCTAAGCCCTGGGCCATGGTCGGGTTTTTGCGGCACCCTTACTTTTCCGGCCACGGGGGACGTGGCAAGAAATTGTGATGGTGGATTGAATGCCCGACCTTCGGTTTACAGTCGACCTATGCCATTGATACTATTGATAAAATTTGTTTCATGCTGCGTCTATATTGCGTCGTCGGGGGCTACCATTTGCGGATGTCTCTCAACACGTTGGAGCATGTTCGAATATGTCGATCCGCAAACGGACGTGGATCACCAACAGCGAGACTAAACCAACAGCGAGACTAAAGAGCGTGGGTTGTTGATTACGGCGAGGTAAACGCCGGCTGAAGACGTTTGCGCGAAAAAAAGACGCGGATTCCTATCATGCTAATGTCGCGGTTGACCTTCTAGCCGGTGTTCGCACTGCCGACCGGGCAAGCCCGGCTGTTGAGGAAGCCGGCCACCTGTGGCTTAAGACGGGCGAGCAAGCTGGCCTGGAGCGCTCGACGCCTTGACGTGCTTTGACCGGGGTGGAAGATCAGCAAGCAACACAGGACGCGCAGTAGGACGACATGCTGCCGCGGCAACACGTTGCCAGATCAACTAAGCGATGTCGCCGCCGTGTCTTCACCGACAAGAAGGGTCCCGTTGGGGATAGGCCAGATCCTTAGCGCATGTTCAAACAGTTTACCTCCGCGCTGTAGAATGTCGGTCTCGTCCCAGGTAGTTCGCTCGTCTGTGCGCATCCATGCATTCAGACGCAAATCGCTATCGTCGACGATTGCCGCCTTCTTTGCGGAGAAGGCCCCATTACTGATCGATGTATTCAATGAACCGGTCAGTAACGTTAGGTTTCCGATCGTGTGCATAAGACGCCTTCTTCTGGTCTCTGGTGAGATGTCTTCTTCATCCTTTGGCATCGGAGCGTACGGGTAATCCTCAATGCTACCATTCTGGGGTAGAAGGTGCTCCACGGTGAGTCTCTTTGGGACAACCATCTCGTTCTTTGTGGTGAACATGTCCGCGTTGAGTGCGTTGAGCACCATTGCGCTACGGTCACTGCGGCTGGCCACATAGATGGGATTAGCGAGCCACCCGCGCCTGAAGGCAGCGTTGTCAGGCCATATCGAAGTGGGTTCGACTGACCGCATCAACTCAATGCGAATTGTCTCAGTCAGATCGTTTCCATGCCTGATGGCATCTTTGGCCTTCGCCAGAAGCACAAGAAAAAATCTGTTGTAGTTTTTCGGCGTCAGCCCCGCCACAAAACGCCGGACGAGATAAGACTCAAGGTCTTCGGCGATTCGGTCCCGACCGTTCTGTGGCAGGTCAGTATCGCTGAGCCCAGCCACGTAAAGAAGAAGAGGATGCACCGTGCTTGTGTCTAATGCTGACAACCTCCCCGCGAGGACCGACATACGATCCGAGCCGGTCGGGAGTGTGATGCCGCGGTAGAGAGTCGCGTAGCGCCGCAAGTCTGCGAGGAAGGAAGCGACGTTGCTGTTGTCCGGGCCCTGCCACCAACTCTTGAACTCCTCGAAGAGGTTCCCAATACGGATGTCCCGCTCGGTTTTCATAGTGAGATAGTGATAGATGAAGAGGTCGATCCTCGGTCGGACGAGACGCCCTTGGCGTTCGTCCTGGTGCCAAAAGCGCTTCTCATTGCGACCATCGTCATGCAGTGCCTCATCGAACTCTGCCCAGTAAGCACGGTAGAGCTCCTCGCTCTCCTTTTCTGACGCGGACGCAGCCTGCATGAACACGAAGTTACGGATGAGATCCGAGGGCAAAAGGGGCTGACCTCGCGCGTTCAGCGTCTCGAAGATCATCTGCGAATCGTCACTTGATTCCAGCTCGATGACCACTAATTGTAGCGATCCCTGAAGTGCCTGACGCAGGGCTAAGATTCGTTCTCTGCGCTCGTCCAGGGATGCAGTTTCGGCGATGTAGTTTGCAACTGCATCGTAAAAAAATGCGTACGCGGCGGGAATTCGCGGTAAAGAATCCTTCGGCCCGAAGTGCTCAAGTACCTTCTGAAGAGAGCCCGACCGCATGGTCTTGCCAAAGGCTTCACGGTCAGAGTTGGTCGGCCACACCTTAAAGGCCTCGTTGGAGGCCTTCTCCTGGATCGGATTCTCGGTGTGGCGAGTGAATGTGCCAATGTCGTCCGGATGAGAGTCGTAGACCTTCGCCACGTCTCGCAATGCGGCCAGGAATAACTGGAGCGTGATTAACCGCTGCTGCCCGTCGATGACGTCGGCTCGGGCGACGGAGCGGCCCTGAACGCTGGCTAGGTTGATGACGATGGCACCCAAGAAATGGGTACGAATTGTACGCGGATCGGAGTGCTCCATGTGCGCGTTTGCCTGCCGCTGGATATCCTCCCAGAGCGGTTCCCATTGTTTCTCGCGCTCCCAGACGTATGCTCGCTGAAACAGCGGCACACATAGCCTGCGCTCGCGCTGAAATACCTCCAGGACCGTCATCTTCTCAGGTTTCATGGCTACCCCCCGCAGCTCGTGAAATTTCTGCCGCGCACTCGGTACGAGTCTATTTATCGATGAAACAGCAGCGGGATGTAAATGTCACGCCGCATTCTTGCAGGTAGTCCCAATACATCGTTTTCGTGGCCCGAAAGATACGCCTTGCGTTCATGCCACGATCGACACCGTCACTTCAACCGTGAGATGCCCAGCCACAATCTGAGATTGTACATTAGTGTCCCGGCCAAGTTGATCTCGCCACACGGGGCGATGGCCTTATACTTTCGGCAACTGCCTTACGTCCGATTCTATCCAGCTTTCGCGACAGTACTGATTGACTAGTGTCAAGAGGGCGCGGGCGGTCGCGAGTTATGCTAATGGGATACCGCGTGAGGGCGGTTTGAAGAACGGCAGGCAAGTCGCGTGAAACTCACGGTTACTCAGGGAAAGGCCGTCTCTTATACCGGCCGCGACCTCCAACTCATCGCATGTGCAGGCTCCGGCAAGACGGAGGTGGTTGCACGACGCGTGGCGCAGCTGCTCAGCCGGGGGGGACCACGAGCCCTTTTGCCTCGTAATATCATCGCGTTTACGTTTACCGAAAAGGCCGCAGCCGAACTGAAAGAGCGCATAGTCACTCGAACTCGCGAATCGCTTGGTGACATTCCGGGCATGGCTGAGATGTTCGTTGGAACGATTCACGCCTTCTGCCTGGAGCTGCTCAAGAGCGAGAGCCCAAAGTACCTAAAATATGAGGTGCTGAACGAAGTGCAGCAGACCCTGTTTGTCGATCGTCATTCGAAGATGTCAGGGCTCACTCAAAGCACCACGCTCGCGGGACAGTCATTGAAGCGCTACACTGACACTGGGCATTTTATTACCGCTCTGAACATTTTGCGGGAAGACAGGCCGGTAGCACCGAAGCATCTTCGGGGGAACACGATTGCAGCGCAGCTCCCGCACTACGAGCAGTTGCTGCATGAGCGTGGCTATTTGGACTACTCCGGCATTCTCAAGGAAGCCGTTGCCGAGCTCAAAGGCAATAAAGGTCTGCGTGAAAGGCTGGCGGATCGCGTCCGGCATGTCATTGTCGACGAGTACCAGGACGTTAATCCGATCCAGGAGAGCGTGGTCGAGCAGTTGCACCTCTTGGGTGCCCGCATTTGTGTGGTCGGCGATGATGACCAAACAATCTATCAGTGGCGGGGCAGCGACGTCCGCAATATCCTGAGCTTCAAAAAACGGTACTCTGGAGCAACGCAGGTCCGGCTCGAGGAGAACTTTCGATCAAGCGAAGGCGTCGTGTCCGTTGCGCGAGAATTTATCCGCCAGATAGTGCACCGACTTCCCAAGGAGATGAAGACCACCAGCGCTCAGAAATACGAACCCGGCGACATCACTGCATTGCCGTTCGATACCCCCGAAGATGAAGCGTGTCATATAGCTCGTACTTGTGTGGCCCTGCGGGGGGTGGTGATCCGCGAGGACGGAAGTCACCGCGGTATCTCGTGGTCCGACATGGCTATCCTACTGCGTTCTGTGCGGCGCGACGGAGAGGCGGTCATGGCAGCCTTGGAGGAGGCTGGCGTGCGGTACGTCATCACCGGTATGGATAACCTGTTTCAGACGGCAGAGGCTGAAGCCGCGCGCCAGCTCTTCTACTTTCTTGCCAGCCAAACCGACGAAGCTGCGCTTCGCGCGGCTTGGCGCAAAGCTGATCTTGGCCTCGCTTCCCGCGCCCTGAACCATGCAGTCGCGGCCGCCGTTCGGGCCCGGTCGGAAATGAATCAAGCCGAAGTCGGCCAGTTTAAGGTCTACAACCTCCAGCGTCAGTTCATTGCATTTCTTGAAAATGCTGGTCTGAGCGAGGGGCGAGTGCCCGGGGGGCGCGGCGAAGTGGTGTTCTACAACTTAGGCAAGTTCAGCCAAGCGATTTCAGATTTTGAGAGCATTCACTTCCATTCAAAGCCAATCGATAAGTACGCGAGCTTCGCCGGCTTTCTGCGCTACCATGCTGAGAGTGCCTATCCGGAGGGCTGGCAGGACAACGCCTTCGCCAGCCCCGACGCGGTCCGGATCATGACCGTTCATCAGTCAAAGGGGCTTCAGTGGCCGGTCGTTTTTGTCCCGCAGCTCGTACGCAACCGTTTTCCCTCCCGAGCAGCTGGGGGGCGCACCGCTTGGCACCTCATTCCGGAAGCAGCCTTCGACAATGCTGCACGATACAAAGGGGGACTTGATGACGAACGCCGCCTATTCTACGTCGCGGCGACGCGCGCACAGAAGTTCTTGCACATGAGCTGGGCGCCACACGCAGCCAATCAGGCTGCCCGGTCGCCGTCTGATTTTTATAGTGAGGTGCTTGCGTCAAAGTATGTGAAGCGCCGCCCTCCGAATTATAGTGCGCGCAAACGACTGGCCCCGCAGCCGAAGTCGTCTGTCGCCAACGTTACACTCTCATTTTCTGATTTGAAGTATTTCTTTGAGTGTCCGTATCAATTCAAGCTTCGTATTCTATACGGTTTCAACGCGCCGCTCGATGAAGCGCTGGGATTTGGAAAGTCGCTACACGATGCTCTTGCCGAGGTGCACGCCCGCGTGCTTCGTGGTGAGAGGATCAAGCCCACCGAGGCGGTTGCGCTCGTGCAACGGCACCTTCGCGCGCCCTACGCCTATCCTGCGCTGCGCGAGAAGCTGGAGCAAACCGCGCAGAGAGTAATCGAGAGCTACATTCGCAAGAATGCGAGCCAATTCAAAAATCTCGAGTTCTCCGAAAAGGTAATCGAGATCGCACTCGGCGATGGTGTGTCAGTGGCCGGCCGCATTGATCTCGTGCGCCGGATCGATACCGGCGAAGTGACGATCGTAGACCTGAAATCCAATGACCGTGCGCAGACGGAAATGGTGACTGAGACGCAGCTTCACATCTACGCACTCGGCTACCAAGAGCTCACCGGCCGGTCTGCCGATTATGTGGAGATCTACGAGCTCGACGACCAGAAGCAAAAGCGCCGCTCGGTGGACGACGACTTCATTGCAGACGTCAAACGCGACGTGCGTACAGCGGCCGCGGCATTGCGGACCAATAATCTGCCTCCGAAACCTCGTGGGCAGAGCTGCGGTCAGTGCGACTACCGGCGTCTTTGCTCAGCTGCGATCAGCAATTGAATAATACCCGGGGCGAGATGGTGCTATGTTAAGGCTTTCCCGCCTAGAAGAGTTGTATGCGGCTGCCGCATCCACTGTACCTGCGCCGCGACCAGTTCTATCCACCGCCTTGATCGACGTCGTGAGCTGATCGAACTTTTCGTGGGGTTTCCAGCGTCCAGTACTCCGCAACATGAAAAGGTCAGCGTTGGGAACTGTTCGTTGCGATAAGTTGCTGATATATCTTGATTTTTCGTGGTGCCGGTTGAGAGGATTGAACTCCCGACCTTCGGTTTACAAAACCGCTGCTCTACCGCTGAGCTAAACCGGCGACCTTGAGGATTCGACGGTCGATAGCAGACTTGTCGCCAAAGGACCAGAACCTCCGGCGGCGGCCTCGGGAAATGAAACAGGCGGCCCGCCGGACCGCCTGTTTGGTTCGTGGACAGATACTTATTGGCAAAGGTACCGGCGCCCGTCCGCACCACGGAAGTAGGTGGCTGGCGTGCAGACGAAGCCGTTGCGTGCCGCATAGCTGTTGTTCCAGCCAGGCCACCCATAGTAGCCGCTGTCCCACGCATATGCATTTGCATTGCTCCGGGCGAAAGCGTCGGCCGCGCGGAACGGCGCGGTGGCGATGGCGCCAGCCGTACCGATCGCGCCGCCAACGATGCCCGCGGCGACATCGCCAGGCCAGAAACCAGTGCGGTAAGGTCGGCGCTCCCAGTCGCGTCTAATGGGACGATGAGCCATGCGGCGATGGTGATAAGCCGTGCTGGTATGGCGCGGTCCAAGGTTCTTGCAGTTGATGCAACGGCCGGGATCGGTGGTTACTTGTTGCGCCATTGCGGGGTTCACCACTGCGGAAGCCATTATCACCGCTGCGCCAAGAACTTTCAGATTCATGATGGTTGCTCCGTTGTTCTGACGACCCATGGCTAAGTGTGGCCGCGAAGGAGCGTTCCGACTTTCGGACTCAAACAGATTTGAGGCTGATGCGGAGAAACAATCGCTGGTTCCCCGCTCGGCGCCCCTTGACACTTCGGCGTTCCAATCAGGCGATTTCACCGAAGGCAAACCCCTCGTTAGGCTTACCCGCAGTTTCGTTGGAGCTTTTACCGTCGGTTAGGTTGTGTTCCGGATAACCGGACAGGATACCGTGCGCGCTCACAGTCCCGACGGGTCGCTCGTTCTGCCGAACCAGAGCAACCAGCTAATCTACAGGAGAGAATAATGCGCCAAATAATTTCAGGACTGATTGCGGCGGTGGTCATCATGACTGCGGGAGCCGCGCCGGCGATGGCCTGCGGATACGGCCCGTGCTCGCCTTGCTCGACGGTCTATGCCAGTCCGTGCGGCGCGGTCTATGTGCCAGTCTATAGCTACAGCTACTATAGCCGCCTCGTCGAGCCGACGACGCAGTACCGGCCCCTGCAGCCAAGAACGCGGTACTACTACGTCAACCAGGGCCCGACCTATACCGGCCCGGGCGAATTCGCGCCTTACCCAACGTATGAAGGCTACTATTACAGCCCGCTCCGCCAGCGCCATGCGCGCCACGTTACCCGCCACCACGGTCAACCCGTGCTGCGCCGCTACTACTGATCGCCTGACGGCAGATCTGAGCGTCCGTCCGCAAGAGTTGGCGTGGCGGGCATCCGATTTTCAGCCCTTCATCAGTCCAAGCCGGCTCGCACCGACATAGAGCGCCAGGGCTGCGGCATTCGAGACGTTGAGGCTCTTGATCTCGCCGGGCATGTCGAGCCGCGCCACCACTTGGCAGGTCTCGCGCGTCAATTGCCGCAGGCCCTTGCCTTCGGCGCCCAACACCAGCGCCAAGGGCTCACGAAGCGCGACATCGGCAATATCCTCGCTGCCCTGGCTGTCGAGCCCGACAGTCATGAAGCCGCGCTCGTTAAGCGCTGTGAGCGCGCGGGCAAGATTCTGCACCGTCACCAGCGGCACCAGTTCGAGCGCGCCCGAAGCGGCCTTTGCCAGCACGCCGGTCGCTTCCGGGCTGTGCCGCGCAGTGGTCACGATTGCCTTGACCGCAAAGGCGGCCGCGGAGCGCAGAATCGCGCCGACATTGTGCGGATCGGTGATCTGGTCGAGCACGAGCACCATGCCTTCAAGCTTCAGCGTGGCGATGTCGGGCGAGGGCAGGGGATCGGCTTCCGCGAGCAGGCCCTGATGCACGGCATCGGGGCTCAGGCGCCGATCGATCTCTTGCGGTCGCACGATCTCCGGCTTGACGCGCGTGTCGATCTTCTCTTCCGCCAAACGCCGTTCTGCGTTCTCGGTGAGGAGGAGCTTGCGAATCCGCCGCTTCGGATTGGCGAGCGCCATGGTCACGGTATGCCAGCCATAGAGGATGGCCGGCCCGTCGGCTTGCGAATCTCGCTCGCGCCAGGCCGGTCGGGCGGAGGGTTTCCGCGACTTGTCGAAAGGCTTGCCGCGCCGGTATGGCGGTCTGGATTCGCGATCGTTCATGGGTCGCTTGTGTCACGGGTTCCGGAATATGGCAATTTGGGTATCGGTTTGGGTGTCCCGAAAGATCATTTTGCCGGAACGCCTCGGTTGACTTTGCCCTGCCGCTTCGCCCATAAACGCGCCGTCCGCGAGCCCCGTATCCGGGTTGTGTCGCGGTCTTCACGTCTCCATGGCCCGATCGGTCGCCGGCGAGGTCCGGCGCGATTATGTTGCTATCGAGCGGGGGAGTGTCCCGAGTGGCAAAGGGAGCTGACTGTAAATCAGCCGCCTCATGGCTTCGCAGGTTCGAGTCCTGCCTCCCCCACCAGCCTTAACTCATTCCAATTATTGCATAAAACTGAATTCTAGAAATTGGCCAGAAGAGGTCGTGCGACCCTTTGGTGTTTGTTCATGGCCTGTCTCTTCTTTCCGCCCATCGGCGATAGCGGATGTTGTCCTCGGCGTTTAGCCCTGCCAGCTCTTGCACTCGCCTTAAGGTTGATGGATTGATGCGACCTCAGATTCTAATTGATTCTCCTATTTCGCATCCTGCATGAAACGCCTTACTCCTCGTTTTACCAATTGGCTGCGCCCCCCACCAGCTCAGTCCCTGAGTGGGTACTGCGCTTGCGCTATTTCCTGCCACGAGTGTCCGAAGCAAGCGAGACTTTGAGCCGATAATCATTCGCGTCGCGAACAATCGGGACTCTCGCCGGGTTTTCTACCGCCGGAGCGACTTCATCAAATGTTATATAATATTCAAGCACTTCGTGCCTTTGCCGCCTATGCCGTCGTCTGCCATCACATATTGGGAATCGATCAGATCCGCAAACTCTTCGCTACCCCGCATTTTGGCGCGACCGGCGTCAACGTGTTCTTTGTTATTAGCGGCCTTATAATCGCCCGTACGACCGAGTGCCCAATCTCACCAGCCAATTTTCTCTACCATCGGATCGTTCGCATCGTGCCGATCTATTGGGCTCTGACCTCCGTCACGCTGATCCTGTTAGTATCCGGCTTCGCGCCGTTCGGCCACCATCAACCGACGGACTGGCGCGAAGCGATCACTTCATTCCTTTTCGTCCCTGACTTTCGGCCTGGGATCGACAAACCGAATGGACCGGCGCTCTTTGTCGGCTGGACACTGAATTTCGAGATGATGTTCTATGGGATGTTTGCAGTTGCGCTCCTTGGGCCCAGAGATCGCAGGCTGGTCGTCGTCACCATTGCGATCCTTGGTCTATGGCTGGCTCATTTTGTTTCAGCGAGCGAGTATGTCAGATGGCTTGGCGACGACATTATCCTTTGTTTTGCGGCCGGCGTTACTCTCTGGCGTGCGAACCTTGCGATCTCGCCGACCAAATGCGTGTTCCTAATCCTCGCCGGACTCCTGATCCTGGCATCGCCCGACTTGAACTCGGCGATCAAAACTATGCAGCATCGTGAACTGCTACTGGCGATCGGCGCCGCCATGCTTGTTTCCGGTGCCGTCGGATTGGAACGGTCCGGCCTGCATCTCAGCAAAGGTGCCCTGGTTGAGCAGGGAAACGCAAGTTACTCCCTGTATTTGATCCATCCTTTCGTGATACAGGCCATCGGAAAGCTGGCGACGAAAACCGGCGTAAATCAGTCTGTCGTAGGGTTGTCTGCAACCGTCGCGCTGATGTTCATTGTCAGTCTTCTTGTGGGTACGGTATTTCACAGGCGGATCGAATCACCATTAACTGCGTTATTGCGACGCCAACGGATCACTGTGAACTGACTACTGGGTGTGCGTTGCCTGACTGCGGTGGCTGAAGGCCAGTTGGGCCATGTCCGAACGGACGGCACAGAGGTATGCGTTTGGCTAAGAACCGGGATGCGGTCGAGCCTCAAATCCGCAATGATGCTGCGGATTTGACCTGACCGAGGCCGCAGCTGCAACGCTTCCGCATCCCGCGTCATGGTAGGTGTCCAGAAGCAAAACCGTTGTGAAGCGCACTTGCTAAGACCCGTGTGCGGGATTAAACACAATTCGAATAAACCGCAGGTTGATGTCGGTGAAGAAGTTTTTCCTTTTCCTATTTTTTGTGCTGCTTTCCTCGACTTGGTTTTCCTCGATGGCACAGCAGAACTCAGCTGTGGCGTTGGCCATTCGCATAGACCCAACAGGCGGAATGCAGCCGGGCAGCGGGAGGATTTCGCTGTTCGATGCGTCGCGGCATTTTTCCGTCATTCTGACAAATGTTGGCAAGTCTCCCGTTCGGCTTTGGAAAGATTGGTGCAGTTGGGGATATTTCAACCTGTCGTTTGAGATGACTGACCAAAACGGCCGCCGTGTAATTGTTTCGAGAAAGATGAAGGTATGGGAAAAGAATTTTCCTGCTTGGACAACCGTCGCCGCAGGGGACCAAATGGTGATCGATGTAACGTTTGATCCAGCAATTTGGCGCAACCCGCCGGCGCTTGAAGGCGCGAAGGAGCGAACGATCAGTCTCCGGGCTATTTATGAGAGCACCGCGGGAAAGGACGCGAACGAACACCAGATTTGGACCGGCAAAATAGCATCGCCGGAAAATACCTATTTATTGTTGAGGTGACCTGCTCACCCCGCCGAGAAACAAGGACAAGCCAACGTGCCGCCGTTTAAGATCATGAAGGAGCCTCATAAGGGCAAGCATATCGTCGTTACCAGGTATGTGGCGACTGCAGGGGGAGTCTCGATTAAGATCGAGCACAACGTTCCAAGCGTTGCTGGTAAAGAGCTTCAATGGGTGCAGACCGTGTCATCAAACGCCGGTTTCTCAATAGACTGCAAAATGGAGACCCGAGTTGATCCATTCGGACACGGAGATCCTGCAGTGTATAAGGTGTCCTTGCCGGCGGTGCCTGGGCTATGCAAGGCAGACGATCTTTTGCCGTTCTACTGGACTGCCGATGACCTCGCCAATGGGTATGGTCCTGAGCTTTCGGATAACCCAACCTTACCTGCTCCCGCGACAGGACGGAGTTGGTCCCAATTCGTGACGGCTCTGACCGAAGTGACTGGAAGAAATGTTCTGCATCTTGTGGCAATCGCATGGGGTTTTGAACGCATGGCGAATGGCACTGTCAGCGTGGCGGCCATAAGGACACCATCGACAAGTGAAATGCGTAACCACTTTCAGGCGCTGAGACGGATGTATCCAGACTACAATTACACCTGAATGCCTGCCCCAAAGGGCTAACCCAACCTTGTTGCGCTCGCGACGCAATCCGGCGCCTCCTGCGTCGGCGACGGAGATTGTTCTCAACAAATAGACGAGGCGCGGCGACGACTTAGTCGTCGCCTCGGTATTCTAACGCCACATGCCGCGCATTCTTGCGCCGACATCGATGCGCGGGCCTTGTGCGGCGGTGCGGGCGGCGGCGGAAGCAGCGAGCGGCCAGCTTGTGCGCTCGAACAGCGGTAGCAGCGATTCCGGGATGAAGCGCGTCCGCGACGCATAGACGTGGCGATCGCCTTTCGCATTCTGGCCGTGCGTGAAGAAACGCTGCGGCACGACGAGGTGCAGATCGTCCTTGGCGCGCGTCATCGCGACATAAAGCAGCCGGCGTTCTTCTTCCAGCTCGGCGCTGGTGCCGACGCCGAGATCAGACGGCATGCAACCGTCGACCACGTTGAGCATGAACACCGACTTCCACTCCTGGCCCTTGGCGGAGTGGATGGTGGAGAGGATCAGATAGTCTTCGTCCAGTAGCGGCACGCCGGCTTGGTCGGACGTCGCACCGGGCGGGTCGAGCGTGAGCTCGGTGAGGAAGCGTTCGCGCGAGCCGTAGCCGCTTGCGATCTGCTCGAGCTGAACGAGGTCGGCGCGGCGTGTCTCGGCGTCTTCGTGGATACGGTCGAGATGAGGCTCGTACCAGAGCCGGGCACGCTCGAGATCGGCCGGCCATTCGGAATAGCGCAGGTTCTCCACCACCCGGATGAACGCGCCCCAGTCGGCGCCGGCGCGGGGCGGCGAGGGGACCTTGCACAGTGTTGCGATAGGATCGGGGCTTTCCGCCATGCGGTCGAGTACGCGCTGTGCCGACGCAGGTCCGACACCCGGCAGCAAATGCAGGACGCGGAAGCCAGCAACGCGGTCGCGCGGGTTCTCGACGAAGCGCAACAGGGCCAGCATGTCCTTGACATGCGCGGCGTCGAGAAATTTCAGACCGCCGTACTTTACGAACGGGATGTTGCGCCGCGTAAGCTCGACCTCGAGCGGACCGCTGTGCGAGGAGGCGCGGAACAGCACGGCCTGCTGCTTCAGGGCAGCGCCTTCCTCGCGATTGGCGAGCACACGCTCGACAATGTAGCGCGCCTGCTCGGCTTCGTCGCGCACCGCAACAAGCTGCGGTTTGCGCGATGAGACGCGGTCGGTCCAGAGGTTCTTGGTGAAGCGATCCCGCGCAAGCCCGATGACGCCATTGGCAGCCGACAGCACCGGCTGCGTTGAGCGGTAGTTGCGGTCGAGCGTAATGATTTCGGCGCGCGGCGAAAAGGCTTGCGGGAAATCCAGGATGTTGCGCACGGTGGCGGCGCGGAACGAGTAGATCGACTGGGCGTCGTCGCCCACCACGGTCAGTCCGCGTCCGTCCGGCTTGAGCGAGAGCAGGATTGAGGACTGCAGACGGTTGGTGTCTTGGTATTCGTCGACCAGCACATGATCGAAGCGGCCGGCGATCTCTTCCGCCAGCGCAGGATCTGACATGGTCTGCGCCCAGTAAAGCAGGATGTCGTCATAGTCGAGGACATGCTGGGCCTGCTTGGCCTCGACATAGGCACCGAATAATTGCTTCAGCTCGGTGGCCCAGCCGGTGCACCAGGGATAGTGAAGGCCGAGTACCTGCTCGATTGACGCCTCGGCGTTGACGCAGCGCGAATAGATCGCAAGGCAGGTGCCTTTGGTGGGAAAGCGGGTCTCGGTTTTCGAGAGCCCGCATTCGTGCCGGACCAGGTTCATCAGGTCGGCCGAATCCTCGCGGTCGTGGATGGTGAAGGCGGGATTGACGCCGATCCGCTCGGCATATTCCCGCAACAGCCGTGCTCCGATGCCGTGAAAGGTGCCTGCCCAGCTCAAGGCATCCGTCATGATGCCGGCTCTGTCTCCGAGCACCCTGCGGGCGATTCGCTCGACGCGTGCGGCCATTTCCGCGGCCGCACGGCGCGAAAAGGTCATCAGGAGGATGCGGCGCGGATCGGCGCCGGCCACGATCAGGTGCGCCACCCGATGGGCGAGCGTGTTGGTCTTGCCGGAGCCTGCACCGGCAATCACCAGGAGCGGGCCGCCGACCGTGGCATGGCCGTTCACGCCATGCTCGACCGCGCGGCGCTGCTCCACGTTGAGCGTGTCCAGGTAGGTTGCCACGGCTGCCGGCACGAATCGCTCCTCTTGAGGCTCGAAATTCGGCGATCTCGGCTCAAACCGCAATGTGAGCGGGCTGGCGCAAAATTGCTGTTGGGCAGCCTTTTTTGAAAGCGGGGCGGGTGTTGGAAAGAAGAGCGCGGCGGGA
>JGI24705J35276_12238211_pt1 | contig 17390 bp, 17 predicted proteins | sample TergutNt197P4_FD_35276 | JGI IMG/M metagenome (IMG submission 35276) | reverse complement strand
GGCCCGCTGGATCAAGGGCCGCCCGGCCGTGTCAGCGTCGCCGATGCCCATGGCAATCGCCATTTCGTCTGGGCCGTGGCAGCGCCCTCGTCGAAGCCTTTGCTACAGGGAACCGTGGTTCTGCTGGTTGACCGCGACGATACGCGCTTTGTTGCGGTCGAGGCCAGCGACGAACTCAAGCCATCCAAACCAGATTCAAGAAGTTAACGGAGACTTTAATGTTTGATATAGTGGTACCGGCGTTTATCGGCGTTGTAGTAATTGTTGTCATGGGCATCGTATTCACGATGCTCTATAAGCGTGCCACCAGGGATGAGGCGTTCGTCCGTACCGGACTTGGCGGCAAGAAGGTGGTGTTGGACGGTGGAGCCGTCATCCTCCCGATCTTCCATTCCCAGGCGAGCGTCAACCTGAAGACGCTGCGGCTCACGGTCGAACGCAAGGAACGGGAATCGCTGATCACCAAGGATCGCCTGCGCGTCGATATCATGGCCGAGTTTTACGTTCGCGTCCGGCCTGATGACGAAAGCATTGCGCTTGCAAGCCAGACGCTGGGCGCGCTGACCAATGATGCAGAAGCGCTTCGCAACCAGGTAGAGGCCAAGTTTGTTGACGGCTTGCGTTCAGTGGCCGCCACGATGACAATCCTGGAGCTTCAGGAAAAGCGCAGCGATTTTGTGAAGCATGTTCAGGCGACCGTCGAGTCCGACGTGAAATCGAACGGGCTGGAGCTTGAATCGGTGTCTCTGACGAAGCTCGATCAGACCGACGTCAAGTTCTTCAATCCGGAGAATTTCTTTGACGCCGAAGGCCTGACCCAGCTGAAGACCGTCACCGAAACGCGCCGTCGCGACCGCAATGCGATCGTTCGCGACAATGAGGTGGCGATTGCGCAGAAGGACCTTGAGGCGCGGCAGCAGACCTTGCAGATCGAACGGACCAAGAAGGAGTCCGAACTTCTGCAGGAACGCGACATCGCCAACAAAACGGCGAGCACGCGGGCGGAAGTGGCGACGGCCACGCAGACGGCTCGCTTGACGGAAGAGAACGCGCGCATCGACACCGACCGGGCGGTCGCCGAGAAGGAGGCGGGTGCCAAGAAGGTCAAGGAAACCGCGGTGATCGAGTCGGATCTGGCAATCAACAAGCGCAAGGTCGACGCGCAGCGCGAAATCCAGATCGCGACCCAGGAGAACGAAATCCAGATCGCCGCCAAGAGCAAGACGACATCGGAAGCCGTCGCCGAAGCCAAGGCGGCGGAAGCGCTGGCTGTTGCGGCGGAGGAAAAGGTGGTGACAGCTCGCGCAGTCGAGGTCGCCGATCGCGCCCGCCTGACCCAGGTGCTTGCGGCACGTACCGAAGCCGAGCGCAAATCGACCGAGTTGATCGTCGCTGCGGAGGCCGAGAAGAAAGCAGCGCTCGACCGTGCCGAGGCCACCAAGACGCTCGCAACCGCTGAGGCTGAGGCCAACAAGATCAAGGCCGTCGGCGTCAAGAACATCGGCGAGGCAGAGGCTGCGGTCATTCTGCTGAAGAACGAGGCGCAGAACAAACTCGGAAGCAACGTGATCGACTTTGAACTCGCCAAGAAAAGGATCGAGACGATGCCGACTGCGCTTGCCGAGATGGTCAAGCCGATTGCCAGCATCAAGGATGTCCGAATCCTTCATACGGGTGGAGCGTTCGGCGGAAATGGCACCGGCGGCACGAATGCCGGGTTTGGCGAAGGGCTCGCAGGTGAACTTCTCAAGGTGCACGCGCTGCGCCCGATGATCGATGAGATTCTACGCCAGAGCGGTTTTGCGCCGGGGGAGGATCCGGTAAAGGCCCTGGTCAGCACGGTCACCGGAAAATCCAATGGTGAGGCCATCGAGGTCACGCCCGCACCAGTGACGGGCAATGCAAAAGCTGCAGCGCCAGGAAATTCAAGCCGCCATACCGAAGCTGAAGCAGTGGCCGAAAAGCCGACGGGAGCGGCATTATCACCGCAGTCGAACGTGTCGGCGAATTGGCAGTTGCCAGGAGGGCACAAGTAAGCGCCCCTTGATGTTGGGTGGCGTGTGGCGGTGAGATGGGCGAATTCGTCCTTTGCAAGCGAGGGAGGCTTTGTTATACGCACCCTCGCGCGGACGTTGGTTCGCCCCTTTCCTCGGTAGCTCAGCGGTAGAGCATCCGACTGTTAATCGGATGGTCGCTGGTTCGAATCCAGCCCGGGGAGCCAGTTTTTTCTTCTATTTCAGCCGCTTGGATCAAATCCCTACATTGAATCCTGAGATCCTGTGGGTGGCGCCGTTTGTCTGGCGTAATTCGGTAAAGAGAATCAGCCCCCGTTGAACCGGCGTGAATTGTCGAACAGTCGCCAAATCGGCGCATTTTCGATGAAACCTCCCGCTTTGTCCTTGCGGAGCTGATTTCCATGTCAGACATGCAGGCAGACAGTACGCAGCTGACCCCCTTGATCCAGCCGACCAGCATCCCCAATCTCAGCGACGATGAGTGTCTCGTGCTGCTCGCACGTGCAATCGAGAAGCCCGATTCGGCTCGCCTGGACGAGGTCGCGGCTTTGATCGGTCGGCTGGCGGTTGCGGTCGAATAGGCAAGCTCGGAACCGATCGCAACTGATTGCGCCGAGGGGAGAGGTTGGGCAAACCTGGGCTGAACGGTTGCGTTTTTGTGGGGCTTGCTCCAAAGATGCGTAGACTTTCTCCCGCGGCCTTGCCCGTTTCTCAGGATCCTCAAATGTCAGGTTTTTCGACCGCGCGCCAAAAAATGGTCGATGGCCAAGTGCGCACCAACGACGTCACCGATCGCAGAGTTCTTGATGCGATGCTCATGGTTCCTCGCGAGGCCTTCGTACCCGCGAACAGGCAGGCCCTGGCCTATCTCGATCGCGATATTGATGTCGCCGAGGAGGGGGGGACCAAGCGATTCCTGATCAAGCCCGCCCTGACAGCCAAGTTGCTGCAAGCAGCCGAGATCGGCGAGAGCGATCGCGTCCTGGTCGTTGGCTGCGCTACCGGATATATCGCCGCGCTGGCAGCGAAGCTTGCCACCCAGGTTACCGCAACGGAGAGCGATTCGGCGCTTGCGTCGAAAGCCAAAGACACACTTGTGGCGCTGGGTTGCGGCAATGTCACCTGCAAGGCCGCGGCGAACGCCGAGGGGGACCCTGCGGGCGGGCCCTATAATGTAATCATTCTCAATGGCGCCACCGAAGTGACACCAACCGTCCTTCTCGGGCAACTGCGTGGCGGCGGACGACTGGTCGGCGTTTCAGCCGAATCCAAGCCTCAGCGAGCTATGGTCGTCACCAATTCTCATGGTGAATTTGGTCACCGTACACTGTTCGATGCCTCTGCTCCGGTCTTGCCAGGCCTGGAGAAAGCCGTCGCCTTCGTGTTCTGATGGCCGCAACTCGCTGGAAATCGCGAGTCGTTAGAGAAATCTTATTTTAGGTGTGGCAGGGATGCTGCACATGATGAGTTTCCGCTGCGAAGAAATCACTAGACGGTTCCGTTACGTTTGACTGCCGCATATGCTGCAGCACACCAGTCGATTCCTGGTTGGTCCCTCTCGGGTGCCAACCAGTGACAGGAATGAATGGAATTTTGGGGATGCATGGGGTGAAGCTCTTCACGGGGGCTGCGGTTTCCGTTCTCCTGATGGCGGTTGCGGGGCCCGCACCTGTTCTGGCGGACACCGTTAAGGCGGCATTGGCACGCGCCTATCAGAACAATCCGCAACTCAACGCACAGCGGGCGCAGGTTCGTGCGACCGACGAGAATGTGCCGCAGGCTTTGTCCGGATACCGCCCCTCGGTGAACCTGAGCACAAGCGTCGGGTATCAATATCAGCAAATCACCAGCCCTGGAGTCGGAGGCATCGGCAGTCAGACGGTGAGCGGTACACAAGTGCCGCGCAGCGTTGGGGTCACGGCGAACCAGACGCTGTACAATGGCAACCGGACCGGCAACCAGACTCGTGTTGCCGAAGGCCAGGTTTCCGGTGCACGCGAGGCGTTGCGGTCCCTTGATCAGAGCGTGCTGTTCCAGGCCGCCTCAATCTACATGGACTACCTGCAGAATTCGGCGATCGTCGAGGTTCAAAAGAGCAACGTGCGCGTGCTCGAACAGACACTGCAACAAACGCGTGATCGCTTCAATGTCGGCGAGGTCACGCGCACGGACGTGGCGCAGTCCGAGGCGCAGCTCGCCGCCGGCAAGACGCAAGAATTGGCTGCCGAATCCACGCTTACCGCAACGCGCGCGAACTTCCGTCGTATCATCGGCAGCGAACCGCAAAATCTTGCGCCGGGCTCTCCAGTTGATAAATTTTTCCCTCGCACACTGAGGGCGGCCATCGAACTCAGCTTGGTCCAAAATCCTAATGTCACGGCTGCGATGTACGGTATCGACGTCAGCCATCTGCAGGTCAAGGTCGCCGAGGGCGCACTTCTGCCGACGGTCTCTCTGCAAGCCTCGGCCCTAAAGCAGTACCAGCCGGTTTTGGCGTACGACAGGGAGTTTACGGCTTCGGCTATCGTTCAGATGAACGTGCCACTGTATCAGGGTGGAGCTGAATATGCGCTGATCCGCCAGTCGAAGGAAAACGTGACGCAGCAACGCCAGAATCTTGAAATGACGCGCGACCAGACCCGCGCGAATGTCGTACAGTCTTGGGGACAGTTGGAGGCCACCAAGGCGCAGGTTTCCTCCGCGCAGGCGCAGGTCGCGGCGTCTGAGATCGCGCTCAATGGCGTCCGGGAGGAAGCAAAGGCCGGCCAACGCACCACACTGGACGTGCTGAACGCACAGCAGGCGCTGGTCAATGCGCGCGTTTCGCTCGTGCAAGCACAACATGACCGTGTCGTGGCGTCCTACTCTGTGCTCAACGCGGTTGGTCGCCTGTCGCCGCAGGTCCTTGGTCTTCCGACCGAGACCTATGACCCCAGCGTGCATTATCATCAGGTTCGCGATAGTTGGGCGGGCTCGCGCACGCCGGATGGACGCTGATCTCCAAAGCACTTGCGATCGCCAAGTGCTTTAGCCTTCCTCTTTTGTCGCATTTTCTTACGCCGAAGCGGTTTCCGCTTCGGCGTAAGATGCTTCATGTGCTTAGGTTTTTGGCCTGCTTAGGTTTTTGTCGCAGGCTTTATCGGAAAACCGTGGAAGGCTTTGCGGCTCACACTGCCGTTCGGGGCCGAAACTTGTTTTGTGTTGCAAATCTGTAAAGCTCGAACGCTGCTTGCTTGCAATCGCTGGAGTGACTGACATAGCCTTTTGTAAGGCAGTGGGGGCGATTCGCAGCATTTGATGTGGATGGCGTGGTGCTCCAGCCAGCGGGCAGAGGTTGATGATGTGGGGTCGGAGATGACGCAGCCTGCAAAGGTCCAAGAACCCTCGATGGAGGAGATTCTAGCATCGATACGGCGCATGATTGCCGACGATGAGGCCAAACCGACTTCAACCTCTGCCGCTAAGGCCGCAGAGCCCGCAAGGCGTGCCACCGCGGCGCCCACCCCCCAGCAAGCGAAATTGAACGACATTCCGCCGCCGCCCAAGGTCGAGATTCGGCCGGCCAGGACGGAGTTGCCAAAGCCTGCAGCCGATGACAGGCGCACGCCTGCGCCTCCCGCTGCGACACCTGTACCGACGCGGGCCGTGGGCAATGTCCAGAACACTAGCAATGACAACAGCAATGCTGACGTGTTGATGGCTGGACGTGAGAAAGTTACTTCGTTCCCTGGGGTCCGTCCGCCCGAACCCGATGTTCTCGAACTGACGGACGCAATGGCGATAAAAGCGCCGGCGCCCCCACCGCAGCCGAGTTTTCGCAAGGTGGAGGCAGGGGCAGGGGATGCCCTCAAGCTCGCCCAACCTGCGCCGCATCGGCCGGCGGCGCCTCGGTCAGATCCAGTAGGTGATTCTCGGTCGCTTCCGGCCCAGCAGCCGATCCTCGCGCAGTCGACGGTCTCGGCGGTTGAATCCGCCTTCAATACCCTGGCCAGCAGCGTCTTGAGCAGCAACTTGGTCAGTACCGTTTCGAGCGGCAATGCCAGGACTTTGGAGGATCTGGTCAAGGAAATGCTGAGGCCGATGCTCAAGGCTTGGCTTGACGACAACCTGCCTGGCCTCGTCGAACGCCTAGTGCGGGCGGAAATCGAGCGGGTCTCGCGTGGGCAGTGAGCCACACCTGGGTTGCCAAGTCTTGGGTTGCCAAGTCTTGGGTTGCCAAGTCTTGGGTTACCAAGTCCCTGGGTTGCCAAGTCCCGGGTGATTAAGCCGAATTTGTGGGTCAGCCGTGCTGCTGATCCACAGGTCTCTCGGCCGGGTCGGCCGGACTTGATGCGGCGCCGGTTGCCTTGTTGTGGTTGACTTGGGCCCCGCACCGGTCTTTCTAGCGCCATGATTGAGAAAAATTACCAGCCCGCCGATATTGAAACCCGCATGTCCCTGGTTTGGGAGGACAGCCTTGCGTTCAAGGCAGGTCGTCCGGACCGGCGCGACGCCAAGCCCTTCACCATCGTGATCCCGCCACCCAACGTGACGGGCTCACTGCATATGGGCCATGCTCTTAACAACACCCTCCAGGACATCCTCTGTCGCTTTGAACGGATGCGGGGCCGGGACGTGCTGTGGCAGCCCGGCACTGACCATGCTGGCATCGCGACCCAGATGGTGGTCGAGAAGCAATTGGAGCAGCGTCAGCAGCCCGGCCGTCGCGAGATGGGCCGCGAAAAGTTCCTGCAGCGGGTCTGGCAGTGGAAGGCCGAAAGCGGCGATACCATCATCAACCAGCTCAAGCGGCTGGGGGCCTCCTGCGACTGGTCGCGCGAGCGCTTTACCATGGACGAGGGCCTGTCGCGCGCGGTCCTGAAGGTATTCGTCGAACTGTATCGTCAGGGCTTGATCTACAAGGACAAGCGGCTGGTGAACTGGGACACGAAGCTGCTCACCGCAATCTCCGATCTCGAAGTGAAGCAGGTCGAGGTCAAGAGCAGCCTCTGGTATTTGCGCTATCCAATCGAGGGCAAGGCGTTCAACCCGGACGATCCCTCAACCTTCATCGTCGTCGCAACCACACGCCCCGAAACGATGCTGGGTGACACCGGCGTCGCTGTGCACCCGGACGATTCGCGCTACCACGGTCTCGTCGGCAAGAAGGTGATCCTGCCGCTTGTTGGCCGCGGGATTGCGATTGTTGCGGACGAATACTCTGATCCCGAGAAAGGGTCGGGCGCGGTGAAGGTGACGCCCGCGCACGACTTCAACGATTTCGAAGTCGGCAAGCGCCATGGCTTGCGCCAGATCAGTGTACTCGACAAAGAGGGGCGTCTCGACCTCGTAGGCAACGAAGACTACTTACGGGAATTGCCGGAAGGTGCCCTGCAGTTCGCCGAAGAATTCCAAGGGATTGAGCGCTTCGTTGCGCGCAAGCTTATTGTCGAGCGTCTTGAAAATTTTGGCTTCGTCGAGCGGATCGAGCCACACACTCACATGGTGCCGCATGGCGACCGTTCCGACACTGTGGTCGAGCCGTATCTGACCGACCAGTGGTATCTCGACGCCAAGACACTGGCGAAGCCGGCAATCGCAGCGGTGCGTTCCGGCGAAACCACTTTCGTGCCGAAGAACTGGGAGAAGACCTATTACGACTGGATGGAGAACATCCAGCCCTGGTGCATTTCCCGCCAACTCTGGTGGGGACATCAGATCCCGGCTTGGTACGGGCCCGACGGCAAGGTGTTCGTTGCCGAGACCGAGGAGGAAGCTGTCAGCCACGCGCTCGGCTACTACGTCGAGCAGGAAGTCATTACGCCGGAGCAGGGGCGTGAGATGGCGCTCGACCGCAACAAGCGCCAGGGCTTCATCGACCGCGACGAGGACGTGCTCGATACATGGTTCTCATCGGGCCTGTGGGCGTTTTCCACGCTTGGCTGGCCGGATGATGTGCCGGAGGTGAAGCGCCATTATCCGACCAACGTGCTGGTCACCGGCTTCGATATCATCTTCTTCTGGGTTGCCCGGATGATGATGATGGGGTTGCACTTCATGAAGGAGGTGCCGTTCTCGACGGTCTACATCCACGCGCTCGTTCGCGACGAGAAGGGCGCCAAGATGTCGAAGACGAAAGGCAACGTCATCGATCCCCTGCATCTGATCGACGAATATGGCGCAGATGCGCTGCGCTTCACGCTTGCCGCAATGGCAGCCCAGGGCCGCGATATCAAGCTCGCCACCGGCCGCGTCGAGGGCTATCGCAATTTCGCGACCAAGCTGTGGAACGCCTGTCGTTTCGCCGAGATGAACAATTGCGTGAAGCCGCAGGGGTTCGATCCGGCAAGGACCGAGCAAACGCTGAGCCGTTGGATCGCGCATGAGACGGCGCGTACCACGCGCGAGGTGACGGAGGCGCTTGAGGCCTACCGCTTCAATGACGCCGCGGGCGCCATCTACCGCTTCGTGTGGAACGTCTACTGCGACTGGTATCTGGAGCTCGCAAAGCCGGTGCTGCTCGGCGACGACAGCCCGGCCAAGGCCGAGACCCGCGCCATGGTGGCCTGGGCGCGCGACGAAATCCTGAAGCTTCTGCATCCCTTCATGCCCTTCATCACCGAGGAACTGTGGGAAGTGACGGCCAAGCGCGATGGCCTGCTGACGCTTGCACCCTGGTCGCTCAAGAGCGAGGCGCCGGAGCAGTTGGCGATGGTCGCTGCCTCAATGCCGAATGCTTTCATGGAGCTCGCGCTGCCGATCTTCGACCACGCCGACTTTGCCGACCCTGCGGCCGAAGCCGAAATCGGCTGGGTGATCGACCTGGTCACGCAGATACGTTCGGTGCGGGCGGAGATGAATATCCCGCCGGCGACGTTGACCGCGCTGGTTCTGGTCGGCGCGTCCGCTGAGACCCAGACGAGAGCACCGCGCTGGATCGACGTCATCAAGCGCATGGCGCGGCTCTCCGACATCACCTTCGCCGATCACGCGCCCGATGGTGCTGTTCAGCTTCTGGTGCGTGGTGAGGTGGCGGCGTTGCCGTTGAAAGGTGTGGTCGATCTCGCCGCAGAAGGCGCACGTCTCGATAAGGAGATCGCCAAGGCCGATGCCGACGTCAAGCGCGTCGAGGCAAAACTCGCGAACGAGAAGTTCGTCGCCAACGCCCCGGAAGAAGTGGTCGAGGAAGAGCGCGAGAAGCGCGAGGCCGCACTGGCACGGAAGGCAAAGCTGCTCGATGCGATGGAGCGGCTGAAGCAGGTGTTGTGAGACGACAAACAATCTGTGCGCGGACCCGCTGAGACGCCCCCAATGCGCAATTGCGCATTGTGGAATGACGAGGGCGGGTGATATCAGCCTTCCCGCGGAAACGGCTTGCTCAGAAACTTCGAGCCCTTCAGGCCGTAGCGCCAGGGCAGGTCGACTGCCTTGGTGATGCCGATCCGCACGCCCGCAGCGACGTCTGCTTCACCGGTTCGCGCATGTAGCGCGATCGGCGGCTGATCGAGTGGCAGGCCGTTGTGGGCGATGGTGATGCCGAGCGCCTCGGTCAGCTTGCCCGGCCCCGAACACAACATGCGCGCATCCTTGAGGTGGCGGCGGCGCCGCATCGCCGCGAGGCCGTGTGTCGGCTCCAGCGCCCGGATCAGGACCGCGCTTGCCGAGCCTTCTGCCTCGCACACGAAATTCACGCACCAGTGGATGCCGTAGGAGCGGTAGACATAGGCAAACCCAGGCGGTCCGAACATCACCCGGTTCCGCTCCGTCGGCCCCCGATAGGAGTGTGCGGCCGGGTCGGTGTGGTGATAGGCCTCGACCTCGACGATGATTCCGCCGACGCCATTCACCAGGATGGTCGCGCCGATCAGTTCGGGGGCAACTTCGTGGACGCTGCGCCCAAAAAAGGCACGTTTGAGGGGCTTGCCAAGGGCGGCTGCGGAAACGGGAGGCATTCGAGAATCGGCTGATGGTGGAAGGAGATATCTCCCATAACTGCCACATTTGCTGAACCCGCGCGAGCCGGGTTGCGGCTGTCCGCGATACCGACTAGGTAGAGCGCGATCTCCACGCAAACGCTGCGCGTTTGTCGCTGCGTGGGAACCGCGTTTGCTTCGCGACAAACGCGGAACGCGTTTGCGCAGAGATCACGCTCCAACAAAGAGATAAGAGCGTGATACGATTCAAACCGACCGTTCACGCTTGAGCCCAAACAGGCCGGAAATTCTCATGGTCGTCGTTGTCGATAACATCTCTTCGAATTCGCCGCGCCCGCGTCACCCGGAAAAGGCGAACCGGCCGGATGCCGCCTCGCCGCCAAAGCCGGATTGGATCCGTGTGCGTGCGCCGAGTACGCGCAGTTATGGCGATACCCGCAACATCGTCCAGGCGAACGGGCTTCATACCGTCTGCCAGGAGGCGGGCTGTCCGAACATCAGCGAGTGCTGGGACAAGAAGCACGCGACCTTCATGATCATGGGCGACACCTGTACCCGCGCCTGTGCCTTCTGCAACGTCAAGACCGGCCTGCCCAATGCGCTCGATACGAGTGAGCCGGAGCACGTCGCCGAGGCCACGGCGAGGCTTGGGCTTGCGCATGTCGTGATCACCTCCGTCGATCGCGACGACCTCATGGACGGTGGTGCGGATCATTTCGCACGGACAATCCGCGCCATTCGGGGGCGGTGCCCCTCGACCACGATCGAAATCCTCACCCCCGACTTCCTGCGCAAGGACGGCGCGCTTGAGGTCGTGGTGGCGGCCAAGCCTGACGTCTTCAACCACAATCTCGAGACTGTGCCGTCGCGTTACCTCACAGTGCGGCCGGGTGCTCGCTATTTCCATTCGATCCGCTTGTTGCAGCGTGTGAAAGAGATCGATCCCGCGATCTTCACCAAGTCCGGGATCATGGTGGGGCTCGGCGAGGAGCGGCACGAAGTGCTGCAGGTGATGGACGATCTGCGCTCGGCGGACGTCGACTTTCTCACGATTGGGCAGTACCTGCAGCCGACACGCAAACATCATGCGGTGATGCGCTATGTGCCGCCGGATGAATTCGTCTCTTACGAGAAGGTTGCCCGCACCAAGGGCTTCCTGATGGTGTCGGCGAGCCCACTGACCCGTTCTTCCCATCATGCAGGCGACGACTTCGCGAAACTGAAGGCTGCTCGGGCGGCGACTGCCCGCTGAATTCCCATGCACCGATTTTCGACCAAACACCGGGTCAACCACAGCGCCCCCGAGATGTTCGATCTGGTGGCCGATGGCGAGCGCTATCCGGAATTCGTGCCGCTGTGCAGTTCGTTGAAAGTGCGTCAGCGCGTTGCAAAGCCTGATGGCACCGAGGTGCTGACCGCCGACATGACCGTGTCATTCAAGCTCGTCAAGGAAACCTTCACGAGCCGCGTGACGCTGGATCGGGCCAACCTGAAGATCCTGGTCGAGTATCTGCATGGACCTTTCAGCCATATGGAGAATCGCTGGACATTCGAGCCGCAGGGCGAAGACACCTGCCTTGTCGGCTTCTATATCGCCTACGAGTTCAGGAGCCGGATGCTGTCGATGCTGATGGGCTCGATGTTCGACGCGGCGTTCGCGCGTTTTGTCACAGCGTTCGAGAAGCGGGCAGATGCGATTTATGGACGGCGGAAGATCGCGTCGTCGTGACTGTTTTCTTCGCGATCCATCCCTGCACCTGCCGTGGCTATCTTTAATCGTTTACCGGGCTACTCTGTCTCATTCATAGGAAACCGCCATGCTCTCCACACGCATTCTGCCCCAAGCGCTCGCCGCTTTCGTCTTATGGTTAGCCGCCCTGTCCTGGGCTCATGCCGCGCCCGTGGCGAAGCCGCTGGAATGGCAGGTGGAAGGCCAGACTTTCCACGGCTACGTGGTCTACGACGATGTCGATCAGCATCCGCGACCGGGGCTGGTCATGGCTCCTGACTGGATGGGCGTGACTCGCGCTGCCATCGATCGTGCCAAGGCATTGGTGGGTGACCGCTACGTGATTCTGGTGGCCGACTATTACGGCAAGGGGGCGCAGCCCAAGGACAGCACTGAGGCCGGCCAGCTTGCCAAGCAACTCCGCAGTGGCGATCGCGCCACTTTGCGCGCACGCATCCGCGCTGCGGTGACAGCGCTCCAAGGACAGGCGGGCCACGTGCCACTGGATGCCAGCAAGATCGGCGCCTTCGGCTACTGTCTGGGCGGCACCACGGTGCTGGAGCTCGTGCGCGCAGGCGACAAGCTTGCTGGCGTGGTCACGTTTCATGGCGATCTCTCGGCCAACAACCGCGCCGCGCCCGGCTCGGCTCAGACCCCGGTGCTGATTCTCAACGGCGCCGACGACAAATCGGTTACCGCCGAGCATATTGCTGACTTCCAGCGCGAAATGAACGCGGCGGGCGCGGACTGGCAGTTCGTCAATTTCAGCGGCGCGGTGCACTGTTTTGCTCTGCCGGCCGTGGGCAACGACCCCGCCAGCAACTGCCGCTACGACGAGCGCGCCGCGCGCCGCGGGTATCGCATGATGGACAATTTCTTCAGCGAAGTGTTCGGGCATTGAGTATAGCGGGATTGGATCATCTCCGCTCGTTTGGGCCGAGATGGCCAAAGCCCTTTGAGGCTGATCACAGTCCTTACGCTCAACCCTCGAAAACTGCTTCTTGGCGTCCTGCAGCTGCCATTCCATAATTCAGCTGCTTGTACATGAAGGACCGTTTCGATGAAGCGTGACGCTTTGGTGGACTATCTGGAAGAACTGCTGGAGCCGGCGCGGTTCCACGATTATTGCCCAAACGGTTTGCAGGTGGAAGGACGGGCGGAGATACGCCGCCTTGTCACCGGTGTCACCGCCAGCCAGGCGCTCCTTGCGGCGGCCCTGGATCGCGGCGCCGACGCGGTGCTGGTCCATCACGGCTATTTCTGGAAGGGGGAGGATGGCCGCATCACCGGCATCCGCAAAAAGCGGCTGGCAACGCTGCTCGGCCACGACATCAACCTCCTGGCCTACCATCTGCCGCTCGATGGCCATCCCGAGCTGGGCAACAACGCGCAACTGGCCGCGCAGCTCGGCTGGCGGCCGGAAGGCCGTTTCGGCGAACAGGACATCGGCTGGCTGGGCAGTCCCAGCGGCGAGGAAAATCTGGCCGGACTGACCGCCCAAGTGACCCGGCAACTCGGGAGGATGCCGCTGGTCATCGGCGATCCAGAGCGCCCGGTCCGCCGCGTCGCCTGGTGTTCCGGCGGTGCCCAAGGCTATTTCGAGGAAGCCATTGCGCGTGGCGTCGACGTCTATCTGTCTGGCGAGATTTCCGAACCGACCGTCCATCTTGCCCGCGAAAGCGGCGTCGCCTACATCGCTGCCGGCCACCACGCCACCGAACGCGGCGGCGTCCGGGCTCTGGCCGCCCATCTCCGTGAACGTTGCGGCCTGGACTGCGAATTCGTGGACATCGATAACCCGGTTTGAGCGCCGGCAGCTCAACCATGACATTCGATGATTCTTCAGCGAAGTGTTCGGGCAACACGGCTCAACAAGAGCCGTTCGGCCTGAGCCAGTCGAAGGCTCGATGTTCGACGCGGCTCGCGCGGCACTCGTGGACATACGTCAGTTTACAGACTCGGCAATTCATTCATGGACCATAGCAAAACCATTTCCTATTCGAGTCTATATTCTCTCGAAGAGTCTGTCCGCAGAATACAAAAGGCGATGGTGGTCCCTGAATTTGGACTTGATTTCAAGTTCGGCAGAGCTGGAATTTACGGAAAAGTCACTCGAGAATATGCAAGCGTGTCTTATTATGCGAACAAGCGAAACACGGGGGTTTGCTTTTCCGGGAAATTCCAGGAAGTGAACGGGAAGGTTTGTTTGGTTGGAAATTTCGAGAAAACATTAGCTGGGACTGTTGGGGCCGTCTTTACTGCTTTCGCCATTATATTTATGTTATTTATGCTCTTTCTTGTAATTTATTCTCTAGACTTACACGAAAGAGAAAATATCGGACTTGTCTTGATTATGATTGTCGTTTTTTCTCATGGCTTTCTAATTCTTGTTTTGATGATGAAGACGGACAAAGTGAATGAATCTTTGATCGATCAGGAATTGAAACGAATCCTCTGTTCGTGAATATTGCCTCGCTCCTGCGATCTTGCCCTCCTTGCTTGCTGTACTATCAAGTGTCTTTCCCGAGTCGGTGCCGGAGGATGATCGGGATCAGCACGGAGATGCGACGTCGATGCTGGAGACGAAAAGATCAACGATCGATGACGTTATGCGGGCTTTGAACAGGGCGATGTCACACAGAAAGCCGTAAACCAGCACCAGCCAGACGATATAGGCCATGCCGACGAAATCGTTATAGAGAATTGTGAAAAACCAGTTCTGGCCGAAGATGTAGATCACACTTGTTATGATGCTGGCGACGGCGAGCAGCAGACCTGGCAGGAAAAGCTGGCGCACATAGCCGGATTTGACGAACGACAACAGCAGGAGCGCCGCGAAAGCCACGAGGTTGCTTGCGGTGAAAATGCGCAGATCTCGGAGCAGGCTGGAGACGATCTCACCGTATTGTCCTTCGATGAGGTTTCGCAATTGCGGTTCTGACTTCTCCAGAAAGGCGATGTCCAGTGTGCTGGCCAATGTACTGACCACGGCAAGCCCTTGCAGCATGCGTTGCCGGCATTCGCAATTGTGGGTCTGCATGTCGGCCACGATACTGGCAATGCGTGCACGCAAAACGGGCAGAAAGCGTTCCTTTAGATCATTTATCCGCTGCTGGTTTTTTTCGAGAAGCTTCTTCGCGAATGTCGCTACTTTGCCGTCGGAGTTGAAACCCACCCGATTCTTAATCTTCTGTTCGATCTTGTATTCAAGAAAACTGCGAGCAGCTCTTTCGTAGTAGATCGGCGAGAGGAAGGTCAGGAAGAAGGCAAGCCCAAACAATACAGTTCCAAAGAGACCGATGGAGCGAAGCACTGTCTGAGGCATAGGACTGATCAATCTCGTCGGCGACGTCTGCCCCCGCATCCATAGAACGCAGGTCAGGGGGGCGAGCCGTATTGCTCTCCTTTATTCAAGAGTCAGGATTTGTGTGGCACTAATATGGAGACGAAGAGAATGGATGACGTTATGCGGGCTTCGAACTTTCGATCCATCAGGGGACGCGACAAGGAGTGCGCGTATCAGAAGGAGCCTTTGGTTTGACAGTCCTGCGGGTCGTCATCTCTTCAATCTCTGACGCCGCGCCTCCTTACGGCATTCGACGTAACGTTTGCTGCCCTTGGCATATCGCTTGGAGCACCACGCCAGAGCTTCGTAACAGGGCTCGTCATTGTCGTCCGACACACCAACGGTGCATATCCAGTCGTCCGAGCCCGGCTTCGGGGCCGCAGAGGAAGATGCGATAGCCGTCATGATGAGGAAAAAGGCGGTTAAAGCGCGCATGGTAGCTGCTGACACCATTGATCCACCTCCTCTTGTTAAACGCGGCACCCATGGCATTTGCTGCACGCGTCGAGTGCAGCGGTTGTGGTAAGAGCATATCACCCTTCAGGGAACTACGGGGTGATCCGGCGGACCGGCCAGAGCGGGTCATGTACCTAAACCCCGAAGACAAGGAACACGAGGAATGAGGATAATCGCCGCATTGCTGATATTCGGTCCGCTGCTCGTCCCAGCCGACGCCAAACCAGTAACGGCGTGGTTCCTGACGGTTCCCGGCGACAATCCCAACCTGCCGGGTCACGTTCGCGAAATCCCGGACACGATCTTTGCCAGCCGCGCCAAATGTCAGGCGAAGGCCAGGCAGAGCGGGAAGCTGCATCTGGGCGAGCGTTTTGTCTGCATGAAAATCAAAATCGACAAGGACACCATCACGAACCAATAGACAAGGCGGGCGAACAGACGGCCGATCTCATCGAATGCCTGTCGTTGAGGCGAAGCGGCCAGGAGAGGAAAGGGCGATAGCAGAGCAGAAATGCGGACCGTCAGATGTATAGGCGAAACTGCTATGAGTTGACCATGTCGTACGACAAGGGTGTCGAGGGGGAAGAAAAAATGTGGTGTCGGTTATTCAGAGATGGGACTAGCCTTTCTGATGTTCTGCTCAACGAAGTAATGTTGCTTATGCCCGCCTCGGGCGAGTTCGGATGCCCTTCGTTCAGCTTCTTCGCGCGTGTGGAATTCTGCAACGAGAAATGTCACGCCGTTGTCGTCGGTGCGGTACAAAGCAAAATTACCAGCGATGTTTTCGGTCTCGGAATGAGAGGCGGCAAATTGAGAAGTAGGGGTCGCGGGTACGGCAGCCCACCAGCCGAGTTCGTCTTGTCCCCATGTCACCCCGAGCCCATGGGCAACTGTACGCAGCAACTCGATCTCGTTTGATCCAGGACCCGCGTCGAGGAGTGATGCATCGGCTGCCGTGCCATCGGCGGCTTTTCCCTTTACCGCAAGAACGCCTACGCGACAGCCAGGCCCGCCGGGGCCGCCTCGTCGGTGGAAAGGACCGTGCATGCTCATTCCAATGTCTCCGCAATCAGCCAGAGGTGATCCGATAACAGCAACGGGTGGGCTCACGGAGCGTGCATCAAGCTACCAAAGCCTCGCGACGTTTTCGTAAGGCGACGAGCTGCTCCTGCACCGCTTGGATCTGTTCATTCCTGTCTCCCCCCATTTCAAGAAAGCACCAATCTTCATTGGGGGGATCTATCATGCAGTTCAAGATATAGATGGCTTTATCGAGCGTTGTCGTAAGTTTATCTAAATATCTTACTGGCCAGACGTAGGCTATCCCCAGCGTCTGCAGCAAATAGGCAGCGGCACGCGCTTCTTCATACCGTTCCGTCTTTTCATCAAAGGTTTCGATCGTGTCGATCAGGACTGAAATGCCGCCTTTCGTCCAGAACCTATGAAACCAATCGGCAGCCTCATCAGTCTCCCAGGGCTCTACACCCCAATCTCCCATTCATATCACCTCAAGGCCTATCCACCCCGCAGCTTCGCCAGCACCTTCAGTCCGCCGTATCCATCCGCGGGCACGATGCCAGCCTGCTTTTGAAAATCCCTGATCGCCTTCATGGTGTCGTTGCCGACGCGGCCGTCGGTGCCGCCGGTGTCGAAGCCGGCCTTGGTGAGGCGTGTCTGCATCTCCTGGACTTCGGCGAGCGTGAGCGCGCGCTCGGAGCCGGGGAAGGGCTGGATGAAGGGCGGTGCGCCGAGGCAGCGGTCGCCGAGATGGCAGATCGCAAGCGCGTAGTTCATGGACGGATTGTAGCTCTTCACCGAGTGGAAGTTCGGCCCGAGCAGGAAGCTCGGCCCGCCCTTGACCGGCGTCCACATCTGCGCTGCCGCATTCGGTTGCGGAAAGGGTTTTCCATCGGCCCGCGTCACGCCGGCGG
>JGI24705J35276_12238212_pt1 | contig 17400 bp, 8 predicted proteins | sample TergutNt197P4_FD_35276 | JGI IMG/M metagenome (IMG submission 35276) | reverse complement strand
GTCCCCTTTGTATATCTGTCTAGACAACTCTTACGTCCCTCTGTCTAACGTCCCTCTGTCTAGCCCACGAGAACCGTCCCTACTGGCAAGCACCCTATTTTCTGTTTACGTTAATGGTATAACTGCTGTTGCCTCTGTACATTCCATTATCTGGGTCAAAGTCGTTTTCATCTTTGTATGTAAATACAGTTAGTTCAATTGGAGATAACACATCATTTGCAGAAACACCACCTGTTAATTTAATCGAAGTAAATATGGTTTCATCGCTAAATGTTTCTTTAGTAACATGATATTTACTTTGCCCTGGTTTTATATTTACATCATCATATAAAAAAACCATAATCTTGCTAAAAGACTCATCTGCTTCCGCATCTTCTACTGTTAATATATTTTTATCGATTATTGTTCCATCTTTCATGCTAAATTTCATATGGTATCCTATTTTATAATCATTTACGTTTTCATATTCGTCTAAACATTTTTGAAATGCATTTTTAAAACTAGATTCATTAACAATATCTTGGTTATTAGGCAATACAGATAAAACGCATATATCTGGTGGTCCAACATACCAAGGAGCAGTAAATTCTTCCACTAGTTCAAATTTACTATTTTTGCTTAAATAAAATCCAACACTCATAGGATTAGAATCTGTATATATAGCTTCATCTGGTTCATGTATATCTTCTGAAACAATAGATTCATCGCTAGGCGCTTCTTCAATTATTATTTCTTCAGTTTTGTTATTGTATGCAAAATATGCTATTAAACAAACACATATTAACAATATTATTATTACTATTTTTTTCATTTTCTTCACCTCTTTATATTATATACTCCACATATAGTTATTAACCTTTTTTCATTTCCTTTAAAACTGTAAAGCCCTAATAAAAAACAATCTTCGTTACAAAATCTTAAAACAAGTGTAATTCAATCTTAATCTTGTTATCAACCCACCATATCCGTAAATTAATTTCATATATATATTAAAATACTATTATTGACTAACTATAGTAATAGTGTTAATTTAAAGTAGAAAATAATAATAACAAGGAGTGGTAATTAATGAATCTTAAAAAACACATAATTTTTATAACAGTAATTTTTGTAGCATTATTGAGTATTGGGATTAAAAGCTATGCTGTAAACGAGGGTATTACATTGGTAGGAGGAAAACCTGGCGAATATTTAATCTATATTCAAGGTAATGAAAATACAGAATTTGAATTTAGCTTTACAAATATGGCAATTGTAGATAAGACTACTTTGGATTACAGGTCATATGCTGAAGATGCATTTGGAGACAAAATAGCATATGTAAACAGCAACAACATTTCAATATTTGGAACAACTACTTATATGTATGCGAGAATAATAGGAACTGCAAATTATATAATTGACGGAATAGAAATAGACTTAAACAAAAAAATAGATGCAGTTACTCTTGAAGAAATAAGCAGTATAACAAAAAAAATACCTACCATAACAAATCGCAGTGTTACAAAAACAGGGACAATTGATGGGAGAGAAGTTACTTTTACAAGAGGCGAGATTATATTAACAGATGTGTCTAACCAATATGAATACATAATGATAAAAGCATCTGGTAATCCAGCTTATAGCAATTTGCTAAACTTAATGGAAAGAGTATCTAAATTTAATGCGAGTACAAATATAATAACAAAAATTACGGTAGATAATGCGTTTTTGGAAGAATATGAATTACTAATGCCAACTGTAGCAGATATAAATTGGTTATCTGCTACAAATAATGAAATATATGAACCGGAAGATGCAACAGAAGGTGATGAATATATTGTATGGATAAAAGAAACAAAAACAAATGTTATAGATGTACATCTTATGTCTGCACACAAACAATATTTGGAAGAAAGAATTATAGAAAATTTAAATTCAGCGTTACCACGTACTGGAGATAATTATACATTACTTATATTATTAACAGTTTTAATTGCATTAATAATTATTATCGCAATAGTAGGAAAAAGACAGTCAGTTAAAGACTGTTTAAGAGGTGTAAAATATGAAAATAAAAAGATGTTTTAAATTACTTTTATGTATAATAATAATTTTAAACATGTTTAGCTTTGCAAAAGCTGGAGATGAAGGAAGAGTAATTTTAGAAAAAACAATATTATCATGGGATGAAATAGAACTGCCATATAATTTTAAGCTCACAGATTTTCATATTACTTATACATATGACAAACAATTAAAATCCACAAAAACAAGTGAGGTATATGATTATTTAGATGAACTTGTATCAGGCCCAATAATTCATGAAGGAGATAAAATAATATATAAAATAACATTACAAAATGTTGGAACTGAAATTTTAAATACAGAAATAACAGACGAAATACAAGTAGATGTTGTAGATTATTTAAGCAGTTCAGCAACTGGTGGAGCAACTGGTTATAATTCATTAACAGGAATAGTTAGCTGGGCTGGAACTATAAATCCAGGAGAAACAATAACAATCACAATAGAAACAAAAGTTAAGACATTACAACCAGGACAAACTATTGGACATATAGAAAAAAACATAGCGAATATAAAAGTAAACGATATAGATATAACACCTGTAGAAGATGAAGAAGAATATACAATAGTAAAACCAAATATATTAACAAGTAAAACAAGTAATGCATATAGACAAGGTGATTTAAACAGCCCAATACCAAACTTAGTAACATATGTACATCAGGGAGATTATATAGTATATACAATAACAGTAGAAAATGCAGGACAGGTAACAGAAAAAGCAATAAAAATATTTGACCCAATAAATACTGCTATTTTAAATCCAATTAGTGAAACAGCAACAAGAGGAGATGTTGTATGGAACGATACAGAAGAGAGATTTGAATGGACAGGAACATTAGCTCCTGGACAAACAGCAGTAATAGAATTAACAGTAGAAATAAAACACACAACTGCAACAGAAACATATGTAATAATGGAAAACGTAGCAACAATAGAAGTGAATGGGGAAGATGACGACCCAATAGAAGACGACAAAGAATACAATGTAAGTGATTATGAATTTGTTGCTTTAAAAGTAAGTGAAGTATATGATTGTAATTTACAACCAGTAGAAAAAACAGGAACAAGTACAGTAATTCATGAAGGAGATATGATTAGATATTTAATATTCTTAGATAATAGTGAAGAAAACCCAGTTGAAGTAGAAATAACAGATCAAATACAAATAGATGTTGTAGAATATCTAAACAGTTCGGCAACTTATCTTGAAAGTTTAGAACCAGATGGAGTAATAACATATGATGAAATAACAGGATTGTTTACATGGTCAGGAATTATAAATCCAGAAGAAACTGTAATAATAGTAATTCTTGTAAAAGTAAAAGAGTTACCAATTGGAGTAACGAGCAAAGTATTAAATAAAAACGCAATAGATATAGAATTAGAAGGAGAACCAGGAGAAACAGTAGAAGACGAAGATGAATATATTGTAGCAAAAACAGATATAAGTGCAGTTAAAAAAAGTGTGGTATATGATTATTTAAATAATCCGGTATCAGACTCAACAATACATGAAGGAGATAAAATAACATATACAATAGAAGTTACAAATAATGGAATAGTAAAAGAAAACTATGTTGTAATAACAGACAACATCGATATAAATGCATTGGAATATTTAGGCAGTAGTTCTGAAGGAAAGGGGAGCTTAACCTGGAATGTAGAAACTGGAGAGTTAATATGGAATGGTAGTTTAAACCCAGCAGAAACAGTGGAAATCACAATAGAAACAAAAGCAAAACCAATTCCAGATGGACAGACAAGTGTATATATAGGAAAAAATATAGCAGAAGTAAAAGCAAATAATGAAATAGAAGACCCAGCAGAAGACCCAGATGATTATACAGTGGTAAAATCAAACGTAACAACAAGTAAAACAAGTATAGCATATCATAACAGCACACTAATACCAAGCGAAGAAGAATTTATACATGAAGGAGATGAAATAATATATACAATAACAGCAAAAAATGAAGGTGAAGCCGAAGAAAAAGGAATAGAGATAACAGACAACATTCATTCAGGATTACAATATGTAAGCAGTAGCTCAGGTAGCAAAGGAAGCATTACATTAGATGGAACAGTATTAACATGGAAAGGCGACTTAGCTCCAGCTGAAACTGTAACAATAACAATAACAGTAACTGTAAAAACATTACCAGCAGGAACAGGAAGCTTACATATAGGTTCAAATATAGCGGGAATAAAAGTACAAGGAGAAGAAGACGATCCAATAGAAGACGAAGAGGAATATGATGTAGGAAAAGTTATACTCAATGGTACAAAAACAAGTGAAGTATATAATCATGCTGGTGAACCAGTAGCAAAAACAAATCCAACTACAATGATTCGTGAAGGATATGAAATAGTATATACAATAACATTAGAAAATTCTGGAAGTGAATCTGCATATACTGAGATATTAGACGAATTACAAATAGATGTTGTAGAATATGTAAGCAGTTCTGTAACAAAAGGAGCAGTAAACTATAGCTCAATAACAGGAGAAGTTACATGGGAAGGAACTATAAATGCAGGAGAAACAATAATAATCACAATTCGTGTAAAAGCAATAGAAGTTCCAGATGGCAAAGATAGCCAAACATTAGAAGGAAATACAGTAAATATAAAAGTAGATGGTGAAGATGAAGACCCAATAGAAGATGAAGATGAATACGAAATAGTAAAAACAGATATAAGTGCTACAAAAACAAGTATTGCATATGATTATGAAGATGCAGTTGTGCCATTATCTGAACCAGGGCTAACTTTAGTGCATGAAGGCAATAAAATAGTATATACAATAACAGTAGTAAACAACGGAATAGAAACAGAAGATGAAGTAATTGTTACAGATAATATTAATACAGATGTATTAAAATACATAGGAAGTAGTTCAGAGGGAAAAGGAACAATTGAATGGGATGGAGTAACTGGACAGTTAAAATGGACAGGTAGTTTAGATTCAGGAGAAAGTGTAACAATTGAAATAGAAACAGAAGTGAAAAAATTGCCAGATGGAGTAAGCAGTTTAAATATAGGAAAAAATACAGCAAATATAAAAGCAAATAATGAAGACAAAGACCCAGTAGAAGATCCAGATGACTATACAGCAGTAAAAATAAATGTAATAACAACTAAAACAAGTATAGCATATAAAGGAAATGATGGAACAGCAATACCAAATGATGCATTATTTATACATGAAGGAGATTACCTAATCTATACAATAACAATAACAAATGCAGGAGAAGCAGAAGAAAAAGTGGTTGAAGTACTAGACCCAATAAATACAGATTTATTAAAACCAATTGCGGGGTTATCATCTGCAGATGTGGGTATTCTTACATGGAACAGTACAGAAAGTAGATTTGAATGGACAGGAACATTAGCGCCAACTGAAACAGCAACAATAGAGCTGGCATTGGAAGTAGAACCGGTAGATATAACAAAAGCATATACAATAGGTAAAAATAGAGTAACAATAAAAGTAGGTGGAGAAGAACAAGACCCAGTAGAAGACGAAAAAGAATATAATGTAGGATATATAGATTTAAGTGCAGTAAAAGTAAGTGATGTATACAACCATCAAGGAAATATAATAATGAAAACAGGAACAAATACATTAATACATGAAGGAGATGAAATAGTATACAAAATAATAATGCAAAATGATGGCAATGAACCAGCTGAAACAACAATAACAGATATATTGCAAACAGAAGCCGTAGAATATATAAGCAGTTCGGCAACTGATGGGGTAACATCTTATAATTCTGAAACTGGGGCATTCACATGGGAAGGAACAATAGCAGAACACGGAGGAGGAGTAGTAATAACAATCCGTGTAAAAGCAAAAGATGTGCCAGCTGGACAAACAAGTCAAATCTTATATGCAAATACAGTAAGTGTAGAAGCAAACGGAGAAGATGAAGAGCCTATAGAAGATGACAGTGAATATACAATAGTAAAAACAGATGTAACAGCAGAAAAAACAAGTGTGGCATATGATTATTTAAACGAACCTATTATAGGCACAAGTGATTTACATGAAGGAGATAAAATAGTATATACAATAACAGTAAGAAATAACGGAATTGAAAGAGAAAAAGGAATAGTAATAACAGACGACATTAATATAACAGGATTAAATTATGTAAGTAGCAATTCTGGTGGAAGAGGAATTATAGATTGGAGTGCAGGAACAGGAAGATTAACATGGACAGGTGACTTAAATCCAGGAGAAACAGCAGTTATAGTAATTACAGTCATAGTAAAAGATTTGCCAGATGGAGAAACAGAGTATAATATAGGACAAAATATAGGTACATTAAAAGCAAATGATGTAGAAAGAGATCCAATAGAAGATGAAGAAGACTATAATGTGAAAAAGTCGAATGTTGTCATATCTAAAGAAAGTAAAGCATACAAAGCATCAGACAGCTCTCAAATACCAGCAGGAGAATTTATACATGAAGGAGACAATATAACATATACTATAACAGCAGAAAACAAAGGAAATATAAGTGAGAAAGATATTAGAATAACAGATTTAATTGATAAAGAATTTTTAGAATATGTTAGCCACTCTGGAACTAAAACTAGTGTTACATGGGATAGCACAGCTTACAGATTACAATGGGTTGGAACATTAGATGCGGGAGAAACTGCAGTAATTACATTAACAGTAAAAGTAAGAACCAAAGCAGAACTTCCTAACGGATTTGGTATAGCATCAAATGTAGTAACTACTAGAGTAAATGGTGAAGCTGGAGTGGAAGAAGACCCAGATGATTATACAGTTGGAAAAATAAATATAAGTGGAAGTAAAACCAGTCAGGCATACGATATTGACGGAATAGCAATAGCAAGAACAAACTTATATGCAGGTGAAACAATTGATTATACTATAACTTTAAGTAATGCTGGAAACGAATCGGAAACAATTGCATTAAAAGATTTATTGCCAACAGGTTTAACCATTATAAGCTCACCAGACTTAACAAGTGGAGAGATTGAAGAACTAATTTCACCTAGCGGACTAGAAGTAGTAATACCAGCAGGTGGGAATTTAACAATAAGGTATAAAGCAGAAGTAACTGGTTTGCCAGGAAACGGCAATATGAGAAATAGCATAACAATAGACGAAAAAACTATAGATGATGATAAAACATATGAAATAACAGGACCAACAATTACATTAGAAAAAACAAGTAATAATATTGGAGCTATATTAAAATATGAAGACAAAATAGTATATACAATAAAGGTAACATTAACAGAAGGAAATATAGCGAAAAATGTCGTTATAAGGGATAAAATTCCAACTGGAACAACAGTAAGTGACTTAATGGATGCAGACAGAATAGAAAATGGAGATGTAGTATTTGAACTGGGAGATATAGAAGGAGACGGAGAATATGTAGAAGTATCTTTTGAAGTACAAGTTACTGAAAATAACGAAAACGGAACAACAAGCAATCTATCACAAATTACAAATACAGCAAGAGTAACAGCAGATAATATAAATGGAGAAATAGAATCTAATGCTATAAATAATGAACTAGAGCAATATACAGTAATACCAGTTAGAAAATCGTTAGTAGAAGAACGAACTGAAGAAGTTACATATTATTATCCAACCTTATATGCAAATGGAGTTGATGTTAAACAAAATGAAACAGCAACATTAATGGCAAGAAGTCCAGATGGACAACTAATATGTACAATAACAGTAACAAGGCAAAATAAAGAATACAAAATTATGACAGTTACTATGAACCGTACAGATATTGTTCTTATAAATGGTATTAAAACAGTATACTCTAGTGCAGCTACTCTATCAGATCCAGCGGGAGCATTTAGAGATAACCCAACACATGTACACAACTGGTATCCAGGTGGATACCCAGGAACACAAATAATACCACCATCTAATTATTATGGCTCTGGAAATGATGCAGTGTTTGTAATGTTAGAGGATGTAATAATCCATACTGGTGTTTATGAACAAAGATATTACAAAGACCAAGTATCTGTACCAGCAAATACATTTAAAGCACATATAAGTGGAACAACTATATATGGAGAATTGTATGAAGATACAATAATAATTCCAGCAGGTGGAAGTACAGAATTTGTAAATGTACCATATGGAACATATACTGTTACAGAATTAGATATGGCAGGAGACCCAATAAGTGAATATGATGTATTAATAACAACAGATGTTAATGACCCATTACATGGATATTCATCAGTACCAAGCTTAAGTGGAATAACAGCAGGAGCAACAGTTCCAACAGTTTATATTAACAATATAACTAAAGAATAAGGCAATAGGGACGGCAATGTAATAGAAGATATTTATTATATAAGCGAACAAGATAAATTTATTCTTTGTACTGATTGGACGAGATATGAGCTTGCACTAGGGAATACTTACAATTATTATGAATATTTAGAATTAGTGAAAAAAGGGGATGAAGGGAAGGAATTTTATTGTTTAACTAGTGCAAGTGAAATAGCATATATGCCAGATTACTATATATTCAGATATGTATACTAGAATTACATACAACAAAACTTATTATCTAATAACAAAAAACGATTGAGTTTAGATGATGTAACAGAAAGATAGCGTGTATAACTTAGCTTGAGGATATCTACATAACTTGTTTAGCTGTAACGGCTAAACAAATGCAAAATATTAAAAATCTGTTTAGCCGTTTGTTTGGTAACAGTAAAAAATATTGAAAAATTTTGAGAAAGGCTGAAAAAGATTAAAGTAAAAAACCATTGGGATATAAGCTTTTCCAGACTTTTTCAAAATTCAATAAAAAAAGCAGGTTGTCAAAAACCTGCTAAAGTTGGTTGCGGGGACAAGATGTGATGGCTTGAAACAGCATGTTACAAGGTTTTTGTTTAGTAAGATGTTTGAGGAGGGCAAAAAAGGCTAATAAATAGCAAGGAAGAATATGGGTATTAAAAATGTTTGTTTGAATAATTAAAAACAAATATTTGTAGAAATATTGACTTTATTTGCTAATCAATATATAATTAGCAATATAATGGCAGGACTGCTAATTGTATTATATGGAAAGGAATAGGGACATGATAAATTTAAAAGATGATTTAAAAAAAGTAATATCTACTTTAAAAAATGTTTTATATAATGCTGAAGAGTTTGAAACTTTTGACATAATAAATAGCTCTTTAGCATCTGTAAAATATGATTTTACATCAGAAGAGGATGTAGATCTCTATGTTCTTTTATTAGAAATAGATATAGATGCGTACTTAAAAGAGTATGAGGATACCAATTTGAGAGAAGTAGAAGATAATGTACTGGGATATATGTTTGATATATTAAGGGGAGAGATACAGCAAGTAAGTAGAGTTGTAATAAAACCATTAATAAAAAATTATATAAATTGGTCTGATATTTCTGAACTTTATGACAGAGAATCTCTAATTTCTGATATAGAGAAGCTTAAAAAGATACTAATTGATGTTTCTACAGGTGAAGATATAAAAAAACTGAATGAGGAATATATTGTTACATATAATATGGTTGATAAAGCATTAAAAGAGCTTGATATAGATAATCCAAATGTATATAAAGATTTATGGGAAGCCTATAACTATTGGAGTCAGAAATTAGAGACTTATGCGGAAAGAAGAACATATTTTTCTAATATATTTGATGATATGCTTAAAGTTTTATGTGAAAATAATAATTCTAATTTATCTTTGCATTTATCCTATACAGGATGGAAAAAGCTAGATAGAATAATTGCAGAAATAAAGAAACAATTTAAGGAAGCTGTAAATGAAGAACAGTTTAACGCTATTGGCGCTATGTGTAGAAGCGCGTATATTGTATTAACTGATGAGATATATGATGAAAAATTACATAAAACTTTAGATGGAGTAATTCCTAGTAAAACGGATTATAAAAGGAAATTAGAAGCATTTATTAATTATAAATTAAGTGGAAAAACAAATGAAATGTTTAGAAGTCATTGTAAAAAGACTACTGATTTGGCAGATGAATTGACACATAAAATAACTGCTAATAAAATGCAAACAGCTTTAACTATAACGGCTTTAATTTCTGTAGTAACTATAGTAGAAATACTAAATGGAAATAATATAAAATTGTAGACATCCTAGAAGAACAAGAGATAATAAATATATTTATTAAAATAAAAAGCATTTAAGGAGAATAAACGATATGGATGATCAAATTGAAATAATTAGAACATATAATAAATATAAAGAAATACTACAAAAACAAAAAATGAATAGGCTAAAATATAATCTTGTCAACACAGGAAAAGAGATAATTGAAAATTTTAACACGTCTCTATTACCAAATTTTAATAATTATAAAGATCCTTATATTAATATACAACTCAAGTTTAAAAAAATAATATCTGATTTAGATATTGTAAATTTGAATTTGACAGAATCATATGAAATATTTGAAATGGTACAAGAGCAAAGAAGGATGGCAGCGAATAATAATGCAATTAATCCTGAGTTACTGATTTTTAATTCTTTTTATTACAATAAAATAAATAAATTAAATGAATACATAGCATTTGATTTAAAACACTGTATAGACGAGATAATCAGTACTGTTTGGGTGATTAAGAATAATATTAGAAATGGTAAAATAGAAGTTTCATCTATAGGAAATTATTTAAAAAAATATCGCGAAAGGCATGCTGAATATAATGAATTTGATAATTTTTTGGATCTATTTGAAAAATTAGATGATATTAGTAATGCTTATAAGCATTCTTATGCAAATACTGATTTTGCAGCGCTCGGTAGAGATGAAGATTGTTTTGTAGCTTTATATTCAAAATATAATGATTTTTCAAAAAAACCACAGTTTTACTGTGTTTCGGTTGATTATATAATAAATGAATTTAACAAGTTTTATAGGAAAACTTTTAATTTGATTAATAAATTAACTGAAAGTATAGTTTAAAATTCTAATAAAATAAACAGACTATAGCAAAAATATAATCGCCATTTCAAATAAGGACGACTATATTTGTTTAAAAGGATATTTGTGTGAACAGATATCCTTTTAACACGATTGATTATGAGTATAAAATTTGTAAGAATTTTATGGAAGTTATGAAACTTTAACAAAAGTTTTAGGAATTTGTGAATAATTAATCGTGCAAGAAAGGGTTGTTAGGGAAATGCTTTTCCTTAACCATACGAAGCTCTGTGAGCTTCTAGTATGTTAGAAACTAAAAAAGTTTTATTTAGAAATTGCAAAGTAGAAATTTTATTTAAGCAATACTTCGAAGTATTGCTAGAAAGAGGCAAAAAATGAGCTATGCAATAATAAGAAACCAGAACTATAAAAAGGACAACTTGGCTGGTCTGTATAAACATAACGAAAGAAAAAATACGAACTATTCTAACAAAGACATTAATAGTGATAATTTTTGCAAAAACTATTCATTAAAAAAACCTAACACTACCTATACAAATGGATTAAAGAGATTACAAGAAGAAAATAGGCTACAAGGAAGAATTATAAAAACAACTAATGTAACTTGCGAATTTATAGTTACATCTGACAAAGAATTTTTTGAAAATATAGGGCCAGAAGAAACAAAAAGATATTTTAAAACTGCTTATAACTTTGTAGCTAATTACAAAAATTTAGGAGAAAAGTATATATTGTCAGCGAAAATTCATTTAGACGAAACCACACCTCATATGCATTTGGTATTTCTACCGGTAGTACATACAAAAGATGAACAAGGTAACGAAATAAATAAAATTGCCTGTAGTGAGTATTGGAAAGGAAAAGACAGTTATAAACAATTACAGGATAATTTCTATTCATATATTACAAAAGCAGGTTTCAACTTAAGGCGTGGAAATTCAAAGGATAATGAGCACATACCAATAGAAACTTTAAAAGATATTACAGAATATGAAAATATTAAATTTGAGATGGAAAAAACACCAATAAAAGAGCTAGATACAAACAATATGCAAATGATAGTTACGCAAAATAAAAAGCTTATAAAGTATTGTAATATGCTAAGAGGATATTATATAAAATCTATTAGAGCAATAGAAAAATGTGAACAGATTCAACAAGAAAATGTTGACTTAAAGCATGAAAATGAGAGTTTAAAAGAAAAAAATAATAAATTAAATAATTATATTAATAAGATATTTGAAGTAGTTTCAAGTATATTTAAAATTTCTAAAGATAAATTAATTAAGGAAATAAAAAGTTATATAAAATAAAGCCTAAGTTTTTAATTGAATTTTTGTGTTAAATTTTTTACCTTTTTTTACCTTTTTGAACATTTCTATAAAATTATTGATATAATTAAACTAGAAAAAATAACTTTATAAATATTGCAAAAAGTCTGTATGAGTAATAAAAGGCCAAACTTAAAGGAAGGAGGAAAATTTTAAAAAAATTATAAAATAAGGAGAAAAAAATTATGATATTGAAAAAGATTATTGCAGTGATAACTGTAATTTTAATGATGGCTGTTAGTATAATGCCAACTGTTAATGCCACTATTGATAATGTATTAGATGATTTGGACTTCATTGAGGAAAGTAATGACTTAAATAATACGTATAATATTAGTGATACAAATGGTACAAGCATTGACAGTTTTAAAGTTTTATTAGCAAGTATTTTGCAGAAAACTGAAGAGTTATATTTAGAAAACATTTCTAGAATAATTGCACAAAAACCAACAGAAACAGGAATTTGGGTTGAAGAAAACAGTAGAGAATTTTTAATAGATTTATTTAATTCTTGTAGTAACGACAATTATATTATTAATGAGGATGGATATTTATTAATAGAAGGACAAAAAGATGAGAATAAACAAAACGCAGAATTTGACATATATACAAGTGAAATTGAGGAACTTATAAATGGAGACATAACAATAATAATATCTATTGAGGAAGAGTATAAGGTATTAAATGAAATTGATAATGAAATATTATCAATAATAATTGAAGATGATGAATATGTTTTATTATTTAAAGATTCTGAAGATGTACTTATATTAAATTCTGATTTATATAATAGCAATAGCGAAAACGATGTGCTAATAAAGGAATTACTAAAAGCCTATTACAATGACAATGATTTAACATCAATTAAAGATAATAAAACGAAAGAGACAAGTGAAGATGATGAGATAGGAAATACTAAAAAATTAAATGGTTTAGATAAGACGGAGATACTTAATGTATTAGATGACAGTGTTAGTGAGGAAGAATTTAATTTAATATTATCAGGAATATTGAATGGAACAGACATTACAAGTTTAAGTAGTTTAAAATCTAAAGATAAAATTACAGGAAATGGAATATGGATTAACCCAAGTATTAGCAAAATATTTCTAGAGTTTTTAAATAATCACACAGCTTATACATATGCTATTGATAAGCAAAGTTTTTTAGTGTGTGATAATGTATTAAAACATAACGAGTATTTGGAACAGCTGTCAGGATTTGAAGAAGAGACAGAAGTAGACATTGAAATAAGAAACGTTTTAGAACAGGATATATTAATAATAATTGATATAAATAATGAATATTTACAATATAAAGATGAAAATATTGTAGTAAAAAAATTAGAAGAAGAACAATTTGTTTTAAGTTTCTTTAATAGTTCAAGAAGAATAGTGTTATTAGATTCTAATTTTTATATGGATGTAGGCTATAATTTGGCATTATCAGATTATTTTATAAAATCTTTACAGAACATACCACTAAAAGTATTAAATGGAGAATTAATTATAAGTATAGAAAGAAACAAGCTGCGTTCAAGCACGAATATATGGGGATATTCGACACAGAGCCAAACTGTTTACACGGGGCCAGATTCTAGTAATTATGCTACTGTTGGAAGTATTGGAAATAATGAACAGGTTTATATTTTAGGTCAATCATCAGGCTGGTATCATATTCAGTACATTGTTACAGGAACAAATAATGGAAATGGAGTCCCATATGAAAAATCAGGATTTGTTCCAATAAGTAAAATTACTGGAGTTACAGGAGGAAGCCCACATGAAGAACAAATGACAGGAGGCCACGCATATGCATCAATAGGTTTAAACATTAGAACTTGTGATGACTTTGATATATCACAATCAGTTGGAAGTGTAAATGCGGGAGAAGGTGTAACGGTATTATATGCTTATGGGTATTGGGACCCAGGTAAGACATACTATGTTGCATATATAGAATATAGTACATCTTCAGGAACAAAAAGAGGATACGTATATGATAATCAGTTAATATATCCCGGGTATAATTCAAGTGTTGCAAGAGTTATAGAAACAAGCTCTGCATATTCTGGACCAGATAATAGTTATGTTAAATTAGGTGGAACATATTATAATGAATTTGTATCAATATTGGCTTCAAATAATAGTGGATGGGTATTTGTAGAATATAACACTAATAGTGGTAGAAAACGTGGATTTATGCAAGAATCTAACTTATCAATGTATATTCCAAATATCTATAATGGATTTTCAAGTCATCAACGGATTAAAAAAAGCAACTCAAGCATTAACTGTGCGTGGTGGACCAAATAGTGAATATGCTAGCATAGGTAGTATTGGAAATCAAGAGATAGTTTCATATTTAAGTTTGGAAAGAGGATTTGCATATATAGAGTATAGCACTGTTAATGGGGCAAAAAGAGGATATGTATCAGAAAATTTATTAGCTAATGCTATTCCTCCCACATTACCTTCTTTAACAACATATACTAATTTTACGCCAGGAACATATGGTACGAGCGCATTAGGGCAACCTTTAAAATATTATGAAATAGGTAATGGAATAAACAGGACAAATGTAGCATTTATTATATTTGGACTACACGGATGGGAAGATGCTTGGGCTTTTGATGGTATAGAATTAGTAAATATAGCTAATTCAGTTATGAGTAATTTATCTGTAACAAATCAAAGTGTATTTAGCGGTTGGACAGTATATATTATACCTTATGCTAATCCAGATGGTATGGTTAATGGATATACTGCAAATGGACCCGGAAGGTCTGCTGTGACTACACAAGTTGACTTGAATAGATGTTGGCCAAGTAATTTTGTACCAAGCTATAGAAGTAGAGATTATACTGGTGACTTACCAATGGGAGCACCAGAAGCACAAGAACTAATGGATTTTATAACAGAGAATTTTTCAACTGGACACAAAGTAGTATTGGATGTACATGGTTGGCTAAATAAAACATATGGAGATTCAGATATAGGACTTTATTTTGACCAACAATTTGGATTTTCTCATTCTTCTTCTTATGGTAGTGGATATCTAATTAGTTGGGCTAAATCAATTGGAGCAAAAACTAGCTTAATTGAATTACCAATGCCATCTTCTGCAGGTGCAATAGTATCAAATAACTATGCAGGAAAGTTATCAAGTGGTATAATTGATATGCTAAATGGTCAATCTTCCGGAGTAGAAGGAGGAACAGAAGTAAATGAATTAGTAAAAATATTTAGTACAGGTAGTGTGAATGTAAGAAGCGGACCAACAACATCTGCCAGTGTAGTAACAACATTAAATAATGGAGAGATAGTTACAAGAATAAGGACAGGTGTTGCAGTTGCAAATGGATATACTTGGGATAAAATACAATTAGACAATGGTACAATAGGATATATCGCAACTAATTTTCTTGTTTTATACAATCCATTAACAACAACTGAAATTGAAACGGTAAAAGCATATTTGAAATATAATAAAATAAACGATTATACTGGAGCAATTAATTCAAATTATGATAATAACACAATATTAGCAGTAAAAGAATTACAAAGGATATTAGAATTACCAAGAACAGGATATGTGGATACAAATACATGGAATGCTATGGAATTCAATAATATTAATATATATAATTTATATACTCAGTATGCAAATAATTATAAAACTCATGGAGATCCATATGGTAAAATGATAGAAACAATAATTCAGGGAGGACAAGAAGTTAGTAAATATATAAAATATAAGCAAAGTTCAGATGTTGATTCTATTGCAGCAGCAGAAATAATAGAAGGTGAAGAAGAGTTTTTTGCAAGAGACTTAAATGATATATATATGAATCTTCTTGAACTTGCATCTATAAGTGATAGGTTAGATTTTTTAATTGCTATAAGTCCAATATTGTCAGATGCTAATGGAAATTTAGTCTATTATACAGATGTGACTGCAAATAAACATATGCATCATAACAATATATCAGGGTTAATGTTTTTGCCAGAAACAATGTCTGCAATAGTAGCATTAGAAGATGAATGTTTAGTAGTAGCTGAAAGCATGGCTAATGCAAATGAATGCAATTTTAATTTTGCATTAGAAGAACAAAAAGTAATAATTCCACAAATGTTGAATCTTGGAGATTCTTTTAATGATGTATTAGCATTTTATGTAACATCTATACCACGATTAAATTGGTTTTTGGCGTATGGTAGCTATAGAATTGATTTAAATTGTAAGGTAGAAAGAAATAATAATAGATTTAAAATGACTATGACATATGATATGCAGGATTATTATAATTGGGATAAGAATAACCAGAATCCATTTTTTGGAATAATAGCTCCATATGAATTATGGTTATTACATTATTCTGGATTAGCTCGTAATTATCATCAAAATGGGAAGATAATAAGAGTATTAGAATGGCAAGCAGGAAATTCAAGTAGTGCTTTAGTTACATCAGAGTATTATGAGTAAATATATAGGAGGTTATCACATGATAAATAAATATAAGATATATATAATATGTTTAGTTATAATAGTTGGTATTATGGGTTTAAGTGCTTTTATAAAAAATTATGGACCTAATAATAGTATTCAAGAAAACCTTATAATAATATCAGAGAAAGATGTTTTGTTAAAAAAAGCTCAAATATTTGATTATGAAGAATATAATGAAGAAACAAGAAATTTAAATAATGATGATTTTATTAAAAAGGAAATATTTAAAGAAAAAGTTTTAGTTAGTGAGGCTAATAAAAGAGGAATTGCAATTGAGGAAGAATATAAGAATGATTTGAAGGATTTAATAATTAAAAAAGAAATCAAAGAAGGGGATAAGGAATTTATAAAAAGTCTTAGTATCTCCGAAAACGAATTTAAAGAAATTGTATATAATGAATTTATTAACCTTAAGCTAAGAAGCGAGTTAAGAAGAGAACTAATAAAAGAAATTGAAAGCAATAATATTAGTATAGGAAATAAAGAATTGCAGGAAAATGTTTTGAAATA
>JGI24705J35276_12238213_pt1 | contig 17403 bp, 9 predicted proteins | sample TergutNt197P4_FD_35276 | JGI IMG/M metagenome (IMG submission 35276) | reverse complement strand
GACTCAACGGTATTTTCCGAAAGACAGAATAAACAAAGTAGATTGGGCTGGTCACGCCGACTTGGTGGAAGGACTCGATGGAAAATACTACGGCGTATTCCTTGCTGTTCGTCCCAACGAGAAAGACAGGGTCAACACCGGACGCGAAACATTTATTTTGCCTGTGGACTGGAGCGGCGATTTTCCTGTCTTTAAAAACGGTTTGATTCCCCTTTCGCCCAAACTCAAAATGCCGCAAGGAGTAATTAATAAGACAGGCGAAAACGGGTTTTTACCCAACGGCAATTTTACATTTACAGATAATTTTAGGTCGGAAACTTCAAACGATGGATTGCGGGTCAAGCCCGCAATGACAGGGTCGTTAGATTATCGCTGGATTGGCGTCAGAGGATGGCTGGAAGATTTTGTCTCTATCGACAAGAATGGTTTAAAAATTAATCCTTTTCCTGTAAATATCAAAGAAGCAAAACCCACGTCCACCCTATTTTACAGGCAGCAGCACAACAGTTTCGAAGCAACAGCGACGATGGACTATCAACCGGCTTCGCCTTCCGAGCTGGCAGGGATAGTATGTTATCAAAGTGAATCGTTCAATTATGTATTCGGCGTAACTAAAAAAGACAATGATGATTATATTGTATTAGTGCGAACTGAACGCAAAGGATGGAAGACGGAAGCTCAAAGCTTATCCACCGTCATTGCATCTGAAAAAATCGACGCGGGCAAGCCGGTAAAACTGCAGGTAAAAGCGCAGGGCGACAATTATCAATTCAATTATGCTTCCGGTAATGATGATTTTAAAAATCTGGGCGGAACGGTTTCGGGCGATATTCTTTCGACCAACGTAGCTGGAGGATTTACAGGTAGCCTAATTGGTTTATATGCTACTTCGGCAAACGATATTAAACTGTAGTAATTATGAATTATAAATTATGAAAATCAAACGTCTTGTAATATTAATGTCGATTGTCATTATCAGTTCGACAAATAAAGCGCAAAAAACAAATTCGCCCTATCTTTTTGACGATTTCGAGAGCGCTAAAGTCTATTTCAGCAATGGACGGCAATCAGACGAGAAAGTGAATTATCATTTACTTTCCAATAAAATCCGATTCATCGACCATAAAGACCAGCAAATCAAAGAAGTTTCCGATACAAAAATTATCGACAGCATAAAAATAGCTAACAGGGTTTTTATCCCCAATGCTGATGAAGGCTGGATAGAGATAATATCTACATCGCCGCTCATTCAGGTGCAATATTTTGTAAAACCAAAAACCAAAGGGCAAGTAGCCGCTTACGGCGGCTCTTCTGAATTAACCAGCACAAAGTCCTATAGCGAAATGAGAGATAACGGAACGATTTCTCAACTGAAAGAACAGGAATTTGAAGTGGCAAGTTATTACAATTACTATTGGATAATGAAAGACGGCAAAAGAAAACAATTCAAGTCTTTAGCACAGTTCCTGAAACTTTACCCCAAACAGAAAGATACATTGAATCAGTATATTCAAGATAATCATATAAATTTTGAAGATACAAGAGCAATAGTCAAACTCTGTCTTTACGCCGAAAATTTGTAATCAAAAAAAATATAGCAATGAAAAAAATCTTATTATTCTTATTTACCCTATTTATTTGCGGCATTGTCGCAGCACAAGAAAACAATGCAACTGTAATCGTTGACAGCAGTACGCCCTACCAAAAAATTACAGGTTTTGGAGGATTTGTATGTAACGGTCAATTCCAATATGGTTGGATGACAACCGATGAAATCAAAAAACTTTGGGGAAAAGACAGTGAAGCAGGATACAACATCATGCGCCTCTACATACCCTCTGGGGAAAGTTCTTTTAGCCAAACATTATCGGCGGCACAAATGGCTAAATCGCTCGGAATAATTCTCTTTGCAAGTCCATGGTCGATGCCTGCCGCATGGAAAACTCACAATACCACAAATTCTCAATACAAAGATAATAACGGTGTAGTGCAAAAAAATTATTTACAAGAAGCACATTATGTAGATTATGCCAACTATCTTAACGATTATGTAAGCTATCTGCGTAAAAATGGTGTAGAATTGGATGCTATTTCTATTCAGAATGAGCCAGATGCAGAAGTTGATTATGCGGGATGCTACTGGACTCCGACGCAATTAAACTCATTTATAGCGAAGTATGGAAACCTCATCAGTTGCAAGATTATAGCGCCCGAAAGCATGGGTATGACCAATACTTATGCAACTCCTTTGCTGGCAGATAGCGTTATAGATAATTTTAGTATTTATGCCGGTCATCAATACCAGGCTATCCAAAACGGTTTTCAACAGCTTCAAGCAAAGGGAAAAGAGGCTTGGATGACGGAGTATCTAAGTAATTGGAATGACACTGAGCCTGTCGCACGCAATTTCAACTGGCAGAAAGATGCTTTTATTTTTGCGGAAGCTGTGAATAACGCTTTACTTGCCAATGTGAATGCATGGATTCATTATGCCTCCAAGCGCTTTTACGGAATGATGGGAGACAATAGTTATGGAACAGTCACCGGAGCGATAACAAAAAGAGGTTACATTTTATCGCATTATGCGAAATATACAACAGGATCTACCAGAATAAAAGCCAGCTGGATAGATAATTCAAAAATGCTTCAAGGCTCGTCCTTCATTTCCCAGACAGGCGATAGCATTATTGTCATGGTAATTAATCCTTCTAATTATACTTATTCTCTTACTGTTAGTTTACCCTTTAATACAAAAGCAGGCGAAAGTATTGTAACTACTTCTTCTGCAGATATGTCTGCATCCAGTATAACATTAGATAAAGAAACCTCAAGTCCCGTAGTTGATATAAATGCTTCGAGCATGACAACGCTCATCTTTACCAATTGTAATATAACATCTATACCTTTGATCGTTATTGAAAAAGAAAAAGAAAATACACTTTATGATTTAATGGGTAATCGCGTCTATCATCCTCAGAAAAAAGTCGTTTACATTTATAAAGACGGAAGGAAAGTAATTTTTATCTAAAATTGAAAATCAAATACCTAAAATCGAAAAGGCATTTAGAACAGTCGAACTAATTTTGCACAAATTAACTTAATTGCTAAAATATACTATTATGATACATGTGTTTTATTATTAAACTTTATTATAATGAATAACAAATTACAGAAAAGAAAATTCCTAAGATTCGGTTTAGGGCTTCTGCTCGTTCTTTCCGGCAGTCTATCGGCATTCGCACAAAACGAAAGCACGGTTAGGGGAACCGTAATAGATGCAAAAAACGAACCGGTTATCGGAGCCAGTGTGATACTGAAAGGCAAAGCTTCAATTGGTACTGCAACAGACCTCGATGGAAGTTTTACTTTGAGTATCCCTGCAGGAAATCAAACATTGGTCGTTTCCTACTTGGGAATGAAAACAAAAGAAGTAACTACCGGCGGAAAAGATAACATCAAAGTTATCTTAGAAGATGACCAGGTCGGTTTACAAGAAGTTGTGGTTGTCGGTTATGGACAACAGAAAAAAGAAAGTGTTATCGGCGCTATCACTCAAACCTCAGGGCAAGTATTGGAACGTGCCGGCGGAGTATCCAATGTAGGAGCCGCCCTCACCGGTAATTTACCCGGTGTTACCACTATGTCCAGCACGGGAATGCCCGGTGAAGAAGATCCACAGATTGTCATTCGAGGCGCAACTTCATGGAATAACAGCCAGCCGCTTGTGTTGGTGGATGGTATCGAACGTCCGATGAGCAGCTTGGACATCAATTCGGTAGAAACTATTTCTGTATTAAAAGACGCTTCTGCGACTGCTGTATTCGGTGTGAAAGGCGCTAATGGCGTTATTCTAATTACAACCAAACGCGGTCAGGAAGGAAAAGCGGTAATCAATGTAAGCATTAATTCAACCTTAAAAGCGCCGTCCAAACTTCCGGGAAAATACGACTCGTATGATGCTTTGGGATTACGCAACAGGGTTATCGAATCCGAGTTGGGATCAGAACCGGATTCATGGCAAAGCATTACTCCTCAAGATGTTATAAACAAATACCGTTATCCGGAAAATCTGACTGAAAGCGAACGCTATCCAAACGTAAACTGGGTAGATGCGCTATTCAAAAATTACACATGGTCGGACAATGCCACGTTGGGCATTTCTGGAGGTACCAAATTTGTAAAATACTTCGCAAATTTTGACTATTTACATGAAGGAGACCTTTTCCGACAATATGATAATGGTAGAGGATATCAAGGCGGATATGGGTTCAACCGCATCAATGTGCGCAGCAATTTAGATTTCCAGTTAACGCCGACTACCGTATTATCAACCAATCTGGCAGGTTCGTTCGGAGTAAAAAAACAACCGTACAGTCGTAATTGGGAGGGTACTGTTGATTATGAATACAATATGTGGTCAGCCGTTTACGCCGGTGCGCCAGATATGTTTTTACCCCAATATTCAAATGGGCTCTGGGGTTTTTATCCGCCCCAAAAAAGTATTAGCAACTCTGTAGAAACTGTTATGAATGCCGGTGTGGGAAGTAAAACCACTACGCGCATCAACACGGACTTCACGCTTCAACAGGATTTAAAAATGTTACTGAAAGGACTAAATTTTAAAGGAACCGTATCTTGGGACAATGCTTTTGTTGAGCTCAACAGAGGTATCAACGATTTGGATCACCAATACCAATCCTATTGGATAGATCCGGATACAGGCGCATCTCAGTTGGGTTATGTGAATCAGCCAGCCGGCGGATATGACTTTTATGAAAGCATTGCATGGAATCCTGTAGGCGGATTTGTCGATAATAAGCAGACCTATCGTAACCTGTATTATGATTTGCAGTTGAACTATGGCGCCTCTTTTGGAAATAACAATGTTGCGGCAATGGGCTTATTCAGCCGACAGGAAACAGCACAGGGAAGCGTCTTGCCGATTCACCGTGAAGATTGGGTTGGTCGCCTAACTTACGATTTTGCTAAAAAATATTTTCTTGAATTAAATGGTTCCTATGATGGATCCGATAAATTTGGCACTGCTTATCGCTTTGGTTCTTTTGGATCCGGAGCAGTTGGATGGATGCTTAGCGAAGAAAAATTCTTGAAATCGTTGACATTTTTAGATATGCTTAAATTAAGAGCTTCTTATGGAACTATTGGGGATGACAATATTGGAGGTGTTACAAATCAATTTAACGACAAATATCGCTGGCTCTATATGACACAATGGGCTTATGGAGGCTCTCCGGGCTCTACAGCAATAACCTTAAACGGAACTGCGAGTCCTTATACATGGTACCGGATTGTAACCGAGGGGAACCCCAATGTGCATTGGGAAACGGTGTATAAGACCAATTTCGGAGCTGATTACTCTTTTCTGAAAGGATTGTTTGCCGGTAGCATTGATTTTTTCAATGACAACCGTATGGATGTTCTTGTGTCTGGTGATCCTACTGCGGCTATTCACAGAGCTGTTCCTTCCTATTTTGGGGCTATTCCTCCGTCGGCAAATCTGGGCAAGGTGCAATCGCGCGGATATGAATTGGAATTGCGTATAAACAAAAAATTGAATCCCAATTTGCGTTTGTGGGGAAACTTTAACATGACTCATGCCATAAATAAAGTTAAGGAAGCGGATGATCCTGAACTGACGCCCGATTATCAAAAAAAAGCAGGACATTCGTTAAATCAAGCCTATTCGTATATTGACAATGGAATTTATAATACTTGGGATCAACTTTATGGAAGTACAATGTGGGATAAGAGTGATAATCAGAAATTGCCCGGCAACTTCAATATTATCGACTACAATGGAGATGGCGTTATCAACAGTGATGATAATGTTCCTTATGCTTATTCCGGTACGCCGCAAAACACCTATAATGCTACTGTTGGTTTTGAATGGAAAGGTTTCAGCGGATTCCTGCAATTCTATGGCGTAAATGATGTAACACGTCAGGTAGTTTTCACTACTTTTTCCGGAAAATTGGATGCTGCTTTCGACGAAGGCGCTTTATGGTCGAAAGACAACACGACCAATGTTCTTCCATTACCACGCTGGAATACAACACCTGCAGAATATAATGTCGGAACACGCTATATGTTCGATGGTTCTTACATCCGTTTGAAAAACATGGAAATAGCCTATACTTTCACTTCAGGATGGATAACAAAACTTGGGTTTCAAAACTTGAAACTATACGTTAATGGTGACAACTTGTGGCTGTGGACCCGAATGCCCGACGACCGTGAATCAAACTTTGCCGGTACGGGCTGGGCATCACAAGGCGCCTATCCTACTGTTAAACGCTACAATTTTGGAATCAAATTTACATTATAAATAAGGTATGGCAATGAAAAATTATATAAAACATTTTTTTCTGGGGGTGATGCTGACTGCTTCATTTGCGCTGCTGCTCACTGCCTGCACGGATTATTTAGATAAAGCGCCAGAATCAATAGTTTCGGGTGATGATGCTTATAAAAATTTCAAGAATTTTCAAGGATTTACAGAGGAGTTATACAATTGTATTCCCGATTTTGTCAATCGCTATTGGACAAATTCGTTCAACTGGGGAGAGGATGAAATTATTGACGCTTTGAATACATGGCATTTTGGATATAAAATTGATAACGGCGATTTTTGGGGATGGCAATCCGAATTTGACGGATGGTCTGCCGGATGGTTGAATGTGGCGTCTGCTGTCCCTAACGATAACAACCGGTTTAATAAAGATCTTTGGAATAATGCATGGTATGGCATTCGAAAAGCGAATGTCGGGATTGACAATTTAGATAAAATGACGGAAGCTACTCAGGAAGAAAAAAATCTGATTGCCGGACAATTGTACTTTTTCAGAGGATGGTTTCATTTCGAACTGATGCAATATTTCGGAGGTTTGCCCTATATCGATCAAGCATTGCCTTCCGATCAAAAACTAACTTTACCTCGCTTGAATTATTCTGAAACTGCGGCTAAAGCAGAAGAAGATTTCAGAAAAGCGGCAGATTTGTTACCTGTTAACTGGGATAATACTACGGCAGGAAAACAAACGATGGGTAATAACGATTTGCGTATCAACAAAATCATGGCTTTAGGCTATCTTGGTAAAAACGATTTGTGGGCGGCAAGTCCGTTGATGAATTACGAATCGACAGGCGAACGTACATACAATACGGCATGGGCAAAAAAATCAGCCGATGCTTTTGCCGAATTATTAAATCTGGTCGAATCAGGGAAAACACAATATATATTGGTCAATTTTGCCAATTATGGCTCCATTTTTTATACCACCAATCAGAGTTGGAAAATTCCCGGTTCTACCGAAGCCATTTTCCGTTCACCTCAGTATGGAACAAACATTTCAATATGGCGGCAAGCAGGCTCTTATTTACCTAAAATAATTTCAAATCAAGGAGACCAGTGGCGTTTCATGCCTACTGCCAATTATGTCAATTATTATGGTATGGCTAACGGTTTACCTTTGACTGACCCTGCATCAGGTTTCGATAAGTCCCATCCGTGGAAAGATCGCGATCCCCGTTTCTACAATGATATTATTTATGACGGCGTTAAATGTGTCCAGGGAGGTATTAATCCGGATGCCAACCGGTATGCCGCTTTATATACCTACGGTAATTACCGGTCTGTCTATACCGACGAAAACGGAACCCATACGGAAGATACCGGAAGCCGGACAGGATATCTGCTTACAAAAATAATTCCGAGAGTATGTAATGATTTTGACGGAGGATGGAATTATGGTACTGCCGTATATATGAATATTCCATGGATGCGCCTGGCAGACATTTACCTGATGTATGCCGAAGCGGCAGCCAACGGATATGGCGGAGCCAATGGTCAAAGTCCCGGATTTTCAAAGACAGCAGCAGATGCCATCAATGTTGTACGCGATCGAGCCGGAGTAACGCATGTGGACAGTAAATTCTTGGGTACTACAGACGCTTTCATGGGTGAAGTGCGCAGAGAACGGGCAGTAGAACTGGCTTACGAAGGTCATCGTTTCAACGATTTACGCCGCTGGTTGTTACTGTCGGTATCTCCCTATACGCTGAAGACTTCTCAAGAGTTTGATCGTGTTGGTACCCTGAATACGGATGATCCTACCCAAAATCAGGTAGCGAATTTTAGAGAAGTAACGATTTTGGAACGTCAATTTACTGATAAACATTACTGGTTGCCTTTGAAAAGAGCTGATGTGAATTTGTATTCTGAATTTCAACAAAATCCGGGTTGGTAAGGTAAAATTTGTCTAACTAAAAAGAACGACACAAATGAAACATATATTAACAAGAATCATTTTATGCGCCTCTATGGTTTTATCCACTCTGTATGCAAGCGCTCAAGATGAAGCGTCTATAACGAAAGAAGATTCGCTGAACAATTCAAACGGATTGGTACAAGTAGCCTATCGCCAGATAGCAAAGGAGGATGTGCTGGGCGGAATTTCCTCAGTGAATGTTTCCGACTTAATGAAAAAGGATTATTTTACCTACAGTTTGGATAATGTTATACAAGCATTTACGGGTGGGTATAACGGTAATCTGTGGGCTATGAACGGATGTTTGGTTTTGGTGGACGGAGTTCCTCGTGCTGCTAACAACGTATTACCCAGCGAAATTGAAAACATTAGCTTTTTGAAAAGTGGGGCTGCTGTAGCACTTTATGGAAGCCAAGCTGCAAAAGGAGTCATTTACATAACTACCAAGCGAGGCAAAGTAACGCAAGGAAAGGAAATAAGCATTCATGCCAATACCGGATTCAATGTTCCCAAAAGTTATCCCGAATATTTGGGATCGGCTCAATACATGACACTTTACAACGAAGCCCGCGCAAACGACGGTTTAACTCCTTCGTTTGATGATGCAACCATTTACAATTACGCTTCGGGAAACAATCCTTATCGTTATCCAAGCGTAGATTTCTTTTCTTCTGATTATTTGAAAAAAGCGTATAATTATTCAGATGCAAATGCTGAAATTTCCGGCGGTAATGACAGGGCAAAATATTATACGAACATTGGTTTTTATTATCAAAATTCTCTCTTAAATTTTGGAGAAGGAAAAAATAATAATGTCAATCGTTTGAATATCAGAGGAAATATTGACTTAAAGGTTAACAACTGGATATCCGGTAAAGTGGATGCTACTGCTACCTATTATAACGGTCGCAACGCCAATGGCGATTTTTGGGGAGCTTCGGCAACACTACGTCCTTATCGTGTAGCGCCATTGATACCTGTCAGTTTTATTGAAGAAACCGATGAAAACTCAATGATGCTTGTCAATAACAGTAGCAATCTGATCGATGGAAAATACTTGCTGGGAGGAACCCAGTTGGATCAAGGCAATGCGTTTGCCGATGTTTACGCATCCGGATACAACACTTACACCAGCCGGCAATTCCAATTCAATACATCTATTGATTTTGATTTGGCAAGGTTATTGAAAGGGCTTTCTTTCCACACCCTATTTGCCATTGATTATGCCACAGAATATATTCAACAATATATTAATTCTTATGCAGTCTATGAACCTGTTTGGAACAATTATTCAGGAGTCGATCTGATTTCAAGTCTTACAAAATATAATGACGACAAAAAAGATGGTGTTCAGAATGTTTATGGAAGCGCCGACATGCAGACTATTACTTTTTCAGGTCAATTCAACTATGCACCCGTCATTGGCAACGATCAGCATTTGAATGCCACACTCGTTGCCGCAGGTTATCAACAATTGCAATCGATTTCTTATTCATCGAATCCGACTGCTGCGCAGATGTATCCGTATTATCATCGAGCAGCAAGCAATGTAAATCTTGGGTTGGACTTAAGTTATAATTATCTCCAAAAATATTATGCCGATTTGAGCGGAACAGCTGTCCATTCTGCAAAATTAGCGCCGGACAATCGCAACGCATTTTCTCCTGCTCTCACTTTGGGATGGAGAATGAGCAAAGAAAACTTCCTGTCCGGATCTCCAGTTCTGGATGATTTGACGCTGAGCGCTTCGGCAAGCGAACTGCATCAAGATATTGATATCAGTGGATATTATCTGTATGATGCCAATTACACACAAAATTCCGGTTGGTACAGTTGGAACGACGGCGGTGGCGGAGATTACTTAACATTAAGCCAAAGAGGCGCTAACAATAATCTTGGTTTTGTAAAAAGAAAAGAAATAAGTGTAAGTTTAAATGCCTCCTTGTGGAAAAAACTGCTGACTGCCGATGTTTCTATCTTCAAAAACCGTATGGATGGCATGCTGGTACAGGCGCAAACTATTTATCCTTCGTATTTTATCACCAGTTATCCCGGCTCAAATTTTGTTCCTTATGTTAATTTCAACATTGACGACCGTCAAGGGATTGATTTTAATGTAAACCTCAATAAAAAAATTGGAGCAGTTGATTTGACTTTGGGCGCTGCCGGTATTTATTATACAACAAATGCAGTAAAAAGGGACGAAAATTATGCCGATGCCTATCAAAACCGTGCAGGCCACCCCATTAACGGATACTGGGGATTAAAAAGCGCAGGATTTTTCAAAGATGAGAATGATGTTGCCAACTCTCCGACACAATCGTTTGGACAGGTACAACAAGGTGACATTAAATATGTCGATCAAAATCATGATGGCGTGATTGACAGCAAAGACGAAGTATATCTGGGAACATACAGTCCTCCAATGACATTAGGCGTTCATCTCGAAGCCAAATGGAATAATTTCACGTTTTTCATTCTGGGAACCGGATATTATGGCGCCTACGGAATGAAAAGCAATTCTTATTGGTGGGTACAGGGTGATGGCAAATACTCAAATGTTGTCCTTAATCGCTGGACGGAAACAACAGCAAGCACGGCGACCTATCCCCGACTGACCAGTTTGACCAGCGATAACAATTTTCGTTCATCAGATTTTTGGCTCTACAGCACCGACCAGTTCAATATAAGCAGAGTACAGCTTACATACGATTTTCCGGAACAACTATTCAGAAATGGCTTTATACATGGATTTTCCGTGTATGCGGGAGGATCAAATCTGTTAATGCTTGCTAAGAACCGGGATATTTTGGAAATGAATATTGGATCGACTCCACAGTGCCGTTACTATAATGTTGGATTTAAAGCGTTATTTTAATAAATAATTAATAGATATGAACACGATGAAAAATATAATAAAACTTCTGATTTTAGTTCCTTTTTTAGTTGCCTGTGACGACTTGTTCTCGCCGGCAAACGAACACATTCAAGGAGTTGAATCTATGTATAAAGATCCAAGGTATGCTCAAGCTCTTCTTGGAAATGGATATACCTATAACCCTTTAAACACAACGACATGGTCGTTCAACGATGTGGCAACCGACGATGCGGTTACTAACGATAAAACGAACGGTTATATGAAAATGGCGACCGGACAGTGGGCATCCAATTACAATCCAATGGACAGATGGACAAATTGCCGGTCGGCAATTCAATACATGAATTTGTTCCTTGCCAACGCGGATATGGTGCATTGGTCTGACTCCACAGGCATCAACACTATGTGTAACGACCGCATGAAAGGCGAAGCTTACGGATTGCGAGCTATGTTTATGTATTTTCTGTTGCAGGCGCATGGCGGATGGACGGCAGATGGCAATCTGCTCGGTGTGCCCATTGTATTGGAACCGGAAGACAATAACTCCGACTTTAATCAGCCCCGTGCAACATTTGATGATTGTGTTAAACAGATTTATTCTGATATAGATCAGGCAGAGCAGTTGCTTCCATTGGATTATAACGATATTACCTCCATCGCTGCTATTCCGGAAAAATATCAAGATTTGGATATAACGCAAGGAGACTACAACAGGGTATTTGGGAAAGGGATGCAGCAACTTATGTCAGGACGCATAGCAGACGCCATTCGCGCACAAACGGCGTTAATGGCGGCAAGCCCCGCTTTTGCAGCCGGTACCACTACCACTTATGCTGATGCCGCCAATTATGCAGCCACAGTGCTTGACCTTATCGGCGGAGTGAGCGGATTAGATCCCACAGGTTTTACATGGTATGCAAATACAAAAGATATTGATGCGCTGACTGCAGGTTCAAATCCGGCAGAAGTCCTTTGGCGGACAGGATTTGATAATACAAATGGTACGCATACTTTGGAACAGAGCAACTATCCTCCTACATTATATGGAAGCGGACGAGTAAATCCTTCCCAGAATTTGGTGGACGCTTTTCCAATGGCAAACGGTTATCCGATTACGGATGCTGCCAACAGCGGTTATGATCCACAAGATCCTTACAGCAATCGTGATCCGCGTTTAGCTACTTACGTTGTATTAAATGGAAGTAAGGCAGGCTCAAGTAGCAGCACCATCACCACAGCGGCTGACGGAACGACCAACGATGCGCTGGGAAAAGTTGAAACGTCCACCCGGACCGGTTATTATATGCGCAAGCTGTTGAGGCAGGACGTCAATGCGAATCCTTCTTCATACAGTGACCATAAACACTACCGTCCTATGATTCGTTACACTGAAATATTCCTGGTTTACGCCGAAGCTGCCAATGAAGCTTTTGGTCCCACAGGAACCGGCAGTCACAGCTATTCAGCTTATGATGTAATCAAGGCAATTCGTCAGAGAGCCGGGATAGATAATAGCGATCCTTATTTGGAATCAGTTAAAAATAACAAAGATGCCATGAGGAAATTAATCCGCAATGAGCGACGATTGGAACTTTGTTTCGAAGGTTTCCGCTTCTGGGATTTACGCCGCTGGCAAGAACCGATTACCGATGCGGCACACGGTATGCATATCGAAAATGGAACCTATACGGATATATCTGTTGAAAATCGTGTTTATCAAGACTATATGTATTATGGTCCGATTCCATACGGTGAACTGTTGAAATTCAACGCCCTTGTTCAAAATAAAGGATGGTAAACGTTTTAAGAAAATATTAAAATAAAAATGTATGAAAAAAATAATTTTTATATCATTAATAATCTTCGCTCTGTTCTCTTCCTGCAAAAATCAGGATTGGTCATTTCCCAATTTTGATTATACAACTGTATATTTTGCTTATCAATATCCGGTAAGAACTATTGAGTTGGGAGATGACAATGTCGTTGACAATTCGCTGGATAATGCACATCAATGCCAGATTATGGGAACGTTTGGAGGAGCTTATTCAAGTAAATCAGATATTCAGATTGGTATTCAAGTGGATAATTCGTTATGCAGCGGTCTGTCGTTTTCCGACGGAGGCGCTGTGATACCTATGCCTTCCAATTACTACTCACTGTCATCCAATCAGATAACGATTCCTAAAGGACAAGTGATGGGTGGGGTAACTGTACAACTTACCGACGCCTATTTTGCCGATCCGTTATCGATAAAAACCACCTACGTAATACCGGTAGTAATGAAAAACGTACAGAATGCCGATTCCATTTTGAGCGGAAGCCCGAACGTAGATAACCCCAACCGGTGCGTTGCCTCTGATTGGAGCGTAACACCCAAGGATTATATTCTGTATGCAGTAAAATATATCAATCCATGGGATGCAAATTATTTGCGCAGGGGAGTAGATATGATTACCAAAGGCGGAACCACTGAAATGGCAGTACGTCATGGGCAGTATGTAGAAAATGATGAAGTAATCAAATTGACTACCCAATCTTTAACTCAGGATATTCTTTCTTTGAGTTATAAAGATGAAGATAATGAAGATGTCCCTTACGATATACTTCTCACTTTCGATAATACTGGAAATTGTACAATATCCTCCATAACAGATAATTGTACAGCAAAAGGCAACGGACAGTTTGTTGAAAAAGGAGATAAAAACAGTTGGGGCAATCAAGACCGTAATGTACTTTATTTGAATTACGACGTCGATTTTGCCGATAGACACTATGCTACTACCGATACGCTTGTCGTCCGCGACAGAGGCATTTCATTGCAAACATTCGATGTTACGCATAATTAATATTTTACTTGATTAAAAATAAACAATATGAAAAATTTAAATAAAATATTAGCGGCTTTAGTAGTTTTCTTAACAGTAAACGCTTGCACCGATTACCAACAATTGGATTATTCCGTTTCTGTACCGGAGAGCATCGAATTATTAAATGTGCTCAATCAATATGACAATTTGAAATCGTATGTTAACCAGAGTACTGATCCGAACTTTAAATTGGGCGCCGGAGTTGTTTTCAGCGACTACACATCTAAAGGTGTTATGTATCGGTTAGCAAATAGCAATTTCGACGAAATTGCCGATGGTTATACGATGAAGCATGGAGCAGTGGTACAGGATGACGGGAGTTTAAACCTTGCAAATGTTAATTTACTTTTGCAAACAGCGAAAGATGCAGGTGTTTCTATTTATGGGCACTGCCTTGTATGGAGTTCCAATCAAAACGCCTCGTATCTGAACTCTTTGATTGCACCGACCATCACTTCCGGCGGAGGAGGCGGAGGCGGTGAACCTACTTGGGATGTGGTATCCAGTCAGGATTTTGAAACTGACGACGATTCAAATTATTCTCATTCTGACAATGACAATACAATCCTGTCATTTACGGCTGCCGGTGGAGGTTCAGACGGTGTGGGAAGGGCTTTACAAATAACAAATACTGAGGTTCAAGCTAACGACTGGAATTGTCAATTATTTTTCAATATTCCCGAAGCTACACAGGAAGGAGATCAATATGAACTCAACATGGATATCCGTTCCGACGTTCCTGCCACCTATTCGACTCAGGCACAATCGTCTCCGGGTAACTATGTATATTGGGACTTTTTCGGCAGTCCTTCTTCAACAACAGAATGGACTAATTATGACAAAACAATCACGGTTTCATCAAGTACGGCAGGCTGTAAAACGATTGCTTTTAATCTCGGATTAACGGCTACTACTTATTATTTTGATAATATAACGGTGAAAAAGTATAATACGACCGGAGGAGGTTCATCTTCAAAAGGTTCGATTATGATTAACGATTTCGAATCCGATGCATTGGGTACTACTTATCCGATGACGGGAAACAGTACGGCAACAGTCGTAGAAGATCCTGCAGGATCGGGAAGTAAAGTCCTGAGTGTTGGTAACGCTGCAACCCCTGCTAATCAATCGGAGCCAATATTTAACATCAAATTACCTGAAGGAATTACATTGGGAAATTGTAAGAATTTAATTTTAGATATTTATGTTGTCGATAATCAAGGCATTTATGGTCAAGGTTTACGGATGATTATTAATGGCAAGGAAGGAAATGTGGGTGATAATTTTGCCGTACTTGGCGCCAAGAATAACGATTGGGGTAGAAATTTAATCGTTCCTATATCTATGGTACCATTATCGGAAGCAGATAAAACGCTTACTGAATTTACACTTTCATTCGGAAATAAAACTGGAGCCGGCTTTTATTATTATGATAATATTAGAATGGATTGGGAAAAATCAGGAGATCTAAGCACTGAAAAAACTCCAGAAGAAAAAGCGACAATTATCGACAACGCAATGGCAACTTGGATTGGCGGAATGGTGGCAAATTGCAAAGACTATGTGAAAGCATGGGATGTGGTGAACGAACCGATGTCGGATTGGCCGGATCCTGCTCAATTGAAAACCGGTGTCGATCAAACCGGACTTGCTGATGACGTGTTTTTCTGGCAGGATTATATGGGTAAAGATTATGCCGCAAGAGCCATTCAGTTAGAGCGCAAATATGGTAATCCTGACGACAAACTGTTTATCAACGATTATAATCTGGAATCTAATCCGGATAAATGTAAAGGTTTAATTGATTTTGTAAAATATACGGACGGCGTATGTAATTCAATGGGTGTCAAAGGAGTTGATGGAATAGGAACGCAAATGCATGTCAGCATTACTGCCGATACAGCAAAAATTGTGCAAATGTTCCAACTGCTTGCTGCTACTGGAAAACTGATCAAGATATCCGAATTAGATATGGGACTTGGGAGCGTAATGACAGCAAACGCTACGGACTCAATGTATATCGCACAAGCCAATTTGTACGAGTTCATCGTGAAAAAATACTTTGAAATCATTCCGGCAGCGCAACGTTATGGCATTACACAATGGGCTTTAACCGACAGTCCGGCAAATTCGTCATGGAGGGCGGGCGAGCCCATCGGCTTGTGGACGCTTGACTTATATCGCAAACGCGCTTATGGAGGTTTTGCCAATGGTTTGGCAGGTAAAGATGTCAGCAAAGAATTCAATTAATTAAGTAATCAAATAGTTATACCTTAAATTTAAGATTAGAGCCGTGGTACGTGTACTACGGCTCGGCGCTATAACAGAAAGAGGGTATGTCGCTTTTGACACACCCTCTTTCTTGCAGTTCTGTCTGGGTTATGAATATTCTAATTGCTTTGAGCCGGCTCAGCTTTTTTATCCTTCTTACATTGGCGATTACCACCTTTTTTCGCCATACCTTGTTTGCCGCCTTTTTTCATCTTACTTGCACGCAGATCCTGATATTTTTGATATTGTTCAGGAGTAAGAATCTCTTTCACTTGAGCATCGTAAGCTTCTCTTTTAGCTTTCATATCCTGCCAATTGCCTTTCTTAGCAGCTTGGGCTTGGTCTTGATCTTTAGCGAATTCTGTCTGAATTGCTTGTAATTTTGTGACCTGATCTGGAGTCAAATTAAGCGTTTGCTTCATCATCTCCATACGTTTGGCAGCCCTTTCTTCAGGAGTTGCTTTTACTTTTTGTCCCTGTTGTTGAGCGAATGTCATTCCTACACATAAAACAGACATTAACAATGTCAACGATAAAATTTTTACTGTTTTCATCTTTTTTTGAAATTTAACTGGTTATTATAAAAACTTTTTGCGTTTTGCTTCAAAAGCAAATACTCTTATAAGACTTCAAGAAAATGAATAGGTTTAAGTGTAAAAACGTTAAATAATGTTTTCGTAGATTTAAGAAACTTTTTCTAAGTATTTTTTTCTATCAATATTTTGTTCCTATACGGGACATTTCATTTTTCTTTTTCCCGGGTAGTTGAAAAATAGGTATAGACAGCAGGTACGATAAACAGGGTGAGGAAAGTGGAGACGAGCATTCCGCCGATTACCGCCGTACCCATTGCGATGCGGCTGTTTGCCCCTTCGGCATTAGCAAAAGCCAGAGGCAACGTTCCGAGCATGGTGCTGAAGCTGGTCATCAATATGGGACGCAAACGTTGTAAAGCGGCAATACGGATGGCTTCCATCTTCTCGATACCGGCTTCCTGCCGCTGATTGGCAAATTCTACAATAAGGATGCCGTTTTTAGCCACTAATCCAATGAGCATGATGATGCCTATCTGGCTGAAAATATTCATGGTAATACCGCC
>JGI24705J35276_12238214_pt1 | contig 17406 bp, 17 predicted proteins | sample TergutNt197P4_FD_35276 | JGI IMG/M metagenome (IMG submission 35276) | reverse complement strand
GCACCCGTAGGCTTCTCGCCCGAACCCCCCTCGCGCCAAGCCAGTGCCGGGCGAATCAGATCGGCCAGTCGCTCCAGGATGTCGACGCGCACCGCGCGTTCGCCGCACTGCTTGTAGCCGAGCACGCGATAGGCATCGCGCGGCAGACTCTTGTCGACCGGGAACGAGGTGCGGCCGGAGCTCGCCAGATGCTGCACGCCCGACAGCGTCGACAGATCGATATTATCCTGCTTCAGCGCAAAGAGCAGCGCGGCCAGCGAGCGCGCGGCGGGCTTGAGCAGGGTCGGGAAATAGATGTGATAGGCGCCGAAGCGCACTCCGTATTTGCGCAGCGTCGCGCGCGAGGATTGGTCGAGATCCTTCATCTCGGCCGAAATCCTCGGCCGCTCCAATACGCCCAACGCCTCGACGAGCTGATAGGCGATGCCGCGCGCAATTCCGGTGACATCCTCCGCCTTGGACAACTCGAACAGCGGTCCAAGCAGTTTCTCGATATGCGTTTTCAGCCAGAGCTCGAGTCGCGCCTGCACCTTGTCGCGCGCACCGCCTGTCAGCCGCTCGTCGGAGATGATGCGAATGCGTGGCGCAAGCGCGTCATCTGCTGCAACGAGTCGCGCCACCGCATCGCCGGTCCAACGGATGGTGCTGTCCGAGGTCAGCACGAACTGTTCGTCTGGGGCAGCGCCCAGTTTTTCGGCACGCGCATTGATCTCCCCGGCGAGCACCTGTTGCGCCGCGGCCTGTAAGGCCTTCGCCTCGGAACCGGCTTCCGCCGCATCGGGCGCAAAGGTGAATCCGTCAAGGCGGCCGATGGTATGGCCTTCAACGATGACTTCGCCGGTCTTGCCTATTTCCGTATTCAAGCTCGTGTTCTCCCGCAGGCGCCGCATCAATACACTGGTACGACGATCAACGAAACGCTCCGTGAGCCGTTCATGCAGCGCATCGGACAATTTATTTTCGACCTCACGCGTAATCCCCTGCCAATGCTCGGGATCAACCAACCAATCGGGACGATTAGCAACAAAGGTCCAGGTGCGGACCTGTGCAATCCGGCCGGACAGCGTGTCGATATCCCCATCAGTGCGGTCGGCTTGGTCGACCTGAGCTGCGAACCAAGCGTCAGGAATGCGGCCTTTTTCCATCAGGAAGGTGTAGACCGTCGTGACGAGCTCTGCGTGGGCCGCAGGCGACAGCTTGCGGTAATCAGGGATCTGACAGGCATCCCACAATCGCTCGACGGCCTTGGCGCCATGCGCCTTTTCCCGCACATCGATGTCTCGAGCGACATGGTCGAGCACGCGCACATCTTCGGCAATCGGCGCGTGGGTCAGTGCTTCATGCCCCGGCGGCTGCGCCAGCGACACCTGCAGGCTGCCGAGGGATGAGAAATCGAGCTTCGAGTTGCGCCATTGCAGCACCTTCACGGCATCGAATGTGTGGTTCTGCAGCGCGTTGACGAGCTCGGGCTCGAACGGCGGGCAGCGGCCTGTCGTGCCGAAGGTGCCGTTGCGGGTGGCGCGGCCTGCGCGCCCTGCGATTTGAGCGAATTCGGCCGGCGTCAGGCGGCGAAACTGATAGCCGTCATATTTGCGGTCGGAGGCGAATGCGACATGGTCGACGTCGAGATTGAGCCCCATGCCGATTGCATCGGTGGCGACAAGGTAGTCGACGTCACCGTTCTGGTACATCGCCACCTGCGCGTTGCGCGTGCGTGGGGACAGGGAGCCAAGGACGACCGCAGCGCCGCCGTGTTGACGGCGGATCAGCTCGGCGATCGCATAGACCTCATCCGCCGAGAACGCGACGATTGCAGTGCGCCGCGGCTGGCGCGTGATCTTGCGGTCGCCGCCATATTCGAGCTGCGAAAGCCGTGGGCGCGTGATGATGGAAGCGCCGGGCAAAAGGCGTTCGACGATCGGCCGCATGGTCGCCGCGCCCAACAACAGCGTTTCGTCGCGGCCACGGCGGTTGAGGATGCGGTCGGTGAAGACGTGCCCACGCTCGAGATCGGCGGCGAGCTGGACTTCGTCGACCGCGAGAAACGACACATCGAGATCGCGCGGCATCGCTTCCACGGTCGAGACCCAGTAGCGCGGTGATCGCGGCTTGATCTTCTCTTCGCCCGTGATCAGCGCGACCGCTTCGCTGCCGGCGCGAGCTGCGATCTTGTTATAGACCTCGCGCGCCAACAGCCGCAGCGGCAATCCGATCATGCCGGAGGAATGCCCGAGCATCCGCTCGATCGCGAGATGCGTCTTGCCGGTATTCGTCGGCCCGAGCACCGCTGTGACGCCCGCGCCGGGCGCGCGGTCAGTGACAAAGGGAGAAGGAGAAAAGGCCATATCGCGAATTCCGAACCGGCCGAGAGGACCGATCCGCATTGGATGAGAGTGTGTGCATTGTCAGTGATATGTCGGCTCTCGAATGCACATCTTCTTCCGAGGGCCATCTGTCGCCGTCACCCCCATGAGCGACACTTGTGTAGCGTCTTGAATAACCCAGCGTCTGGGTCTTCATCCTTCGAGGCGCCGTTTCGCGGCTCCTCAGGAGGCGTTCCTCAAGAAGAGGACTGACACTACCTTCATCGCGAGTGACATGCAGGCTCCGGATTGCTGCACATTTTCTCCGTAGGTAGTTTCTTTGTTCGCCGCGTGAAGAGTTCAGCGGCTTGAATTCACGCAAAACAACCTCCCCGCCCCGAATTGCATATCCCGATGTGCGCGTGGGCGATCGTGTGCGTTGTCCCACAATGCGACACTTTTTGCCTTCCGATTAAGTTTCGGAACGAGTCCAGAACAAATCGCGGCCGAATCGCTGACTCGGTCGATCTTCCAGATTCGTTCACGCAACATCTCGCGGCAAGTTCTGGTTCCAGCACTAGATCGGGTTTACGACCGGCCCATACCACAGTTTTTGAGCCGCGATTAGCGTCGAATCAGAATCGGTCAGAAGTCAACGAGATTTCGCGAGCGATTCGCTCTTCGGCTCGTCATCTAGGCAAGGGGCGGAACCGCCCTCACCGTCCTCACTGAGTCTTGGCCACCCGCGGCGGGAGGGCTGTGGTAATGAAGTGTGTTGCTTCCAGCTTCGCGGGCCCAAGCGGCGTCGGCACCTTGATCCAGAACGGCACCAGGATGCGGGTTCCTGCGAGCGGGGCGAAGGCAATCTCGATATTTCGCTGGGCGGCAAGGTATTTTATTACCGGGCGATCGGGGATATAGCCCGCGACCGGCACGAAATACATGGCGCAGACCAGCACCGGGCCATGATAGCCCTTCTCCGCCTTCACCGTTTCCATGCGCTTGAAATCGAGATTCAGATCGTAGCGCATGCGGCCGTCGAACACAGGGGCCCCGGTACGGCAGGCGTCCGGCGTCAGCAGTTCGCCATTGCCGGGCACGCGCAGCAGCGAGGCAGTCATCGGATCGTAGACGCCGCGGCGATGCGCGTCCGTTACCGGGATGCGATCGGGATCGACCGGCGGCTCCGGCACGATGCCAAATTCCCGTACAACACCGTTCTGCAGGGTGATGTGAATCTCTTCGTGCTTCTTACCCGTCGTGGTGGAGGCGGTGTAATTGGTCGCGACTGGGATACCGTTGATGACGCGCCCATAACTCGAGCCCGCGCCAGAACCGCCGGTAAAGGTTTTCAACAACCCTATGGTGCCGCCAGATGCGGCGGCAGAAAACTGGTCGTCCTGGATGGAGATGTTCCAGTCCCCTTTGCCGACGGGAATACCGGCCAGCGTCGCCTCATATTGCGCCTCCAGCCGGCCCTGGGCCGCGGCCGGCATTGCCATCAGTGCGACCAGCCACGCGGCACCGGCGAAAAGGCCGGTCCACGCCCGAACGACGGCCAAAAGCGGCCGGGGCGAGATAGAGGTTGGCTGGCTCACGGGTGAAAGGTCCAATCGAAGCGTTCTTGTTGTTACCAAAGTAATAGAACGCGGCAAGCAACGTTGGCGACATCAGGCCTGACGAAAGCAGCGAGCCAAATTCATTGGCAACGAATACGCCCTTTTTATGTGAGGGTAAGCCGTTTGAAAAGCTTGCAATTTTGACGATCGCTGACGAGCGACGGCCGCGCCTCGCGCCGGCTCCCCCGCCGTGGCTTTGGCGCAACCTGTCTCCTATGGGAGAGAGAAACAACGAGCTACAAAGCGCCCAATCGGCCACGGCTCCGCCCTGCCCGCGCGGCGTTTACGGCCGCAAAACCTTGACGTACCGCAGCTTTCCCCCTATACGTCCGCCGCTCCCTTCAAGGACAATGGATTTTTTACCCCCGGGCCGCCGCGCCTTAAGAATGCGGGCCAGCGTGTGGTGGGGATGGAAGAGGATTTTGCAGGATGTCACGCCGCTGCGAACTGACGGCCAAGGGCCCTCTGGTCGGCCACACGGTCAGCCACTCCAACATCAAGACCAAGCGGCGCTACCTGCCGAACCTGTGCAACGTGACCTTCACGTCCGAGGTGCTCGGCCGCAACGTGCGCCTGCGTGTCTCGTCAAGCGCGATCCGCAGCGTCGACCACAATGGCGGCCTCGACGCCTTCCTCCGCAAGGCCAAGGCAGCCGACCTCTCGCCCCGCGCGCTGGATTTGAAGCGCCAGATCGAGAAGAAGGCAGCCGCTCAGCCTGAGAAGAAGGCGAGCTGAGGTTTTGCGGCCTAAGGCCAGAGGCGGTTAGGCGTCTGGCTCGGGTAGCTCAAGCATCGAGTTTGTAGTGGCCGGGTCGAAAGACCCGGCTTTTTTTGATTTGCATCGGCGGGCAGGCGGCGATGAAAAACATCATTATCTATTGCCGTTACGGCGAGAGAGAGCTTTGGCCCGCGAACGCGTTTTGCCTCGCCGCGCTAGTGTCCCGCCTACGTTGCGCAAGTGCCCAACGTGAATGACAATGACCGACCAGCTTGCCGCACGTTCGTACTTGAGTGGTGAAAGAGGTTCTTAAGAATGGAACTGATCAATTTACCGGGGCGAAGATCGGCGGTGGTAGAAGTGAAGCGGAACGTCCATCGGGCAGGATCAGGATAATGTCTTTGCTTAGAGATTTCTTAACCAATGAGTCCGGCTCCGCTGCGATCGAGTATGCGATACTTGCAGCCGGCATTGCGCTTGCGATCATCACAGGCGTCTCCGCTCTCGGCGAAGTGTTGAAGTCCAAATTCGAGGCGGTCAACACCGCGTTCCATTAGCCACATCGAGGGATGGCGGCCCACAACGCCAACGCTAATCCGACCGGCGCCTGCGAGCGATGGCGCCGCCGACCACCTGCATCGCGACACCGGCGAGCCAGCCGATAAGCGCGAGCCAGGACCAGCTGATGTGCGGGCTTTCGCCCAGCAGGATGACACCCACCGACAAAAAAGCGGTCAGCGTGGCGAGGAACGTGCCAACCGCGCTCAAGAATTCCGCGGCGTCGATCTTGCCGCTGACGTCGCCGGCCTTGGTGCCTTCATTATTCGAATGGAACGGGATCTGCGGCGTGTCGATGCCGAGATAGAAGCTGATCGCGCCGAGGATCATCATCAAGAGCAGGAAGCCCTGGGTGGTGAGCATCGCGACGGTGGAGCCGACATAGGTGCCGACGAACAGGCCGCAGGCGGCGCCGGCCAGCGCCAGTCCCGAGCGCTCTAGAACATGGGCAGCTTTTCTGACGCGGAAGCGCATCGCGACTCACTCGATCGTTGACTGAATAAGGTTAGGCCATTTCCGGGACGCGCGAAAGCGCGGGTTGACGGAGGCGCGACGCGCGGCCCGCGCCTGAATATGAAGTGCGAATGTCCTGTGGCGCCTCGCAATTAGCGCGTACCGAACGTGGTCGCCCCAAACAACTCTTTCTGCGTCGAGGGCTGCGCGCGCCAGTATTGTGGCGGCGCATCGACATGGCCGCCGAGTTCCGCCGCGGCGTGCCAACCCCAGCGCGGATCGTAGAGCATGCCGCGCGCCAGAGTCACCATGTCGGCCTTGCCGGAGGCGACGATCTCCTCCGCGTGCCTGGCTTGCGTGATCAGGCCGACAGCGATGGTAGTGATGCCGACCTCGCGCTTGATGGCATCGGCAAACGGCACCTGGTAGCCGGGCGCCAGCGGGATCTTCTGCTTCGGCGAAATGCCGCCGGACGACGCATCGATCCAGTCGACACCACGCTTCTTCAATTCTATCGCGAATTCGACGGTCTGCGAGAGGTCCCAACCGCCCTCGACCCAATCGCTCGACGACACCCGCACGCCGACCGGTTTCTCCGCAGGGAAGGCGGTGCGTACCGCCTCGAATACTTCAAGCGGATAGCGCATGCGGTTCGGCAACGAGCCACCGTAATTATCGCTGCGCTGGTTGGCGATCGGCGAGAGGAACTGGTGCAGGAGGTAACCGTGCGCGCAATGGATTTCGAGCGCGTCAATCCCAAGCCGCGCGGCGCGTTTGGCGGCATCGACAAAGGCCATGCGGATGCGCTCCAGTCCTGCGCCATCGAGCGCCTTCGGCGGCGGCTCGTCCTCCTTGTGCGGAAGCGCGCTTGGTGCGTCCGGCAGCCAGCCGCCCTTGCCGAGCGGGATCAGTTGCCCGCCTTCCCAGGGCCGCGCACTGGAAGCCTTGCGGCCGGCATGGGCAAGCTGCATCGCAATCGCCGCTTTGGAATGTTTTCGCGCGGAAGCAAGAATGGGTTTCAGCGCGGCCTCGCAGGCGTCGTCGTAGAGGCCAAGACAGCCGGGTGTGATACGGCCGGTCGCCTCCACATGAGTCGCTTCGATGCAGAACATCGCTGCGCCCGAAAGCGCGAGGTTATTGATGTGGCTGAAGTGCCAGTCACTGGCGACGCCGTCGACCGCCGAGTACTGGCACATCGGCGCCACCATGATTCGGTTCTGCAGTTTAAGGCCGCGCAACTCGATCGGTGAAAACAGAGCGCTCATGGGCATTTTCCGGTGAGATAGACAGTAACCGACAGTAGCTTAAGTGGCAGGAAGGAAATTACCAGCCACGGCGACGTCATGGCGCCTCTGCCGCCCGCACCCCATCACTGGCGACCATCATGCGGATACAAGCCACCATCCTCGTCGTAGATATACATCGTAACTGGCTCTGGATAGGAGTTCGCCCAAGCGATTGCTCCCTCAAGGGTGACGTGCTCGCGCTCTTCATAAGATGGGCCGTCTCGCCCTTCGATCTAATCAGCGTCCTTGGTCAGATTATTGTGCCAAGTAGCCTCGACGATCACGTTGATCTTCAGGAACCGGTATGGTCGCTTGCGTCTATCGATGACGTTCACAATTCCCATTTCAGCGAATGACCTGCCTATTTGTATTGATCCTGCCGCTTTGAATTCGCCGCACCGAGACTTAGTCCACCAGCGCGAATTGCAGCAGCAGCGTGCGCTGGAACATGGAGAAATTGTCGTCGGACACGAGCGTCAGGACGGTCTCGCCATCGGCCGTGACGTGCGTGTCGATGCCTTCCATGTTGTCGATCTCCTGGCCGAGATCGGCGTGAAAAATTGCAGGCCCGTCAACGATCGTGCCGGGCGCTATTCCGTTCAGCGGAATGGATCGAATACGGATGCCAATGCCTCCGACCCAGGAGAATTTCCGCTCCAGGATCAGCAGTTCGCCCGAAGGCAACACGGTCGCGTCGCTGATGTCAAAATACTCGCTGCGGCGGACGGCGAATTGCCCGGGCTGCGGCCCACCGATCAGGAAGGCGATCAGATTGCCATCGCGGTCCAAGCCGCGCTCGGATAGCGCGATCAGGGTGCCGGCGAGCGGCAGCCCCTTCGGCACCATCGCGAGCGCTTCCAGTCCCTTGTTGTTGGGCAGGCGACTGGCCGCCGGCGGCAACGGCACCACCTCGCTGCGGGCACGCGTGAACCCTTTGGCGAAGTCGAAGCGCAGTAGCTGATTGACGCGCTCCAGCCCGACATAGACAAAGGAACCGTCGAGCGCGATCGATTCAGAATCAAACCAGCCACGCGCCATGATCGGCCTGCCGTCGTCCAGCAGCATCGGTGCCGCCTCGACGTCGTCGAGCCCGACCATTTCGCGCCCCCGATAGACAATGCGCCCGGTGAACCACTTGCCGCGATCCGATATCGCGATGAAGCGTTCGCCCTTGGCGTCCAGCCTTATCCCCGACAGGCCTCCGAAGCCGGGATAGGACGACGTCAGCACCAGCCCACTGCGATATTCCAGCGCGCCAAAGCGCACATGCGAGCGATCGCGCAGATCGAAGGAGGGAAGCGGCCGCGCATTGACGCTGATGGAGACCGGCGCATCGGCGGAATGCCCGTCGACAGCGGCGGCTTTCGGCGGCGGCTGGCCAGCGAACTGCGCGCGGGCGTTTCCCGTGATCGCAATCGTGGAGAGGCTTGCTGCGGCACAAGCGAGAAATTGACGGCGAGAATGATGGGCGGTCACGAATGCAGCTTGCGCGGACGCCGCGCCGTAGCCGGCGCGCCGTGCGTCGCCGGCGCACCGTGCGTCTCGCTGAAGAGCTCGGCGAGCTTTTCGGTAATCGCGCCGCCAAGTTCTTCCGCGTCCACGATCGTCACAGCGCGGCGATAATAGCGCGTCACGTCGTGGCCGATGCCGATCGCGATCAACTCCACCGGCGAGCGCGTCTCGATCTCCTCGATCACATAGCGCAGGTGTCGCTCCAGGTAGTTGCCGGAATTGACCGACAGCGTGGAATCGTCGACGGGCGCACCGTCGGAGATCATCATCAGGATCTTGCGCTGTTCAGAACGCCCGAGCAGGCGCTTGTGCGCCCAGTCCAGCGCCTCGCCGTCGATGTTCTCCTTCAAGAGACCCTCGCGCATCATCAACCCGAGATTCTTGCGCGAGCGCCGCCAGGGCGCATCCGCGGACTTGTAGATGATGTGGCGCAAATCGTTCAACCGGCCGGGATTGGCCGGCTTGCCAGCGGCAAGCCACGCCTCGCGCGACTGACCGCCCTTCCAGGCGCGGGTGGTGAAGCCGAGAATCTCGACCTTGACGCCGCAACGCTCCAGCGTCCGTGCCAGGATGTCGGCACAGGTCGCAGCTACCGTGATGGGGCGACCGCGCATCGAGCCGGAATTGTCGAGCAGGAGCGTTACCACGGTGTCGCGGAAGGTCGCCTCCTTCTCGTGCATGAAGGACAGCGGGTGGAAGGGATCGATAACCACCCGCGACAGCCGCGCCGGATCGAGGATGCCTTCCTCAAGGTCGAAGTCCCAGGCGCGGTTCTGCTGCGCCATCAGGCGGCGTTGCAGCCGGTTGGCAAGCCGGGCGACGATGCCTTGCAGATGCGCCAATTGCTTGTCGAGATAAGCGCGCAACCGCTCCAGCTCGTCATGGTCGCAGAGGTCCTCGGCGGCGACCACCTCGTCGAAACGTGGCGCGAAGGCGTGATATTCCGGCCCGCGCGGCTCGTTGGCGCCGCGGTTCGGCCGTTTCGCCTCCCCCGGCGTCTCGTCGTCGCCGATCTCGGCGTCGTCGAAAGCATCGGACGTCGAGGCCTGTGCGCTTTCCATCGCGCTCTCGCTCATCTCCTCCGACGTCGCCTGTGCCTGGTCGGCGCTCATCTCCTGCGCAGCGTCGGAATCGGGCGACCCTTCCGCTCCGGACTGGTCGTTATCGCCGTCGCTGTTCTCGTCCTGGTTCTCATCCTCGTCCGCATCCGCATCGCGCTCATCACCGAGTTCGAGGGCAGACAGCAGGTCGTGCACAGCATCGCCGAACCTGATCTGGTCCTCCATCAGCCGGTCGAGCCGGTCGAGCCGCGTCCCTATCTTGCCTTCCAGGATCGGCCGCCAGAGATCGACCATCTTCTTGGCCGCAGCCGGAGGCGCCATGCCGGTCAGGCGCTCACGCACCAACATAGCGAGCGCGTCGGCCAGCGGTGCATCGGCCCGGTCGGAGATCTCGTCGAACTTGCCGCGATGGAAATGATCGTCGAGCATCGCGGTGAGGTTTTTTGCAACACCGGCCATGCGGCGTGCGCCGATCGCCTCCACGCGCGCCTGCTCGACCGCCTCGAACACGCCGCGCGCCTGCGGATTGCCCGGCATCAGCTTGCGATGCAGCTTCGGATCATGGCAGGCGAGCCTGAGAGCGGCCGAATCGGCATGACCGCGCACGATGGCGGCGTCGCGCTTGGTCATCTTGCGTGCGGGCTCAGGCAACCGCGCCTTTCCGGGCGCAAGGCCGGGCCGCTCGGCGGCAAAGGTGACGTCGAGCTCCGGCGTTTTCGCAATCGCGCGCAGGCAGCCGGTGACCGCGCGCTTGAATGGCTCGGTCGGCGCTTCCTTCGGTCCGACGCGGAATTTGGTGTTGGACGTAGTCATCTCGCTTGGTCCCTTCCCCGCCAGAAAGGCAGGAGCCCACAATCACCTGTCATCGCAGGGTTGCAGAAACCGGCCACACCTGTCGAGAAACCCTCTGTCGAACAAGTCTTGGAACAACTCTTGGGTACCGGCTCGCGCTTGCTCTGCTCGCCAGGCCGGGACGGCATATTGGAAGCTCAGGACAGCGCGATGTTGATGGCGGATTCCGGCAGTTCCGCATTGAAGCAGCGCTGATAGAATTCCGCTACCAGCGGTCGCTCCAGTTCGTCGCACTTGTTGAGGAAGGTGACGCGGAAGGCAAAGCCGACATCGCCGAAAATATCGGCGTTCTCCGCCCAGGTGATGACCGTGCGCGGGCTCATCACCGTCGACAGATCACCGTTGGCAAAGGCATTGCGCGTAAGATCGGCTAATCGCACCATCTTGTTGACGATGTCGCGGCCTTCCTGGGTGCGATAGTGATGTGCCTTCGCCAGCACGATTTCGACTTCCTCGTCATGCCCGAGATAGTTCAGTGTGGTGACGATCGACCAGCGGTCCATCTGGCCCTGGTTGATCTGCTGCGTGCCGTGATAGAGGCCCGAGGTGTCGCCGAGGCCGACGGTGTTGGCGGTGGCGAACAGGCGGAAGGCCGGATGCGGCTTGATCACCTTGTTCTGGTCGAGCAGTGTCAGGCGACCGGACACTTCCAGCACACGCTGGATCACGAACATCACGTCCGGACGGCCCGCGTCGTATTCATCGAACACAAGCGCGACGTTGTGCTGCAGCGCCCAGGGAAGGATGCCGTCGCGGAACTCCGTAACCTGCTTGCCTTCCTTGATGACGATCGAGTCCTTACCGACGAGGTCGATACGGCTGATGTGGCTGTCGAGATTGACGCGCACACACGGCCAGTTCAGCCGGGCAGCGACCTGCTCGATGTGGGTCGATTTGCCGGTGCCGTGATAGCCCGTCACCATGACACGTCGGTTCTTGGCGAAGCCTGCGAGGATCGCCAGCGTGGTGGCGCGATCGAAGCGGTAGTCTGCGTCGACTTCCGGCACATGTGGATCGATTTCAGAATAGGCCGGCACCTCAAGATCACTGTCGATCCCGAACACTTGCCGAACCGACACTTTCATGTCGGGCAAACCGTTAACTTCCTCAACTCTGGGCATCGCGGCGGTCGTCATCAATCCTCCGAGGCCCCGGGCGGTCCCGAGACCAGATTTGCACATTGGCTGCGGCTGGGTGCTGGTGACAAATCTACCAGAGACAAACGGCCGGCAGAAGCCCGCGGCCCGATCAAAGTTCCGCTGTCTTATCATCTAGATAAGCAAGGGACGCGGTTTTTGGAAGGCTGCCCTGCGAATCAAGCGGTATATTCGCCTGAAAGGCTCTTCCAGCCGCCCGGGCGGCACCTTCAGGCCACTTCCCCGATTATGTAAGGTATTGTCCTTTCGCCACGTCGAGCACAGGGATTTCGTGACCTCCTTCCTCAACCCGCTGATTGACTTCGTCTCGGCACACGCATGGCTTGGCTACCTGACGCTGTTCCTGGCGGCGCTCCTGGAAGCCGTACCAGTGGTCGGATCGGTGGTGCCGGGTTCGACCATCATCCTGGCGCTCAGCGCGCTGGTTCCGGGTGGAGAGCTTAAGTTGCATTGGGTCCTGCTGGCGGCCGTTGCCGGCGCGGTGCTCGGTGACGGCTCAGCCTTCTGGGTGGGCCATCGTCGCCGGCACGAGATCCTGAGCACCTGGCCACTGACCAAGTACCCCCACGTCGTTGCGGAGAGCGAGACGTTCTTCCATCGCTGGGGCACATGGGCGGTGTTCTTCGCGCGCTTCGTTCCGCCAATCCGCGCCTTCGTGCCGCTGATTGCCGGCGCGCTTGGCATGCAGCCGGCGCGCTTCTATGCGATTAACGTTCCGGCGATCCTACTGTGGGCGCCGGCGCATGTGCTGCCCGGCGTTGCGGCGGTCTCCGTGCTCCACACCTACGCCGGCCTGCCCCATCACGGGCACGTCGGCAAACACGTCTGGATATTCGCGGTATTCTGTGGCGCGCTGGTCCTGGGGCTTGCAATCCGCAGCATCCGGCGCCGCCATAGGGTTGCGCCAGCCGCGCCAGTCGGAAAATGATCAGGCTAACCAACCATCCCGACGCCCCCGGAACGACGCGGGATCAGGCTTCGCGCACAACAGTTTTAAGATAATTGTACGCCTTGATGATCTCGATCAGGCGATCTTCGGTCGAGCGATCCCCACCATTGGCGTCGGGGTGGTGCAACTTCACCAGCGCCTTGTACTTCACCTTGACCTCCGCCAGCGTGGCGTTGGGACCAAGCCCCATCACCTCCAGCGCCTTGCGCTCGGCATTCATCGCCTTGCGCGTCTCAGTCTTCGGCTGGGCCTCGGGGTCCTGTCGCCAGCGCGCCCGACCGTTGATCTCGTTGAACATGCTGAACGGATCGACGGAACCGTCGAGATCATCCTGCGCGTTGCCGCGGGCGTTCTTCCCGCCGGTATTGGCGCCCATTTTCCAGGTCGGACGATGGCCGGTGAGTGAATCCTTCTGGTAGCGCGCGACCGCGTCCGCGTTCATCCCGGAAAAGAAATTGTAGGACTGGTTATATTCGCGCACGTGGTCGAGGCAGAAATGCCAGTACTCGCGCGTACGGCCCTTGGGCGCACGGTGCGATCCCTTGTTCTGACAATCAGGCCATTCGCAACCAACTGACGTGTCGCGCACGGTCGGCTTCGCCTTGGTCGGCTTGATGCGGATGGAGTCGAAAAACTTTGATGAATCGATCGGCATGAGCGACTTTGACTACGCAATGCGCCAGGCTTCAAGTCTTGACATTGCGAATAGATCCCCTCCAGCATTGACGAGACGCCGTCGCCGACGTAATGCGCCGTCATGGCGACCCAAGACATTATCACAAACAAGTTGCGCGAAGCTTTCACAACGGAAAGCCTGCAAGTGATCGATGAATCACATTTGCATGAAGGCCATGCCGGCCATCGGCCGGGTGGCGAGGGCCACTATCGCATTTATATCGTGTCGGAGGCCTTCATAGGGAAGAGCCGGGTCGAACGCCACCGCATGATCAACGCGGCATTGGCGGGGGAACTCGCCGGCTCAATCCATGCGCTGGCCATTCACGCAAAGGCGCCAGGCGAGACCTGACGCAACGGCGCGTTGCTGCCGTGACGATCGGTTTTCCGATTGAAACCGTCCCCGAGACAATTGTCTTTGCGTCGGCTCAAAAAGCCGTCCCGACGCGCTTCGGTTTGGGTTCCTCCTCGGTATCGCGGGAAACGGGCGAGATACGCAGCGCCGCGATCCGGTTGCGCTCTCGCCGAAGCACACGAAAACGGAAGCCGTGAAAGGTAAAACTCTGGCCGCGGTCGGGGATCGAACGTGCTTCGTGAATCACGAGCCCCGCGACCGTCGTCGCCTCTTCGTCCGGCAGGCGCCAGTCCATGGCGCGGTTGAGATCGCGGATCGGCACCGAGCCGTCGACCACGACAGAGCCGTCCGGCTGGGCGCGAACGCCCGCCACCACCACATCGTGCTCGTCGGAAATGTCGCCGACGATCTCCTCCAGAATGTCTTCCAGCGTCACCATCCCTTCGACTTCGCCATACTCGTCTACGACGAGCGCGAAATGGGTCTTGCGCCGACGGAAGGCCTTGAGCTGCTCGGAAACCGGGCGCATCTCCGGCACGAACCAGGGCGGCAGCGCGATAGTCGAGACGTCGATGCGGGAGGTATCGCCGTCGAAAACCCGGATCGCGCGCAACAAATCCTTGGCGTGCAACACGCCGATGATGTTTTCGGGTTTCTCGCGCCATAACGGAATGCGCGTGTATTCGGTGGCGAGCACCTCCCGCACCAGTTCTTCAGACGGAAGGTCGGCATTGATCATCACCATCTCGGTGCGATGGACCATCACGTCGGAGACCTGCAACTCGCGCAAATCGAGCAATCCGCCCAACATGTCACGGTCGTGCTTCTCAACCTTGCCTTCCTTATGCAAAAGGTCGACCGCGCCGCGCAGACGCTCAGTCGGTGACAGGATGGCCTGATTTTCGCCGCCCCCAACGCTGAACAGTCTCATCAGCAGGCGCACAACGGTCTCCACTACCTTCAGCAGCGGCCCCAATATGTAAACTGTCACCTTCATCGGGCGGGCAACGGCGAGCGCGAAGCGGTCCGGCGCGTTGAACGCGATCGTCTTCGGCAGGACCTCCGCGAAGATCACGACCAGCACCGTCATCACGCCCGTCGCGTAGAGCACGCCGACCTCGCCGAACCATGCTGTGAAGATGCCGGTCGCAAGCGCGGACGCGCCGATATTGGTGATGTTGTTGCCGAGCAGGAGCGCGCCGATCATGCGCCCGCGCATGTCCAGCAGGCTGGAGACGATATCGGCCTCCTTCACCCCCTGCTTCGACAGCCGCAGCATGCTGGAGCGCGAAGCACCGGTTAGCGCCGTCTCACTCGCAGAGAAGAAGGCGGAAACCAGAAGGCAGAAGACAACAACGATTAGAAACAGTAGCCAGATCATAGGCCAACAGCCGATTTCAAGACTTGCGGTTTCAAGACTTGCGGTTTCAAGATTTGCGCACGAGCTTTGCCTGGAGGAAATCGCGCACCAGCGAAGGGGCGACCTCCTTCGCGATCACCGCCCGGCCAACCGCCTCCAGCAGGATAAAAGTGAGCTTGCCGCGCTTGACCTTCTTGTCCTGCGCCATCAGCGCCACCAGCGCGTCGGCGTCGCCGAGTCCTTCCTGGGCAAATCCCGCGATATCCTGCAAATGGGTGGGAAGGCCGACCTCGGCAAGGTGACGCTCGATCCGCGTCGCATCCGCCTTCGCGATCATACCAAGCTCTGCGGAAAACTCCGCGGCCAGCACCATGCCGATCGCAACGCCTTCACCGTGGAATAGACGATCGGAAAAGCCGGTCGCCGCTTCCAGTGCATGGCCGAAGGTGTGGCCGAGATTGAGCAGCGCCCGATCGCCGGTCTCGCGCTCGTCGCGGGCGACGATCGCGGCTTTGGCGCGGCAGGAGGTCGCAATGGCATGCTCGCGTGCAGTTCCGCCCCGAAATACCTCGGCGTGATTTTTCTCAAGCCAAGTGAAGAACGCCTCATCGCCGAGCACTCCATATTTGGCGACTTCGGCGTAGCCGGCACGAAACTGGCGCGGCGACAAAGTATCGAGAACAGCTGTATCCGCGATCACCAGCACCGGCTGGTGGAAGGCGCCGAGCAGGTTCTTGCCTTGCGGCGAATTGATGCCAGTCTTGCCGCCAACCGAAGAGTCGACCTGGGCCAGCAGTGAAGTCGGAATCTGCACGAAATCGACGCCGCGACGCAGGATCGCCGCAGCAAAACCGGCGAGATCGCCGACCACGCCGCCGCCAAGCGCTATCACCAGGTCGTTGCGCTCGATCCTTGCCGCAATCAGGGCCTCACTGACCTGCTCCAGACCGGCATAGGTCTTCGAGCCCTCGCCCTCCCCGACGACGATACGTGATGCGGCGATGCCGGCCTTTGCCAGCGAGGCCTCTGTCTGCTCCAGCCAATATCGTGCAACGTTACGGTCGGTAACGATCGCTGTACGCACGCCAGGGCGCAAGGCAGCGATGCGGCCACCCAGCGATTGCAGCACGTCGCGGCCGATGACAATGTCGTAAGTGCGCTCGCCGAGCGCGACATCGACGATCATGGGGTCGGAATGTTTCAAGGGCGCGGTCATCGTGGGGTACTCAGCGCGTCGGAGGGGTCAGTCGAAGCATTGGCGGTGCAGAGATGGGCGTGTAGCGCCTCAAGGCACTCCTCGACAATCTTGTCATGCGGCACATCGCGTGAGTGAATGGTCAAATCGGCGTACTGGTAGACCGGATCGCGCTCGCTCAAAAGCCGTGCCACCGTCCCCTCGGGATCGGCGGTCTTCAGCAGCGGGCGATCTGCTTTGCGCCGCACCCTTCGCATGATCACGTCGACCTCGGCCCTGAGCCAGAGCGAGACCGCCTTTGCCTTGATGCAATGGCGTGTTTCCTCGCGCATGAAGGCCCCGCCTCCGGTGGCGAGCACCGCAGGCCCGCCGTCCAGCAGGCGGGCGATCACTTTGGCCTCGCCGTCCCTGAAATAGCGCTCGCCATACTTCTCGAAAATCTCCGATATCGACATGCGGTGCGCCGCTTCAACCTCCAAATCCGCATCGGCAAAGGGCAGCCGCAGCCGGACGGCCAGCCGGCGGCCGATAGTCGACTTGCCTGCGCCCATCATGCCCACGAGCACGATCGAGCGCGTACCCAGGGCCGCCACAATCTCGGCATCCTGGGATGCACCGGGCACGTATGGGCCGTTTTCGGACATTCCTGTCGCTCATGACCGCAGGATGCGGCGTTCCACGTCTCCTATACTACCCCCGCCAAGTCAGTCGCCAGAGACTCTTGCCAGGAAAGGGCGAACATGTTGGATGATTTCAATGGTTAATTCGCTCGGTCCGGGACCCCAAAGATGCCCAGCCTGTTCCGCTTTCTGACGGTCCTTGCCGTGATCGCCGGCATAACCTATGGCGCGCTTTTCGCACTTGCGAATTTCGTCAACCCGACGCCGCGAGAGATGACGGTAACCATCCCACCGGACAAATTTCTCAAGAGATAGCCGCCAGATAGCGTCCCCACACGTCCAAGTCGTAGCCCTTGGCCAACAGCTCCGCCTGCAAGGAAGCCGCGTTGAACCTGTCTAGGTTCCTTCGTGTGACACGAACGTCACGTCGGCGAAAAAATAGCCGGCGTTGGCGTTTGCGCCATGGGCGCGCCGCAAACAGGCGGAGAATTAAGGCTGCAATGCTCGGATGATCGGGCTTTCGGGTTGAAGCCAAAGTCGCCGTCTCAAGGCGCATATGATCATCGGGCCGGAATGCCGCGACGAAGGCAACGCCGCGGCGCACATGCGCAAGATGACCGACTGCAAGACGACCGATTGCAAAACTTTCGACTGAGACGACGGGGGCGAGCCTGACGACAGGTGCGGCGGGGGTTTGTGCGCCCGCCGACGGCAGCGGTAGCGATTGTTTCGTT
>JGI24705J35276_12238215_pt1 | contig 17409 bp, 19 predicted proteins | sample TergutNt197P4_FD_35276 | JGI IMG/M metagenome (IMG submission 35276) | reverse complement strand
AGGGCAGGGATGGGGGATGGCGGCGTCACCACCGGATACGCCGCTGGCCCCCACCCTACCCTCCCCCAGAGGGGGAGGGAATGTTGTTCTTTCTTCCAGAGGGGGAAGGGGCGAATCAGGCTCCGCATGGTGTTGGCTGCTCGACAGGTTCAAGGTGAATGGTTCCTGCTGGATGCTCGGCAGTCGCACGACTCCTTCCCCCTCTGGGGGAAGGCAGGGATGGGGGCCAGCAGCGCAAAAACCTTCATCTGACCCCAATACTCTCACCACACCGGCAGCGCCTCGCCCTGCAGCGCGCCGCGCTGCAGGGCGAGGTCGGGCACCACGCTTTCAACGATTTGCCAAAAGCGCGGGCCGTGGTTCATCTCGCGCAGATGGGCCAACTCGTGCACCACCACGTAGTCGATCACCGTCTCGCGCAAATGGATCAGGCGCCAGTTCAGGCGGATCGAGCCGTCGGCGCTGGCGCTGCCCCAGCGCGTGCCCGCCGACGACAGGGTCAGGCGCTGCCAGCGCACGCCGAGCTGGGGCGCGAAGTAGTCCAGCCGGGCGGTGAACACGCGGCGCGCCTGGCGCATCAGCCAGGCCTGCGTGATGTCGCGCAACTGTTCGGGCGCGGCGGTGCGCGGCAGGCCCAGGCGCAGCGTCAGGGGCGGCGCGCCGGGCGGGGCGGCGCCGGCGCAGGAGGCATCGAGCACGGCGCCGCCGCGCCCGTGGCTTTGGCGGGGATCGAGCAGCAGGATCACCGGCTGGCCCAGAAAGGGCACGCTGGCGCCCTCCTTCCAGTCGATGCGGGCAGATTCGAGCCGCTGCTGGCGCTCGCGCGCCTGGCCCAGCTTGGCGACGATCCAGCCCTGCTTGTCGCGCAGCGCGGCGTCCACCTGGGCCAGCGTGGTCCAGTGCGGCGCGCTCACCGTCAACCCATCGGCGCCGACGGTAAAACCAATGCTGCGCCGCCGGCCACGCCGCAACTGGTAGGCCACTTGGGCATCGCCCAGCGCAATGGCGCGATTGGCCCGCGGGTGGGTGAACCGCGCGGGCGTCAAGGCTTGCGGCAGGCTGAGGGGCGCAACCGCGTTGGCGGTTATTTCAGGCGCTGGCAAGCGGCTGGCGCCGATGGCTGGCGGCGGCGCATCGCCATGGCCGAACAGGTCGAGCGGCAGTTGTTGCATCAGCCGCCCGGATTGCGCGTGGAAAGCCGCGCCTGACCGCTGGGGTAGGCCTCGGAATCCAGGCGCAGCATTTCGGCCTCGATCCAGTCTTCCACCTCGCGCATCAGTTCGTCGGGCTTGCGGCCCGCGCTGGGGATGGGCTTGCCGATGGAAACGTCCACCACGCCGGGCCGCTTGATGAAGGCCCTGGGCGGCCAGCATCGGGCGGAGGTGACGGCGACCGGAATCACCGGCGCGCCGCATTCGATTGCCAGCCGCGTGCCGCTGATGCGGTAGCCGCCTTTTTCGCCGCGCGCGATGCGCGTGCCTTCGGGGAACATGATGATCCAGATGCCCTTGTCCATCAGGCGCCGGCCCTGCTCGGCCACCTTGACGGAGGCGGCCACGCGCCGGCTGCGGTCGATGTGGATCATGTCCACCATGCTGATGGCCCAGCCGAAAAAAGGGATGTAGAGCAGTTCGCGCTTGAACACGTAGGCCAGTTGGTGCGGCACCACCAGCGGCATGAAAAAAGTTTCCCAGGCCGACTGGTGCTTGACCAGCAGCACGGCCTGCCCGCTGGCTCCGGCGGGCAGGTTTTCCAGGCCGGTGACGCGGCTCTTGATGCCGATGATCAACTCGCCGCTTTTGATCGCCAGGGCCAGCCAGCCGACGCAGATGCGGTACAGCCGCTGGCTGCTGACGAAAGGCGAGAGAACGATCACCACCGTGGCCCAGGGGATCACGGTGATGGCCATGAGCAGCATGTGGAGCGTGGAGCGGATCAAGTTGTTCATGCGTTTCATTGGGTCTGCGCCACTGCATTCAGACAGCGGCGGGCCGGGGCGCGGCCTCGTCCGCCTCGGCCTGGCCGATCAGCGCGGTGGCGAACGCCGCCAGGTCGGCGTGCACGCGGGTACCGGGCGGAAACGCCGGCGGCAGCGCGCCGGGCTGCGCCGGCGCGTTCTTGCCGGTCAGCACCAGGTGCGGAATGCAGCCGGCGGCAGCGGCGGCCTGGGCGTCGCGCTCGCTGTCGCCGACGGCGTGCACCTGGCTCAGATCGACCTTGTAACGCTCGCCGATCTGCTGGAACAGCCCCGGCAGCGGTTTGCGGCAGGCGCAGCCCTCGTCGGGCGCGTGCGGGCAGTAGAACATGGCCTCCACACGAGCGCCGACCGCCGCCAGTTGCTTGTTCATCTTGGCCTGGATGTCGTTGAGCGCCGCCACGTCGAACAGCCCGCGCCCCAGGCCGGGCATGTTGGCGGCGATGACCACGTGGTAGCCCGCGTGATTGAGCTGCGCGATGGCGTTCAACGCGCCGGGCAGCGGCTCCCATTCGTCGGGCGTCTGGATGTAGCCCTCGCGCTCGATGTTGATGGTGCCGTCGCGGTCGACGATGACGAGTTTCATGCGGCGATTGGATGGAACGGTTTTGAGTGAATTATTGACATTTCCGGGGCGCGGCTCATGGTTTCGTCATTCATCCGCCGCCGCGGGCCCCATGCACATGCTCATACGCCAAACATGAAAACAAGGTTAACGCTTATGCCCCCCGAGGGGGCTTGCCCGCCTTGGGGCGGCCCGGCGGCGTTCATGCGGCCCCCACGCTCCACGCCTGCGGCTGTTTCGCTGCCCCCCGAGGGGGCTTGCCCGCCTTGGGACGGCCCGGCGGCGGGCAGGTTGTTGCCCCCACGCTCCACGCCTGCGGCTGTTGCGCTGCCCCCCGAGGGGGCTTTCGCGCCTTGGGGCGGCCCGGCGGCGCTCATATCGCCCCCACGCTTCACGCCTGCGGCTGCCCGGCTGCCTTCCGGGAAAGCGCCTTGGGATGGTTCGGCGGCGCTCATGCCGGCTGCGCTCCGTACACCTGCTGGGCGCGCTTGACGAAGGCGTCCACCATGCTGTTGGCGATCTTGTCGAACACCGGGCCGACCAGCCGCGCCAGCACGCCGCTGGAAAAGCCGTAGTCGAGAGTCAGGTCCACGCGGCAGGCGCGCTCGCCGGCCTGCCCCACCGGGGTGAATTGCCAGCGCCCTTCCAGCCTGGAAAACGGACCGCTGACCAGGCGCAGGCGCTCTTCGAGCACGCCCGATTCATTGATGACGTGCTCGTTGCGCGTGACGAAGGACTGCCTGACGCCCATGAACGCCAGGCCCAGCTCCGCCTCCATGCCCTGCTCGCTGCGCCAGAGCACGCGCGCATGGCTGCACCACGGCAGGAACTGCGGATAGCGCTCAGGATCGGTGACCAGATCGAACATCTCCCGCGCGGAATGCCAGATCAGAACGGACTTGCGGACGGTTTTCATAGAATGCGCGCCTGCGCTCGGGAATTATGCTTGGGAAGGCCGTGGGAGTTCCATGCACGCCCGCGATTTTAGGAAACCTTGGCGCCCCTGACGCAAACGCCGCCCGCCATCATGACCGCCAAAAGCAAACCCGCCGCCAAGAACCCGGTCATCGCCGACAACAAGAAAGCCGCCTTCAACTACTTCTTTGAAGAACGCTTCGAGGCCGGCATGGCGCTGCAAGGCTGGGAAGTGAAGGCGCTGCGCGCCGGCAAGGCGCAATTGACCGACGGCTACGTCGTCATCCGCGAAGGCGAGCTGTTCGTCATCGGCTGCCAGATCAACCCCCTGGGCACCGCCAGCACCCACGTGCGCCCCGAGGCCGCGCGCACCAAGAAGCTGCTGATGCACGGCGACGAAATCCGCCGCCTGATCGGCAAGGTCGAGCAAAAAGGCTACACCCTGGTGCCGCTGAACCTGCACTGGAAAAATGGCCGCGTCAAGTGCGAAATCGCCCTGGCCAAGGGCAAGGCCACCCACGACAAGCGCGGCGCCATCAAGGAACGCGAAGGCAAGCGCGAGGTGGAGCGGGCGATGAAGCAGCGGCTGCGCTGAATCGGCGCCATGGCCGCTCAGGAAGGCACAGAAAGCTCGCCGCGCGCGGCCCGCAGGCGCAGTTGCGCTTCCATCAGGCGGGCGACCAAATCCAACTGGTCCATGTGGGCCTCGTAGCGCGCGCGGGTGGCGTCCAGCAGGTCGGTGATGGAGCTTTTGCCCAGACGGTAGGCATCCTCGGCCATCTGCTCGAGGGCTGGCAGGCGCGGCGCTATCTGCGCGTCAAAGCGATCGAGGGCGGCGGCGCGTTGGGCCACCTGGGTGCTGTAGCGTTGCACGTTGGCCCGAACCTCGGCCTCCACCAACTGCCGCCGCAGCCCGGCTGAGGCAGCCTCAGCGTGCGCTTTGTCGAGCGCGCCGCCGCGGGTGTCGAAAATCGGGATTTCGAGCGTCAGGCCGACTGAGTTGGTGGCGCCGAACGGGTGGCTCGTCCAGAACCGCCCGGCGGTCAGCGACATCGCCGGAAAGCGCTCGCGCCTGGCTACTTCGACGCTGGCCTGCGCCGCTTCTTCATCCCGGCGTGCGGCGATATAGGATGGATTGCCCTGCGCGTCGTCTTCAACCGCTTCGGGTTTGACTTGCAGCGAGCGCAGCTCGCCTGTTCCATGCGGCCGCCAGTCGGGAAAACCCAGCAGGGTGGCCAGTTGGGCCTGGGCGTCGGCCAGATCGGCTTCGGCCTCGGCGGTCTGGGCGCGCCAGGCTTCCTGCTCGACATCCACCCGCAGCAATTCATACTGGCTTTCCATGCCTGCCGACTGACGCCCCGCCACCACGTCGCGCAAGCGGGCCAGTTCGTCCACGCCCGCCACCCGGGCGGCGCGTTTTTCCTGGGCCAGCAGCAGGGCCACGAAGGCCGCTCCCGCGTCCGCCGCCAGATCGTTGCCGGAGGCGGCAAGCCGCGCCTGCGCCGCTTCGACGCCACGGTCGGCTGCTTTCATGCGGACGCCGCGTTGGCCCGCGATAAGCAGCGGCAGTTCGATCGACATCTCTTGCGCCCTGCCGCTGCCAAAGTTGGTCTGGTCGCCGGGCTGGCGCGAATGGTTGTAGCTCACCGTGGGATTCGGCCAGGCGCTGGCCGTGCCGCGGTCGGCGCGGGCGGCGGCCACGTTCTGCCGCTCCAGCGCCAGCCGGGGGCTGGCGTCTTGGGCCAGGGCCAGCACCGCCGCCAGATCGACACTGTCGGGCGGCGTCTGCGCCAGGGCTGGCGCGGCGGCCAACCACAAGGCCAGCCATGCCATGCGCGCGCCGGCGCGCGGGCGGTTGCCGTTGGTCATTGGTCGGCCTCCTCGGGGGTTTGCAGGCGTTTGGGGGTCATCAGGCTGTAGATCGCCGGCAGCACGAACAGCGCCACCACCAAGGTGGTGAGCATTCCGCCGACCACGACCAGGGCGAATGGCCGCTGAATTTCGCTGCCGATGCCGGAGGACAGCGCCATCGGCAGCAGGCCGAAAAGCCCCAGGAGGGAGGCCATCAGGACCGGGCGCAGCCGCTCGGCCGCGCCGTCGATGAGGGCGGCAAGCAGTTCCTCGCCGGCGCGCCGGCGCGCCTCGATCGCCGACAGCACCAGCACGCCCATCAACGAAACCTGCCCCAGCAGCGCAATGAAGCCGACAGTGGCGCTGACCGACAGCGGGACGCCGGCAATGAGCAGGGCGAAGGCGCCGCCGGTCAAGGCAAACGGAACCGTGAGCAGGATCGCCAGGGCGCTGCGGCCGCTGTTCATGGCGCCGTAGAGCAAGCCCAGCACCAGCAGCACAGCCACCGGCACCACCAGCTTGAGCCGGTTGGCGGCGCGTTCCTGATTCTCGAACTCGCCGCCCCAGACGAAATAATGCCCATCCGGCGGCTTGACCTTGGCCGCCACGGCGGCAATGGCATCCTTGACCGTCGAACCCATGTCGCGGCCTTCGACGTTGAATTTGAGCGCCAGAAAGCGGATGTTGCCTTCGCGCACGATCGAGGCGGCGCCGTTGCCGACTTCGATCGTGGCCAGTTCCCTGAGCGGAATGCGGGCGCCGGACGGCGCGCCGACGGTCAGATCGGCCACCTTGTCCAGTTCGTCGCGGGCGGTCTTGGGCAGTATCAGCCGCACCGGCACGGGCCGCTCGCCTTCCCAATACTGCGTGATGACGCGGCCGGCGAACGCCGTTTCGATGGTCTTGGCGGCGTCGGCAATGGGCACGCCGGCGCGCGCCAGAGCTGGCCGGTTGAGCCGCACGCGCAGTTGCGGGCTGGAGGCGTCGCGGTACAGATCCAGCTCGGTCACGCCCGGCACGTCCTGGAGCGCGGCCTTGGCCTGCTTCAGCGTTTCGCGCATGGCGTCGAGGTCGTTGCCGAAGATCTTGAGCACGACCTTGCCGCGCACCCCGCTGACCGCCTCTTCGACGCTGTCCTTGATCGGCTGCGAGAAGTTGAAGCGCACCCCGGGAATTTCCGCCAGGGATGCGCGCATGGCCTCGACCAGGCGCTCCTTGTCCCAGCCCGCGCGCCATTGCCTCTCGGGCTTGAGGCGCACGAAGGTCTTGAGCATGTTGATGCCTTCGTTGTCGGTGCCGTCCTCCGGGCGTCCATGCTCGGTGTGCACCTCGTCCACCTCGGGGAAAGCGCCCAGCCGCCGGTGCACGTCCAGCAAAATGTCCTGGGCCGCTTCCATGGCGATGCTGACCGGCATCTCGGCGAAGACAAACACGTCGCCTTCATTGAGTTCGGGCAAAAATTCGGTGCCCAGGCGCGCGGCGGCGAAACCGCCGGCCAGCAGCAGGACGGCGGCAAACGCAAGGGTTGCCACCCGCCCGGCCAGGAAGCGGCCAAGCAGCTTGCGGTAGCCGGCCCGCAGCTTTTCGACCCAGCCGGGTTCGGTCAGCCGCGCGTGCTCCGGCTTGAACAGCAGCGTGCACAGCGCCGGCACCACCGTGAGCGCGAACACCAGCGCTCCGGCCAGGGCAAAGGCGTAGGTCAGGGCCAGCGGCCGAAAGATGCGCCCTTCCACCGATTGCAGGGTAAAGACGGGCAGCAGCGCGGTGATGATGATCAACATGCTGTAGAAAACCGGGCGTCCGACCTCCGTGGCCGAGCGGATCACCAGCCGCAGCAGCGCCTTGCGGTCAGCCGGCTGCTCGTGGCGGATGGCATGGATGACGTTTTCGACCAGCACCACCGCGCCATCGACCAGAATGCCGAAGTCGATCGCGCCCATCGAAATCAGGTTGGCTGGCAGCCCCAGGGCATGCAGACAGAAAAAGGCGACCAGCAACGACAGGGGTATGACCGCCCCGACCACCGCCGAGCCGACGATGCTGCGCAGAAACAGCCACACCACCCCGACCACCAGCACGAAGCCGTGCAGCAGGTTGCCGTGCACGGTGGAAAGCGTCTGCTTGACCAGCACGCTGCGGTCGTGGGAGACCTCGATCCGCATCCCGGCGGGCAGGATGCCGTGGTTGAGTTCATCGACCTTGGCATGGATATCGTCAAGCACCACCGAGGGGTTTTCGCCGCGCCGCATGAGCACCAGCCCCTCGACCACTTCCTTCTTGCCGTTCCAGCCGACCGAGCCGCGCCGGGGCGTGGCGGCGAGCTTGATGCTGGCCACGTCGCCGACGGTGAGCGCGGAACCGTCCTTGCTCTTCAAGGGGATGTTCCTGATGTCCTCGACCGAGTCGATGAAGCCGATGCCGCGAATGGTCAGTTCCTGGTCGCCGTGGCGCAGAAAGCCGCCGCCGACGTTGAGGTTGGCCTTGCCGATGGCGTCCTCGACATCGCCCAGGGTCAACCCGGCGGCGTACAGCCTGGCCGGATCGGCCTCGACGTGCACCTCCTTCAGATAGCCGCCGAACGGGGCTATGTCGGCCACGCCCTGCACCTGGCGCAGCACGCGGGTGACGTTCCATTCCATCTCCGAGCGCAACTGGTAAAGGTCGTGGCGATCGCTGACGAGGCGGAAACGGAATATCTTGCCCAGCGGGGTGGCTTCGGGCGCCAGGGATGGCGTCACCCCTTCGGGCAGATCGGCCTCGGCGAAACGCTGGCTGACCACCATGCGGGCCTTGAAGGGATCCACATCGTCGTCGAAGATGAGGGTCACCAGCGACAGGCCGAACAGGCTTTCGCTGCGCAGCAGCGTCATCCCCGGGGTGCCGTTGAGCACGCGCTCCAGCGGCACGGTGACTTGCCGCTCGATTTCCTCGGCGGCGTAGCCGGGCATCTGGGTAATGACCTGCACCTGGGCGTTGGTGACGTCCGGGTAGGCTTCGATGGGGGTATCCAGGTAGGCCCGAAAGCCGAACACGGCAATGATCGCGGTAACGGCAAGGGTCGCCAGGCGGCGGTGGACGCACGCCTCGATAATCAGATTCAGCATGCTGGCCTCGGCCCGGGCTCAAAGCAGTTGTTCGGCTTCGCTGTCGAGCAGCAAGGCGCCGCGCACCACGACCTTGTCTGCCGGCTGCAATCCTTCGAGGATCATCACCCGCCCATTGCGCGAGGCTCCGGTGCGCACCGTCCGCGGCGCGAAGTTGCCATCCTCGCCTTGCACGTAAACGATCCGCCGGCTGCCGTCCTTTATCAGCACCGCCGCGGTCGGCACGCTCAAGAAGCCATCGCCTGCGCCGGCCAGCCGCACCTCGGCGAGCATTCCGGGAGCGAGCTTGCCCGCGGCGCCCTTGAGCGCGAGATAGATCGGCAGGCGCCGCTGTTCGCCATCGACCACCTGGCCCACGCCATCGAGCGCGGCTTCGAAACGGGCGTCCGCTGCCGGCACGCGCACCTCGGCGGCCTCGCCGGCGGCCAGGCTGGCGGTCAGCTCGGCCAGCGCGCTTTCGGGAACGTAGGCCACCACCCACAGCCGCTTCGGGTCGCCCACCTCCACCAGCGCATCACCGCCATGCGAAACCACCGCGCCAACGTTGGCGCGGACATTCAGAACCACGCCGCCGGCCGGCGCGCGCAGCACGAAGCGGTCGCCCTGGCCGCCGCCGATCAGGGCCGCCGCGCTGCGCGCCCGCTCCAGATCGGCGCGCGCCTGGCGGGCGGCGGTTTCGGCGTCGAAGCGCTCCACCTCCAGACCGACGCCCTTGCGCATCATTTCGTCTTGCCGGCGCAGCAAATCCTCGGCCGCCGCCGCCTTGGCCTGCGCCTGGGCCAAATCGGCACGGGCCGCGGCTGCGTCGGCGCTTTGCAGGGTCAACAGGGGCGCGCCTGCCGCAACCGTCTGGCCTGGCCGCACTTCGATGGACACCACGCGCGCGTCCACCGGCGTGCCGATGGCGGCCATGGCCTGGGGCCGGAACGCCACCTGGCCGGGCAACACGCCGCCCAGAGCGCCATGGGCGGCGCTCGGCGGCTCGACTTCGATGTACTTGCGAAAAGCCTCTGAAAGCGCCGCCCCGCCCGCCTTGTCTCCCGCCGGAGCCGGCGCAGGCGATTTGGAACACGCCGTTGCCAGGCAGGCGGCAGCCAGCAACAGGCCGATCCGGCTCAAGGGTAGGGGAAATGACAGGGGCACCGCGTTCTCTTGGTTCGGCTGAAGGCCGCGTAATATAGGCAGGAACTTCTTAAAAAGTTCTGACTGGCTGCGCAATGAGAATCCTTCTGGCCGAAGACGACGGCACACTGCGGGAAACGCTGTGGCAGGCGCTGCGGCAGGCTGGCCATGGCGTCGATTCCGTGGCCGACGGGCGCGCCGCCGACAGCGCCCTGATGACCGGAACTTACGACCTGGTGGTGCTCGACCTGGGTTTGCCGCATCTGGACGGCATCGAGGTGCTGCGGCGCTTGCGCGTGCGCCAGGACCGCACGCCGGTGCTGGTGCTGTCGGCCCGCGACGGCGTCGATGAGCGCGTGCTGGGGCTGCGGGCCGGCGCCGACGACTATCTGGTCAAGCCCTTTGCCCTGCGCGAGCTGGATGCCCGCGTGGATGCGCTGTTGCGCCGCGCGGCGGGCGGGCTTGCGCGGTTGACCCACGGCCCTCTGGAACTGGATTCGACAGGCCGCACAGTGACCGCCAACGGCAAGCCGCTGAACCTCACGGTGCGCGAGACGGACATCCTCGAAGCACTGATGAAACGCGCTGGCCAAGTGGTGGTCAAGGCGCGGCTCACGCAGCAGATCGGCGACTGGGCGGGCGAGGTCGGCGCCAACACCATCGAGGTCTATATCCATCGCCTGCGCAAGAAGCTCAAGCCTTGCGGCGTCAGCATCCGCACCATTCACGGGCTGGGCTACCTGCTGGAGACCGCCGGTGAGGTCTGAGCGCCCATCGCTGCGCCAGCGGCTGCTGCTGTGGCTGTTGCCGCCGATCCTGCTGCTGACCGGCGTCTGGGTCTGGGCCACCCATGCCACCGTTTTGCATTTCGCCAACCGTGTCTATGACTGGGCGTTGCAGGACACGGCGCAGACCCTGGCCGGCCAGATTCAGGTCGAGCATGGCCAGTTCGAGTTCGACCTGCCGCCGGCGGCGCACCGGATGCTCGAATTCGACGAAGCGGACAAGGTTTATTTCAGCGTCTCGGACGATCAGGAGCGGCAACTGCTCGGCAACCGCGTCCTGCCGCCGGCGCCCGTCCACGATCCGGCGCCCGGCAAGACGCGGTTCTACGACGCCCGGGTGAATGACCAGGCCGTCCGGCTGGTGGAATACACCGTGCCGAATGACGCCTCGGGCCGGCTGCTGTTCGTGCGGGTTGCCGAAACGCTGCACAAGCGGCAAGCCATGGCGCGCGACGTGCTGGCTTACATGATGACGCCGCAGTTGCTGTTTCTCCTCAGCATCGTCTTTCTGGTCTGGCATGGCGTCGGTCGCGGCATGGCGCCGCTCGGCCAGGTCGGCGACGCCATTGCCCGGCGCACGCACGAGGACCTCAGCCCGCTCGACGAATCCGGCCTGCCGGCGGAGGTGCATGAGCAGGTGCTCGTCATCAACGATCTGATGGCCCGCCTGGGCCGCACCATCACCGCCCAGCAGCGTTTCATCGCCGATGCCACGCACCAGTTGCGCACGCCCATCACCGTGCTCTGCGCGCAGGCCGAACTGGCGCTGCGCATCCGCGATGCGGACGAGTTGCACGCCGCGGTTGCCAGGCTCAATACCACCGCCGCCCGCCTCGCCCGCCAGGCCAATCAGTTGCTCAGCTTGAGCCGCGCCGAATCACGCCTGGCCGGTACCCTGGACTTCGCCCCGGTCGATGTCGCCACGCTGGTCGAGGACGTGGTGGCCAAGCTCGTCCCCGCTGCCTTGGCCAGGCAAATCGAGATCAGCATCGAACCCGCCAATGAACCGGCGGCAGTGCATGGAGACCGGCAGTTCTTGAGCGAGATGCTCGCCAACCTGGTGGACAACGCCATCCGCTACACCCCGCCCGGCGGCCAGGTCGAGGTCAGCGCGCGGCAATCCGGCGGATCGGTCGCCTTCACCGTCACCGACAACGGCCCCGGCATTGCCGAAGCCGAGCGCCAGCGGGTGCTGGAGCCTTTCTATCGCGGCGCCAATGCCGGCGCCGATGGCAGCGGCCTGGGCTTGGCCATCGCCCACGAAATCGTTGCCCTGCACCACGGGCACATCACGCTGGCTGCGGGGCCGCAAGGCTGCGGGCTGATGGTGACCGTCGAGATTCCCGCAGTGCGGGGCAGCAGCATCAAGCCCGATTGATCCCTCTGCCCGCGTCGCACTGGCGTCTGTGCCGAATGCGAGGTGGGGCGGGCGATGAAACAGCGCTTGCGCTGAATGAATTGCCAAGCACAAGAGCGGCAGGCGGGAAGAACATCAACGAAGTACCGACGCGAAGACACCGAGTAGCTCTGTTCCTCGGTCCGCGTGGTCAATGATGTTCGAGCGCCGCCGACAGGGGCGCATCCGCTGCAACATCGGGTTAACGATCAGCGCTTTGCTTCACTTGACATTCAAATCCTTAACGGCCTCTTTTGAAACTTTTTCGGTAAATTTCAGTATTGCATCTCGAACCGGAACAAACTCAGCCTCGGTCAGGTTTTTAAAATCAACCGGACTCTTGAAGCCAAACAACCGGACAGAAGGATATTGCAGCATTGTTTTCAGAGGATCGGCCATTGCAACGTCAGCAACGGGATCAAGAACAAATACGTTCCATCGATAAGCAGCCACTGCGAGGTAAGCTGTTAATCCAAATATGCTGTGCGTATACAGGCCGGAATTGTTTACATATCGCGCAACACATGGACCACCAGCACATTCAAGCGCCGCCGTTGCCTGACCTTCCTTGACAACCAGCAACGCCTTAAGTCGAAACTCCTCGCGAAGACGACGAATCATTCCTTCCTTGCCTGGGACAATTTGCCAACCCCCTTTGACGGGCTGGATCAGGCCCGATACCTCTGCGTAGTTAAGTCCTTCTTTGCGAAGATCAACCACTGTAAAACCAGCGCCTGCAATCGTTTGTTCGACTGTGCGCGTGACATCGGCACCGAGGTTCCAGTTGTATGAATAGTTCTTGACGAAATTATTGAATACAGTCGTTCCAATATGCGTATGCGACGGACTGTCGCCGACCTCCACGAACAGGCCAATACGGTCTCCACGCGATGATTCTATTTTTGGCAATGGTGGAGCCGTCACGCAACCCGAGATAAGCGCCGTGACAATTAAAATAATGGCTGTAATACGCATGACAATCTCTCTTTACAAAAGAAGTAGTTCGCTTTGAACAATTAAATCTTCAAACAAAAATAGGTTGCATGAGCGCCGGCTCAATCTCAGCTCAGTCGATCCGTCCGGCCAAGCGCACTATACCGTTCTTTCTTGCAATTGAAATGCCGGGTAAACCCCCATACGGCTCGCCCGCCCGCCTCACGCTGGCACCTGTGCCAGCCCAGCAATTCATTGCCCAGCAGCGCGCCGATCACCAGCGCGCCGCCGGCCAGCACTTCGCTCTGCGGCGCTTCGCCGGCGATCAGCCACACCAGCGCAATGCCGAACACGGTTTCCAGCAAACCCAGCAGCGCCACTTCAGCGGCCGGCAGCACCTTGGCGCACAGCGCCGCCAGCACGCAAGGGATGGCCAGTTGCGCCAGCCCCAGAAAACCCAGCCACGCCAAATCGCGCCCGCTGGCCTGAAACGGCCAGGCCAGCGGCAGCGTGGCGGCGCAGGAGATCAGCGCGCCGATCAGCACCGCCGGGGCCAAATCCAGCGGCTCGCCCTGTTCCTGGCTGTGCTGCGCCACCGTCCACTGCCCGGCGGAAGCCAGCGGCACGCCCAGCGCGATCAGCGAACCCAGCCACTCGCGCGCGTTCGCCGCCGCGCCCAATTGACCGGCGAACATCCATGCCATGCCAACGCCCGCCGCCACGATGGCCGCCCAGGTACGCGCGGGCAGCCTGCGGCCCGTGACCAGGCGCGAGAGCAGCGCCGTCAGCAGCGGCGCCACCGACATGGTGACCAGCACGCGCGCCACGCCGGTCATGGTCAGCGCCGCCATGAAAGCGGTGAACATCACCGCCCAGCACAGCCCCGACAGCCAGAACGAGCGCCGCCGCCACGCCATGCGCCTGAACACGCCCGCCCCCTGCCACGCGGGCAAGATGACCAGCAGCGACAACGCGGTGAAAAAGCTGCGCCAGAACGTCACTTCCAGCCCCTGCGCCGACTGCATCTGCCGCGTGACCACCCCAGCCGTGGACCACAGCAGCGTGACCAGCACCAAGCCCCACGCGGCTTGGGCGTGGTTCCAGGCGGGGCGGGCCGTATTGGATAACGCCCCAGTGTTGGGGTTCGCTGCGCTCACCGCCAACCTACGGCGCTCAGGTGGAAATTGCATGCAGGTGATTCAAAGCCGCTTGATGCGAAGCGTGAATGGTGGATCGCGGGAGGATAGCGCCTGTTCTGATCGCGGTGATCCAGTCATTGGTGGATACCACCGCCGCAAAGCGCGATTGGAACACCACGGCATAGGTTTTATGGAGTTGCTCCCCGCTGGCGAAGCCCGCGCTGTTGAGGTATGAAGGCGAGCCGCTCGCATCGTGCAGGTATTCGACGGCGAAACCACGGTGCAGCGCCTCGACCGCTGTGGACGCCACGCAGTTGTGCGTCATGTAGCCGATCAGCGTGAGCGTGTTCACGCCCCTTGCGCGCGCCCAGGCCTCGATGCCGGTTTCGGCAAGCGCGCTTGGCAGCGTCTTTTCCACCCAATGATCGCGGCGCCGTGATGCCACTTCCGGGTAAAGCTGCCAGCCATCGCTGCCGTGCGCAAACAGAGGGGCCGTTGGCGCGGCGCGGTTTTGCACGACAACGATGGAAATGCCCACAGCGTGGGCCGCATCCATGGCCCGCGCGATGTTGCCCAGCGACTGCTGCACGGGCGGATATTCGATGCGCAGATTGCCGGTCACGTATTCGTTTTGAACATCGATGACGACCAGGGCGCGGGACGGTGTACTGGACATGGTGTTGCATCCTTTGAATCAAAGGTCATGGAGAAATTTCCATGGGCACGATTCTTCGGTTCCGGGCAACTTTCCGTAAGTGTCCCAAACGACATTCCTCAATACAATCAGGCCATGCGCACAAAGTCACGCAAGCAGTTGCTTCGCATTGCCGTGCTGGCCTTTGACGGCATCAGCCCGTTTCATCTTTCCGTGCCTTGCCTGGTCTTCAACGCGGTCAATGATGTGACGGGCGAACAGTTGCTGCGGTTCGACGTCTGTGCGCTGGAACGCGGGGCGTTGAAGACTTCGGCGGGCTTTCGGATCGAGGCAGCCCGCGGCATCCGCGCGTTCGCCCAAGCCGATGTGATTGTGGTGCCGAGCTGGCGCGATCCAACCGTCTCCACTCCTGCGCCCGATCTGCTCAAGGCCTTGCAGCGGGCGCATCGGCGCGGCGCGCAGCTTGTTGGTTTGTGCCTCGGCGCTTTCGTGCTGGGCGAGGCCGGATTGCTTGAAGGCAAAAGCGCCACCACGCATTGGCTCTGGGCGGCGCAGTTCGCACAGCGATTTCCCGCAACGCGGTTCGACGCCGATGTGCTTTACCTTGAAGACGGCGGTATCGTCACCTCGGCAGGAACGGCGGCGGGGCTGGACTGCTGCCTGTATCTGCTGCGCAAATGGTTCGGCCCGGACATTGCCAACCGGGTTGCGCGCCGTCTGGTGCTCGCGCCGCACCGCGCTGGCGGACAGGCGCAGTTCATCGAACAACCCATGCCCGCCGCGGCAAGCGACGCGCGCATGCAGGCGCTGCTGGAATGGATGCAGGCGCACCTCAGTCAACCGCACTGCGTTGACGGCCTGGCCGCGCGCTGCGCGATGAGCCGCCGCACTTTTACGCGGCATTTTCAGAAAGCCACGGGATGCAGCGCTCTGCAATGGCTGCAACACCAGCGCCTGATCAGCGCCAGCCGGATGCTGGAAAGCACGCAACGCTCGGTGGAAGTGATCGCGCAAGACACGGGGTTGCACTCGGCGCTGAACCTGCGGCTGCGGTTCCGGGCAGCGTTTGGGATGACGCCAAGCCAGTACCGAAAGCAGTTTTGCGCCGAAATCACCTGAACTGCGATCCTCAGCCGGGCTGCTTCACCCCCTACTTGACGACATTAGTAATCATGCTAATATCGCTCACGCAAGCAAATTTGGGGCTGTAAGCCGCAACCGCCGAAATTTCCGTCGGGAAAGGTGCCGCACGAGGCGGAGAAACCGCGTGGCGAGCCATGAGCACCGGCGAACAAGTCGCCGTTGCTCTGGCGCTCAACCGCGCCGACTGGCTCAAGTTGGCGGGCTACACGATGGCCGAGGCCATCGAGCGCACGGGCCTTGAGTGGCTGGCGCTCATGCCTGGCATCGAGCGCCAGTTGCGAGATGAAGGACTGATTTGATTTGACGGACGAAAGGAACGAATCATGCAAGCAGCACAAGTAAAGACCATCACGAGCAGCGAGTTCCTGCACAACGTAAGCGCCGCCCAGCGGGTAGTCAACAGCGGCGGCACCGTGATCGTTACGTCGCGTGGAAAAGAACGTATGGCGCTGATTCCGATTGAAAGCTATCGGAACCCGGCGCCGAAGACAAGCAAGGAGAAGACAAACATCGTCGCCCTGCTTGAAATGCCCGAAGCCGCCGCTTACGATCACGTCGATTTCGAGCCTGTGCGCCTGATCGCGCAAGATGTGGATGGGCAGGACGAATGATGCTGATTCTGGATACCAACGTCATCTCCGAAGCGCGCAAGCCCTCCGGCAACCGAGCCGTGAAAACTTGGCTCGCCGACCAGGACGGGGATGAGATGTACATCTCATCGGTCAGCGTGCTGGAGATTCAGCGCGGCATTTCTCAGGCGGAAAAACGCGGCGACAAGCCGCAGGCCACGGTTTTGACGCGATGGCTCGATGGCATGGTGCTGCCAACATTTGCCGGTCGTATCCTCCCCGTCGATCACGTGATCGCCCGCATGGCGGGCCGGCTCGAATGGCCCAGCAAAACGGATTTCCGCGATCCGCTGATTGCCGCCACGGCCATAGTGCATCGCGCGACGGCGGTAACACGTAACGTCCGGCACTTCGAGGGCGCGGGCATCGAGCTGGTCAATCCGTGGGAGCTTTCTTCCTGAAAATTATCGCGCGAATCCAGTCGAAGATGCCGCGCCATGAGCAATGACAGCACCGAAAACAAAGGCGTTGCGGCACTGAAGCGCCTGTTGACGGTGGCCAGCGGCCGCACCGGGCAATGCCGCTGTGTGGCCGCTTTCCTGCTTGGTCTTTACGATGGCCAGCGCTTCCCCTTCGATCTAACCGACCTATGCACCATCGACAACGATCTGTTTGAAGACTGCGTACGCTATGAAAAGCTTGAGCGCAGTTTTGTTGCGCTCAACCACCTTGCTGCCGCCAGCATTGCCTTGCCGCGCCCGATCCAGGTGTTGCCGCTGTTCGGGTCGTAGTGCCTGGCCGGCGGCTTTTTCCTGCCCGGCCTGGGCTGTTTATCCGCGTTCGCATCCGCCGCCGGCGCTGGTGCGCGCGTCAAAGGCACCACGGTATCGCGCCGCAGTCCGTAGCGGCAACTCATCGAGCTTGTGCCCACAGTCCGAACAGGTCTTTGAGCTGGCAAAGAATCTGTCGGCCACCACAACCTGAGCGCCGCGCATCGCCGCCTTGTATTCCAACTGCCGCCGGAACTCGAAGAATCCCATGTCGGCAACCGAACGTGCCAGGTGGGCAATCAGCATACGGCGGATTCTTCCACGGCCTGACGCACGCCTTCGAGGAGCTTTTGATTCTTGCGCGAGCGGCTGCCGTACAGCCGGGCGCTGAACACGGCGATGATCTCCAGCACGTCTTTGGCAAGGTCTTCCTCGAACGTGGTGTCCTCGCCTTGGTTGAGGATCACGACTTCGACGTTCTTGGCCT
>JGI24705J35276_12238218_pt1 | contig 17487 bp, 13 predicted proteins | sample TergutNt197P4_FD_35276 | JGI IMG/M metagenome (IMG submission 35276) | reverse complement strand
AATGTTTTTGTGGCCGGGTTCATCGGTTCGCCGAAAATGAATTTGCTCCCGGCACAGGTGGAAAGCGACGGCAACACAGCAGCTTTGCGCTTCGGCGGGCAGATGCTCAAGCTACCTGAAGACAAAAGCGCCTCCCTGCTTAAGGGAGGCTATGGAAACGGTAATATCACGATGGGTATCCGGCCGGAGCATATCGAGATTCGGACGAGCTCTGGCAGTGAAGGCTCGCAGATTGAGGGCGCGCAGAGTTTTGAGACGTCAAAAGAGATCGTGGAATTGCGTGGCGCCGATAGCCTGCTGCATTTGCGTTGCGGCGAAAATCTTTTAACCGCGCGCCTGGAATCCGCCGCCGCCAAAGAAATCGGCCAGTATTGCCGTATCAGCATTATCCCAGATAAATTGCATCTGTTTGACGCGGCAAGCGGTCAAGCAATATGAAAATGTAGATTAATAATCACCCATTGTAATATGTAGGGGCCGATGCCCTCATAGGCCCGCTGTAACAACCATCAACCATCCCATTGTAAAACATAATCGGCGGGCTAACAAAATAACAGGTGTAAAAAACATAGGCGTCTTATATTGCTCAAGGAGGTAATAAATCATATGAAAAAACACATTATCATTATCGCACTTATATTATGCCTCAGCTCGCTGCTGCTGCCGGGGCGAGTCGCATGGGCGACGGACAAGGAAATTACCCTCGATTATCAGGATATAGCGGCGAGGGTAGAAAAATATAATAGTACAATGCGCATTAGTAAACTCTCACTTTCTGAAGCTCAGAGTGCGCTTAGTACGGCAAAACAGTCTAATCGTGAGCAACGTAAGCAGCGGGATTCTGTAGAGGCGGCTATTGGCGAAACAAAAGAGCTGATTGTCGGCGGAACTTTAGATGAAACACAATTGAAAGAAGCACAATCTCTGCTCTCTACTTTAGGTCAGCTTTCGGATAGCTTACGCAGCCAAAATACCAGTCAGTTGGAACGTACTATAGAAGCGATATCTCTGCAAAACGCCCAAAGCCTCGCCCAACTGATAAACGGCGCCCAGCAGCAATTTATTCGCGCCTGGCAGTTACAGCTTAACATAGATCAGCAGCAGAATAAACTAAAACAAGCTGAAGCAGCGGTAAATATAGCTAAAACGAAACTTGATCATGGCCTGGGCACAACTTGGGCGCTAGCCGAAGCCAAATTACAGGTTAGTATTGCTCAAACGGAGCTTACAGCTATGAAAAATCAATGGCAAAATATACTGACCCAATTAGAAAACTATACCGGCTATCCACAAGGGGAAATTATCGCCTTAGGTGAAGCGCCACAACTGGATGAGGAATTATTGTCAAAATTGCAGCTGCTTAAAAATATCGAATCTGCCGTTGCCGCCAATTTCTCGCTCAAGCTGCTAAGTATAGACCGTATCAACGCTTCCAGCACCAGCGCCAAAAAGAAAATAGATATACAAATAGAGCAACAACAAACCACGGTACGTCAGAATATTAAACAAAAGTACGACGCGCTGAAAGAAGCCCAGGCTAAGCTGGAATTGGCCGAGGCGGAATTGCAACAAAACGAACAACTGCTAAAAATAGCGGAAAACAGTTTTAAGCTGGGTAAAATATCTCAAAATGCATTGGATATGCAAAAAGCCGCTTATACGGCTAAAAAAATAGCGCAACAAAACGCAGCCCTCACAGTGGTGCTGGAACTGAGTGATTATCTTTCTAAGGTAAATGGGTTAAATTAATAACAGACAACTGTTAATTAAGGAGGTTTTAGTTTGCAAGAACAGAAAATAGCAGGCTGGCCAAAACTATTAATGATCATGCGCCGCTTGCGCGGAGAAAAAGGCTGTCCCTGGGATAAAGAGCAAACACATGATAGCCTGAAGCGCTATTTATTGGAAGAAAGCTATGAGGTATTAGACGCCATCGAGTCGGGCGATGATACAGCACTCTGTGAGGAATTGGGAGATGTGCTGCTACAGGTTGTTTTTCATGCACAAATCGCTGCCGAAGAAGGCAGATTTGATATTGAAGATGTGCTGGCTGCTGTAAACGGCAAAATGAAACACCGTCACCCCCATGTATTTGGAGAAAGTGCGGTCGATAATTCCGCAGCGGTGTTAACGCAGTGGGAGGCTATCAAGGCAGAAGAAAAGACCACATCGGGCGGGGCGCGGCATATCATGAAACTGAATGATAATCTGCCTGCATTGTTACTGGCGCAAAAAGTACAGGATAAAGCGGCCCGCGTGGGCTTCGACTGGCCGGATACTTCCGGCCCCTGGCAAAAGATATATGAGGAATTAGAAGAGTTAAAACAAGCTGCAAGTAAAGAAGAACGCCGTGATGAATTAGGCGATGCGGTGTTTGCCTTGGTCAACCTAGCACGCTTTATGGAACTGGACGCGGAAGACAGCCTGCGCCACACTGTAAAGAAATTTATTGCCCGTTTTGATTATATTGAAAACATTTTAAATGAAAAAAATCTGGCTTGGGCAGATTTTACATTAGGGCAACTGGACGTTTTATGGGAAGAGGCTAAGCAAGCCGGATTATAGGAGGGAAAATTTTGCGGATCGACAAATTTTTAAAGGTATCTCGTATAATTAAACGCCGTACTGTGGCAAAAGAGTTATGTGATGCGGGCAAGGTCAAATTGAACGGCCGCCCTGCTAAAGCCGGCAGTGAATTGAAAATTGGCGATAAGCTGGAAATAGGCTATGGCCCGCGCTTGCTGGAAGTAGAAATACAGCAATTGCGCGATAATGTATCGGCCAAAGATGCTGCCCTGCTCTATACTGTATTGCGCGAAGAAAAACAAGGCGACAGCATATAGGGTGTTTCCAATAACTACTCGATCATAGCCGCAAAGCTTTTTATGCTCAAACCACGAATAACGCGTATCCTGTTCATGGCCAAAGTATTTTCATTACAGGTATATTTCCCTCCGCCATTAAGCACCGCATAATTATAATATGGCGCCGCCGCCGCTTTAACAGCCGCATTGGTATATCCTACGGGATAACAAAGGGCGATGACTTGTTTGCCGGTAAGCTCTTCAATAAACTCCTTTGAAGAAGAAAGTTCCTCGATAAGCTCTTCTTTTGTCAGCTTGGTTAAGGAAGAGTGGCTTTTTGTATGGCTTTGTATAGAAACTAAACCGGAGTCAGACATTTCTACTATATCTTCGCATGATAATCTGCCTTTGCTCCACAAAGTCTCTGTTACAATAAATATCGTTGCCTTAAGATTATATTTCTTTAATAAAGGAAATAATATTGTATAATTATCCTTATAACCATCATCAAAGGTCAGCATAATAGGTTTTATAAAAGCTCCTATATTATCCAAATCCTCAAAAGTTATGGTTTGGTAGCCGTTTTCTATAATATACTTTAATTGGTTTTCTAATTCTGCCGGCCGTACGAAAAGCTCTGTCAATGAAGTGGTAGGTATATCGGCAATGGCATGATACATTAATATAGGTATTTGACGGCCCGCCGCCTTTAGGTCGGTTACCGATATTCTTTCCTCTTCTATGCTTGTATCTGTGGCATCCGCGCTTTCGGATATGACAAGTAAATCGTAAACCATTAACATTGTTTTGATAGTCTGCTCAATGGTAAAATTATTCTTAGGCGCAAATAAATCTTCCCCCATACCAGACATGATGTTTTGGGCTTGAACTTGACCAACTTCTACTCTGGCCCATGGTGCAATATCATCAGAATCGGCAAAGCTTAACTCGCTATTAAGTAATGGATAATTAAGCGACTCCATTAAGCGGGCTAAGAGAACAGCCGCTTCTTCACGGCTTATACAGCGGTCTGGCTCAAAGATATTCTCTTCTACCCCCTGCACCACTCCAATTCCAGCCATTTTGCATACATTAAGGTCGGTGGAATCGTAAAAATATACATATTCAGTAATTTCTGCACCTATAACTCTCTCGCAGGCAAGCACAGCAATAGCGCAAAACTCTGCTCTACTAATAGGTTGCGTAAAACGCCAATAAAACTGATCTGGTATTAAGCCAAGCTCAGCAGAACGGGCGATAAAAGGGATGGCCCATAACGAAGGTTCGCCATCTTCAGCTAAGGCTATAGACGAGCTAGTGAGAATTAAAATTAGCAAAAATATACATATAACGGCGTATTTTTTCATTAGGGTACCTCTCACTAAGTCAATGCTTGACAATGGCAAACGCAATATCACCTGCGGCATTATCTAGTTTTACCGAAGTCGCTTCCGGTAATTTTGTACAAAAATCTTTATTTCCTTCAATTTCCACTCGCCGGAATATATAACTTGTTCTTAATGTAGCAAATGCAGGCGCGGCATAGCTATGCCGTAAAACTTCTCCTGCCGTAAGCACTGTAGTCAAAGGATCGGCGTCATGCTGGTTTTGCAAATACTGCAGCAAAGCAAAGCTGGTCAGATAATCTTTGCAGGCGGCAGACAACATAGCGCCAAGCTTATTCAATTCTATTGTATTTTCTGCCCCGCCTGCCAGATACATTAAACCACTATTTGTAAAGGATAAACATTCAGAACGCAACTCTAAAAACATGCTTTTGGCTGCCTCAAAATCTCCGGCTTCTATCAAGCCCCAGATCAGGCAGGCTTTAGATAAAGGTAAGAGATGTGGATTTCTAAGCATTAATTTAATATCCTGCAAAACGGGCTGACCCAAGGCAGCCAGGGCGCATAAGGCTTGGGCGCGCTCTTTTTGAGAAGAGGAGCTCATGGTTTGTTTTTTGAAGTAATTGCTTAAAGCAGCTTCATCGCAAACTTCTATTTCCCGTTCCGCCAATAAAGCCGCCCTTAAAGAAAGAAATGCATCGGCCGGAGCATGCGGAAAAAGAGAAACCCCGCCGGCCGACTGTTGATACTCATACCAGTTAGACATATTACTCAACTCTAGCGGCACATAGCTTTCTTTACATATATCGGCTAAAAGTTTTTCGCTATAAAGCTTAGCCCAGCATTGTTCTATACCTTGATCCGGCTCATTAAGAATAGATGATAACAATTCAATTGCCTGAATACGTATGCCGCTGCTAATAAAAAGCCATTCTTCTGCGTCTTTTTCATGTGGAATTAACTGGTCTGTTAAAGATGTCGGGACCAGTGTCAGCGGCATTTGTATATTGCCTGCTAAAGGTAGCGCTTCATCTGCCACAGCAAAGGCATATAATTGCCATTCACCCGGCTCAATATCTGCGGGCAGTTGTAATTCCGCTTTGCCATTTTTATCTGTTTTTAAAGCTGAAAAACAAAGTGACTTTTGCCCCCAGGTTATAGTGTTATTAATATTGGGTAGGTTTTCTCGAGACGCGTAAAGTTTATCTGCAAACCATTTTTGCTGATTAGGCATATAAAGTGTGGTGGCCATATCGGCAAAAAACCGGTTTTTAGGGGCTATCATAGCCAGTAAATCGGCTTTAGGAGCTGCTTTTCCATTAGCTTGTCGTATAGTAAAGCTAATAGTGCTATCCCCCATAACCGCATCTATAGAAAGTTTATAAGCAGAAGCATCCGCTAATAAACAGCATTTTGGCGTAGTCAAAAACTTACCCTCGCAAAATAAAACCGCCTGCCAATACGCGCCTCCCACATCATCTGGACCAAAAACGCTACGATAAACTTTTTGCCGATTCAGCATTGCTTCTTTTATAACATTTCCACTCTTTATTAAAAGATACTCCGTAGTATCCTCGGTTATACCCAAAAGCTCAAGAGTGTATTCTTGATCTAAAGCATAAGCCTCTTGGTCGGAAACTACTAGTAAATTACTGTTTTCTATAGTAGGTTTTTGCGGAAAAACAGGTTCTTTTTCTACCATAAAATCTTTACTAATCAACATTTGCCCGCTTTGCCAAATTTGCAATTTATACAAACCGGGCAATAGAAGCGGCAGCTTTATACTACCAAAAAATACATTGTTTTTTAGCGGAGCATAGTTTTGCCATATCGGTTCTTGCTCATTTTGCTCTGCATAAATATATACACTAACACGGTTCCATTCCCACTCTTTATGGTCGCGCCGCCGCATATACCCCCAAAAATCTACATTATCGCCATTACTATAAATATCCTGATTCAAAACAATATATTGCCATATATCCTCATATGCCGGCTCAAGACCAATATTGGGATCGTATAATACCAGTTCTGCATTTTCATGAAGCAGTAAATATACATCTTCGCCAACTGGAAATAAATTTTGCGCATCCTGTTCTGTTTGCCGATGCGCGGTTTTCATGCGTAACAGGCCCTCTGCATTTGTTTTTCCGGTTGATCCGCTATTTATATGTATTATGCGGCAAGCATTAGCCGGACCGCTATGTAAATTTTGCACCCACAACAAATCCTCTTCTAATGAAGACATCCAATATGCACAGAGACTGCTAATTTGAAAACGTATATCTCTGTTTTGTCCCTTATAAGTGATCTGTAATAAATAGCAGCCCTCGGGCAACAGTTCCGGCCACTGAAAACTATAGCCGAGCTTATCTTGAATTATACTAAGTTCATAGGCATTAAGCCGCTTAAGCCCGGCGATGTCTGTACCCTGAGGATAAATACCCATATAACTCCAATTCGGATAATGCCTTTTAAAATATAAAATGTCTTCCGCATATGCTTGAGTATTGGGAAAGTGGTATAAAACGGCGTTTATTTTAGCCGCTTCATTAAAAGAGCTTTCGGCAAGTTGTACTGTATTATTATCTTGATCAAAAAAAGTGCAGCCAAATGAAATGTTTTGCCCCGGAACAAAAGTCGAAAGCGCCTCAACTTTCCACAAAACCTGCTGTGCTTGATCTAAGCTAGCGGTGGTTTCAAAAGCAAAGCAGTATTGATTCGCCAGCTTAAGATCGCTATCTAGAGCTGGCAAACCGGCGTCAAGCGTCACTTCGTATATTGTAAGGGCTGTTAAGTCTTGAGATAAATTAAAGCGCAGGCAATTATCATTCTGCTCAAAAGTTCCATTTACCGCTGGTTCTATATGAAAAAAATCCGGAAGAGAATTGAGATCGGCCTGCAGGTTTTGATTAAAGTATATCTCTATAGCGCTGTTTTGTGCAATAAATGTAGAAAACATCGCGGGAAAAGCTTTCTTAACAAGCCATTCTTGTTTGGTTTGAAAGGACCAATACAGGGTTTCGCTTTCGGTTTGTAAAGCAAAACGGTAAATTTGCGCTGTTTGCAAAGGTTCTACCGGCACCACAAGAACCTCTGTGGCCTGTAAACCTTGATGAAAATTTAATTCTATTGCCGGTTCTACTACAAGAAAACGCCGCACAGCATTGGCGCTGGTATTTTCAGAAAAAATAAAATGAAAGGCAGAGCTGATATCCACACCGCCGGCATCTGCTAGAGTTGCTTCACAGAGGGCATATTGCGCCGCATTCCGGGAGATTTGGCGCGTATTGTTTAAAAGCAGCACCGCACCGAGAACAATGCCAATCAAAGCTATGCCGATCAGCCAATAGGCGCTCTTACGCATATTCTACTCCAATTAATAAATAAAAGCATTAATCCAATAAGCGCGAGAAATCTAAGGTAGCAAAATAATCATCCAATGTTTCGGCGCGACGTATTTGTTCTACTCTGCCATCCTCACACAAAAGCAGCTCTTTTCCCCGCAGCCTGCCATTATAATTAAAACCCATAGCATGACCATGCGCCCCCGTATCATGCAAAACCAGTAAATCGCCTATCTCAATTTTAGGCAAAGCGCGGTCTATGGCAAACTTATCATTGTTTTCACATAAAGAACCGGTTATATCATATATATGATCATGCACATCCTGTTCTTTGCCCAGCACCGTGATATGATGATAAGCGCCATACAAAGCCGGGCGCATTAAGTCGGCCATACAGGCGTCTAAACCAATGTATTGTTTATAAGTGTCTTTATGATGTAAAACTTTGGCTATCAAATAACCGTAAGGCCCGCTCACAGCACGGCCGCATTCTAAATGCAAGTGCAGTTTATCCAGGCCGGCAGGTTTTAGTATACGATGGTATTCTTCGTTTATACATTGTCCTAGCCAGGCAAAATCTAAGGCCACTTCCTCCGGCTTATATGGTATGCCTACGCCGCCGCCTAAATTTATAAATTCCAATTCGATGCCCAAACTCTCTTTTACTTTTACGGCCAGCTCGAACATGATTATCGCTGTTTCAATAAAGGAAGCTCCCTGCAATTCATTAGAAATAACCATGGTATGTAGGCCTAAACGCTTTACCCCCTTATTTTTGCAATAAATCAAGGCGCGCATTATTTGGGGCAAGGTCAACCCGTATTTAGCTTGTTCGGGAAAACCAATTATTTCATTACCACCCTTACGCAAACTGCCGGGATTATAGCGAAAACTCAAAACATCAGGCAGTGTTGAGAATTTTTCAATAAAAGCCAGATGACTGATATCGTCCAAATTAAGTATAGCGCCCAGCTGCAAAGCTTTGAGATACTCTTCTGTTGGCGTATCATTACTGGAAAAGAATATTTCTTCCCCACTAATGCCGGCTTTTTGAGAAAGAATCAATTCGGAAAGCGAACTGCAATCCGTACCAAAGCCTTCTTCATGCAAAATCTTTAATATATAAGGGTTGGGCAATGCTTTAACGGCAAAATGCTCTTTAAAATGAGGCGCCCAAGAAAAAGCGGAATTTATGGCGCGGGCATTAGCGCGCAGAGGAGCTTCTAAATATAGATAAAAAGGGGTACCATATGTAGCGGCTATATTAAACAATTGTTCTATAGGAACCGGAATAGTTTTAATCGTCATAAGCAGCCCCCAGATCGAAAGCCCGTAAATTAAGTTCTTCAAATTGAGGTTTAACAGCTGCACTAATAGCTTGATGCCAATCTGAAAGAGAAAAAGCCATATTCTGAGAAAGCTTGCCTAAAAGCACAGTATTGACGGCTTTGTCATTGCCTGCTTGCAAGGCTAATTCATATGCGTTGAGCAGTGAAAGAGATCCACTAAAAGTCTGCAGGCGCTGATCGATATCCGCAGGGTAAATCATGGAACCGTTCAGTACCGGTAAGGGAGGTATTTCTTGGCTGTTTACTATCATACGGCCCAGAGGCTTAAGTAATGGCAGCATACGCAATGCTTCCAGTTTTTCAAAAGCTAAGAGAATATCTACCTCTCCGGGATCAATGATGGGAGAATGCACTTCATCTCCATAGCGTACCTGAGTAAGTACCGAACCGCCGCGCTGACTCATGCCATGCACCTCAGATACTTTCACATCGTATGTGGCTTTAAGCGCCAAAAGGGAGATGATTCTTCCGGCTAAAATTGTTCCCTGGCCGCCCACACCTGCTATCATAATATTGGTTATAGAGCTCATTTATTATCCCTCCCGTAAATGGCTTTTTTGGCGCATAAACCGGCACACAGTGCACAACCCGTGCATTGGCTACTATCTATAACAGTTTTCGTCCCCTTTAAACTCAGCGCAGGGCAACCTATAGAAAGACACACCTTACAGCCTACGCAAATTTCCCAATCAACAAATAAAGGTTTGTCGCGTTTTACATAAGGCAGTAGTATACAAGGATACTTACTGATGATGACCGCCGGGCCAACAAATTCCTGCGCCCCTTTTAACGCAGCTGTTAAAGCCTTTTGATCGAAAGGATTTACTGTTTTAACATATTCTACGCCGCAGGCTTTAGACAATGCGGCTAAATCTAAAACCGGCGCCGGTAAAGATCGTACATTATAGCCGCTGGCCGGATTATGCTGATGCCCGGTCATGGCGGTGATGCTATTATCCAAAATGACCACCGTGATTTGGGCCTGATTATAAACGGCATTGATCAAACCGGTAATTCCGGAATGGATAAAGGTAGATTCCCCCAATACCGAAAGTGGTTTAACTTTAGCATTTTCCTGAGCTTTAGCCAGTCCATGAGACATAGTGACCGAGGCGCCCATGCATACCGTGGTATCGATAGCGGAAAGCGGCGGACCGGCAGCCAGGGTATAACAACCGATATCTCCCATAACCGGCGCCTTCAATTTTTTTATTGCCGTAAAAGTTGCCCGATGAGGGCAGCCGGCGCATAGTACGGGCGGACGCGGCGGTAAATTAGGAGTTTCTTCGTGCAGTATTGTATCCTGCTTAGTTATAGCGGTTTTTATTTGCGGCGGAAAAATCTCGCCCAGCAGGGAAAACAATTCCTTGCCACAGCATTTTATACCCCAACTTTTAAGCTGTTGCTCATAAAATGCGTCTAATTCTTCCACCACATAGAGTTTTTCTACAGCTGCGGAGAAATCGCATAGGCGCTGTTTAGGTAAAGGATTGACCAAGCCTAATTTAAACACGCTGGCTTGTGGCAAAGCTTCGCGTACATATTGGTAGGCTGCGCCGGAACAAACTATACCTATTGCTTTATCCCGTAATTCCAAACGGTTCACTTCCGTTTTTTCCGCATAAGCGCTTAATTCCAACATACGCTTTTCCAGCACTGCATGACGCGGGCGCGCCCCGGCCGGGGCCATAACATATTTTTGTATATCGCGCACATAAGGCTTTATGCTTTGTTCTGTTCTCTTTGACAATTCCACCGTACTTTGCCCATGAGAGACGCGGGTGGTTAAGCGTAATAGTACCGGCGTATCGAATTCTTCGGAAAGATCGAGCGCCAATTCGGTGAAAGCCAGGGCTTCTGCGCTATCTGAAGGTTCTAAACAGGGAATTTTAGCTGCCAAGGCATAATGACGGTTATCTTGCTCATTTTGGGAACTGTGCATACCAGGGTCGTCTGCGCTAATAATTACCAACCCGGCGTTGATGCCGGTATAGGCGGCGGTAAATAAAGGGTCGGCAGCTACATTCAAGCCCACATGTTTCATGGCAGCCATAGAGCGCGCCCCGCCCACTGCCGCGCCTAAAGCAACTTCCAGGGCTACTTTTTCATTAGGCGCCCATTCCGCATACAGTTCTGCATAATGGGCGGCATTTTCGGTTATTTCTGTACTGGGCGTACCAGGGTATGCGCTTACCACTTTTCCACCGGCTTGCCAAAAACCACGGGCCACCGCCTCATTGCCTGTTAACAGCTTTTTTGTCATAAAAACAATACACCTCCCAATAATTGCTTAGTAAATCTTTTCTTAATATCCGTTTACTCTTCTTTTTCAAGTAGCCATAAACGCATTTCGTCGATAGCTTGAGCAGCCGCTTCGGGAGCAGGGCCGCCATAATTAGCGCGCGCACTTAAGCAACTTTGCAGTGAAATAGCCTCGTATATATCTTCTTCAAAAAGCGGGTTTAGGGCGCGCATTTCTTTAAGGCTCAATTCTTCTAAGGTTTTATCGTTTTTTTCGGCATATAGCACCAATTTGCCGGCAACTTCATGCGCCGAACGAAAGGGCAAGCCTTTCCGTGCTAAATAATCGGCCACATCTGTGGCATTTATAAAGCCCTGCCCTGCTGCGCGGCGCATTTTTTGCTTATCAACCTGTAAGCCTGCAAGCATGGGCGAAAATACTTGTAAACAAATCCGCAATGTATCGACAGCATCAAATACCGCTTCTTTATCTTCCTGCATATCTTTATTATATGCTAAAGGCAAGCTTTTCATAACCGTTAATAGCGCCAGCAAATCTCCATAAACACGGCCAGTTTTGCCGCGTATCAGTTCCGCCATATCGGGGTTTTTCTTTTGTGGCATAATAGAAGAGCCTGTGCTAAAACTATCGCTTAGGTGGATGAAAGAAAACTCCCGGCTGCTCCACAGTATTATCTCTTCGCAAAAGCGGGAAAGATGCATCATGATAAGGGCGGCGTCGAAAAGAAATTCTAAGGCGAAATCACGATCAGATACACTATCTAAAGAATTGGCTGTGGGCGCTGTAAATTCAAGTTGCAGAGCCGTATCGTGGCGATCGATAGGAAAAGTTGTTCCAGCCAGCGCACCACTGCCCAGAGGACAAAAATTAGCCCGCTTACGCGCATCGCGCAGGCGGTCAAAATCGCGCTTAAACATTTGCGCATAAGCCAGTAAATGATGGGCAAAGGTGATAGGCTGAGCCGGTTGTAAATGTGTATAACCCGGCATCAACGTCTCTACATGTTGTTTTGCCAATACGGTTAAAGTCATGATCAATTCTTTGAGCAAACACTCTATATTCAGCGTCTCGCGTCTTAAATACAGTTTAAAATCTGTTGCCACTTGGTCATTACGACTACGCGCCGTATGCAATTTTTTCCCTAAATCCCCCACTTTTTGTATTAACAGCAGCTCGATATTCATATGAATATCTTCCGCCGTTACAGTGAATTCCACCCGGCCTTGTTCAATTTCTGTTGCCAGTTCGCGCAGGGCCTCTATTAATAGCATCGCCTCTTCTTGGCTGATAATGCCATTTGCGCCTAACATTGAGGCATGAGCCATAGAAGCGGCAATATCTTCGCCATACAGCCTTTTATCGAAGTCAATGGAAGAATTAAAAACTTCGGCTTTGCTATCTGTATTTTCTGTAAAACGCCCGCCCCATAATTTCAAGCCTGTATCCTCCGTTCAACTGTAGCTTATAGGTATATTTAATTTAAGAAAGCGTTGTGTGGCTTAACTACGTATGCTGTATTACGATTCTTATATAAAACATTATTCTTCTCGCGTTTACCTGGCATAATTTTTGGAAGATAAAACATTATAACCGTGTAGGCGCAGCATTTCTACAATGGGGTCTATATCACCGGTAGCCAAACGGATAACCGCTTCATAAGTAGAATCATTGCTGGGTGGGAAAACGGCTATGCGTACGATATTTACCTCGGCTTTTTGAATGATATTGGTGATCTCTGCTAAAACACCGGGTTTATCCGGCAATGCGACAGTAAGGCGGCTGCCGGAAGAGCTTACGCCCAAAAGCTCCACAAAAGCGTCAAATATATTACTTTCGGTTATTATACCCACCAAAGCGCCGTCTTTATCTACCACGGGCAGCGAACTGATTTTATAAGCACGCATCAATAACGCAGCTTCCTCAATAAAATCATCGCTTTCTATAGTGATAAGCTTCTGATGTTCCGGTAAGGCATCTTTTACTTTAACACGGTCGAACAAATAAGTGGCTTCATGTACATCTAAAGTGCTGACCTGCGAGGGCATGGCGCGTCGCACATCGGAAATAGTGAGTATACCGGTCAGTTTGCCGCCGTCTACCACCGGCAAATGGCGTATACCTTTATCTCGCATTATTTTCATGGCTGTTTCCAGTGTTTCATTACGACCGATAACCGTTAATTCTTTATTCATTCTTTCATTGATACGCATATCTTATCTCCTTTTCTATACGGTTTTCATCAAAACTCAACATATAATATGAATTGTAATAAAAAAAAAACAAAAAGTCAAGATATTTACACCCGTCACGGTAAACACTCTTGTAAACGCAGATAAGCGCCAGCCGGGTCTTCTTGGGCGAATACGGCCGCTCCGGCCACTAGAATATCTGCTCCTGCTTGCGCAAGCATGAACGCATTATCCTCGTTTACGCCGCCGTCTACCTCGATAAAAAATGAAAGATCAAGCGCGGTACGCCATTCATATAATCTGCGTATTTTATCCAGAGTTGCGGGAATAAAGCATTGCCCGCCAAAGCCCGGGTTTACGCTCATGAGCAGCACAACATGTAATTCAGGTAAAATTTCTTCTAAAAAACTCAAAGGGGTGGCAGGGTTAACGGCTGCTCCGGCTTTTAGACCCAGTTTTTCAATCAATTGCAGTGTTCGATGTATATGACGACAAGCTTCCGTATGTACGGTTATAATATCCGCTCCTGCTGCAGCAAAATCTGCTATAAAACGATCTGGTTCTTCCAGCATCAAATGGGTGTCAAAAACCATTCTGCTATGAGAACGCAAACCTTTGATAAAATGAGCTCCCATGGAGATATTGGGCACAAAGCAGCCGTCCATAACATCTAAATGCAGATATTGACAACCGGCTTCTTCCAAGCCTTTTATCTGCTCGGCTACCCGCCAAATATCCGCAGATAAAAAAGAAGGGGCAATATAGTGCATAGCATTATCCTCTTTCTTCTAGTTCATGTAATAAACGCAAATAACGTTGATAACGGTCTGCATCCAGTTTGCCTTGCGCCAAATATTCCTTAATGGCGCAGTTGGGTTCATGGTGATGCAAACATCCCAAAAATCGGCATTCGTCCGAAATTTGCGCATATTCCGGGTAAAGCTGCGGTAGTTTTGGGGCTTTTAAAGCCCGGGGTAATTCCAATAAAGAAAAACCCGGAGTATCTGCAACCAAACCGGCGCCGGGCAAGGGCAACAGGCTGACATGGCGGGTAGTATGCTTGCCTCGCTGTAAGCGAGAGCTTATCTCCCCTACCGCAGCCCGGTTTTCGGGTAGAAGCATATTCAACAGACTTGATTTACCCACACCTGAAGGCCCTGCTAATACGGATATTTTATGGGATAACAGTTGTAGCAAAACATCAAGTCCCTGGCCGTTAACAGCCGATGTAACTATAACACTATACCCTGCGCGGCGGTAAACCTCTGTTACTTGCGGTAAATCATCATTGGCTAAATCGCTTTTATTGAAACAGATGGCAGCTTCTATATTATAATAAGCCGCTGTCAGCAATATTTTATCTAAAAGCAATAAATTGTAGCACGGTTCACGAAAAGCCAATTCAGCCAGGCATAATTCAATATTGGCAATGCGCGGGCGCGGCAAAAGATTATTTCTTGGCAGCACAGCTTCCACCATACCTGTTTTTTCTTTACCCAGCTGTTGGCTAAGGGAAACTTGTACTAAATCGCCTACACAAACACCACCTTCAATACCAGCTAAGGCGCCTTTCTGCTTCAATTTGCCGCGCAACCGGCAATCTATTTGTTCTTTTTTTGTCAATACCCGGTAAAAACCGCCGCGCGCGGATAATACCCTGCCAGGGATAAATTTGTCTTCCATTGAGCTTCCTATATCTATATATTAGTTTGGTCTTTTAAAATGCCGTCGCAATAGATGAATATGGTTGCCGGGCTGAAATATGTAACCATTTGCTGTAAAGAATAGCCCGGGCTCAGCGATTGATTGAAAGCTTCTGTTATACCGCGGGAATCTTCTACTTCAATAGAAATATGGTGACTGATTCCGTCATCCGGCACCTCAAAATATACAGTAGTAGATTTAGCTATCACTACCGGGCCAGGTCCGCGGCTTACTATCAAATCGACAGTGTCGTCTTGATTTAATTCGGCTGCCGGGGCAACACTCTGGTTTATTACTATATCGGCGTAATATTTAGAGCTTTCTTCGTATTTTATAGAGCCGACTCTTAAGCCGGCTTCTATCAACAGAGCCTTGGCATCTTCCAATGTTTCCTCTATCACTTTAGGCGCTACTGCCGGTATTGGTTCGATTCCCAAACTTACTGTAAGCAAGACCGATGTGCCGCCGGCTACTCTGGCGCCGGAAACTGGATCTTGCCGGATAATCTCACCGGCTAAAAAATCTTCACTATATTCAGGCTCCGTATACTCAAAATTCAAGCCTCTATTTGTCAGTTTGGTAACAGCCATCCGCTCTGTTTCGCCTACTACCCCCGGCACCTCGGTCAGGCGCGGACCATCGCTTACCGTTAGTAAAATATCGCTTCCTGGTTTTACTTTAGAATCTGCCGGCACATTTTGTCGCATAACTGTATTGATGAGTATGTTCTCGTCATTACGGCGTTCGGTGCGCGGAACTAATCCTAAATCTACCAATATAGCTTCCGCTTTGTCCAAATCCATATCAACTACATAAGGCACGATAATATTATTGTCTGCCACCTGTATATCATTGCCAAAGAATAAATCTCTCAGCTGGCCCACAGCCCAAATCATGGTTGCGGCAAAAGCCAGCAGCAATAATACTAAAATAACGCTCATAGCGCTGATGCGACGGCGCGGCGCAGTGCGGGCCGAACGATAATCAGGCTCGGGAGTTTTGGGGGCTGCAGTATGTTCTTTGGGGGAACGTTTGAGAAGATTGGCAAGAGATTTATTCGGTTCAAGTTGAATATCCATATCTTTAACAGGCAATATGGCAGTCAGTTTACGGGTATTTTCCAGATTTTCTTCCGGCAAGGGAACATATACGCTATTTAAGCCTTCGGTGGCGTTACGTATAGCTTCCATCATTTCCCTAACATTATCATAACGTGTATCCGGATTTTTACGCATGGCGCGCATTACCACATATGAAAGCCCCATGGGTACTTTGGTGTTCAATTGATGTGGTAATATCAATTCCGCCTGTACATGTTGCATGGCGATGCTAATGGGGGTATCGCCGGAAAAAGGCAGCTGCCCGGTGAGCATTTCGTAAAATACCACCCCAGCCGAATAAATATCCGATTTTTCTGTTACCGGCTGACCTTGTACTTGTTCCGGCGCTATATAATGCACGGAACCCATAATACGAGAGGAAGTATTATAAGTTTGCGTCATATCGGTCATGCCCACGGCAATACCAAAATCCGTTACTTTGGCCCGGCCGTCTTTGCTTAGAAGAATATTATGCGGTTTAATATCTCGGTGAATTATCCCATGCTCATGGGCATAGCTAATACCGTCTAATATCTGCATCATAATCACGGAAGCTATTTGAACAGTGAGCACGCCTTTTTGTTTTATATATTCTTTTAAAGAATGCCCTTCTACAAATTCCATAACAATATAATGCATGTTTTCTTCAAAACCTACATCATAAACAGAAACTATATTGCCATGAGAAAGGCTGGCAACTGCTTGAGCTTCGCGGCGAAAACGGCGTACGAATTCATCATTACTGGCGTATTCCTCACGCAGGATTTTAATAGTAACTTTACGATTAAGTAAAATATCTTGTCCTTTGTAGACAACAGATGTGCCTCCAGAACCCAGTTTTTCTTGAATTTGATAACGCTCGTTAAAGAGCTTACCTATCACTACTCTTCCCCCCTGCTCTACTCATAACTTATCAATATCAAAGATATATTATCATAACCACCGCGATTGAAAGCAGTTTGCGCCATAAAATCGATAGCGCTTTTCAGGTTAACTGCCCTAAGGGTTATTTCCTGCATTTCTTGTGGCGTTACCAGGGTATATAAACCGTCGCTGCATAGCAGTAAATAATCGCCTTTTGTCCAAGAAACGGTACGTTCTTGCACTTCAACTAAAACATCTTGCCCAATAGAGCGCAATAAAACATGGCGCTGAGGATGATGTTTTGCTTCTTCAATACTTATTTGCCCTTCAGAAAGCAGTGCCTGAACCAAAGTATGATCTTCCGATAATTGCTCTATATGATGGCGATTATAAAGATAAGCGCGGCTGTCGCCCACATGTACCAGATGAATATTGTTGCCGCGCACAGCCGCCGCTGTCATGGTTGTTCCCATGCCCTGCGTTTTTTTTTCTTTGCCGGCTCTATGTAATATATCATTAGC
>JGI24705J35276_12238217_pt1 | contig 17487 bp, 15 predicted proteins | sample TergutNt197P4_FD_35276 | JGI IMG/M metagenome (IMG submission 35276) | reverse complement strand
AAACGGAATTGTTCATCCCATCTTGATGAACATGGGGGACGGAGAAAAGTGTTCAAATCTGAAGATTTGAACACTTTTCTCCGTCCCCAGGTGTTCACCCATTTTCATGTGTGTCCCCGAATGTTCATTTTGAACATTTTAGGCACGTCCCCAATGTTCATTTTTTGGAATTTTTTTCAAAAATATACAAATACTAATTGAGAGGTGAGAAGTGGGAAGTGAGAGGTGAGAAATTAAAGATAGCTATTTGTATAGTTGTTCTTGCTATTTTAAGTATGAGTTTTGTGAGCTATGCATCATATAAAGTGGATGGGATAAATGAGTTTCCAGAAAGTTATAGACCGTATTTAACTGAGCTACAGAAAAGGTATCCAAATTGGAAATTTACTGCACTATATACTGAGTTTGACTGGACATATGTTATTAATAATGAAAATGTGTATGGAAAAAATTTGGTACCGATTTCATATTCAGATGAATGGAAAAATAGAAATCCTGGGCAATACAATGTTCAAATAGATGCAGGTTGGGTTGATAGTTCAAGAAAAGCAATAGAATATACAATGGATCCAAGAAATTTTTTAAATGAAGTGAGGATTTTTCAGTTTGAGACATTATCCTACGATGTAAATACAAACAGCATATCTTCAATTGAAAAAATATTGTATGGTACGGAGTTTTATAATGCTAAAGTAAATTATCTAACAGATAATGGTACCTTGATTAATACAGATAAAAAATATTCTGATTTAATATTATCTGCTGGAGTTACATCAAAAGTTAGTTCGTTTCATTTAGCTTCAAGAATAAAACAAGAAGTAGGACCTTTTTTATCACATAGTTCAATTAGTGGTACATTAGAAGGGTTTAAAGGATTATATAATTTTTTTAATATAGGTGCAACAAGTTCGGCAGAGCCACTTGGTGCTATTAAAAATGGGCTTAAATATGCATTGGATGGCAATAACGCAACCAATGCTACAAAAGATAAATATCTTATCCCGTGGAATACAAAAGAACGAGCAATAACAGGTGGTGCAATATTTATTGGGTCAAGTTATATAAATGTTGGACAAAATACAATTTATTTACAAAAGTTCGATGTAAATGATGAAAGATCAAATAGTTTATTCTGGCATCAATATATGACAAATGTATTGGCTCCATATAGTGAAAGTAAATCTGTATACAATGGATATGCAAACAATGAAATTTTAAATGCTTCAATGTCTTTTGTTATACCAGTATATAATAATATGCCTAAAATAAATATTGAGAGCCCAAGTATATTACCAAATGATTATATAGAAGATAACACAAGAGTATATGCAAATGTAACTGGTACATTAAATATAAGAAGTGGACCACGGAACTACTTATGAAATATTAAAAAGTGTTGGAAATGCTCAAGTAATGACAAGGATTAGCAAAGGCGTTCAATTGGGTGAGCTATGGGACAGGGTAATTTTAAGTGATGGAATTGTTGGGTATGCCTTTCAAACTTATTTAAAAGAAGTAACTGAAGATATAACAGAGCCAGATGAAGAGATTGTTCCAGAAATTATTCCAGTTACAGATATTATTCTAGATATAGAAACAATATTAATTAGAAAAGACACCTCATTTAAAATAAATGCTATTATTATTCCAGATGATGCTACTAATAAAAATGTTCTATGGGAATCGAGTGATATAAATATTGTGGCAGTTGATGAAAATGGAAATATTAGTGGAATAGATATTGGTGAAGCAATAATAACTGGAACAGCTGAAGATGGAAGAATAGAGAAAAAGGTTGTTGCAAATGTAATAGAGCAAATAGAGGAAACTGCAATAATTTTTTCTGATGAGTTAAAACTAGATGGAAATTTAATAACAGGAATAGATATAAAAAATAACAATGTAACTAATTTTAAAAATAAAATTACAACAGAACTCGATATTGAAATTTATAACCCGATTGGCACATTGCTGAATGAACAAGATAGAATATGCACAGGGTCAAAGCTTATATTTAAAGAGAACAATATAACAATAGCTGAATATGAAATATTGATATATGGTGATGTAAATGGGGACGGCAGAATTGATAGTATCGATTTACTGGTAATTGAGAGACATATATTGGAAATACAAAAACTGAATGGAATATTTTTAAAATCTGCAAATACTTTTAAAAATGGTAAAAATCCAACATCAGTAGACTTACTTGTAATTCAGAGACATATACTTGGTATAAAAGAGCTAGAACAGATTTAAATAGAATTTGCGTCTTGAGAGGAGTTTTATGAAAAGAGTTGTTATAGCATTAATAATTTTTGTTACAATATTTTTAACTTGCGATTTTGTATATGCCACAGATAATGTGATTTTGGCTGTTGATAAAAATGCAATAAAAAAAGGAGATGTAATTACATTATCTGTTAATATAAGAGACATTTCAGTTTCTGCTTTAAATATGAAGTTAAGTTTTGATACAAATAAGTTTGATTATGTAGAAGGACCAGAAGCCATAAATATTATAGGGAATAAAATTTTGCATGTTTGGTACGACGAAACTGGTGGCAAAACTCCAAAAAGAAATGAAACAATTGCTTCTTTTAAATTTAGAGCAATAGAAAATGGAGATGCAGATTTTAAAATAGATGGCGTTTTTTATAACCCATATGAAAAAGAAATACCTGTAAGTTTTTCAAATATAAGAGTAAATATAAGTGACGAAGTTTATGAAGAAAATAACGCAAGTGATGATAATGCATATTTAGAAATATTAAGACTAGGAGTAGAAGAAACCAGCCCAGCTTTTAATAAAACGATAAATGAATATATAGCCATTGTAGATACAAGTATAAACAGCTTAAACATTATGGCTATACCAGAAAATAAAGATGCAGAAGTAGAGATAATTGGAAATGACAATTTAAAAACTGGATTAAATACAATAAAAATAAACATAACTTCAAAAGATAAAAGTAAAAAAAACACTTATACAATTAGAGTTACTAAAACAAATAATATACAAACTGCAAATGTTAATTTAGAAAGCATTGAAATTGAAAACGCAATTTTATTTCCAGATTTTAGTAATAATATTACTAATTATTCAGCCAATATACCAAATAAAATAACCAAACCTAAAATATTAGCATTGCCTGAGCATACAAAAGCAACAGTTTTAATAACAGGTGAAGACAATTTGAAAATAGGAGATAATAAAATAAGCATAACAGTTACAGCAGAAGATAAAATAACTAAAAAAGCATATATTATAAATGCATATAGAATGACAGAAGAAGAAGAAACAAAGCTAAAAAAAGACCAAGAAGAAGAATTAAAAAAATCGCAGGGAATAATACAAAAAACATCGTATTTTCCAGAGAAAGCAGATTTAGCGACAAATGTAGAATCTCATGAAATTAAAAAATGGAATCTGATTATTTTAATTTTGATAGGAACAGTGGCTGTAGCGCTTGTTGGATATATGTGGTATCTTCAAATTAGAAAGGCAGGCAAGTTATAATTGATAATTGATAATTAATAATGTATAATATAATTATTAATTAAATATGAGGAGGACTGAAAATGAAAATACTGGTTACAGGTGGACTAGGATATATTGGTTCACATACATGTGTGGAATTAATAAAAGAAAACAATGAAGTGGTTATTGTAGACAATTTATATAACAGCAAAGAAGAAGTGCTTAACAAATTGGAAAAAATTACAGGCAAAAAAATAAAACTATATAAATATGATTTAAAAGAAAAAGACAAAATAGAAAAAATGTTTTCTGAAAATGATTTTGACATTGTTGTACATTTTGCAGGTTATAAAGCAGTTGGAGAATCGGTAGAAAAACCATTAATGTATTATGAAAATAATTTATGCTCTACTTTGAATTTGTTAGATGTAATGAAAAATCATAATGTTAAGAAATTTATTTTTAGTTCAACTGCCACCGTATATGGAGACCCAAAAGTTTTGCCTATTGAAGAAAATTTTGAAACTGGGAATACTCAAAATACATATGCAACAACAAAATATTTTATAGAAAAAATTTTACAAGATTTATATAAATCAGATAATTCATGGTCAATTTGCATATTAAGATATTTTAATCCTATAGGTGCACATGAAAGTGGGCTTTTAGGTGAAGACCCACAAGGGATACCAAATAACTTAATGCCATATATAATGAGAGTTGCAGGAGGAGAGCTTGAGACTTTAAGTGTTTTTGGGAATGATTATGAAACAAAAGATGGAACAGGTGTGAGAGATTATATTCATGTTGTAGATTTGGCAAATGGACATGTTAAAGCATTACATAAACTTGAAGAAAAGCCGGAAGTGTATATATATAATTTGGGGACAGGAATACGGGTATAGTGTTTTAGATATTATAAATACTTTTGAAAAAGTAAATAATTTAAAAATTAATTATAAATTTGCCGAAAGAAGAAGTGGAGATATTGCAACATGTTATGCAAGCTCGGAAAAAGCAAAAAGAGAAATGGGATGGTTTCCTAAAAAAACTATTGAAGATATGTGTAGAGATTCTTGGAATTACCAAAAATTAACACAAATGTAACATTAATTTAATTGACTTTTTGAGTACTTAACAATATAATTTACTTGGGAAATATTGTGAAAAAATAAGGAGACCAATTATGAAAATAAAAAAAATAATCCAATTATTTATATTGTTTTCTTTTATATGTTTTTTTTCATATAAAGTATTTGCAGGTACTTTAAGCTCAGATATAGATGGGATTGATGATAACAGGTATCCTCAATTTAAGAATATGATAAATTCGCTTAAGCAAACATATCCTAATTATAATTTTCAGGTTTATTATACAGGAATAAACTGGCAAGAGGCTATACTAAGGGAATACCAAGGGCATTACAGTGAAGCTCCAATGAATTTATTTAAAAAAGGAGATAATTATGCTGGGATGTGGTATTGCCCAATATGTGGATTAAGAACATATGATAATGGACTAAATTGTGCTTCCAGAGAAGCAATAGAATATATGATGGATGCAAGAAACTCATTAAATAATGATAGTGTTTTTCAATTTAAAACATTGGAAACACCGGATGTTACATATCTGGATATTTCAAACATTGTAAATGGGAAGGGTGCATTTATAAATAATGATGAAGCAAAATCAGCTATATATGATGCAAGTGTTGAACATAATGTAAACGGATATTATTTAGTAGCAAAAATAATAGCTGAACATGGTAATAATGGCACATCTTTAACAAGTGGCACATATCCAGGATTTGAAGGCATATATAATTATTTTAATATAGGCTCATATGGAAATGGCACTGATGCCATTATTCGTAATGGCTTAGAATATGCTAGGAAAAGTGGTTGGACTTCAATTAGGGAATCAATTCGAGGTGGTGCAAAAATTGTAAAAGATTTATACATAGGAAGAGGTCAAAATACATCATATTATCAAAAATTTAATGTGGCAGATGTAGATGCAAGCAAGTTATTTACACACCAGTATCAGCAAAATGTTTTGGGTGCAGAAAATGAAGGCAGAATACTAAAATCATATTATGGACCAACAGCAAATCATACATTTATAATTCCACTTTATGAAAACATGCCAGCTAATGCATCTCCAAGACCAGACACATCAAAATCAAACAGTTATAGTTATGAAGAAGCTAGAGTAAATGTAAATGCAGGTAGCTCATTAAAGGTAAGAGCTACACCAGCTGGTATAGAAATAGGAAAGTTAAATAGTGGAGAATCAATAAAAATATTAGAAAGAGCAAAATCATTAGTTAATGGACTTTATTATGATTTAGTAGTTTCAAATGAAGATGGTACATATGGATATGCGGCAAGAGAAGAAGGTGGAAAAGTATACCTATTAGGAAATGGAGTAATAAAAACAGACACTGTAGGTGGAGGAAGCACTACTGGGCCAACAACACCGCCGCCACCACCACCACCAATAGTAAACAATATTCCTTGTTTACAACCAAATACAATAACAATAGAAGGTACAAATATAAATTTAAGTCCAGATGTTAATTTTGATAAATTAAGTACATATTTAACAGATAGTACATTTAATATTGTAGATAAAAATGAAAATCCGGTAACTGAAGGGATTTTATGTACAGGATATAAAGTATATATAGATGAAAATTTGTATACAATAGTAAAAAAGGCTGATGTGGATGGAAATGGAAAAATAACAATAAACGATGTTGTAAAAGCGTTTAATCATATAGATACAAACAGTAAGATTAAAATAACAGATCCAGCACAATTAAAAGCAAGTGAAGTTAAAGCAAATGGGGGAAATACATCCATTACAGATATAGTGGCAATATTTAATTATGTGGCAATAAGTATGGGTTTATAGGTAAAACCAATTAAAAACCTAAATATATATTAAGGAGAGCAGTATACATTATATTGCAAAAAAAAATAAATGAATTGTACAAAATGTGGGAAAGAAATTCCTGAAGGGGAAAACAAAGTTTGTGAAGACTGCCAAAAAATTATTCAAGAAGAAATAGTTTCTGAAGAAAAGATAGTGGAAGAAGCATTGCCTGAAGAAAAAGCAATTGAGGAAACAGTATCAACTGAAGCAAACGAACCAACTGAAGAAGCAAAAGAGACTGAGACTGCGGAAGAAAAAGTAGCTGATGAAAAAGAGACTGAAGAAAATGAAAAGGAAACAACAGATGAAGTAACTGTTAAAGAAGAAAAACCAGAAAAGAAATTTGAAGTATCAAAAGAAAAAGAAGATGGAAAAAAAGGAATAAAAGTTGAAATAATACTTTTAATAATAATTGCTGTAGCACTTGTTGTTTTATGCTGTGTTAAATTTTCTAATGGGTCACTTGAAATTGGAACAAGCAGGGTTGAAACAAGAATAGGAGACAATGTAGGGAACACAATAGGAAATATTAGAAATTATGGATATGGAACTATTCAAAAAAACTGGATATATTATATAGCACCAAATGAAGAAATAACTGGTTATGGAATATTTAAAGTTAAAACAGATGGAACAGATAATCAAGAATTATTTATGCAAGAAGATGGTATAGTCTCTTTAAACATTAATGGAGATTACTTATATTTCATCTCTATGAGTTCAGAAACAAATAAAATATATAAAATAAAAACAGATGGAACAGAGCTAACACTTTTAAACGATACAGACGTAGATATGTATTGTTATGAAATATATGTTGTAAATAATAATATATATTACTTTGGAGCAGATTACGACATATACAAAATGGATTTAAAAGGTGAAAATAAAACATTGGTTAGCGACACTAAAACAGGATATTTAGGAATTACAGATAAATACATCATATATAATCAATATATAGATGAAGAAAGTTCAGAAATTGAAACATATATAATGGATTTAAAAGGTGAAAATAAAAAACCACTTGTTGAAGGAGAAAGAACATATAGTACAGATATACAAGGCAACTATGTTTATTATACAAATGAAGGAGGTCAAATTTGCAGAGTTAAAATTGGAAATGCAAGTTCAAAAGAAGTGCTACATGAAATTACAGCATATAATGTATTTTTGAATTCTATGAATGTTTTAGGAAATTATATATACTATATGGATATAGAAAATGAAACCGGTACAGTTTGTATATATAAAATAAAAGCAGATGGAACAGATAAAGAACCTACAATGATTACGGAATTAAAATCATATTCTATATTCTTGAATATATTAGACGACTGGATACTTTATATGGATGGAGACGACCAATATGGTTATATAAACTTAATAAAAGCAGATGGAAGTAAAGAAGTGGAATTATTTAAAGTAGACATTTCAGAAATTCCAGACAATACAGAATATTTAGAATCAACAGCAGAAGATTTTAAAGAATATGAAGGTAACTATGCCAATTCAAAAGGTGAAACTATAACTTTATTGGCAAACGGGTTACGAAAAAATGACCCTGAAGACATGAAAATTACTAAACCAGAGCCATTAGGTGATGGAACATATATATGGTATTGTGTGGTATCAGATGAAGAGTCGTTTTTAGGTATAGTATATCCAATAGGAGTTCCTGTAACATTGTATGACATATCTGATCCTGAAGGAGATGAAGTAATAGAAAAATCTTTAGATGTAGTTTGCTTATATTATGGACAAGATGCCCCATTAAAAGGATATTCTGAAGATTCTATTTACTATAAGAAATAGAAAAAAACAAAAATAGGCTTCTCAAAATATGAGAAGCCTATTTTTTAATTGACTTTTTATGTACACTGTGATAATATTCAAATATCATTTTTTTGTAGAGGCACATGCCTCAAGATTAACCTATATTAAAGGAGAATTGCAACATGGATAATAACAGCATAGTGGGTAAACATACTGGTACATCTAAAAAGGAATAGATAGTTTTGAAGCTGAGTTTAACACGATATTTATGGAATGTCAACAGTTTTTTATATAAGTTGTTCTTTTTTGGAGCTCATAGGCGGAATTGAACCGCCGACCTATGCTTTACGAAAGCATTGCTCTACCAACTAAGCTACATGAGCATATAGATATATAATAAATATGTAATTACATAATGTCAATAGTTTATAACAAAAAAATTGACTAAATTGAGAAAACGTAGTAAAATATATAGTATAAGTAAATTGAATAGTCGCTAATAGATACTGAAAAGTTCTATTAGAGGAAAGTCCGGGCTCCAAAGAGCAAAGATGCTTGATAACGTCAAGCGAAAGTAATTTTAGGGAAAGTGCAACAGAAAAAAACGTCTAGAAACTAGAGACTAGAAACTAGAGACTAGATTTAAGCAATTCTTCGAAGAATCACTTAAATTCTAGTTTCTAGTTTCTAGCTTCTAGTCTCTAGTCACGGTGAAAAGGTGAGGTAAGAGCTCACCAATAGTGCAGTGATGTACTAGTTGTGTAAACCCCATCTGGAGCAACACCTTGAAGAGAAGGCCAAGACTGCTCGTCATCTTCTCGATTTGAGTGGCTCGATATATATAGCAATATATATACTAGATAAATGACTATTCTAGACAGAACCCGGCTTACAGATTTACTTTATATAATAGAAGATAGGTGAGAGTCTATCTTCTATTTTTTGTATAAATTTAAAAAACTATAGTATTTTTTAAAATTTTGTTATAAAATTAATGTAATTTAATAAAAATCTAGGGGGAAAATAAAATGTACGAAGTATTTGCAGACTTGCACGTCCATATAGGAAGAAGTGAGCAGGGAAAACCAATAAAAATAACAGCAGCTAGGAGTTTAAATTTTGCTAATATAGCAAAAGAATGTGTTAATAAAAAAGGAATAAATATAGTTGGAATAATCGACTGTGCTTCTCCATATGTAATTCAGGATATTGAAAAATTTTTAAATGATGGAGATGCATATGAAATACCAGACGGAGGAATTATATATAAAGATAAAGTATGTATTATATTAGGAAGTGAAATTGAAACTTCTGAAATAAATGACGAAGGTGGCAATGGTAGTGCTCATAATATATGTTATTTTCCGAAACTGGAAAACATAAAAGCATTTTCAAATGAAATGAGTAAACATATAAAAAATATAACATTAAGCTCTCAAAGAGCCAATGTTTCAGCATATGAGCTTATAGATATAGTAGAAAAATACAATGGAATTTTAGTTCCAGCACATGCTTTTACACCACATAAGAGTTTTTATGGGAATTGCACATCTTCTTTAAAGCGAATATTTAAAGAAAAATTTAATAAAATCTATGCAATTGAATTGGGTTTGAGTTCAGATACTTTTCTGGCTGATAAAATTAGTGAACTTGAAGAAAAGACATTCCTAACAAATTCAGATGCACATTCGTTACCTAAAATTGCAAGAGAATATAATAAAATGAAGTTAGAAGATATAAGCTTTAAAGAATTTGTTATGGCTTTGAAAAATAAGAATGGCAGGTGTATTGTTTCAAATTATGGATTAGATCCAAAACTTGGGAAATATCATAGAACATATTGTGAAACATGTGATAAAAGAATAGAGGGAAATGCACCTGTTATAAAATGTAATACATGTGACAGTAAAAATATTACTATGGGGGTTTTTGATAGAATAGAAATTGTGAAAGACAAAGAAAACACTAAAAGCCCACAAAATAGGGCAAAATACATATATCAAATTCCACTTACATTTATACCTGGGCTTGGTAAAAAAACAATTGACAAGCTATTAGATGCATTTGGTACAGAAATGACAATTCTTCATAAATTATCAAATGATGATATAGAAGCAGTTGTTGGTGAAAAAATAGCGAAAAATATAATATATGCACGAGATGGCAAAATGAACATAATAGAGGGCGGAGGAGGAGTATACGGAAGTCTAGAAGTTAGAGATTAGAATTTAGAGTTTAGAGTCTAGTTTCTAGGTTCTAGTTTCTAGTAATTATGAATACACTTTATTATGAAAAAAGAAGGCGTATTAGTTAATTATATAATTGAAAATAAAAAGACTTTTCTTACAATTTTAATAGTATTTTTTGTAGGAATGATATTAGGAGTAATTTTTATCAATCATGCACAATCCAGCCAAGTAGTGGAGATAAACAACTATGTAAATGAATTGATTAATAATATAAAAACATCTGAACACATAAATAAAACAGATATATTATTTCAAAGTATAAAGCAAAACGTATTAATAATATTAATAATTTGGCTTTTAGGATGTACAATAATTGGAAGTTTTTTTATATATTTAGTAATAATATATAGAGGGTTTTCACTAGGATATACAATAGCTGCAGTTGTTGCATGTTTAGATGTAAAATCAGCTATAATTTTCATATTATCTGCATTATTAATACAAAACATAATATTCTTACCAACAATATTTATACTATCAGAGAGTGGAATAAAGCTATATAATGTAATTTCTAAAAATTATACAAATATGAAAAAAGAGATGGCAAGATACTCTGCAATCATGCTAATATCAGTGGTTTTGGCTATTATATCGAGCTTAATAGAGGTATATATATCAACAAATTTATTAATTTTATTTAAAGAATTTCTATAAAACTATTTACATTTGTTAAATAATTTGATATAACATACATAACTTATGTAAATTGTGTAAAATGAATATAGTAAGGAGATTTTTGGAATGGAAAAACAAATTAAACTTTTTTTGGAATTTCTTGAGAATGATAAGAAATTGTCTGCAAATACTTTACAATCGTATCAAAGAGATATATTACAATACCAGGACTATATAAATAAAAATGGTCTAAGCTTTTTAAAAATTGATAGTGACGATTTAGCCACATATTTTTCGCACTTAAAAGGGCTAAATAAAAAGACATCAACTATATCGAGGAACCTAGCAACAATTAGGTCTTTTTATCAATATTTAATTAGAACTAAAAAAATAAAGAAAGACCCTACGGTTGGTATTCAATCTCCGAAAGTGGAAAAGAAGGCACCTAGCATCTTAACTTCTAAAGAAGTTGAGTTATTGTTAGAGCAACCAAGAGATATAGATTTAAAAGGTATAAGAGACAAAGCCATGTTAGAATTTGCTTATGCTACTGGTATGAGAGTAACTGAAATAATTTCTTTAGATGTAACAGATGTTAATGCCGAAGAAAGTTATGTTGTTTGTAAAACAGGATTTAAGAAAAGAAATATACCACTAGGCTCACTATCTTTAAAGGCATTGGTAGAATATATAGAGAAAGCAAGACCAATATTAATTAAAGACGATAATACAAAAGCATTATTTGTAAATGTAAATGGTAAAAGATTAACAAGACAAGGATTTTGGAAAATTGTAAAATTCTATAAAGAACAAGCAAACATAACAAAAGACATAACACCACATGTTTTAAGACACTCATTTGCAACACATTTATTGCAAAATGGAGCAGACTTAAAAGCAATACAAACAATGCTTGGACATTCAGACATATCTTCAACACAAGTGTATATGCAATTTCAAAATGAGAATTTAAAGGATGTATACATTAAAGCTCACCCAAGAGCATAGATAGATTAGTTTAGAAAATTTTAGCAAAATATTGCGTTAAAAACAAAAAGAGTCCTAGCATATATAGAATATTTGAAAATTGGGGCCCTACGACACAGACAGACCCGTGGCATCGGGGGTCGAACGGGTGATTTTTAAATATTATATATATGCTAGGACTCTTTTCTTATGTTAACATTATAAAATTTCTACTTGACAGTTTGACCATATACATATAAAATAATAACATGTGATAAAATACAATATAAATTATATATAAACAATTAAATGATTAATTTGAATTTATGAAATAATTTAGTTGTACATTGAAAATTCAATAGAAAAGAGGTAGGTAATTATGCAAATAGTTTTAATTATCGTTGCCACTTCTTTAATCTCAGGTGCAATTTTTATACCAGTAGGTATAGTTATGAGGAAAAAAGTTGCAGAATCTAAAATTCAAAGTGCAGAAAATGAAGCTACTCGATTAAAAGAGAATGCGAAAATAGAAGCGGAGAATTTGAAAAAAGAAGAACTAATAAAAGCAAAAGAAGAAGTTTTACAAATAAAAAATGATTTAGAAAAAGAGGTTAAGGAAAGAAGGGGCGATATACAATCGCAAGAAAAAAGATTGGTTCAAAAAGAAGAAAACTTAGAAAAAAGAGCAACAAATTTTGATGCCAGAGAGAAAGAACTTGAAAGAAAAGTTACTGAAAACGAAGAGAAAAAACAAGAATTAAAGGAACTTTATGGTAAACAACTAGAAGAATTAAAAAGGATTTCAGAGTTAACAGTAGAACAAGCCAAACAACAATTACTTAATGAATTAGAAAAAGAAATGACTCAGGAAAAGGCTGCAAAGATTAAAGAACTGGAAGCTAAAGCAAAGGAAGATTCAGCAAAAAATGCAAGAGAAATTATAAGCTTTGCTATACAAAAATGTGCTGCAGACCATACTTCAGAAACAACAGTATCTGTTGTTCCACTTCCAAGTGATGAAATGAAAGGAAGAATAATAGGTAGAGAAGGTAGAAACATAAAGACCTTAGAAACTCTAACTGGTATAGATTTAATAATAGACGACACACCAGAAGCTGTTATAATTTCAGGATTTGACCCATTAAGAAGAGAAGTTGCAAAACGAGCTATTGAAAAATTGGTTGATGATGGAAGAATACACCCAGCTAAAATAGAAGAAGTAGTTGAAAAGGCAAAAGAAGAAATTGAAGCAGATATAAAAGCAGAAGGAGAAAGAGCTGTTTTGGAAACTGGAGTAAATAACTTAAATCCAGACTTAATAAAATTAATTGGTAAACTAAAATACAGAACAAGTTATGGACAAAATGTATTAAACCACTCAATTGAAGTATCTAATTTAGCAAGAATAATGGCCGATGAATTGGGCATAAATTCTAAAATTGCAAGACGTGCAGGGTTATTACATGACATTGGAAAAGCATTAGACCACGATATGGAAGGAACACATATTGAAATTGGAATAGACATACTTAAAAAATACAAAGAAAATGATGCTGTTCTTAATGCAGTACAAGCTCATCATGGAGATGTTGAACCACAAAGTCTAGAAGCAATACTTATACAAGCTGCTGATGCTGTATCAGCTTCAAGGCCGGGTGCAAGACGTGAAACATTAGAAGCATATATTAAAAGACTTGAAAAACTTGAAGAAATTGCAAACTCTTTTGAAGGAGTTGATAAATCTTTTGCAATTCAAGCAGGTAGAGAAATAAGACTAGTTGTAAAACCAGAAAAAGTAACTGATAGTGAAATGGTTGTAATGGCTAGAGAAGTAGCAAAAAAAGTTGAAAATGAAATGGAATATCCAGGACAGATAAAAGTAAATGTTATAAGAGAATCTAGAGTAATTGACTACGCAAAATAGAAAAAAGTGGCTTAGGCCACTTTTTTCTATTGACATATGAGGTTTTACGCAATATAATGACTATAAATTTAACTGAGTCAACGTAGGAGGTACAAAAAGCTTTGATGTCACGTAACAATATATATTCTTATGAAAACAAGTATGTTAATATACCAGATGAAAAACTAATCGAATTAATTCGATTAGGGGAAGATAGTGCACTTAATTATTTAATAGAAAAATACAATAATCTAGTTAACATGAAAGCAAACCGTTTTTTCATAATTGGAGCAGAACACGAAGACATGATTCAAGAAGGATTAATTGGATTATATAAAGCGGTTCAATCTTTTGATTTGGAAAAACAAAATTCATTTAAAACGTTTGCAAATCTTTGTATAGAAAGACAACTTATTACTGCAATTAAATCTTCAAACAGACAAAAACACATTCCTTTAAATTCATCTTTTTCACTTAGTACAGCAACATATGATGAAAACGACAACACTTCTTTAATAGATATCCTAGATTCAAAAACAGCAGAAGACCCATTAGACACAATAACAAAGCAAGAATATTATAAATTTGTTGAAAGTAAAATTGACGAAAACTTAAGCGGATTTGAAAAACAAGTTCTTAACAGATATGTTCAAGGTGAAAGCTATGTAGATATAGCAGAGAAATTAAATTCACCGGTAAAATCTATAGATAATGCTATTCAGAGAATTAGAAAAAAAGCGATTAAATGCATAGAAGAAGAATAGGTGATTATTGCTCTCATAGCTCAGTCGGTAGAGCACTTCCATGGTAAGGAAGAGGTCACCAGTTCGATTCTGGTTGAGAGCTCCATTTTAAGACAGCTTACGAACCAATACGGTATCGTAGGCTTTTTGCTTTGTAGGGGCGGTTATCAACCGCCTGCGGGAAGATGATATCTTCCCCTACATATAAACGTTCTCTTTCTAGGAAGGAGGGCGTTTTATATTGCTTGAATTTAAAGTAACAGAAGAATTAAAACCAAATGTTGAAATACTAAAGATTATAAAAAACTATAAGTATACAACTACAAATGGCAAAATTAAAGTTCTTCTAAAAACTAATCTTCAACTTGTTGTACCTAATACTTATACTATTACATACCCTGCTATGCTTACTATTCTTGAATATAAAGTAGATGAAATTAGTGGAAAACCATTTTATATTAAAGAACATAACGAAAAGTATAACCTAAAAGAAATTAAACAAATTCTTACAAAATATGGGAGTAATTAAGCAAAAACTATTGACTATTCTTAAAATAATTATTATAATACGTTTACAAAACTGCTGAAACAAGTGCATTTGTGGGAGTACATTATGAATAAATATAGAAGAAAAAAGTGTAAATGTAATTTAATAGATTTTAAGAATGTCAATGGCAAGTGTGAGCTGTTGGCATTTTTTGTGGGAGTACACACGTGAGGGAGTACAAAGCTAAAGAGGAAGGAGATGATTGTGTGAGTAGCAGAGCAGGAATATATGTAAGAGTTTCAACTGATGACCAAAGAGATAATGGACATTCTATTGATTCTCAATTACGAATGTTAAAGGAACATTGCGAAAAGCAAAACTATGACATTATAGATGTCTACAATGACGCAGGATATTCTGGTAAAGATTTATTTAGACCAGAAATGCAAAGATTACAACAAGATATTAAAAGTAGGAAATTAGACAAACTGCTTGCTATCAAAGTAGACAGATTAACAAGGAATAATTTTGATGGCTTTTGGCTTTTAAACTTTTGTGAAAGTAATGATGTGAAAATAGAACTAATACTAGAGCCTTATGATGTATCTACTGCTAATGGAGAAATGATATATGGTATGAACCTAGTATTTGGACAAAGAGAAAGAAAAGAAATAGGTGCTAGAACCAAAAGAGCATTAGAAGAAATGGCATTAAAGAAAATACATCCAGCCAAAGCTCCATATGGCTATACTAGAAATAAAGAGACAGGACATTTAGAAATTGAACCAGTACAAGCACAAGCAGTTAGAGAAATTTTTGAGTTATGTGCAAAAGGAAATTCTACTAGAGAAATTGCTAGAATTATGAAAGAAAGTGGTAGAAACTTCAAATGGGATAGAGTTCACGATATGCTAATCAATTCTATTTATATTGGCAAATTTGCTTTTGGGCAATATAGCAGGAAACCACAAGATATTCTATATGTAGAAGATTATTGCGAACCAATTATTGATATGAAAACTTGGAATATTACTAGAACAACATTAGAGAAAAATAAGCACCCTAACTATGGAGAACATACACATCTATTTACTGCATTAGTTAAATGTCCAGACTGTGGCAAGATATTATCTTCAACATTAAGTTATAAAAATAGTGGTACACCTAAACAAAAAGATTATTATTTTCTAACTTGTAAAAATCAAGCCTGTAAATCTAAAGGACTTCACTATAACTGCGAGAAAATAGAACAGAAATTACTTCTAGTGTTAAATGAATTGACCTTATATATGTTTAATAATCGTAATGAGGTATTAACCAGTAGCAGAAAGAAATCTAAAGAGATAAAAGATATTGAGAAAGCCATAGACAAGTTGAAAACACAAGAAAAAAGATTAGTAGACCTATATGTTAATTCTTCACTAGATGTTCAAACAATAAATACTAAAAATGAGGCAATCAAAAAAGAAATGATGAATCTACAAAAGAAAAAAGGCACTATGTTTCCAGATGATGAAGATAAAGAATGTAATATTGAGCTATTAAAAAAGCTAGACAGAAGTGAAGAAGATAATCCTAATACATTTTATAAAAACTACTTTATGTATATTTGGAATATGCTAAACAAAAAAGCTAAAAAAGAACTAATAAATAGATTTATTTCTTTATTGGGAATAGTTAGAACTGGAAACTATGATATTGAAATTACAAATATTAAATTTACAGATGAACTTATTTCAAAAAGCACAAAAGAGTTTTTAGATTATTTAAAATCTATTTTAAAACATAATTTAAAATTTAAAAAAATTAGTTAAAAAATATGAAAGGAATGATGAAAAAAATGGAATTAAATTATATTAAAAATGGAGATTATTATATCCCGAATTTAAAATTAGAGGAGCAAGAAAATCAATACATAATTAACAAATATGGACTACTAAAATTGGACTGGCTGAAGAAAAATAAGAAGATATTTTATACGGAACTTCTTATGGCAGGTAAGCTAAATAAATATCTTTTTTCAGTAGGTAATGAAGCAAAAACTATGGTAGAAAACATAGTAAAATCTTATGTAGAAAATGATAAAGAACTTACTGAAAAAACAAAAGAAATTAACCAGATGGAATGGGTACAAAAAATGAATAATTACCGAAATAGAGCAGAAGAATTTGTGCTAAAAACTTTAATATATATCTAATAATTTAAAGATGTTTTGGATGTGGCGGAGGTAATAGCAAGCAACGGATTTGTACTCCCGCCACAAAATCCAACACATAAAAACTAGCCAAGCTAGAAAGGAGAAAATTGTAATGGCTACTACATCCATTTG
>JGI24705J35276_12238219_pt1 | contig 17501 bp, 19 predicted proteins | sample TergutNt197P4_FD_35276 | JGI IMG/M metagenome (IMG submission 35276) | reverse complement strand
TATATGGTTAGAAGTGAAAGATACAGTAGTATCAATGTTTGGGAGAAATATGCAGAAATTTTCCCCGTAAAAAGTTTACGCAATCCATTCGATAAATAATTTTGACATTTTATGTAATCTGTAGTATAATAAAGAGGATTTAAATTTTAGTATCCTCGTGTGTTCTTATGTGAACTATAATAAAAAATTTTTGGAGGAAGCTTATGCGGAAAATAAAAAAAGTTGTTCAGAAAGAAAAGGTGACAGGAATTGTTCGGAGCTTTTATGTGGTGAATATGCCTCATCCTTCATATGTGGCATTAGCGAATTCGTATCTAAACAATAACAGAGTGGAGATGTGGGCTACATATTGTGGAATAGCAAAAGCCAATCGGATACCACGATATTACACAACATTTGAGATTGAAGGATATGAAGAACCGTGGGAATTTGGACTGGACACTATGCCCAAAATCGGTGACAAGTATGAATTAACTCTGAATAAGGAATATAAAGACGGAAACGGAAAATTTGTAAAATGGTATATCACATTGTGAAAATCAACAAAAATGCGTGCCTGCAGGCACGCATTTTTGTGTGCAAAAAAAACTTGAAAAACATATTGTAAAAAAACAATACTTTATGATAGAATGGGAAAAAGAAATAAATAAAAGGAGAATTTAAGTGGGAGCATATAAAAGAGTATTATTAAAATTAAGCGGAGAAGCATTGGCAGGTGAAAATGAACGTGGAATTTCTCCAGAAATACTAGGTGGAATTTGTGATCAAGTGAAAAAAATAGTAGAAATGGGAGTAGAGGTCTCGATTGTAGTAGGAGGCGGAAACTTTTGGAGAGGTGCGAAAGATGGCCATTTAATGGAAAGAACAACAGCAGATTATATGGGAATGCTTGCAACAGCTATTAATGCATTGGCATTACAAGAAGCGATAGAAGCCAGAGGGTTATATACAAGGGTACAAACTGCAATTGAAATGAGAGAAATAGCAGAACCATTTATAAGTAGAAAAGCAGTAAAACATTTGGAAAGAAAAAGAGTTGTAATATTTGCTTGCGGAACAGGAAACCCATATTTTACAACAGATACAGCAGCAGCGCTAAGGGCAGCAGAAACAAAATCTGAAGTTATATTGTTTGCAAAAACAATAGATGGAGTATATTCAGCAGACCCAAAAAAAGATTCTACAGCTAAAAAATATGATGAAATAACATATTTAGACGTATTGAATAAAGACTTAAAAGTAATGGACTCTACATCAATATCGCTATGTAAAGATAACAATATACCAATACTTGTTTTTGCAATTAGTGACCCGGAAAATATTGTAAGAGCAGTAAAGGGCGAAAAAATAGGGACAATAATTTGCTAGAAGATAGAGGCGAGAAATTTGAAAGGAAGGTAAATATGGAAAATTTAGAAGACAGAATGCAAAAAACAGTTAATGTTTATGCACAAAATTTATCAGAGATAAGAGCAGGGAGAGCAAATCCAACAATATTAAATAAAATATCGGTTGAGTATTATGGTGTTCCAACACCAATAAATCAAGTTGCTGGAATATCGGTACCAGAGGCTAGAACAATAGTTATACAACCATGGGATGCAAGTGTATTAAAAGAAATTGAAAAAGCTATTTTAGCATCTGATATAGGATTAAACCCAAATAATGATGGGAAAGTAATAAGGCTTAATTTCCCAGACCTAACAGAAGAAAAAAGAAGAGACCTTGTAAAAGATATTAAAAAAATAGCAGAAGATGCAAGAGTTTCAGTTCGTTCTATAAGAAGAGATGGAATGGATGAAGCAAAGAATCTTCAAAAAAGTGGAGAACTAACTGAAGATGGGAAAACAGAAAGAGAAGATAAAGTTCAAAAGTTAACAGATAAATACATAGGCGAAATTGATAAAATGCTTAATGATAAAGAACAGGAAATAATGAAAGTGTAGGTCTAGAGATTAGAATGGATGAACAAAATTTACCAAAGCATATTGCAATTATAATGGATGGCAACAGAAGATGGGCAAATAAGAGAAACTTGCCAATAAAATTAGGACATAAAAATGGTGCAGATACTTTAGAAAAAATAGTAAAACATGCAAATAAAATAGGAATAAAATATCTTACGGTATATGCATTTTCGACTGAAAATTGGAAGCGAAGCGAAGAAGAAGTAAATGCATTAATGGGACTGCTGGAAACATATCTTAATAATTTTTCAAAAACAGCAGATACTGAAAATATAAGAATAAGAGTGCTTGGAAAAATAGAAGAATTTTCTCAAGATTTGCAAAACAGCATATATAATACTATGGAAAGAACAGAAAATAATAATGGATTGGTTTTTAATATAGCATTAAATTATGGTGGAAGAGAAGAAATAATAAAAGCAGTTAAAGAAATTTCAAATGAAGTTAAGAATAATAAATTAAATATTCAAGATATTGATGAAAAAATATTTGAAAAATATCTATATACAGTTAATTGCCCAGACCCAGATTTACTAATCAGAACAAGTGGAGAATTAAGATTAAGTGGATTTTTATTATGGCAAACAACGTATTCTGAATTTTTATTTTTCGATAAACTTTGGCCAGATTTTGAAGAAAAAGATTTAGATTATGCAATTTTGGAATACCAAAAAAGAAATAGACGCTTTGGAGCGAAGTGAAAGGGAAGGTATGAGTGTGAAGCGAGCGTTAACAACAGTAATAGGTTTACCATTAGTAATAATATTATTGCTACAGGGAAACAAATATATATTTGATGTAATAATAGCAGTTGTTGCTGTTATTGGAATGTATGAATATGCAAAATGCAGTAAGGAAAAAGCAAAAGTAATACCATGGATTGGATATGTGTGTGCAATAAGTATAGCATTTATTCATGCTGTTCCAGAAACAGCATTAGAGTATATTAAATTAGCAATATTGCCATTTTTCTTTTTAACATTGTTTCTACATCCAATATTAAGTAATTTGAAAATAAATTTTCAAGATATTGCACATACTTTTTTGGGTATAGTATATATTTGCGGAGGCAGTTTATTTTTAGCTATAATATATGGGATGGAAACAAAAGTGCCAGGTGTAGTTCTTATATGGTATGTAATGTTTGCATCTTGGGCAACAGATTCGTTTGCATATTTAATTGGAACAAAATTTGGAAAACGCCATTTTAGTGAAGTAAGCCCTAAAAAAAGTATAGAAGGATGTATAGCAGGAACATTATCTGCAATATTAATAATTGCACTATTTACATTTTTTATAAATAAATTTTTGGGGTACAATATATCATATATAATAATATGTATAATTGGATTGATATTAAGTATACTAGGACAAATAGGAGATCTTTCAGCATCAGTTATAAAAAGATATTTAGGAATTAAAGATTTTAGTAATCTGTTTCCAGGTCATGGAGGAATGTTAGACAGAATGGACAGTGTAATGTTTATTGCACCATTTGCATATCTTTTATTTAAGATGTTTATTTGATTAGGAGGAATAAATTTGGGCTTTTTAATAGGAGCAATTAAAATTATATTTGTATTAGGTTTTTTAATATTTGTACATGAATGTGGACACTTTTTTATGGCAAAAGCTTTTAAAATAAAAGTAAGAGAATTTTCGTTGGGGTTTGGACCATTAATAAAGTGTAAAAACAGTAAAGGAACAAAATATTCGTTAAGAGCAGTTCCATTTGGCGGATATGTAGACATGGTAGGAGAGACTGAAAGAAAAGATGAACCAGGTGCTTTTAATAAAGCGAGTATATTAACCAGAGTTGCAATATTGGCAGGCGGGTCGCTAGTAAATATAATACTTGGAATAGGCATATATTTTATTTTAGCAATTATAGCAACAGACCTAACACATGCATTTACTGCAACAGGAAATTTCTTGGTTGCATTAATAGATAGCTTAAGATTATTATTTACAGGCAATATTCAAGTAGACCAAATGGTAGGGCCAATAGGAATATCTGAAATAGTTGTACAATCAAGTGGATTATTTAATTTTGTATATTTGTTTAGTGTTATTTCTATATCACTTGGAATAACAAACCTTTTACCATTTCCAGCATTAGATGGTGGTAGAATAATATTACTTGTATTAGAAGCAATTAGAAGAAAACCGCTTAGTGAGAAAATTGAAATGACAATAAATTCATTAGGATTTACATTTTTAATTTTACTTTCAATTTATATATCGTATAATGATGTGCTTAGAATTATATAAATAATCAAAAGAGAAAATATAAGAAGGATTAATCAAAGAAGCTTTTCATTAATCTGGAAGGAGAAATGGTATGAGATGTAGTATGTGTGGAGCACAATTAAAAAAAGAAGGTGACATTTGCAATAAATGTTACAAGGAATATGAAGAATACCAGAATTTAAAAAGAGACGATAATGTGTTATATAAAGTAAATAGAAAATATTTGCCCAAATTCCAATTAACACAAAACTGGGACGTATGTTTAATATTTTTACTTGTTATATTAACTCTTTTAGGACTAGGTGGCGTAGGACAATCCTTACTCGCATTGTTAATTTTTATATTAGTAATTGGAATAGTTTTGTTTTGGCACAAATCAATTGCTAAAGGAACAGTATATACTTTTTATGAAAACAGCATAAAATATAATCTTGACTTTTTATTTATCCATAGAGAAAAAATTATTAAGAAAAGTGATGTAACAGAAGTTAAAATTTATCAAACACGCAGGCAAAAATGGTTTGGGCTGGGAGATATACGAATATATACAAAAGGCAATTTTTTAATGAATGGAATAGATATGAGAAATATTGCAAATGTGTTAGAGGCATTTGAAAAAGTAAAAGGGATATTGAATAAAGAATAGTAAGGACGGGGTTATGCAGAAATATATAAAAGAAGTTTTCAACGATTATGAATCAATAGAAAATAATTTAATAGATGCAGAGATTGAGAATGTTAATTTATATAAAAAAACAAATAAATTACAATTGAAAGTAGTCTCATCTAAAAAAATCAGTTTAAACGAAATAGAAGATTTCGAAAATTATTTGACAAACAAGCTAAATTTAAGTAGCGCAAGTATAGATGTAACTTACAAAAATACAAATATAGAATGTAATGTTGAAGAAGACTGGAATAACATTATAAGCTATATTGCGAAAAAAGAGCCATTTAGTAAAGCAATAATTTCGAATAGTAAAGTAGAAACGGAAAATAACAAAATTAATGTAAAACTATCTTTAAAAGGTGCTACTTTTTTAATGGAGAAAAAATTCGATAAAGAAATTTCGCACCTATTATTAAATTTGTATAATAAAAATTTTAAAGTTGAATTTATAGAAGATATTGCAGAAAATTATAATGAAATTGTTGCAGAGGATTTAAAAAATAGAGAAAAAGAAGCTATAGGAACTGCCTTAAATGGCAATGCTTTGGAGGAAACAAAAAATCTGCCAGTAGGGACACCTCTGCCAGTAGGACCGTCCCCTATGGCATCCCCTATGGCAGAAACGAAAAAAGAAAAACCGTCATTAATTTATGGAAGAACTGCAAATATAAAAACTGGATTAGCAAAAATAGCAGAAATAACAGTAGATACAGACAAGGTGCAGTTAGATGGAGAAATTGTAAAAATAGATTATAGAGAAATAAAAAATGATAAAGTTATATTAATGTTTGATTTATATGATGGAAGCAGTACAATAACATGCAAAGCATTTATAGGCAAACCAGATTTTGAAAATGTGCTGGAAAGAATACAAAATGCTAAAGGTGTAAAAATAGAAGGTGTAGCAAAATATGACCAGTTTGCAAAAGAAATTACAGTTATGGCAAATACAATAATAGAAACTACAGGCACAAAAAAAGAAAAGAGAGAAGATAATTCAGAAGAAAAAAGAGTTGAACTTCATATGCATACACAAATGAGCCAGATGGATGGAGTAACATCTTGTACAGATTTATTGAAAAGGGCAGTTTCATGGGGATGGAAGGCTATTGCAATAACAGACCATGGAGTTGCGCAGGCTTTTCCAGATGCACATAAGTTTTTGGAAAATTCAAAAGCAGATTTAAAAGTAATATATGGAGTTGAAGCATATTTCGTACCAGATAAAGATCCAGCTATATTTTATTCAAAAGGACAACCATTAGATACAGAATATTGTGTTTTAGATATAGAGACAACTGGACTTTCATATTTAACAGAAAAAATAACAGAAATTGGAATTTTAAAAATAAAAGATGGAAAGGTAATAGATGAATTTGAGTGCTTTGTAAATCCAGAAAGACCAATACCATGGAACATAACAGAAATTACTGGTATTACAAACGACATGGTAAAAGACGCAGAAACAATAGAAAAAGTTATTCCAAAAATAATTGAATTTATAGGAGACACAGTTTTAGTTGCACATAATGCATCATTTGATATGGGATTTTTAAAATATAACTTTGAAGAAAGCGGATGCAAATTAGAAAATACATATATAGATACTTTACGTTTAGCAAAAATGATATTTCCAGATTTTAAAAAATACAAACTGGGTATTATTGCAGAAAACTTAAATATAAAAGTTTTAGTTGCACATAGAGCATTAGATGATGTGAAAACATTAGTTAATATATTTAATATTATGGTTGAAAAAGCAAAACAAAGAAATGCAATTAGTATAGATGATTTCAGTAAAGTATTTGAAACAGAAATTAAAAACTTGCCATCATATCATGCTACAATTTTAGTGAAAAATTATGAGGGTTTAAAAAATTTATATAAATTAATTTCGATTTCACATCTAGATTATTTTTATAAAAAACCTAGAATATTAAAAAGCTTATTCAAAAAACATAAAGAAGGGCTATTGCTGGGAAGCGCCTGCAATGCGGGAGAAATTTATAAAGCTATTATAGAAGGAAAAGCAGAAGAGGAAATTATTGAAATAGCAAAAATGTACGATTATTTTGAAATACAGCCAATTGGAAATAATGAACATATGTTAAGAAATGGTACAGTAAAATCAAAAGAAGATTTAGAAAATGTAAATAAAAAAATTGTAGCTTTGGGAGAAAAGATAGGAAAGCTGGTAGTTGCTACTTGTGATGTTCACTTTCTTGACCCGCAAGATGAAATATATAGAAGAATACTTCAAGCTGGACAGAAATATGATGATGCAGATATGCAAGCACCACTATATTTGAGAACAACAGAAGAAATGCTTAATGAGTTTAAATATTTAGGCAAAGAAAAAGCATATGAAGTTACAGTAAAAAATACAAACTTGGTTTCAGATATGTGTGAAAATATTAAACCAATATCACCTGAAAAATGTAGGCCACATATAGAAGGTTCAGATGAAGAATTAAAAGAGATAGCATATAAAAAAGCAATGGAACTATATGGAGACCCGTTACCTGAAACGGTTAAAAACAGACTTGATAAAGAACTGGAATCTATTATAAAAAATGGATTTTCAGTTATGTATATAGCTGCACAAAAACTTGTTAAAAAATCTAATGACGATGGATATTTGGTTGGTTCAAGAGGCTCTATTGGTTCTTCTTTAGCAGCATTTGTAACAGGAATAACAGAAGTTAATGCATTAAAGCCACATTATAGGTGTTCAAATTGCAAGTATTCAGATTTTTCAGATTATGGAGTGAAAAATGGAGTTGATTTACCAGATAAAAATTGTCCTAAATGCAATACTAAATTAGATAAAGATGGAATGGATATACCATTTGAAACATTTCTAGGATTTGATGGTGACAAAGAGCCAGATATAGATCTTAATTTTTCAGGAGAATATCAAATAAAAGCACATAAACATACTGAAACAATATTTGGTAAAGGTACAACATTTAAAGCAGGAACAATTAGTACAATTGCAGATAAAACAGCTTTTGGATATGTTAAAAATTATTATGAGGAAAGAAATATACCAATATCAAATGCAGAAACAGGGCGAATCTGCAAAGGGTGTACAGGAGTTAAAAAAACAACAGGGCAACATCCAGGTGGAATAATAGTTGTGCCACAAGGAAGAGAAATATATGAATTTTGCCCAGTACAACATCCAGCAGATGATTCAGGTTCAGATATTATAACAACACATTTTGATTATCATTCTATTGACGAAAATCTTTTAAAACTAGATATACTTGGGCATGATGACCCTACAATGATTAGAATGCTTCAAGACATAACAGGAGTTAATCCGCAAAAAATACCACTTGATGATAAAAAAACAATGAGTATATTTTCTTCTACAAGAGAAATTGGAGTTTTAGCCACACAAATAAATTCGGAAGTGGGAACACTGGGAGTTCCAGAATTTGGAACAAAGTTTGTAAGAGGAATGCTTGTAGATACAAAACCAAAAACATTTGAAGAACTTGTTAGGATATCTGGACTTTCACATGGTACAGATGTATGGCTAAATAATGCACAGGAGTTAATAAATTCAGGTAAAATAAAATTAGATGAAGCGATATGTACAAGAGATGATATAATGATTTATCTAATTAAAATGGGACTTCCTTCAATACAGGCATTTAAAATAATGGAATCTGTTCGTAAAGGAAAAGGGTTAACAAAAGAACAAGAACAATTAATGGAAGAAAACAATGTTCCAGATTGGTATATAACATCATGCAAAAAGATAAAATATATGTTCCCAAAAGCACATGCAGCTGCATATGTAACTATGGCAGTTAGAATAGCATGGTTTAAAGTACATATGCCAAAAGCATATTATACAGCATTTTTTTCAATTAGAGCAGATGAGTTTGATAGTGAATATATGATTTTTGGAAAAGAGAAAGTCAAAAATAAGATGAGAGAAATAGAGCTTGCAGGAAATGATGCAACAGCTAAAGACAAAAACATGTATACGGTTTTGGAATCTGTTTTAGAGATGTATGAAAGAGAAATAAATTTTTTAAATATAGATTTATATAAATCACATGCTACAAAATTTATTATGGAAGAAGATGGAATAAGACCACCATTAAACAGCATACCAGGTCTTGGAACTGTAGCAGCAGAAGGAATATATAAAGCAAGGCAAGAAGAGGAGTTTATGTGTATAGATGATTTGCAGGTGCGTTCAAAAATAGGAAACTCAGTTACAGAACTTTTGCAGAGATTTGGGTGTTTAAATGGCATGGCAAAGTCAAACCAAATGTCACTGTTTTGATGTGTATACAAAAGGGACGTGTTTTTTTGTATACTTAACATAAAATTGGGGAGTGAATTGAAATGGAAATTGTAATAGAAATAGCAAAAGGAATAATTGAAACAATAGGGATGAAAAATATAACATTTTACTTACTAATAATAAATTGCGTAGGTTTTCTTACAATGTGTTTCGATAAATTTAAAGCCAAAAAAGGATATTGGAGAACACCTGAAAAAACAATTTTTACAATAACATTGCTAGGTGGAGGAATTGGCACAGTTTCAGGAATGTATTTATTTAGACATAAAACTAAAAAAACGAGATTTACAATAGGCCTTCCAACCATACTAATAGCAGAAATTGCAATTATTGTGTATCTTTTATTTAGTTCATTTTAAATAAAATAGCGCAAAGTGGCAATGTATATAAAATTTTAGGAGGCAACCGAGTGGGAATCACTTGGAGGTGCCTAAAGTTTTATATACATTGCCACTGGGAGCGAATGTCCTTCTATTCTTTATGAAACATTTCTACTGAAACTTAGTTACATTTTCAATTCTTGCTGCAAAATATGGCATAGTTTGTCCCTTTTCTTTTAGAAAGATTGCAAATGTATTGTCTACATAAAAGTATCTTGGTTCTTCTGGAGCGGGGTTAACTGCACTAGTTCCCATAACCATATCCATTCCAGCTTCACTTTTTATTTCTCCACCTTTTTCATCTAATGAGAATTTTATTGTTTGAATTGCTTTTATAATTTCTGCTGTGTCGTAAATTGGGTCTGCTGTTTTAAATGTTTTATCTTGAAGTTCTGTATATTCTCTTTTTTCATTAAAATTTAAATTTGGTGCTTTGAATTCATCAATATTTTTAAAGCTCTTACTACCATCATACTTGCCTGCCTTATTATTCATGTTATCATATATTTCCTTAAAAGTAGTGCCTTCAGGGCTTTTACAAAATATAACTTCATCATTTGTCTTTGTATTTACTACAATTGCAAAGTCTTCGTTTGAATTATAGTACAATACATCTATTTGTTCTCCTACAGATTTTTTAGTATTTCTATCTATTCCAAAATATTCTATATTATTATAATTATTTCCAAATTTACCTTTATCTAATTTATTAAATTCTTGTAGAAATTCAAATTTTCTATATAACATTGCATAGAAAAAATATCTTTGTACATCTGGGTTGTTTGGATCGTTTAGTCCTTCATCTGACCAATCAAAATCTTCTAAAATATCACTTGTCTGATTAAATTTTTGCATAATTCCTTTTTCTATTTCTTCTTTTAATTCAAGTGTTTTAAGTCCATATTTTTTAAAATAATATTCACCTGAAAGCATGCTTTCTTTAAATTCTTCTTTATTTAAATTACTAGCCATTTGTTCTTGAGGTGTAAATACAATATCTTTTTTTACTACTTCATTTTTCATGTCATTCCATATTAACTGAAATGTTCCACACCAACTGCTGTCTCCGGTTATAATGTCTAACATTGTAGGAACTACTTCCATTCCATTGGTTTTTTCTAAGTTGGGTACTTCTTGCACGGCCTCTTTTTTTGCATTTGCCAACTCTGTTTGACTGGCTAACAGTTCGGTTTCCAATTCTTTTTCCCTAGCCAATAATTCGGCATTTTCACTTCTTAAATCAAGAGTATAGTTGCCAATTGCAAGAATACCTGCTATAAGAAGTATGATTATTAATGTTACTAAAAATTTTTTCATTTTTTAATTCCTCCTTGTTTTCCTATTATATATTTAATTAAAGTAAATTACAATAAAAAAAGCAAATATTACAAGAGTGTCCCCAAATGTTCAAAATGAACATTTTAGGCACGTCCCCAATGTTCACAAAAATAGAAGTTTGAAATTTCAAACTTCCATTTTTGTGACTATTGCGACCTTATTGTATTACTTTAAGGTCCTTCGCAAAATAACCTAATATAAAAGATATCAGGAATGCGAAGAGTGAAAAGAACAATCCTGCGAAACCGCCTAAGCACAGCCCGGTAAAAGCTATTAACGCAATGACCGCCAAATATATCCATGTGATTAATTTTTTCTTAATCACAATGATATTGTCGCTTCGGACTTCGCTCTCTTCTACTTCAGGATTTACTTCAATTGCATCTGACATGTTGCTTCTCCTAAATTATTTGTTAAACAATAGTTTATAATATAATTATACCACATATTCACATAAAACTCAAATTTTACTAAAAAACACTAGCCACATGTGTGTGTATATGTTATGATTTACATGAGTGAAGGGAGAAAATGAAAATGGGACAAGATGGAAGAGGTTTTATTGTATTAACTTTAGTATCTATAATTATACTTTTTGTATTATGTTATGGATTATATGTATTGAAGCCAAAAATTGAGGATAAAATGAACAATAATAGTTCAAACAGTAATTCTATTTTAGAGACTGAATAAATTTGAAATTTTCCTTGTTTTGGAAATATGTATATGGTATAATAGCAAAGAAAGGAGACACTCTTATTGTAATGAAAAAGAATGTCTCACTAAAAAGGATGTGAGGGGGGAATGTTTTGCTAGAAAAAGTGTTATTCAACCTAATGGCATTTTCCTTGTTTATAATAATATTTTTTAAAATAATTAGGAAAAACGATACTAATTATATAGGTGTATTGGTTATAGAAGCTATAGGTGTTTCTATAAGTTTTGTTGAGCTTAGCTTAGGATTGGATGCCAATGCATTTTTTAAATCTTTAAGATACCTGCTATCAATAATATTGCCATTGGCTATAATTTTTCTGGAAATAAAAAACATTAACTTCTCAGAAATATTGAGTTTAATGACAGCAAAGTTTTGGATGATGTTTGGAGATACTAAAGCTGCAAAAAGTGTACTTGTTAAATTGGTTACAAAGTACCCTGAAAGTTATTATGGACATAAAAAACTTGCTGAAGTTTATGAAAAAGAAGGCGGAATGAGAAGAGCAATAGAAGAATATGTTTCAGCAATAGATATTAAAAATGATGACTATAAATCTTATTTTAAAATAACAGAACTACTTAGAGATTTGAACAGAAAAGATGAAGCAATAGAAATGCTAAATAAACTAATGAAAAATAAGCCAGACTGTTATGAAGGGTCGTGCCTTTTAGGTGAACTGTTATGTGAAAAAGAAATGTTTAAAGAAGCTGTAAATGTGTATCAAGATGCATTAAAATATAGGCCGGCAGACTTCGAACTGTACTATAATCTAGGAATAGTTTATACAAGGCTTAGTGATTTCCAAATGGCTAAAGAAATGTACGAAAAAGCTGCAGAGATTAATCATTTATTATTTGGGGCACATTATAATTTAGGACAAATTGCATTTATACAAAGAGATTTGGAATTAGCAGAGAGTTATTTTAAAAATAGTTTAGAAGATGAGTTTGAACCAATATCGTATTATCAACTTGCAAAAATTTATGCAATAAAAGGAGAAAAAGATAAAGCAATAAACTTCTTAAATAAAGCAATAGATTTAGATAAAACATTATTAAAATTTGCGGAAAAAGAAAGGGCATTTTCAGCAATAAGAGAATATATTACAGTGTCTGTAAAAATGGAAAAAGAAGAAGGAAAAGCAGAAGTTACAGAAGCAAAACAAGAAAAAGTAAACATATTAAAAGAACAAGAAAAGATTGCTAGACAATATTTGGAGAGTACAACAATGCTAATAGAAGATATGAGTGAAAATGAATCAAAACAGAAAGTAGCTGAAAAAGTAAACCTAATATTCAGTAAAAGAAAAGACAAAAATCAAGAAATTGAAGAAACAGAAAAAGAACAGATTATAGATGAGAAGCAAAAACAAATAGGTACAAATTAGAATATTTTAAAAACAGGAAAATAGAATAAAGTATATAGGAGGAAGATTTATGAAATCTATATCAATTGTAGGTGGAGACTTACGCATAATTAAACTAATTGAAATGCTTGTATCAGATGGATATAAAGTTTATACTTATGGATTTGAAGATTCGGAAGATTTGCTTAATTTGGAGAAAGTGGAAATGTGTCCAACATTAGAAGAAGCAGTAAGCTATTCTAAAGTTGTAGTTGGACCAATACCGTTATCTAGTGACAGGAAAAATCTTTCTACACCATTTGGAAGAAAGAGTATTCCAATAGAAGATTTTATTCAAGCATTAAACGGAAAGCACTTAATAGCTGGAAACATAATTATAAAAGAAGAACTAGAAAAAGCAAACGTCTCTTTTACAGATTTGTTAAAAAGAGAAGAGTTTACTGTATTAAATACAATGGCAACAGCAGAGGGAACTATACAAATTGCTATGGAAGAAACACAAAGGACGGTACATGGAAGTAATGTATTGGTTATGGGCTTTGGAAGAACTGGAAAAATATTGGCAAATATGCTAAAAGGCATTGGAGCAAATGTATATTGTGAAGCAAGAAAAGATGAAGATATAGCTTGGATAAAAGCATATGGATATAATCCAGTACACTTAAACAGCCTAGACAAACAGTTAAAAAACTTTGAAATTATTATAAATACAATACCTTTTCAAGTACTAGATGAAAAGAAATTAAACTTAGTAAAAAAAGATGTTGTAATTATAGATTTAGCATCTAATCCAGGTGGAGTAGATAGAAAATCGGCTAAGGAAAAAGGACTAAAATTAATTTGGGCATTATCTTTGCCAGGTAAAGTAGCACCGATTACATCAGCAGAATATATAAAAGAAACATTGTATCATGTATTGAAGGAGTTTTAATTATGACAATTACAATATTTCAATCAATTGTATTAGGTATAGTTCAAGGTTTAACAGAATTATTGCCAATATCTAGTACGGCACATCTGGAAGCGATTTCATGGACTTTTGACTGGAATATTCCAAGATATTTCGATATAGCGCTACATTTTGGAACATTTCTTGCAATATTAATGTTTTTCTTTAAAGACTGGATAAAATTAATTATAGGTGGATTTAAACAAATAGTAAAAAAAGAGAAATCTACAGAAGGAAAAATGTTTTGGTATTTGGTTTTGGCAACTATACCAGGTGGCGCAATAGGATATATATGTGAACATTACATAGATAAAATTTTAACAGAAAAAGAAATACTGTCTATGTGCGTTATAGCTACAAGCTTAATAGTTTTTGGTATACTTTTGTATTTTGTAGACAAGAAAAGTAAAACAGAAACACAATATGAAAACATGACACTAAAACAAACATTTCTAATAGGAATTTCTCAAGCAATAGCATTTATACCAGGAGTTTCTCGCTCTGGAATAACCATGACTACAGCAAGATTTATGAAAGTAGACAGAGCAAGTGCAGCAAGATTTTCGTTTATGTTATCAGCACCAATAACTTTAGGAGCAGTAGTTTTTAAGTTAAAAGATTTTGTTTTTAATATTTCTTTTTTAGTTGGAGTTTTAACAAGCTTTATTGTAGGAATATTTGTTATAAAATTTTTATTAGAATATTTAAAAAAAGGAAGTTTCAAATTGTTTGCAGTTTATAGGGTAGTAGTGGGATTACTAATATTTGGACTAATATTTGTGTGAGGAGGTAAATAAAATGTCAGATGGTAAACATTCTTCAGATGAAGAATTTGATATGGATAGTATTCCATATAAAAAAATACTAATTATAATTGGGATAATAATAGTGGTAATAGGAGCAATATGTGGTGTTTACTTTGGAGTAAAAGCATATATAGAAAAAGACAATGAAGAAGAGACTTCTGCTGTGGTAGAAGAAGAAATTATGCCTGTAGCAATTGAAGGGTATCCAGTATTGGGACAACTATTAATTGAAAAACTAGAAGTAGAGCAATACATATTAGATAGCACTGAGGACAAGGCATTGGAAAACGGTGTTGTTAAACTATATGGCGGAAAAATAAATCAAATAGGAAACTTTTGCATAGCAGGACATAATTATGATAAGGTATTTAAAAAACTAAACGAATTAGAAATTGAAGATACGATTTGTATTATTAGCAGAAAAGGTGAAAAAGTAGAATATGCAATAACAGGAATTTTTGATATAGAGCCAGAAGACTTAACATGTTTACTTTCAAATGAAGAAGTAGAGGAAGTAACATTGATTACATGTGAGAATGGAGCGATGACGAGGCTGGTTGTGAAGGCAGAAAAAGTAGAAGAGGAAGTTTGAATGAAATTAAGCAATCTGCGTTGTTAAACTAATTCAAAAAAGCCTCAACGTACCTTTGTACGCCTCCGGTTTTTTGAACTAGTTTGCCTAGCATCTTGCTCAATTTAATTCAAACTTTAAAGAAAGAAGGAATATAGTATGAATAGAAGATATTTTTTTAGTATAATAATTGCCGTATGGATTTTGTTTTTTGGAAGCCACAGTGTACATGCTGCGAGTTTGGCAAGTATTCAAGTAAGTTCAAATCCAAAAGCTGGAGAAAGGATTACAGTAAGTATGGGACTTCCTGCAGGAGCTGTGGGAATAAATTGTATACTTACAATAACATATTCTGACGGTACTAAAGAGAGTGGAGGAATAGCATATGGAACAAGCCCAAGTGTTATTCGGAGTTAACTCGTTTACATTTGGAGAGAAGGAACCAAAAGTGGTTGCGGTTGCAGGGACTGCAACTATTACTGCAAGCGAGATACATATTTCTTCATCTGATATTGAAGAAATAGAAGGAAATGGATCTACATCAATAACAATAAATGTGGCAGATAACACACCACCACCGCCACCACCACCTCCTCCACCTAGTAACAATACAAATACAAATACAAACACTAATACAAATACTGCGAAAGACCCAGAGCCAAAATTTGAAACTGTAAATGAAACAGTATATGCAATTAAAAGTGCTAATATAAGAGAAAGTTATACAACAGATAGTAAAATAGTAGGCGGATTGAAAATAGGAGACGAAGTTAAAAGAATAGGGATTGGAAATAATGGCTGGTCTAAAGTAACATATGATGGGAAAACAGCATATATAAGTTCAGCATTGTTGGGAAAAGATAAACCAGAGCCAGAAGAAATTGATGATGACGACGACGATGATGATGATTACGATTATGACAGTACAAAAAGTGAATTAATAGATTTGAAAAATGATATAGGAGTATTGCCAGAAGTAGGCAAAAATGTAGCGGTTAGTTTATACATAATGGTTTCTGCAGGATTAATTGGAATAGCAGGATTTGTACTATATAAAAAATTTGAATAAAATTAAGCAATCTGCGTGGAAGGAATGATAAATAAAAATGAATAAAATTCTAGACGGGAAAGAGCTTGCAAAAAAAATTAAAGAAAAATTGAAATTAGAAGTTATAGAGTTAAAAGAAAAAGGAATTAAACCAAAACTTGCAGTAATTATGGTTGGAGATAACAGTAGTTCACAAATATATGTTAAAAACAAATCGAAAGCTTGCAAGAATGTAGATATAGAATTTGAAGAATTTTTATTTCCAGAAGATTTTTCAGAAGAAGAACTTTTAAAAATAATTGAAAAACTTAACAACAACAACAATATAAATGGAATATTGTTACAAAGCCCAGTTCCAAAACATATTAATATAAACAAAGCATTTAGTGCTATTTCACCTAAAAAAGATGTTGATGGATTTAACCCTGTAAATGTTGGAAACTTAAGTATGGGAGAAGATTGTTTTATTTCTTGTACACCATATGGGATTATGAAATTAATAGAAGAATATAATATAGAAATTGAAGGGAAAAATGCAGTTATACTTGGGAGAAGCAATATAGTTGGGAAACCTATGCTACAATGTTTACTTAACAAAAATGCAACAGTTACAATATGTCATTCCAAAACAAAAGATATTGAAAAAATAACAAGAAATGCAGATATAATAATTTCTGCTATTGGGAAAGCGAATTTTGTAAAAGAAGATATGGTAAAGACAGGAGCGGTTGTAATAGATGTGGGAATAAATAGACTTGAAGACGGCAAAATTGCCCGGAGATGTTGATTTTGAAAATGTTTCAAAAAAAGCAAGCTTTATAACTCCAGTTCCAGGTGGAGTTGGACCAATGACAATAGCGATGTTACTTAGTAATGTAGTAAAAGCAACAAGATAATTAATAATTAATTAAATAAATGGGGGCATAAGTTTTATTTATGCTCTATTTTTTTGTGAAAGGAATTAAAATTTGAATAATAATATATACGATATTTGGTTTACTAGAATAGAAATTGGTAACAATACAAAATTAAAATTAATAAATGAATATACTACTTCACAGTTATGGAATATGAAGAAGAAAGAATTTATAGCTCAAAATATAGAAGAAAA
>JGI24705J35276_12238220_pt1 | contig 17512 bp, 12 predicted proteins | sample TergutNt197P4_FD_35276 | JGI IMG/M metagenome (IMG submission 35276) | reverse complement strand
TTCGGATAAAGCGGGGGGGATTTGGGCCGGTACCGCCGGCGCGGGTGCTGCCTATATTGCGCCGTCGGGCCAGATCACACACTACTCTACGACTTCAACGCCCGCGCTTAAGAGCGATACGGTTACGGCTATCGCCATTGATAAAACGGGTGTTGCTTGGTTCTCTCAGGGCGGAAGCTCCGCCGATCAATCTACTCATCAGGGCTTCGCCTGCTTTGAGAATGGTGTATTCACCTTTATTAACCGAGATAATAGCGATCTCCCCAATAACCGCGTAAACGGATTAGACGTTGATAATCAGGGGAATGTATGGCTGGCTACCACCTACAATAGTGGGAGCGCCGGCACATTTTTGGGCGGGACCGCCAAATACGATTCATCGGCGGATGCCTGGCAAAGCTGGACGCAAGCTGACGGGCTGCCCACCGCCTCCACCTGGTCAGTTAAGGCGGACAATCGGGGCGGCGCTTGGGTGACGACCTATCGCAGCGGTGCTTATGACGACAACCCGCCCGATATTAGCTATGTTTATATCAACCCGGCGGGCAACGTTAATGCTTATGATATGCCAAAAGAAACCACCACGACCCATTGGTCTTATTCGGCCGACATAGATTCAAATGGGGGGGTATACATAGTACGTTTTTCCGGTACCAGCGACAATGTAAAAGGCAGGCTGGATTATATTGCGCCCGGCAGTGGCGTAGTAAGTAAAAGCTATAGCGCCACCGAATTACTGCCGGCTGCAGACTTACAGGATATCTTGGACGCCAATGCCTACGGGCTGGTAAAAGTCTTTGTGGATGCGGCGGACAATTTATGGCTTTCCACGGATTTTTCCGGTGTATACCGTTTTACCACGGCGAACGGTCTTGTTGACACCGCAAGCATGGTTCATTACTCTTCCGCCACGGGTTGCTGGCCGGCCGGGCCTTTCGACAGCGTGTGGTCTATACATATATCGCCGGATGGTCAAGCTGTATTTGGCAGCAACGGCGGCGTGGCCTGGACAATAGTAGAATTAAAACCACCCGACTTGGACTATGTAGGCGACGCCACTCCTACCACCGCTCAGCTTACCATTAGCGGCGCAGTGGAAAAACCCGGCTATTTTACTCTAGCCGGATTGCAAGCCTATACGGAGCTGGTGCAAACTAAAAACTATACCTGGTTGAACAATGCAGGAAATACCGGCACAACAGCAGCCACCGGCATATATCTTGAGGATTTGCTGAAAAACGTGATGACGCTTGATCCCCGTACCGTAAGCATTACACTGACCGCTTCTGATAACAGTGTATATACCGTTCAACTCAATGACCAACTTTTAGGAGCTTCTTGGCTAGACGGCGCCGGAAATAAACTGATGCTGGCCTGGCTATTGGATGGAAATCCCCCCTCCAGGCTGCCTTTGCAGCTTATGGTGGGTCAGACCGGCCCCGATCATGTAAACCGCGCTTTGTGGCTGGGCGGCGTGATCGCTATTACGGTAAATGCGGGTGCAACGCAGCAAGAAACCTCTGTATTGGATCCGCCTTTCACCATCAAGCAAGGGGGCAAAAGCGACATAACCTGGGTTATCGGCGGCAGTGGCAATTCAATTAAAAATCTGCCAAACAACGCCGGCAAAGAAGAAAAGATGTATAAGGTAAACGGGCAAAACATAAACGTGCGTGGCGCGGCTTTAAGCAGCATATTAACAGCATCCGGCATTGACGGTGATAATGTTTTACTAACCATCTCTACCACCGATAATAGTTTTAAACAGCAAGATATAAAACTGGCCGATATTTCGGCAAATGAGTATTTTCTGGCTTACGATATATTTAACGCGGTAAACGGCGAGTGGGATAAAATAGCAGATGTCGACAAAGCAAATATCCAGGCTTCTTTACGTATTTACCGTAAAATCAGCGCTAGCACAGGGGAAGAAATTAAATATATCAGCGGATTAACCATCAGTATTGTCAATACTGTTAACCCGGATATTATACCTAATTCTGACCATATTGGTGATGCAACATCAACAACAGCCCAGTTATCAATTGCCGGAGCGGTGGAAAAACCCGGCTATTTTACCATAAATGGCCTCAAAACATGGCCCGGACTTACAAGACGTACCAGAACATATTCCTCGCTGAATAGTGCCGGAACTAAAGCCAGCAGGACCATGACCGGTATTTATCTGGAAGATTTGCTAACAAATGTTCTCAAACTAAAATCTAATGCAAAAAGCATCACCGTTACAGCCAGCGATGGTTATTACTTTGAATTCAACTTAGACTCCAATGTTTCCAAAATGGATGCTTACACAAATTATGCAGGAAACTTTCAGGCTGAAGTTCCGGGGGTGTATTATACTGATAAAGATGGCAATAAACTGATGCTGGCTTGGGAAGAAAATGGCAGCGCTCTTTCTTCCTTACGCTTGGTGGTCGGACAAATAAATCCCGATCATATCAATAACCCCATGTGGGTAAACAATATTAATAGTATTACAGTTAATACCCAAGCAGTAGGCAAACTAGATACACCAATCACAACAAGCTCCTTAGAAACAGCCGCTTCTTTAATACTCAAGGCTACCATTACAACAACAAATAATGTAGTGACCGCCAGTAATACGGCTAAAGAAGTTTCGCAAGCCCTAGCCAGTATCAATGCTGTAAGCGCCAGCCAAGAAACAAAGAGCAAAACGCTTATTATCGACGCTACCACCGAAGAAGAAACTACTAAAACCAAGTATTCCCTACCCAGCGAAGCCTTACAAGCCTTGAGTGCTAATGAGCAAACAGAATTAGAGCTTCTTACAGACCAGGGTAGCCTTTTTTTCAGCGCCGAGCTACTTAAATATTTGAATAGCGATAATAAAGAAACTCTGGTTATTGAAATAGAAACTATAGACCCCTTAGAAAACGACTATTTAGCGGCAACAGCTATTACCATAAACTTGGGAAATAAAGTGATCCATAGCTTAAACAATATGCTTTTAAAGGCAAATACACCATTTATACCGGAAGCTTCCCTAAAAAAGGAAGGAATAGTTCTTTACCGATTAGACAATAATGAAGAAAAAACCTTGATTAAGCTATCTGCCTATGATCAAAAAAGCAACAGTATGCGCCATGGCTTATGGCATCTTAGTACTTATGTTATTGGTTATAGCCCTGTAACCTTCCCGGATATTCATGGTCATTGGGGAAAAAGCTATATAGAATTCCTGGCTGCCCGCCATATAGTAAATGGCCGTACTGAAGATATTTTTGATCCAGATGGCAAAATTACCCGCGCCGAGTTTGTAAAAATGCTGGCGGAAACGGTAGATTTTCTCGACATGTCGAGCTCAGTTCCGGCAGGTTTCAGTGATGTACCAAAGAGCGCCTGGTATGCTGGTTATATTAACTGGGCTGCCGCTTTAGGAATAGTGCAAGGCAACACTGATGGAACCTTCCGGCCCAACAATATGATCAACCGGGAACAGATGGCTGCAATGACCGAGCGCTTTATCCGCTCTTTAAAATTCAATATCAAGGCTACGGAAAAGGCTATAGATTTTACGGATCAGCAGCAAATAAGCTCCTATGCAATAAATGCTATTCGAGCCATGCAACAATATGCTATATTAGCCGGAAACCCCGACGGTTCTTTCAAACCACAAAGCCCCACCAGCCGTAGTGAAGCAGCCAAGGTAATAACAACACTTATCGAAGCAATACTAAAATAATTATTCTATTGTTAATAACAACCGCCCAACAAATACCGCAAAATCAAGATATCTTATGGAGGGTGATATATGAAAACTTTAAAATATGGGCTTTACCTTATGTTTGTAACCATGTTGCTATTTACTGCCACCACGGCTTTTGCGGCAGATGAAACATTAACCATCAGTGGCGATGGCATAAATAAAACAATTACCTATAGCCGTAGCGATTTAGAGGCTCTTAAAACAATAATGGCACAACACACCTATTCGCTTGCCAACAACTTCCCCACTGAAAAAACCGAATACGCTGCCGGTATACCCCTATTATACCTCCTACAACAGGCGGAAATAAAAGAAGCGGCACAGCTGATTGCTTTTACCGCATCCGATGGTTACAAGCGTATTTTCACCATAGAGGAATTACTGTATACGCCCCGCTATTATTTCCCAAGTACAGGTGAAAAGCAACCTGTTCCGGTTATGGTCTGCCTACGAAACAGTGCGGATAATTTTAAAAGCCTCGAACCTATGGAGTTCAAACTTATTCTGGGGCAACGCTCCATAGGTGAACAAACTAACCCTTGGTTGGTAAAAAATCTGTCCCTTATCGAAGTAAGCTGCGAGAAGCCCGAAAAATGGGCGCAGGTCACTTTTAATAGGGTTTCCGGCCCTCAGGGGGTCACACTGCAATTGCTGCATGAAAATATCGATTCTGTAAAGATATACTATACCACAGATGGTTCAAATCCCACGGTAGAAAGCAAGATGTATAATATCAGCGCCAGCTATTATCAGCCGCAGCTCAACCAGCCTTTGGTGATAGATAAAACCACCGTGGTCAAGGCAGTTGCTATCGGCGCAGGCCGGGAAGATAGCCAGCTTGCTTCCCTAACCGTATCTTTCGGTGAAGCTATGTTCAGCGATTTAGCCGACTATGAATGGGCAAAGCCGGCTATAGAAACGCTGGCCGACAAAGGCATTATCGCCGGTATGGGCAATAATCGCTTCGAGCCTTCCGCTAGCCTTAGCCGAGCTATGTTTGTTACCATGCTGGGCCGCGCCATAAATGATACAGGCAATGCATATGTTAACGGCAAAAAGGATAGCTTTTCAGATATAGATTTTAACTCCTGGTATGGCCCATATATTCAATGGGCTGTAGATAAAAATATAGTTAGCGGGTATCCGGATGGATTGTTTATGCCCCATAAAGCTTTAACTTTGGAAGAAATGATAGTAATGGCAGTACGGGCCGGAAAAACATCATCGGCAAGCTTGGCAGAAAACGGTATCAGTGCATTATCAATAAGCGGTATAAGTACTTGGGCTTTACCTTATATTTCTTTTGCGCTAAATAATAATATGTTAGCCAATGAACATTTGCTTCAAAAAAACACTAACGGCTATCAAATTGAAGGGAAAAAGGCTGCCAGCAGGGCTGAGGCGGCTTTTGTATTAAATCAGTTGCTTTTACTCATAAAACCACAGCATTCCGCGTTTGGGGTCGGTGAGTAAAATACCATCGTTAAAAAATGCGAACTCCGTTAACAAGCTATTTGGTAAAATAGCCGTTTCTGCCGACTGTTTTGTAGCGATGATGTCAAACTCGAATTGTGGAGTTGCTTCGCCAATCAAGGTGATAGAATCTTTTGCCAAGCCATCTACCGCCTCCATGCGACGCAAAACATTATAATCCCATATATACAGATACCCGCTGGCATAACGCAACCGCTGCGGCATAAAGAACAAAGGGGCAACGCCGTCGATAATGGCTTGCTCATTTTTTATTCCGGCAAAATAGCTTAAAGAACCCTTGTAGTATAGTAAAATAACATTTTCTTGAGCATTGGCAATATAAACCCGTTCTTCTTCATCAAGAGTTAGCGCCCAACTGCCGCGAGGTAATTCACAGAGGGTGTTGATATTATAGCTTTCGGATAAATACATGCTTTTTAAATAAACTTTATTAATGCCTTCATTACGTTCAATAAAGTAAAGTACTTCCTCGGTAATTACAAAATCCTCCACAGCAGAATAATAAGCGTCTGCCCTATATATAAGCTCTACGCCACTTTCATCAATACACACGATGCCATAATTCACGCCATCGTCATCCTCCCAAATATGGGTAAGTATGTAAATTTTAGCGCCACCACAGCGCACTATACGCGGGCTATAAAAAGACGGTTGTATATCTATGCATTTTACCATGTTATTAGAAATTTTACGTAGAAATCCGCTATCCACAAAATAAATATCGCCATCCTGGGAAATATCGATGCTTTCCGTTGAGATAAACTCAGCTTTCCCTAATACTCCATCCCTTAATTCACGACTTGCAGTTCCGGCAAACAATTCCAGCATATGTCCTGGTTGATATATCTGCCTAATATCTATCAGGCCAGTTAATTGTTTCACAACATCAACTTTAAGAAGTATCTTCTTATTTCTGTATTGCCCTAGTAGCTCTGTTTCTCCCAAATTTAGGCCTACAATACGATTCCCATCTATGCGCGCGATATTATTGGTAGTGAATGACCAGCGGATACTGAGCGGATCTAATAAAATGCTCGTGCCATCAGCCATTTTTTTCTCCAGCTTTAGTTCTGTCGATTGCTGTAAACTCATTCTTATTAAAATTGGTTCTATACTGAAGGAAGCCTGATTTTCTCTAACATATAAATAACAGCCGCCACCCAAGCTTACTAAAGAAGCAAGAATACAAATAGCCAATATAATGAAGGCAAATTTGCGCAAGAAAAGTGTCTTGACCATTTTGCTTTTTGAGCCTTTGATTTTTTGCAGATCGGCCAATAAAGCCCGCGCATCTTCATAACGGTCTTGGGGGTTTGTTTTTAGGCATTTTTGAATTATTTTATAAAAATCCCCAGATACATAGTTCTTGAGTAAATGAAAATTTTGAGTATCCGGCAATTGCCTAACCGCTAATTCAAAAAGCATTACACCCAAACTATAAATATCAGTGCGCGCATCGGGCTGCCAGTGAAAACGTTCTTCCGGTAAAGTACCAAACCGGCTTTCCAACAAGGCTAAATTAGATTCAGACATGGCATATTTCAAACGCTCCGGCGCAGCATATTTATAGGTAACGCCAATAGCCCCATCGCCTTCTCCTAACTGTTTTGATACGCCGAAATCTATTAAAACTAAGCGGTTATCATAGGTTACCATAACATTCGAAGGTTTTAGATCATAATGATAGATAGGGTTGGGCTTTATATTATGCAAATATGCTAAAACCTGAGCCATTTGCTCTGCCCAATCTAAAACTAATGCTTGATTAATAGTAGTATTACCAGCTAGAACTGCATCTAAAGAAAATCCTTCTATATAGCTTTCCACCAAATAAACACCGCTAGTATCATAAAAAATATCTACAATTTGAGGCAAGCTTATATGATTAAGTTGTTTAAGTATATTTTCTTCTTTTGCTAAAGCAGCATTATGGTGAGAAATATATTTTATAATCCAACGATTACCCAGTTTAGCATTTCTGGCTACAAACACCCTGCTCATGCCGGCTCCAGTGAGTTCTTCTTCTAAAATATAGCGTCCTTCCAGCGCATAAGCATCAAAGCCGGTAAAATCCGTTGTCTTTTCTTCATCTTGCAAGGGCATTTTGTTATGAAAGGTATTTTGCAACAATTCGGTTCTTGCGGCATCAAGTATGTCGGTTGTTAATTGTGTAGCATTATTGATCCCCAGTTCAGTCTGCTCCTCGGCTGCTGCTTTAGCAAAGCTATGCCGTACAGCTTCTCCCTTAGGCAAAGCCATACCAGATTTTATTGTGTTACCCTGAATTGAGGCAGCGGTAAAAGTTTCCAAAAACTCCGTTTCCGCTTGCAAAAAAGTACGGTAAACCACGCTGCGCTTACGTGAGATCAGTAAATAGAACAAAACGCATAGAGCTATTATCAAGCAGATAAGTGCTAATAAGAATAGCAGCGTATCGGGGTACAATTTTTCACCGCCTTACCATATTTTCATAAACATTCTATATAGAATTATAGCCGCGTTGCCGCGGGTCATCGTTGCGTTGGGCTCAAATCTGCCGTCTACTCGTTTTACTACTAAATTTACCTGAGTAGCTAAAGCAATATCCGCTTCCCCCCACGCCGGCAATTCACTGCGATCACTGTAAACAGACAACTGGTGTTCTAAATCAAGTGCATCTTTATAATTCATCTCTATACGTAATGTACGTGCACATATTGCTACGATCTGATCTTTTTTGATAATTGCTTGTGGGGCAAAGGCACTGGCGCTAACGCCGTTGATAATACCATATCGTTTGGCGCTGCCCACTGCCCCAAAAAACCAATCGGCTTTTCTTACATCACTAAAACCTCCATCGGCATTTGCATCCAGTTTAAAAAGTGTACGCACTATTAAGGCAGCAATCTCTGCCCGGTTAATAGCTGCATCCGGCGAGAAGGTAGCTGTAGTACTGCCATTGATAATGCCTTTGGCAGCCAGTATGCGAATGGCCTTCTGCATCTCTTGCGATTTAGTGAAAATATCTGAGAAATCTTTCTGATTCTCTTTAACAAAATACAGATCAGTATCTTTTATTTTTGCCTCTAGCATAGCAGAAATAGGATTGTACTTTCCGCCTACAGCATGGCCGTTAGAGTTCACTATAGCTTGATAGTTATGATCGCCGGCTAGGGGCGGCATAGACAACTTAACATTTTCCACAAGCATTTTATTAAATGTAATACTATAAGCCTTGTTAGCGCTTAGCCTGGCCAACTTATTGATCTGCGCACCCGGTTTACCTCCTATAGCTATATTCACCTTGGGAATAAATTGCCTTGAAGAAAGAGCCGGTAGCGTCTTTAAAGACATGGCCGAAGCATGATTCGGCGATATCTGCGAAAAAAATGGAAAAAAATACTTGGCAGACAAAGCATTGCCAGATACTGCCTCTTCTTGTACGTTTATGGTAATAAGCAACGGCTTATCCATAAGGTTTGCTTTAAGCGCTTGCCGGGAAAACGATATTTGATAATCTGGTGTTTGTACCCGCAACTGATCAACTGCTATATTAGCCATAGATGTGCCAATATTTATGCTTAAATTCTCCGTAGCCGCTGTTTTAAGTATAATTGTGTTCTGTATATCCCGCATAACATTAACCCCTGCGGCAGCCAATGCCTGAACAGCGGCGTTTTTAAGCTCATTAGCGCTTATTTGCAAATTACTAATATCACTTAGGTCAATATTAATAGCAGCGTCATCGAAAGTTAAAGACGCTGCTTGAGCTATGGCTTCCTCGGCAAATAGAGTTAGCAAATCTATGCCGCTGGCGCTGGCTTTTTGTTCGTTTGTTAAGCCAGACGCCACTGTTTTAATAGCTGCCAGGGCTAAAGCAGGATCGCTGATATCTGACAATAAGGGGGCAGGAAAATTAATAGTCAAGCCGCTATCTTCAATATCGTAGATATATGAATCGGCAGCTGAAGAAGATTGCTGGGCTACTTGTTCTAACCCTGGCAACATTATTCCTTCCATTATCTTTTTGGCCTTTTCATTAAAAAAATCCCATTCCCATAAAACACCATCGGCGGTTAAAACCACGGGTACGGAACCAGCTATATCTATATTTACTGCCTGCACATTTTCCATTATCTTTTGCGGGCTATTACCTATCCATCTGCCCCAAGCCCATAGGCTGCCATCACTTGTAACTGCTAAACTTTTACCTTCACCGGCAGCAGCGCCAAGCACATTATCCATTATCTTTACAGGCGCTTCTTTACTATCAATAGTACCATCTCCAATTTGCCCCATAGTATTTAAACCATAAGCCCATAAACTGCCATTACTTTTAACAATTAAAGTATGCCCGCCTCCAAAACCATAGCCGCTAGCTACAGAAAGTACATCATCGGCAATTTTCAGCGGAGCTATTATATTATTTTCGCTAAGCAAATTTTCTGTATTGTTTTTCCAGTTCCATAAACTACCGTCGTTTTTTATAGCGAATTCCTCAATTTTTCCAGTATAAACAGACCGTACATCTTCCATAATCTTTTGCGGGCTAAGCCCGGTTCTTCCTCCCCATGCCCACAAACTACCGTCTTGTGTAACAGCTAAACTATGTTTTTCTCCGGCAGCAGCGGAAATAACCTGTTCCATTATCTTTACAGGAATATCTCGATAAGCGGTTGTTTTATCACCTAATTGCCCACTGTCATTATTTCCAAAACCCCAAAGACTGCCATCTGCTTTGATTAGCAAAACATACCCTTCCCCTAAAGTCATAGCAGCCACATTATCTATAATTTTATATGGAGATATTTCACTGCCATCCTTTAATGAACGCCACTGCCACAATTCACCATCTTCCTTTATTGCCAGCCCTAAGCCAAATGTTGAACCAAACACTTCTTCTTTAGCCCAAACCGGCGTATTGGAGCATAGTATCTGCACTACTATAAAGGCTAAGGTGTACAAATATATACATGTTTTTCTATTCTTCATCACTATACTCCTTATTTTTGCGCAATACAGACAACCCAGTTTATAACATCATTTCCCCGTCTTTCCTCTTGTTCAACCATGGTAATAGCATTAAAACCATTACGTTTCAAAACCATATGTAGAGTTTCTCTGGTATATAATTGATAAAACCTCTTCCCCAATCCTTCCTGTGTATCGATCAAAGATATTCCTTGCCCCTTCTTTACCATTACAAACAATAATCCTCCTGGCCGCAAAACGCGCTTAGTCTCACATAAGGCCAAGTCAACAGTAAAGCCAGCGCCAATTATTGGCATATGCAAAAGTGAAGCATTCATGCGAATAACATCAAAATACCGGTTCTCTATCGGCAGAGCACACATATTGGCAAACAGAAATGAATGCGGGGGAATTAAGCCTTTTGTCGCTTTTTCTTGTAACAGCTCAATAAAACCAGCAGAGTTGTCAATACCCAAAGCATTAATCCCTAAGTAAGACGCATATTCTAAAGCCCGGCCATCTCCTACGCCAATTTCTAACAATGATATTTCCTTGGGCTCTTTATTTAGAATTTCCTTAATTTTACTAACTAACAGCTCCCATAATAAAGAATCGATTTTACTCATGTCTGGCCGAGCAAGTTTGGCATACATTCTGCTGCTTTTGCTGTATTGCTCTGCTGTATACTCTTCTATTTTTTTTGCAAGCATATTCATTTCCATCTGCACAGGATATATATCCCCGCAATATGCTGTTTCAATATGGCGAAGATAGTGGAATTCTTCTACAATTTCTTCAATTTTTGCCTTCGTTTTGCGCTTGCGATGATCATAAACTGTACTGGCGCATAAGGTAACCGGTTTTCCATTAATCACTTTCTGGCGTGAATTTTCATATACAACCCCAAAAAACGCATATTCCTTGGGTGCAAGATGAAGAAATACCGCTTCGTTTTGCTCGGCTAATAAGCCGGAAGTTATTTCACTTAAGGAACGGACAACATAAAAAGAAGTAAACCAATCAATATTCAACCCGCCTTGAAGCATTTCAAAAATCCTACAACCTTTGGCAAAAAGTAATCCGGCTTTTTTTATTGAATCGATACACTCGCCAGATAGTTTATAGATATTAGCCGCGCCCATTTTAGGCCCATGCCAAGATATACTTAGCCTGCCACTGTTTAAATGCTTCTTTAAATCTTCAAACAAATCTGTTGCTAGCAAATCCTGCAAATCTTTATAAGACAAATCGTTGCCGTGATAGCCATTTTTGGGAATTATTTCTACAAATATTTCATATTCATCCAATAAAGCTGTTAAAAAAAGTAAATCGAAATACGACTCTATATAATCATCTGTCATCCAAACCAATTTTTTCTTTTCAATGATCAACTGAATAAAATCATCCCAATCAAAAATAGAGATTTGTGTTTTATTATATAGCGTTGTTAATGATTCTAAGTAGGTTTTTGCGGCAGTTTTACTATCTAACCCAGTATACTCTGCCATTTTAATTCCCTCATTGGCATATGAGGAAGCGGCGGCAGGCGCGCCTTTTAAATCTAGCCCAGATAATCCGCTTACTATACTGTACAATAATAATTCTTTGGCAGAAAGCTTATATTCCCGCAATTGATTTATAACCAATGGCAAATATTTCGCTGCCAGCGCATTAAACATGTTGGCCGTATGTATCTCTTTGTCTACATCACCTGTTAAAGTATACGCTATAACTCTTCTAATAACATCAACAAATTCTTGATTAGCAATTTTATCTGCGGAATCATTGTACGCTAATAGATAAAGAACATTTTCGTATGCCATATCAGTTGCCTTATCTTGATCATAGCCTAAATTCATATTCTTAATAATATCATTAATCATGCCCACAACCCATTCGCGAAAACTTATATCACGAAAAAAAAGAATTTCTTCATTTTTGAGTTTTTGGCTAACAAAAAATGTTTCCGGCACAAAAGACTCTCTTGAAATTATTTCATTAACGCAAACATCGCCATAAGAACATATAAATGAAGAATAATTGGCTATTAAATATTCATCATTCAACTTAAACATGGTATGTTTTCCTTTCGCAACATCTTTTAACAATTCACCTCAATGGTTTTTTGGCAAGCATCATAATGATAGAAAATTTTTTTATACAAAATAATATCATCAAGCTCTAGTTCTAATATATTAACTAATTTTTCGCAATTAATATCCGGGTCAAATATAATCACCAGCTCATCTGCTGGTATTTTAACTATGCAGGCAATACGCCGACACCAATCTATAAGTTTTACGGCTTTTAAAGTATCGTTTAATGGTTTAATAACCGCCATAGCAAAACCCATAAACTTGATCTGGTATAAAAACTCAACTATTGCATGTTTATCTTCAGATTTTTCTGCATATGAAGCTAAAACATGTTCTGCATTTCCTTTTTTTTCGTCGGGAAGCAATGAAATAAACCGCTTAACGCCAAAAATATTATAGTCTCTTTGATACTTATCATCACAGTAAATCTGTTTTAAAAATACTCTTGCTTCTACTAGCTCATTAAATTTCCGAATACTAAGAAGAGAATCATCAACCGCAATCATATCTGCTGCTGCTAATAAAAACAGCATATCAATAAGTTCATTTTTAAGTAAATCGCTTAAACCGGCGCTAAATGAAAACATTTTTTTTATTGTACACATCTTCTCGTATATATATTTATCGCTTGCTTCTGCCGCAACTTGATTAATTATCTGATGATTTCCTACAATGACACGCATAACGTATATTATTTCAGCAGTTGACAATAAAATTTCTTGTGAAGAAAGATTATTATCTGTTATACCTAAATCTAAATAATTTTTTTCTGTAAGCGGAATACCTTTTTCTTCATGATCTTTAATATCTTCCATAATGCCAATATCATGCAAAAAACTTCCTGCTCTTAAGATGAACTGCGCTGTTTTTGATAATGAAGCATGTACCTCTTGAAAATACTCATATATATATTTAACATCAAAATCCCATGTATATGCTTGGGGTGGTGCCCCTTTGACAAAATTATCCGCTGTTAACTGACATACATATATAATATGCGCATCCCAACCTATCCTTTTATACGAATTTATACCGCCTCTGTTAACTTCCTGAACCGCCGATATATAGTTATTCATTTCCGCTAACAAGGTTGATGCGCCTATATGCAAACATTTACTGATCCAAAGTAAATGGGCAAAATCATCCTCAAAGAATAAACTACCAAAGCTATCTTGATAATTCAAGAACTCAGTAGCTTCATTTTTATTAATAAACTTAGTGTCAAAAAAATAGGGGTCACTTGATTGGCCAAGAGCAATATCTCGGGCATATTTTTCAAAACAAACTTTGGCAGGGAAGTATTTTGTTCCCAACCTGCGTAAAAAATCGGCTAACATTTTTACCTCATTTTCTAAAGAGCGCCTCGATTTACTCCGAATTGCCAGATTCGCTAGCAAATTTTTTTGCCTGGCAAGGCGGAGGAGCTGATGCGTAGCCTAAAGCTATGTGAAGCTACGACAACGCAGACTAGACTGAAAAAAGGGCAGCGAAGATGGTGATGAGCGAGTATTTAGTGGCACCCTATAATTCACTTGATTTCATATGGAATAGTTGAAGGCGCATTCCATAGGCAATCAAAATACTCCGCCATAGAATTAAAAATATTCTGGCTATTAACATCATTAAACTTTGGTTTAATGATGAACTGCTTCAAGTTATTTCCTTCACAGCCGAGTTGGTAAAAACAGAAATATGCTTTACGGTTATCAATTATCGCTAGTCTAAACACCGGCATTTGATCGTATAACTTTATTTCAAATCGATTTAAAGCCTCCGGATAATCCTTACTTAATCTTTCGATTATTTTATTCATAGACAAAATCGATTTTTTAATTTTATCACCCACATGATCGGCATTTTGGCTGCCTGCCAAACTAAGTTTTTTTGCGGCAAGGGAATCTGGGTTTAACAATAAAAATTTAATGAAGCCTGTATTTAAGGAGCAAATTTTTCTTATTGTTTTTTCAAGTTCATCCGCTTTGTCTGCCCATTTACCGGCGGCAATTCCCACAAAACAGATGCTGCTATTGGCACTTTTCATATATGCAGAAGTAGAACCGTCTCCTTTTAAAGAAGAAGCCAGAATTCTCGTAATCCCCAAGGATTTGCATCTTATGACATATATAAGTATATAAACAAAAGCTCCAATCCATAAAGCAACAAGCAAAACCAGCCACCAGGTGATTATTTGACCTGTAGTATTCGTTTGGATCAACCATAGTATTATTCCAGAAATAAGAGAAGCTAGCCCGGCGGCGACGCTGTCTTTTATTGTATTAGAGATTTTAATCACTTCCTTTTCTTATTCATATAAACTTCTTACCGCCGCGCTTGTTTGAGGCATTGATTTGCGATGGCTCCGGCGGCAGTTTGCGAGCCTTTTCTACCAAGCGTTCCCGATGCTTGCTATCCTTCTTTACACTTTTTGCCGAATAGTACCTTACGGGCAAATTTCATAAATTAAAAAACAAGAATTTGCGCGAGGTGCATTATTATTATTCGTTTCGCTTCACTAAAAAACCTACATTTCTGTTATCCTGAATCCTGAATCCTTTAGGCTGAAAGCCGCGTTAGTCTCTCACTACAGATAAGCCGCCGGAATAACCATATCCCTCCCTTGCAGTGCCAGGAGCTTATTGTACATACATACTACACCGCCTTCACCACGCTTTACACCGGGGATTTTTTCTAATAGCCCAAAAGCTTGAGTGTCTCTTTTGCTGGGGTTTGCGGTTTTTTTAAAATCCTTATATACTGTACGCCTGACAATTGAAGCAGCGCCATCGGCGCCCACAAGATATTTTGCCTCAATGGTGCGGGATTCTCCGTTTTGCGTATAAGTAACTTGGTATCCCTCTTCTTGGGGCGTAATATTTGTACAAACAGCGTCACTGTGAACTTCAACATGATCCGGAATTTTGCTGATAAGCCATAAATCGAATTTATGGCGATCCAGATTTATGTAATGGCGCTGGTAATGGCGGATGAGGTTTTGCTTTACATCGATAGTGCGTACGCTAAAAATCTGCGGGTTGACTAAAATGTCTTTGGGCAGCGTTATGTTAAATCGGGAAAGCGATCTTTGCGCGTCGGGAGCTAAAAGGCCGCCGCAAGGCTTGCAAAAACCGCTCTTTCCCTGCGGCGCCTTTTTATCTATGGCTATTACGCGATACTTTTCGTTAAGATGCCGAACGAAAAACGCTCCGGCAGGGCCAAGCCCAATGACAGCAATATCATACATAAAATGTTCCTATCTCGCTCATGGGTTTTTTATAGCATGCTCTACCCATTAGGGCGATTGCCATCGTCTCCTACTTTGAATACCAATCTCTCTATTTTCGCATTATTATTGCCCGCTCCTTAAAACCAAGACTTTCCCAAAACTTTCGTCCTCATATTACATGAATTTTACCGCCGTTCCGTAAACCATTACTTCACTGGCTGTATCCATAATGTTGGAAGTCGCATAACGAACAGCAACGATGGCATCTGCCCCCATGTTTTCCGCTTCCTTTACCATGCGTTCAGTCGCAATGCCGCGCGCCTCTTTCAGCAAATCGGTGTAATCTTTGATCTCGCCGCCTACAAAGGTTCTACCAATTGCTTTAAAATCCTTAGCAATATTCTTAGTTTGCACTACATTACCTATGACCAGACCCAAATGTTCTAATTCCTTTCCTGTTATATACTCTGTTGTCGATAGCTTCATTTTGTTTTCCTCCTCTAATTTTTTCATTATTTTTCCCCTATCAGCCACTGCGGCAGATAAATGTTTTTAATGCCGTCATAGTCTGTCAAAGGAGTTTGATCCATAGAGAGAACGATTTTTCCGTAGTTATCGTCAATAGCACGCAATGCCCGGAGTTCACGCTCCCTGGTCTCTTCCGCTAGCATGGTGGCTGTTGCCTGGTAGTAGACGGTTTTATACGGCTTGAAGGCGTACCCAATCGTTTGTGGCACAGTACAGGAGCAAAGTACCAGTGCAAACAGGCATGCCAATAATAATAACATTGGCAAAAACAGTACGAAAATCATCTTATTTTTTGGCGCTTACCTATCAAAATCCGGCATTTTCATAGATATTGCTCGTTTTGAGCGCCTTTGATCCGGGATAGTTCCAGCACCAATTCTTCCGCAAGATACCCGTCGCTGCGGCAGTGCATATCGGAAATACCACCGCTGATTTCCTTATACAGGTTTGATTTATAATAAATATCGAAAGCCTCACGAAGCGAAACCCCCGCAAGTTCCGCGTACGCTTTAATGACATTATTACATTTATGCCCAATTAAGGTGCGGTTGGCAATCATTATAAAGCCTCCGATTCTCTAAATTTCAAGTACTCATCTAACAGCGCTTGGGACTTGAAACAATACTGTATATTCGAGGGTTTTGATTTCGCGCGGTAGTTTGTCATCGGAATTTGGCAAAAACATATATTCTGAAACAAAGGCTTGCCCATGTTCGCGACAAAAGCGTTGCGCCCAGCTTATTGCCTGTTCTTTTAGGGGCGTAAGATAAAAGCCCTTGCCAAAATCCGTTCGTAAACGTGAAAAAGACAGATTCGGCTGATTAATGACCGCATATGATCCATGATATAAAATCACGACAGAACCCCCTGCTTTAGCATAAGCTCTTTTAGCTCACGGATTATATAGTCTTTGCCCTGCGTATGCAGGACATCATAATAAGGCAAAATATAATCGTCCAATATGGAGCTGTTAATAGTGAGAAGCTTATATATCTCATCGCCGGCTATCTCCAGCTCATCCGCCAACACCTCAATACAAAACACCGCAAAAAAAGACTGTTCGGCGGTCATCTCTCGTTGCTTATCCATATTATTCTTCCTCGCTGTAACCCCTAAAATCCCTTACCCGGCTTATTGCCGGTTGTTTCAGTATAAACTCGAGTATCGGCATTGCAAAAGATCACTTTATTCTTCCTAACAGATAATATTATAATGTGTTTTATTAATAAACTCAAGCATTTTCCATATGTAACTTACAGGGTCGGAGGAAGCGCGCCTAAAACGCGGTGAGTGCGAAGCAGGGCAGCTCACGCTCGACGTGTTCAAGGCGTGGCTCGGGAATAAACGGTAGACGAAAAACAGCCGCCGAGGGTGCGAACCCCATGGCGGCTGTTGTAATCAGTTCTGTTTCTTTTTCTGCTTGAGTTCGGTCAGTCTTGCCCAACCCGAAGCTGCTCCCTGTTTTGTCTTTTC
>JGI24705J35276_12238221_pt1 | contig 17534 bp, 15 predicted proteins | sample TergutNt197P4_FD_35276 | JGI IMG/M metagenome (IMG submission 35276) | reverse complement strand
GCGGCTGACCAGAGATATTTGGAGACAAAAATGGCGAACGAACTGGACAAGGCGAAGATCAAGACGGCGGTCAAGCGGAAGAAGCTTGAAGTTTACACGCCCGTCGTTCCCAACATGCAGCTTGGGTTCATTCACAATAACGTCGATTGCATCGGCTGCCGAGCTTGTGAGATCGCCTGCAAGGACAAGAACGGTCTCGGACCGGGACCGCGGTTGCGTCGTGTGATGTATATCGAGGGCGGCACCTATCCGGAGGTCTACGCCTACAAGGTCAACATGTCGTGCAATCATTGCGCCGAGCCGGCTTGCATCCCGACATGCCCGACCGGAGCGATCTTCAAGAGAAAAGAGGATGGCATCGTCGATATCGACAGCACGTTGTGCATCGGTTGCCGCCGGTGCGAGGCGGCGTGTCCGTTCGGCGCGCCCCAGTATGATGTGGAGAGCAACACCGTCAAGAAGTGCAACCTGTGCGTCGATGAGATCGAGGCTGGACGCAAGCCCTACTGCGTGATGGCCTGCATGATGCGGGTGCTTGACGTCGGTCCGATCGACAAGCTTCGCGATGGCTCCTATGAGACCAAGGCGCGCGGCCCTAACGACAAGGTCGTCAGGCAGGTGAAGAACATGTCTGATCCAGAGCTGACCAATCCTTCAATCGTCTTCGTGCCCCACTCCAAGGGAGCCGTTGAATGAACGAAATGAAGCTACGGTCTGCCGACCAGGAGGCAATCTCTGACAACGCTGGTGTCGGCAAGGCGCTGGCTGCCGATCTCAAGCTTCTCGCCAGATTGCACGATCGCGAACTGGACGCTGAAACGCTGAACGCGTTCAAGGCCGAGCCTGTCGCGCGCTGGTTCAATCTGCGCTTGCACGGACCCGCCTTCGACGAGGCGTGCCGGCTCATTTCAGGCGCGCTGGAGAGCATGTCTGACGCGTCGGACAGCGCCATCCTCCATGAACATGCCGCGGAATATGCCGCCATCTATCTGACACATGCCTATCGCGCTGCGCCGACCGAATCTGTCTGGCGCGACGAGGAGGGGCTTGAGCGGCAGGCCGCCATGTTCGCGACGCGGGATTGGTACGAGCATTTCGGTGTCAAGGTGCCGAATTGGCGGACCCGTAGCGATGATCACATAGTCCATGAGATTGAGTTTCTTTCGCTGTTGCTGGAGACCAGCAACGACAAGCAGATCCTTGTGCAATCCGCCCGCTTCCTGCGAGACCATCCGTTGGTCTGGATTCCAGAGTTTTGCCGGCGGGTCGTGCAACGTTGCAAACTGCCTCTCTATGCAGGCTTTGCGCTTCTGACGGTGACCTATATCGAGCACCTGGCTGAATTTCTGGGGCTGCTGTCGGGCCTTGATATGACACCGCCGCCCCTCCAACTGGCTCCGCTTGCGGAGGCCAAAGGAGTTAAGGGAGCAACCTGCGGCGATCCGCCGACTTCGCGCTATGTGCCGGGTCTCGAACCGAGTTGGTGAGGGCCATGACTGCGGTCAGGCAGAGCGACAAAGGGCTGCGCATCGGGACCTTTACGCCCGAGATTGACGCAGAAAAGTGCCTGATGGCGCGCGCCACGTTCTCCAGATGCCGGGCATGTGCCGATGTTTGCCCCGTCAGCGCCATTCTCTGTGATCAGGATGGCCTCGGCATCAACCAGGAGGCGTGCCTTGGTTGCGGGTTATGCATTCCCGCCTGTCCCGAGGCCGCCATCGCCTCGCCGTTTGAGCCGCAGCTGCGCGATTATCGCGGGACAAGAGCCGTTTTTGTTGCTTGTGAAACGGCGTTGTCGCAGGGGGCGGCCGATTATGGACGTGACAGTATTCCATGTCTGCACATGCTTGGCCTCAGAGAGTTGGAGGCAGTCAGGCGCAAGGGAGCAGAACTTATCATTGCTGCCTGCGGTGAGTGCAAGACGTGTGTCCCCGTGCGGGGAGGGCGTCTTGCCGACACAACCGCGATGTTCGAGGAGATGCAAGCTAGCAGAAATATTGACGCGCCGAAGCTGCGGCTGATCGCGGTTGCCGAATGGCACAGCCTCCGGGCATGCGCCGAGCCTTGCTCACCTGGACGTGTCGTCGCCCGGCGAGGCTTCTTGCAGATGTTTTCCCGCCCGGCGATCGCGACGTTCGGTGGGGAGCCGGAGCAACAGGGAGCATTTGGAATTCCGGTCCTATCGCCAAACGACGTTGCCGCCTATCGCCCAATCATCGATCCGGAGAAGTGCGCAGGCTGCGATGCCTGCGTCAACGTCTGCCCCCACAGCGCACTGACACTCGGCAAAACGGGTGAAGAAGAGGCGTACACGATTAACGCATTCGTCTGCACCGGCTGCAAGCTCTGCGTCGACATCTGCGATAAAAAGGCCGTCGGGGTGGGCGGGTTGGGACGTCCGGAACAGACCAGAATTCCGCTGCTCTCATTTCGCTGCACGCGATGTGGGGTCTTGGGGCACTCCCCGGCGGGAACACCGCCGCCGCAGCCCTGCCGCATCTGCGCCCGCGTTGATAGGCGTCAAAGACTCTTTCAAGTGCAAGCTTAAAAGGAGTAAGTCGCAATCTCGGGAGGGTTGGTTTGCCGCATTTATGGTGTGATCCGATCATTGAGAAAATTCGTCGGTGCCCTGCGTCAGTTTGTTCCGTCGTTTTTCCTCACTATCGGCCGGATCTAATTCAGATTCTGACCGCAAAGCTGGGCTTCACCTACAAGGATTTTCGCGACGACGTCTTGCGGCCGCTGGGATGGTCTGCGGGCCAAGCACCGCTGACGCTTCTTGATAAGGCGATTATGTGCGCCGATGACGGACTGCCGGGGCTTGTCCTGGCCAACGCCGAAGCTCTCTTGGCTGCCAAAACCGAAGAGGAGCGACGCACTTGGCTGGCTTCTGTGTTTCTGCTGTCTCCACTCCGTACCGTTGTACTCCCATTGACACTCTTCGGCTCGTTGTTACCGGAAAGCGTGAATGAGCGGGTGCTGTTCCCGTCGGAGACGGATTTGCCGACGCCGGAGTGGGCGATGATGCAATGAGGGATGACACGCTCCGGATAACTGGGGAGCTGTGTGTCGTTCCGACAGACATCTCACGTCTTGCGACATGCCAGCGAGAGAGACGTGGATGAGGATGGTAGGCGGTAGCTCGTGGGCGACGTCCAGGTGAATGCGTCGCAGGTCATTGGATACAGATTGAACTGGCTCCGGACTCTTCGCGGCAGATTGGGCACCAAGATCCTCTTGGCCATGGCCAGCGCCATGACCGCGACGTCGGTCGTCTTTCTTGTCCTCATCGTTCCGGGCTATCACGATAGTCTCTTGAGCGAGCGCAGGGACGGATCGGCCAAGCTAGGGCACATGCTTCAGATTACGCTCGAGAACGCGATGCTGAAACGCGATATCGAGGGACTGCGCACGATCGTCCAACGATTGGGTGAGCAGACCGATATCGAGCGGGTTATGATCGTCAACCCGGCTGGGGTAGTCCGTTTCAGTTCCGATCCTGCGATGATTGACCAGCGCTTCGACGGCACCGAGGCTCTTTGCCCAACTTGCCAGATTTCCGGAACCGGAAATGCTTTTGGAACGGTCTTCCTTACTGACGACCGGGGTGTCAAGGTGTTGCGCGCAGTCAATGCTGTGGCAAACCAGGAGCGATGTGCGCAGTGTCACGGTGCGGTAGCCAATCATCCGGTCAATGGCTACCTTGCCATCGACCATTCCGCCGCGCGTTTGGAAAGCCAGGCGATGCGGAGCGCGGTCCTCCTTGCTGGCGCGGGCTTTGTCTGCCTGCTTGGGGCGTTGGGCTCCACTTGGCTCGCCATTAGAAGGTATGTGCTGAAGCCGGTTCGCGCACTCTCGGACGCCAGCATCGCTTTGGCGGGAGGTGATCTGTCCACTCGTGTTCGCTTTGACGCATCCGGATCAAGGGAGGCCGACGAGGTACTGTTTCTCGGGCAGAGTTTCGATCGCATGGCGACCGAGTTGGACAAGACGATTATTCGCCTGCGCGAGCGCGAGATATTCCAGCAAGCATTGATCGACGGAATTCCGGATGGCATCCGTGTCATCAATGAAGAATTCTCTGTCGTTGCGGCCAACGCCGAATATTGCCGCGCGGTCGGTATGACGCTCCAAGATGTTCTTGCCGTTCCCTGCTACGCCTCGAGCCATGGCCGGTCAGAGCGCTGCGTCCCGACCATGGTGGTATGTCCGCTCGCGGTCCTGAACAGCGGCAAGAACGCAGAGGGGATGGTCAAATGCTCGCATGTTCACGTTGATCATCAACAAGATCGCTCCCATCCGGTTGAGGTGATAGCGTCCCGGCTTGAACTCGAACTTGCGGGGCATTCCAGACTTTATGTTGTCGAATCGATCCGTGACCTGTCCAGACAGGTGAAGGTATCGCAGGAGCAGAGGCTCGCCGAAATCGGACAGCTTGCGGTCGGAGTTGCTCATGAAATCCGCAATCCGCTGGCTTCCGTGGGCCTCGGCCTGAAAGCGATCGGCCGTTCGCTGAAAGGAGACGGCCAGACCAACGAGATTATGGAATACATGGAGGTCGTCAAAACCAGCGTCGCTGAGTGCATCGCCGTAACCGACCGGTTGCTGCATCTGAGCCGATTGCCGGCCGAAAGAGGGCAGCTTCTCACTGTCCATGTGATCGTGCACGACATAGTCGGCCTTTTGCGCTACGAAGCGGAGTCCCGCAATGTTGACGTTGAGATCGATATCCCTGAACGGCTTCGCATCGTCGCCTCTGATGGTGAAATGCGGATGGTGGTTCTCAATCTCGTGCAAAACGCGTTCCACGCCATGCCGCGCGGTGGACGTCTGACGATCCGGGCCAAGGAGAAAGCAGACGGCCACATCGAAATTTCGTTTGCTGATACGGGAGACGGCATCAGCGTCGAGCATATGACGAAGATATTCTATCCGTTCTGGAGCTGGCGCGCAGACGGCAGCAGCGGCAGTGGTCTCGGCCTTCCTATCTCGAAAACGACTGTCGAACGATGGTTCGGCGAAATCTCGGCCAGTAGTAAGCTTGGCGAGGGAGCAACTTTCATTCTTAACTTTCCTCCAGCCGACGAAGTCATAGAGCGAATGTGAGCACACAGGACAAACGACCAACCATCCTCGTCATCGACGACGATACGACGCTAAACCGTCTCATAAGTTCGCAGTTGAAGGCCGAGGGCTACAACCCGGTTTCCGCCCACCGCTGGATTGAAGCAGAACAACTGCTTACGAAAGTGGAGCCTGACCTTTTGCTGCTCGACATCAAGCTGCCGGACAGCGACGGTATGAGCAAGCTTGCCGAGTTGAGCGAGAACTGCCCGGTATTGGTGTTGACGGCATTCGGGGCAATCGACCAGGCTGTAGCGGCAATCAAGAACGGTGCCGTCGATTATCTGACCAAGCCAATCGATCCTGATGCACTGCTCCTGGCAGTCAAGCGGGCGCTGGCGGCCAGTTCGCTGCAACGCGATTACGAGTATTTCAAGAAGCAGGCAGCTCAGTCTGGCGCCGGACGGGAAATGCTCGGTAACTCGGCTGCGATGGTCGAATTGCGACGGGTGATCGGCGTTATCGGCCCCAGCGAAGCGACAGCGCTTGTGTTGGGAGAGTCCGGGGTCGGCAAGGAACTGGTCGCGGCTGCGATTCATCAGGCTAGCTCGCGTGCTGCCGGGAAATTCGTCGCGGTCGATTGTGCAACCCTGCAACAGAACCTGTTTGAATCGGAGCTGTTCGGCCACGAGAAGGGCGCGTTCACCGGGGCTGACAGACGCAAAGAAGGACTGATCGAGGTTGGTAGCGGAGGAACGATCTTCCTGGATGAGATCGGCGAGATCTCACTTGCGATGCAGGCCAAGCTTTTGCGCGTACTGGAGACCGGGCGTTTCCGACGCGTCGGCGGCACCAGGGATATTGACTCTGACGTCCGGTTTGTTGCTGCGACTAACCGCAATCTTAAGCTGATGTGCCGGGACGGGCAGTTTCGTGAGGATCTCTACTACCGCCTGTCAGCCTTTGTGCTGAGTGTCCCGCCTCTGCGCGAACGGCTCGACGATATTCCTATTCTTGCAAAACATTTTCTTTACACACGCGATTTCGCGCGACACGCACATAAGCACTGGTCGCTTGGCGCACTATCCGCATTGATGTCCTACAATTGGCCTGGAAACGTGCGCGAGCTGCGCAATACGGTCGAACGTGCGGCGCTGCTTTCCGGACAGGAAGATGAAATCAGGGTCTCCCATGTAGGTCGACTGCATCGCCAGCAAATGAAGGGCGAATTTTCTTTCAGCTTTGATCACGCGCCGACGCTGGCTGAAATCAACGAAGCTTATCTGGATCGCTTGCTCAAGGAAGACACCATGAGCCGTTCCGAGGTGGCGCAAACGCTCGGCATCAGCGAGCGGAATCTATATCGTATGCTGCGCGAGCGAGGAGCAAAGGACGTTCGTTGATGGAGTTGTCGCTCAACAGCGAGCTAGGAATCGGCTGACCCTATAGGTCGCGTTTTCACGTTGTCGGCTTCTCCCATTGCCGTCGGCGTTGCCGTCTGCGCCAATAGCGGCGGTCGGCCCAGCGTAGGCGGGGTTTGGCGATCCGGTACAGCGCGTCTTCCCAGGCGCCCGGCGAGAATGCAGAGATGTTGTGCTTGATATTGCTCGCGCTGTCGAACGGGTGCCAATCGACGGCGAGAACAACCTCAAACCCTGCCTGCACGACCAACCAGTCGCGCTTCAGCCGATCGAGTGTGACCACGACGCCATCGCCGCAATCGACTTCCAGGCGCCGCTGACTCATGTCATAACGGCCGTGTTCGCCGAGAACGATCATTGCCAGCGCTCGCGACAGGTGCACGTCACGCAGCCTTTGCATGTTTTTCCCCAGCCAAATCGGCTACCGGCCACGCCCGCTGACGCTCAGCACTGCCGCCTGCCGCTCATTACCAGAGCAGCGGCACTCACAACGCTCTTCGCGTTGTCTATGGTGCTGTCGAGGAAGCTGGCGATGGAGTCGTGGTTAAAATCCCAAGTATCTCTGCGATGCCAAGCATTGTACCTCAACAAGGAGAAGATGCGTTCTGGAATCTATTTAAAGAAGGCCGCAACGGCGACGATTTCGTCGACGAAGGATCTCTTGGTCGAAGTCACAGGTTCACTTTGTGGTTGCTGACGTCATTCCGGGTTCGCCTTTCGGGACCTCCACGTTGCGCAAGTGCGCAACGGGGAATGATGAATGTGTATCAGGCGTCAGAAACCCAACGTTAGCGGCCGCGCGGTTGTCGGTTGATCTCTTCCAGGATAGCGCGCATTGCATCGATCTCCCTGCCGAAGCCTGTCCAGTCTCCGGACTTTAGGCGGTCCATGGCCTGATTGTAGTGGTCGAGTGCTTCCTGTGCGCGTCCCGTCGCGGATGTTTTGGTCGGCAGTTCCGCTGCGGCACTCGGCTTTTCCGGCGCAGCTCCGCCTTCAGCGAAGAGAGCCGCCAACGCCTCGGGAAGCGTTTCCTTCATGACGACATGCTCGCCATAGGCGGCAATGACGCGTTTAAGCTCCGGCAAATGTCCTTGCTCGGCCCGCAGATAGAGGGGCGACACGTAGAGGATCGAATTCTCGATCGGGATCACGAGCAGGTTTCCACGGATCACCCGCGACCCCATTTGATTCCATAGCGATATCTGCTGAGAGATCTCTGTATTCTGATGGATTCTCGCCTCGATCTGGAACGGACCGTAGACCAGTTTTTCCTTGGGAAACTCGTACACGATCAGCTTGCCGTAGTCTGGCGCATCGCAGCGCGCGGCGAGCCATGCGATCATGTTGTCGCGGCGGCTCGGCACCATCGGGATCATTATGAAGAATTCGGCCTGTGTCTCATCAGGCAGTCGCATGATGATGTAGTAGGGGACCATCGGAGCGACGCCGTCCATTGAAGAGACGCCGTCGCCGGCCGGCTGGCGGGGAAACTGCCAAAGGTCTTCACGGTTATAGAAAACGTCGGCGGTTTCCATGTGGTAGGTCTGGAAAAGACGTGCCTGGATCAGGAAGAGATCTTCGGGATAGCGAACGTGCTTTTGCAGGTCAGGCGGCATTGCCGCGAAGGGCTTGAATAGCGCCGGAAAGATTCGCTGATAGGTGGCGGCGATCGGGTCAGTCTGATCCATCAGATAGAAGTCGACAGTGCCATTGTAGGCGTCAATCACAACTTTTACCGAATTGCGGATATAGTTGAGGTCGAGGCCGGGCGCAGGTTGCGCGTAGGGGAAAAAGTCGCTCGTCGTGTAGGCGTCCTGTATCCAGAAGATCCGGCCCTCGCTGATGACCAGATAGGGGTCGCGATCGAGGCTGAGGAACGGAGCGATCGTGCGGACCCGGGTCTGGATGTCGCGCCGGATCATGATTCGGCTGCTGTCTGTGATGTAGTCGGACAGCAGCAGATTCACGTCGTTGAAATATTGCGCGAAGATCAGTCTGCGAACGGTTCTCGACAGTGGGACGCCACCGGAGCCGTCATAGGAAGCGTAGACGTTGTCCTTCCCCTTCGGATAATCGAATTCCGGCACGGTTCCTTTGACGATGACGTAGTCGTTGCTCTCTTTCCCGTAATAGATGCGCGGCTCGCGGATTTCGGGGCCGCCGTGCGCAACCGGAGGAATATCGCGGAGATAGAGAAGCGGAAGTCCTTCGCCGCTCTTCTGGGTGACCGGGCTCATCACCGCGCCATTGCCGTGGGTGAACAGGACGTGGCGGTTGACCCATGTCTGTGCCTGGGTCGGCAGCAGCGAGGAATTGAGCTCGCGTGCCGAGAGCAGCACACTCTGGTAGGTGCCGTCGAGCCAGTAACGATCGACGTCAAGGTCGCGCACCCGGTAATAGGTGCGAATTTCCTGCAGTTGGGCGTAGGTATCGGCCAGCGGTTGCCAGTCCCACAATCGGATGTTGTTGATCGTTGCCTTGTTGGCGTCGAGCGCTTTCAAGGTCAGGTTGTGTTCGGCGGGAAACGGCTTGGGCGTGATCCGATTGAGATTGTAGGCCTCCCGCGTCAGCGCAATGTTGCGTTCGATGTAGGGGCGTTCCCACTCCAACTCGGAGGGCTTGACGTAGAATCGCTGAAACAATGCCGGGACGACGCCCGACAGCAGGAAGGCGCCGCCGAACAGCAGCACCATTGCAGCAGCAGGCAACCGGTAGGTGCGCACCCACACGTTCGCCCATGTGGCGAAAGCGGCGACGATCGAGAGCGCGATCAATAACCACAGGACCGGCAGGCCAACATGGACGTCAGTGTAGCTCGCGCCGACCACCACGCCATTGTCTCCGAAGAGCAAGAGGTAGCGGTCTAGTCCGTAGGACCAGGCCTTCAGGGCAAAGTAGAAACCGAGAAGGACCGAGCCGTGCGCAATCGCTGTTGGCGATAGCGAGCGCTGTTGCCCTTGGCGCCCGATGTCGCCATGCACCCAATAGGTCAATGCGGCGAACAGCGCGCTCGAGAACAGCGTTAGCAGTGCCCAATTCTTGATGCCGATAAACGCCGGCAAGGAGAAGAGATAGAATCCGATATCCTTCCCGTACAGCGGATCGTTCGTGCCATATGGCACATGATAAAGGAGCCGCAGAATGGTGCTCCAGTTGTCGGTCTCTGCCCAGGCGATGAACGCGGCGATTAGTGCGGCAGCGGCCGTTATGACGCGCCGCCACGGCAGCCGATCGCGCATCAATTCGAGCAGGTCAGGAGGCGCTGCAACGGCACCGAGGTTCCAGCTGAATCTGGAGGGAGCTCGGTGCCAGGCGGCGCCGAGTGCAAGCCGCGCGTTCACCCAGAAGATGGCGGCGGTTACCATGAAGACGACGAAGAAAATGCCGGCTTGCGCGCCGACCATCTTCCAAAAGACCGCCGGGTAGCCGATCGAGGAGAACCACATCCAGTCGACCAGGAAGTCGCTGAGGAGCCCGAGCAGGATGAGGCCAATTACGGCGACGATGGCCACGATGAACAGCCCCGCCATGGCGCCTCGCCCTGGCGGCGTCTTCCGATCGGGTCCGGCAATCCCGATTGTCATGGTTGAAACTATAGCAGAACAACGGACAGGCGGGGTGTGTCGAGTGGCACCGCATCCGATTTTGTTTTGGTTTCCCTATACTGAGCAGACGCGCACGAATTCGCGCGCGGAAGTCGGGAGCGCGCTTCTCGCCTCTCCAGCATGCGGGCGCACCTCCGCTGCGGCGAGAGGTTCGGCTAAAACTAGGGTTGCGTCATGCTTTAGTAGCAGCGCATGACGTTGACCGCATGCTCCGTTTCGTCATTTCCGGGTACAGCTACGGCTTCCGAAGAGCAACTCGGCACATAGGGACGGTCGGAGGGGATCACGTCCGGCGGATATCGATGTGCCCAATCCCAGGGAACATCATAGACATACGTGTTGCGGATGTCGCTTGACGTGGGCGCGACGTAGTTCTCCACCGGCGCGCCGCTCGGCGATCCGTAGAAGCCCGGCCAGACCGACCCCACGAAGGGTCCTCGGAAATGACGGGCTGAGTGAGCGGCCGGTGTGCGCATAATTCGATGTGTTGCAGTCCCCGCCCCGCGCGACGCTTGTCCCGGTCTTGCGTAGGTTTCGCTGGCGGCGAGCATAAGCACGACGACGCTTAGAGACCCGACGATCGCTCCATGCATTTTACGCGTCATAGCACCTACCCATTCGTTGATTGCAGATCAGCATTCCAACGCACGCCAAGCCGAGCGGATCGTACCGGCAAAGTAATACTTAACGATTAGTTAAGACGTAAGACTAATGGAGAGCAATTGACCAAAACTTGCGGGATCGCGCAGCACGCGCAGCGGATGCTCGCCCTGGATTCTTGCGAATGGATCAAGGACCGGTCGATCGCTTTCGCATCAAAGGTCGTGCGACCAGGTGTTTGCCGTCAGGCGTACACGCGTTGCGCCGACGAAGCCGACGTGCTCGTTCATGTTGACGCTCAGGTTCGCGCCATCAGGTGCCCATCGATTCCTTCACCCGTTCCGGCGACAGCGGCAGGTTGCGCAGGCGCTTGCCCGTGGCGTCGGCGATGGCGTTGGCGACGGCGGCGCCCGCTGGTCCCTGTCCCGCTTCGCCGGCACCCAGGAACGGCTGGCCCGGCTGGTCGATGAGATGCACGTCCAGCCGATCCGGCACTGTGGAGAAGCGCAGGATCGGGTATGTGGCCCAGTCGACGGAGATGATGCGCGTGTTATCGAAGCTCACCCCTTCATAGAGCGTCCAGCTCGCCGATTGGATGATGGCGCCCTCGATTTGATTGCGGATGCCGTCCGGATTGATGATCTGGCCGGCGTCGACCGCGGCAGTAACGCGCTTCAGCCGCACTCGGCCGGTCTCGTACGTCACCTCGACTTCCATGGCCAGCGCGCAATAGGCAGCGAGGTTCTTGTAGCGCGCAAAGGCGAAGCCATAACCGCGTCCGTTGCCCGACGGCCCGCGACTGTCCCAGCCGAATCCGCCCGCCGCCAGCTTGATCACATCCTGGGCGCGCTTGTCTTGCAGATGGGCGAGGCGGAACTGCACCGGATCGCTGCTGGCCGCCAGGGCCAGTTCGTCCATGAAGCTTTCAACCGAGAAGACATTCATGTAGGCGCCAAGTGAGCGCAGCGCCGAGACGCGGATTGGCATGTCCGGCTGGAAGTGGTGGATGATCCGCTGGTTGGGGAAGTTGTAGAGCGGCAGGGCGTTGCGATCGCCGCCGCCCTCGGGGAGGGGAATGGGCGCGGGCGCGGGTGGTGTCAGCGGGTTCTCCATATGCTGTGCCGCGAGCAGTGCGCCGCCGCCGCCCGGCCGCGTGCTGTGCGTCTGGCTCCACACCTCGTAGTGCCAGTCGACGATCTTGCCGTTTGAAAGCTGCGCGCGTGCTTTGGTTGCCATGGCCGGACCAAAGGGCTCCCAGGATAGCTCCTGCTCGCGCATCCATTGCAGACGGACGGGCGTGCCGGGCATCGTTGAGGCGATCATGGCGGCGTCGCCCGCCGCATCGTCGGCGCCGTTATGGCCGTAGCAGCCCGAGCCCTGAGTATGAATGCAGCGCACCTGCTCCAGCTTCATCTTCAGCATCTGAGCGATGGCCGCGCGATCGGGATAGACCCCCTGCGTATGCGTCCACACCGTGAGCTGTCCGCCTTTCATATGGGCGACTGCGCAGGATGGGCCGATCGAGCCGTGTGAGTGATAGGGCTTGGAGTACGAGGCCTCATGTGTCGTCGCATCCGCCGCGACCGGGCCGCTGCTCCTCTCGAAATCAAGATAGTCTGCCGACTTCGCGGCCAGCACCATTTCGTGAAGCTTGGCCTGATCCGGCAGCTTGGTCGTCTCGGCCCATTGCGCGTTGGCGGCGAGCACCCGCATCGCCTGGATCGCCTGGAACTCTTTCTGGGCGGCGACCGCGAGGAAATTGCCGTTGCGGATCACCTTGACCACGCCCGGCATCTTCTCGATCGTTGCCCGGTCGAAGGATTTGAGCTGGGCGTCGTAGCTGGGCGGGCGGATGACGCGCGCATGCACCATGCCCGGCAGCTTCATGTCCTGGACGTAGGCCTCGCCGCCGGTGACCTTGGCTGGGATGTCCAGCCGCGGTACGGATGTTGTCATGATGCGGAAATCGCGAGGCGACTTCAGCTTCGACGTCAGCTCTGCCTTGACGTGGATGAGCGCGCCGGACACGAGATCGCCATAACTGATGTTGGCGCCGTTCGGCCCCAGCACCTTGCCGTCCGCGACCTTCAGTTGCTCGGGCGGCAGCTTGAGGCGCTTCGATGCCTCGCCGATCAGGATTTCGCGAACCTGGGCCGCGGCGTTCCGGATCGCTGTGCCGCTGTCCTGCATGGTGTGGCTGCCGGCGGTGAAGCCCTCATTGACGGTGAGAGATGTGTCCGCTGTGGTGATGGTTATCTTGTCCAACGGCATGGACAGCTCTTCGGCTGCGACCTGCAGGAGCGCAGTCTTCGAGCCCTGGCCCAGTTCCGCCTTGCCGGTGAAGACGTCAACGCGGCCGGAGGCATCGACCTTGATCCAGGAATCGAGATAGGGATCGATCTTGAGGCTGCCGGGCGGAACGGGACCGGCGGGCGCTTTGGCGGCGCGTGCCGGCTGCGGCGTTTCCTGCGCGAAAGCAGGCGCGATGGAGAAGCCTACGACCAAGGCGCCGGTGCCGCACAGCAGGTCCCGGCGGCTGATGTCGGTGGAGATATCGTTCATCGCACATCTCCTTGGTTGGCAGCGCGCGTGGCGTCGGGTGGCGCGATGTTGGTAGTCTTGGTCCGCATCATCTCGGCCGCCAGGTGCACCGCCTTGAGGATGCGCATATGCGTGCCGCAGCGGCAGAGGTGCGGCTCGAGCGCGGTGCGGATGTCGGCGTCGGTCGCGTGCGGTTTGTGCAGCAGCAGCGCCTGGGCCTGCATCATCATGCCGGCGATGCAATAGCCGCACTGGGCCGCCTGTTCCTTGATGAATGCCTGCTGCATCGGCCCCGGATGCTCAACGGTGCCCAGCCCCTCCACGGTGGTCACCCTCTTGCCGGCGAGGAGCGCGATCGGCGTCACGCAGGAGAACACCGCCTCGCCGTCAACCATGACCGTGCAGGATCCGCATTGGCCGAGGCCGCAGCCATATTTGGCGCCATGTAATCCCAGTTCATCGCGCAGCACGTACAGTAGCGGCGTATCGGGTTCGACATCGATTTCATGGGTCTGATTATTGACCGTCAAACTTACCATGGTGATCTCCTCATGGCTCATTGGAGGTGCCGATCGCCGGCGCACTGATCGTTTGCGCGTGGGCCACGTCGGCACGGGCATCCGCCACGGCTTTCGGTACGTCGCTCCAGGCCGGCTTGGCGCCGAAATGGCCGCGCAAATATTCAATCAGGGTGCCGATCTGCGCATCGTCCATTGCTCCGGCGAAGCCCGGCATTATCGGCCCCTTGGTGCCTTCGGCTGCCGGCACCCCGTTCAGGATGACATTGATCAGGTTGCGCGGGGAGCTGTCGGTGATCGTGGAGCTGAGCTGCAGCGCGATGCCGCCATAGGGGACGGGCCGGCCGCTTTCGTGGCAGGTGGCGCAGGCGGCGGCATAGATCACCGCCCCCTCGGTCTTGTCAGTCGGAGCAGGCGTCACTGCCTGGATGCCACCGGATTGTGGAATCGTGCCGCTGCCGCCGGTTTTTACACTGGCGGCGAGCTTGCTGGCGCTGGCTTCGCGCGCCGCCTCTGGCTCACCCATGACCGAAGCAACATAGGTCGCAATTGCGTGCAGGTCTTTGTCGTCGACCGTACTCAGACTGCCGACGACGGGAGCCATCGGTCCGCGCGCCACGCCATGCAGCCCGTGATAGCCCGTGCGCAGATAGCTGTAGAGCGAGGCCTCGTCCCAGGGGATGGGCGACTGCGAGGCCGCGTTGATGTTGAAAGCGCGCCAACCTTCTACTTCGCCGCCGCCGAAGAAATCGTCGCGCTGCTCCGCCCCCAGCCGATCGCGTGGCGTGTGGCAGGCGCCGCAATGCCCCAAACCTTGCACCAGATAGGCGCCGCGATTCCACGTTGCGTCGTGATCGGCGTCGGGCTTGAACGGGCCAGCCTTCAGGTAAATGAAATTCCAGCCGGCCATGACCGTGCGAATATTGAGCGGGAAGGGCAGCTCCGGTTTCGGCGCGGTCTTCTCGACCGGCTGGCGCGTCATCAGATAGGCGTAGAGCGCCTGATTGTCCTCGTCCGAGACCAAGGTGAAATGGTCATAGGGAAAGGCCGGGTAGAGGTAGCGGCCCTCGCGGTCCACGCCTTCGCGCATGGCGCGGCGGAACGCGGCCTCCGACCAGCGGCCGATGCCGGCCTTGGGATCAGGCGTGATGTTCGAGGAATAGATGGTGCCGAAGGGTGTGGGCAGCGGCAGGCCGCCGGCGAAGGTCTTGCCGTCCGAACGGGTGTGGCAGGTGTTGCAGTCGCCCAGCGCAGCCAGCGCGCCGCCGCGCCGCACCACCGCCGGATCGAAGCTGGAGGGCGCCGGCGGGTTGATAGGGGCGATCGTCGGCCGCCAAACAAAAATCGCCGCGCCTAAGGCTACGATCGGGACCGAAGACATTGTCCACAACACTGAATTGACGCGCTTGCTAGCCGCCATGCCAGCAGATTCTCCTTATAATACCGGTTCAGCCGGTTGGTTCACGATGCTCGATGGCAAGCGATCATACCGGACCGCTTCAGAAGGTCTGACTAAGCAGCACTCCATCGCGCAACGTTTAGTTGCGACATGAACAGAAAGCAATTGATCAAAATTGGCGGAGTTGCACGCGTCTGGGAGGCGGCGACAGCGCCGCGGGAATTCTTGCCAATAGATCAAGGGCCGGGCGATCGCTTTCAATAAGATTGTGCGATCGAGCGTTTTCGCGCACATGCGTTGCGCCGACGATCAGAAGCCAACGTGCTCGTTCATGTAGAACGTGTTGAGGATGGAAACGCGAGGCCTGTCGGTCTTGATGGGCGGGCGGCCATGCCAGCTCATTCTTGTCAGCGAGTGATAGGCCTTCAGGACCACGAACGCATATCCGAGATTGGGGAGGAAGGGGATCGTCTTCACCGGCTCCAGGCAATAGGAGCCGAAATGCAGCAGGCCTTTGAGCGATGCCTGATAAAGCGTCGTGCCCAGAGCCTCCTGGCTCGTATCCACCGGACAATAGAGCTGCATGGTCACGACCTTCTTGCGCGTGTCGGGATGCGGCTTGATCTGATAGCCGTCGCTGTCTGTGTAGACCACCGGTTTCGCGACCAGCTTCAGACCGTCGGCGCCAGGTACCTTATCGCCGCGGGCACGAATTTCGAGCCCATCATGCAGTTTCTTTCGGATCGCCTGCTCGACCTCCTTCGAGCTCAACATGGTCGATACCGCAGCCCATGCGGCTTGCAGCGGTTGTTCGATCTTTTCGACGTTCTCGCCATAGAGGCGCAGCGCCATGCGAGTTCCCGTACTGGTGATCGGATCGTATCCTTCGGTCGGAACGTTCCGTACAAGGTTGCGGTAGAAGTCCGCGGGAAGGAAATCTCGGAAGACAATGTGAGGGAAGGGGCGAGCGTAATGGTCGGCAGCCTCGATGCTGGCGACCGCATGCGTGGTAAGTTCGTCGGCCAGATCCAGACCAGTCCCCGCAAGAGCCGCCATAGGGATATCTCTGCGCTCGCTTGGGTTCGGTTCTTTAACGCTGGTTCTTCGGCCAAAACATGGCGGAAGGCCTGGAGCGCGGCGCTGATCTCAGCGAGCGTTGCGTCGGCAAAATCGAGGGGCCAGCGTTCCCCAAAGCCTGTTGGCATGCACCGGGCTTTCCATTAAGGCTGTACACTCGCTCAGCAAGGAGAAATTCAGGAGAAGGCACATCGTTCCCCCTCACACGATCGAGCAAGGAAAGAATGACCGACGGTAAACCGGAGAGCTTCCCGATCGACAAGATTTACGTTCCTGTGAAGACGAAAAAGGCTCTCAAGTCTGACCTCGTTGAAGAGATCGCGGAAAGTATTCTGGACATCGGACAACAAACTCCCATTCTCGTTCGCGCCGATGGAGAGCGGTTCATCCTGGTCCATGGCCTGCATCGGCTCGAAGCCTGCAAGGCTCTTGGCGAAGACACCATTATCGGGGTCTTGGTGTCGGCCGAGATGGCCCACCATAAGTCACTATTGTTCGAAAGCGCTGAAGCAGAGGCGGAGCGCGAAAAAATGGCGCGATTGAGAAGATTGCGTCTTGAAAAGGAAGCTGCCGCAACTTCAGCCGTTTCAACGACGGTCACTGACACGAAATCAGCGCAGTCTCTGCCAAAACGTTCGCGGCAGGATACCCGGAACAATCCAAAGACATCAGACCGATCAAGTCGCAGGACCTCGGGATCAACACCAAAGACCTTGTCGGAATGGATCGTGCAACAAAAGCGCGATGGCGGCCGTTATTGATCGAGCCTACTCATTATCGCTGCCCGGCCGCAGCATGAAATGACCGAACGCGGAAGCGATGGGCTTGGCGGGGTCATCCTGCCAGGCTTTGGCCTCGAAAGCGACGACGCGCCGGCCTTGCCTGACGATCGACACATTGGCGTAGCTGTCCAATGCGCGGCCGGAGCGCAGGTAATTGACGGTCAGGCCAATCGGCTTGGGCCGTACCAGGACACCGAGCTCGCGCGTCAGGCCTACTATCGCGGTGGTTTCGAGGAATGCGCCGATGAGGCCACCGTGGATGGCCGGCAGGAGCGGGTTGCCGATGATCCTCGGCGAGAAAGGCATGGCCAGCGCGCCGTCCTCCTGCAAACGGATACCGAGACAACGCGCGAAGGGACTGTTGGCGAAGATCCCGGTCGGGTCTTCGGGCGCGTCTAGCGTCGGCAGAGGAAGCATGTCCGCTGTGCCGTCGCTAAGCAGTCGTCCGTTAAGAAGCCCATTTGAGCGGGATTGGCAGGACGAGCAATCGTGACAATACGGTCAGGATTATGCGCAACAGAAGCCTC
>JGI24705J35276_12238222_pt1 | contig 17535 bp, 24 predicted proteins | sample TergutNt197P4_FD_35276 | JGI IMG/M metagenome (IMG submission 35276) | reverse complement strand
GCCAACGCCCTGCGGCTCGGTGTGGGAATCACCTTCCTCTGGAGCGACTGGTATGCGCTGCTCAAGCGCGAAGACCGTTTCCGGCTCATCGTCGCCAATCCCCCCTACATTGTCGAAGACGACCCTCATCTCGCCCAAGGCGACCTGCGGTTCGAGCCGAGCGCCGCGCTCGCCTCAGGCCGGGACGGGCTGCGCGCCCTCACCGCCATCATCGCGGGCGCGGGTCGCTACCTCGAAGACGGCGGCTGGCTCTTCCTGGAACACGGCTACAATCAGGCTGCCTCCGTGCGCGGCCTGCTGGCCGACGCGGGTTTTGCCGACATTGCCTCATGGAAAGACATAGCCGGCATCGAGCGCGTCTCCGCCGGTCGCTGGACAGGGTGAACCCCGTCCGAATTGCCAGATATACACTGAATACAGTGTATAATGCGCCCCCTTGCCGGTGTAGCTCAGTTGGTAGAGCAGCGCATTCGTAATGCGAAGGTCGACAGTTCGAGTCCGTCCATCGGCACCAAATTAGTAGAAAGCCTGAATCACTGTATAGCACACTGTAACACATTGTGCAACAAAATCAGTGGTTTAGTTGCTTTTAAATATTCCTGCGTGTTACGTTGTTTTCCGTAGTGGTCAGAAGATCACGGCAAATGCACGGCAATAACTACGGCAGGAATTATCACAATGGCATCTTTTAGGAAACGTGGCGATAAGTGGGAAGCGTCTGTATGGGTTGATGGTGTCCGGCGGTCTGCGTCCTTCGTATTGAAGCGTGAAGCTGTTGAATGGGCGTCTGCCCAAACTCTTTCAATCAAAGCTGTACAGGCCGGTGGCGTCCCTGATATTTCCGTTTCTGTACTGCTTGACCGGTACATGCGGGAGGTCACACCTAAAAAACGTGGTCGAGAGGTTGAGATAAAGCGGTTGGTGAGACTTCAACGTGACGAACTGGCGTCGATCTCTCTGCCCGTCTTAAAACCGGCTCATCTGGCTGCGTGGCGTGATAGGCGTCTGTCGGAAGTCTCTGCGGCTTCCGTGCTGCGTGATTGGTCTTTGCTCTCGCATGTCTTCACGGTGGTTGTGCGTGAATGGGGGTATTTACCTGCAAACCCTTTGAAGTCTGTTGAAAAGCCAAAAGCTCCGCCATCGCGTGACCGACGTATATCCGAATCGGAGATTGCGCGGTTATTACTTGGGTTTGGGTATAGCCGTGACAGGTGGGCGGAAACAATAACGGCTCGGGTCGGCGTAGCTTTCCTCTTTGCGATAGAAACTGGCATGAGGGCGGGTGAAATTTGCTCACTGCGTTGGGATGCGGTAAGGGGCAATGTTGCATATCTACCCATGAGCAAAAACGGCTTCCCGCGTTCTGTCCCGTTGTCTGTCGAAGCGTTGCGGCTTCTTGGTCAGTTGCCAAAAGATGACGGAAAGGCTTTTAACCTTACTACTCGGCAGGTTGACGCGATTTTCCGAAATGTCCGGGCACGGGCATTGATTAAAAACCTGCATTTCCACGATACGCGCCATGAGGCGATAACGCGGCTTGCCCGCAAGCTGGATGTGCTCGACCTTGCTCGCATGGTTGGTACTCGTGACCTTCGTATCCTGATGGTTTACTACAATGCAACACCGTCTGAGATTGCAGAGCGGCTAGGATGATGCTATGTCAATAAAATTTCAGCCCCGTGTAGGTTCGGTTATCCGGTGTGATTTTGTAGGAATGATTCCGCCGGAAATGGTAAAAATGCGTGATGTTGTAGTTATTGCACGGCATCCTCATAACTCCAAGCTGGTGACGGTTGTTCCGTTGTCAGTAAGTAGGCCATTGGTTGTGGAACCTTTTCATTATGAGCTTTCGCATGACCCCAGACCGGGCGGGGACTCCATGCGTTCCATATGGGTGAAAGCTGACATGATCTACACTGTAAGCACAGATCGTTTGGAGTTGCATTACTTGGCAACACGGCGTGGCGGTCGTCAGGTCGTACAGGTCAAATTACCGGATTCTGACATGGCAATAATCATGCGGTGTGTTGCAAGTGCGTTGGGTTTGGACTAGAGTGTAAGTGTTCCCGTAAGGGGCTTTAAGTCTAGAACCGCTTCGGCGTCGATCTAGCCGTACCGCAGGGCGATGACAAGCTAGCGGCTACGATAATCGGGGGATGCTTCGGCATCCCCCTTGTCATTTTAGCCTCCTCTCTCGCCCCATAGTGGCGGTTGATTTTCACTGCTGATTCCTGTCTCCCGGTTCGTCTGGCGCTGTCTGCCCGATGTCTGAAAGGGTGTGTCCTGTCGCTATCCAAAAAGCGTAGTTAGACCCTTTGGCGATGTCCTCAAGCTGGTCTATGGCGTATCTGTCTGATACCCGGATGTTGCTGAACTTGTTGCTCAGAATGGCGGCTGTGATGCGCTTGTGTATGCTCATGGCGATAATGTCACGTGTTTGAGACAGTATGACATACGCCTTTTATAAATAAAACATTTTTGTAAAAAGGGTTACTCCTCGTTGCTGAAGTCTGGAGCAATTTGCCCATGTTGTAGGGCTGTCTGTCCTATCATTAACCATAACGCATATTCTGGATAGACTTTTGCAAGGGCTTCGAGGTCGTCGCATGTTGGGCGGATTCTTCGTATATGAATGTCTGTCCAGTGATTTTTAGGGATGCCTGTTTTTTGCTCAAGCACGATGCTCCTTGATCGTGTGGGCAAGGATGCTATCAACTTGACGATTCTTTCTTGTATTGATGACATAAAAATTCCAAAAACCCCTTGACAACGTAAAAAACCCGTCTATGATTAGATCATGAACGTTGTTTTTACGTTGAGCGTGTCGCAGTGTGTTCCAAAGTGGTTCTGACTGTGACGTGTGGTTTGGTTCAAGTCAACGGGGAGGGGGTGTCATGTTGAAACGGATGAGGTCAAAGGTAGCTGAAGGTGTCCGGTGTTGGACGTATCGGCAGATAACGACCGGGATGCTTCGTGATGCTATTCGTTGTCGGCGTGAAGTTAAGTTAGCACCGTCTTATAGCGCAGCCAAAGGGAGCGATGGGCGTTACAGCCTCGGTAAAAATTATTGGCGGGAGCGGGCGCAAAACCTGTTTTTAGTCTGGCGGGAATTATGTGATGGCCTGATTACAAAAAGCGATTATCAGCGTTTTCAGTGTGTGGTTGGTTTTGGTGGAAGGGCTTTAGATAGGTCTGATATGGCTTATTTCAGGTCAGAAGATAGGGAGTTTTCAGCATGAGTACTTTGGTTGATGACTTCTTGCTCAAGGCTTTTACTAAAAACGCTCAAACCCTAGCTAGTCCTCAACAGACGGATAAAGATGTTGATTTACCAATTTTTATCCCTCTTATGACACTTGATCGGTTCTCAACGCTTACGGGTATTCCTCGGGGTGTTCTTCAAGGAAATTGTGACAGGGGATATATACCTACTCATGTAATTGGCCGTCGTAGAGTAGTTAATGTCTCTCTTTTAAATCAACTTCTTTTAGAAAGGGAGGTGTGTCATGGTTAGTCGCCTTTCTCCTATATCTGCAATTTCTCAGGCTAGAGCATTAGCACATGGGAAAAATTGCTACGTTGTCGAAAAATCAACGGCAAAAGGTCTTGTCTGGTTTCTATATCGTCGGCCAGGTCAATTTAAAAGGCGTCCTTCTTGTCTGGGGCGGCGTTCTGATGCTGTGGCGTTTTTTCGGTTTGTTAGCTTAATTTGTTCAACAGCATAACGTTTGATTTTCTTGTTACCGCATCCGGTTTAACGCTCGGTCGGGGTCTGCGGTTTCATAAATAGAGCGATGGAGTTTCATCATGAGTCAAGCTGTAGCTGTTGCTTCCTCCTTTGTTGAAGTGAGTGTGTTGGGAATGTCTCGGTATCAATTTGATGGCAATTCCGGCGGGAAAGTGTTTACGCATCAAAACACCGATGTGACTAACCTGGATGTGGTCGGCATGGAAGTTATAGAGTACCCGTGCGACTACGCATTGCTTGATCTATGCCGAACCTTTCAGTTTCCAGCAAAGTGTCGGTTGGAGTTTTCCGTTTCTCGCGGGTCTCGAGGCCGTGCGGTTATGCGTGTCAAAGGCGTTAGCCTTATTAAGTCATGACCCCAGGGCGGTGGTCGGCTCCCGTCCTTACATAAGTAGCCGACACTTTTTTGGAGTGTTTTTTATTATGTCTTTATCGTCTTATGTTCAATATAAGTCAGTTTGTACAAATAACGAACAGGCGCTTATAACGGCTGTGATGTCAGATTATCCACAGTATTTAGGAAGTGGTTCTGTGGCTTATCTATTAAATAATCCTGTTATAAATAATACGTCTGTTTCTTTTATAAGATATGAAAATAGTGGGTCGTGGCCAGTTAAATCATATCCCGTAAATTTGTCGTTACCTTTGTGTGATTCTCCGGCTGATTTTTCGGGTGTGAATCTTTCTGATTTTGGGGTTGTTGCGTTTCTTTTCTTTTGTTTTTTGTTGGGTTTAGTCGCGGGGTTACGGGGTCATGGTCGAACTGTTTAAATTTTTAACTGGCTACGGTGTCGGCGCGTTCGTAGTCGGTTATATAGCTGGCTTTGTAATTAACGCTGGCTTTTCCCTTGTTCGCGCCATAACTCATTCTGGAGAATGATGATGAAAGTTAAATTTCTTTCTGCTGCTGTTGGTTCTGCTCTGCTTGCTCCGTCGGCGTTTGCTGCCTCGGTTATCACTGGTGACATGACTACGGCCATCACTACGGCCTTTTCCGATCTCAAGGATACCGTTGGTGATTTAATCGGCACGGCTCTACCGGTGGTTGTTGCGGTGGCCGTTGTGCTTGCTATTCCGTCGATTGTCAAGCGCCTTATTCGCATGGCGTCTCATTGATGGCTTTCCCCCTGGGTGAAAGCTCGGGGGGTTAGCTTTGTAAAGTGTTTTTTTAAGAAAAATTAAATATTAAAAAATGAATGCGCCCCATAGGGCGCGGGGGTTGGGGCGCAAGCCCCAAATGCAGCGGAGACTGTGGATAACAATAGACGGCCTGTGGGTAAAGCGAAGCGTTTCCCCGAAGGGGAATTATCCATAGGGCGACATTGTTACCCACAGGCGTAGCGGATTTGATGCGCTTTTGTCAATTTCTGGAGTTTTTGAAGTGAAATGCTTCCGTTTGCTTCTGGCTGTTTCCTTTCTTTCTGCATCAGCTATTGCTTATGCTGTCCTGCCCTTGGTGTTGCTTCCGGGCGTAGCTTTGGTTTTTGAGTCCGGCGCTATGGCTGCTGGTTACGCTGCTGCGGTTACTCTTGTTGGAGGTGTTCTTGCATATTTGACGTTTTCGGATTCGGATTCATCCGCTGCATCTTCTACTCCGCCTCTGTATGTGCGCTTGTCTCCTGATGCTCCGGTGCCTACACCTCCTGGGTGGACTCCGGGAGAAAATGGGGCCGACCCGGTTAAACCGGGGAATCCTGCTATTCCAGATGATGAAATGGATAAAACGCCATCGGGTGATGTGCGTGTATATTTGCCATGTTATGCAACTGAATATCCTAATTGCACTAGTGGTCTACGTCTTAACTGGGCTGAATGTAGATCGTGGGTCGGTCCAAATCCCGTTAATAGACTTTGTAAGGATAGAGATTCTAATCTTGCCTATTCGCTGTATGATTCAGGCGTTTCGGGCGTAACTAATGTTCTCGGAGAGCCTTCTAATCCAAATGCTGTTTTTCCTCCTGATGGAATTGCAGTTATAAATAGTCAAAACGGCGCGTTTTCAGTTCATCCGAAAGATTTATCGGATGCTATGGCTAATAATGTGAATGTAACGCCCTCTAAAGTGGAATATTCAAAAGATGGGGCAAATTTTTCTATTACACAAAATCCTAATGGTACATTAACTGTTTCTTCTTCTGTTCCGGGTTCAACAGGAACGGTTGTTAATAATACGTATGAGTTAGCACCAAATGGTCAAGGTAAGTATATTTTAACTGGTGGTACTACGTCTAATACTTCTACGGGGTTTGGTACTAATCCCGGTCAAAATCAGGGTAATGGTGAGGGGGGTATGTCGTGCGGTGGTCCTGGTCAACCTTCATGTGTGATAGATGATACTGGTTTTGCCGGAAAAGGTAACTTTGACGGTTCGGAAATAGACAATAAATTTCAAGATCAAAACCAAGCAATAAGTAATGTTCAGGATTTGGATATGAATATATCTATATTACCTAACTTGTTGCCGGGCCCGCCTGTGGCTTGCCATTCAATTCCAGTTAGATTTTCATTTGGGGGAATTTTGAGAGGCTTGTCAATTTCGGAAGAAATTAATATATGCCCTCATCTTGAAATTGTGCGGAGTATATTTGCTTACCTATTTGGGGTGGCTGCTGTTATATATATATGGCGTCGATTCTCACATGCAAATGATGGGGCGTAAAAAATGAACTTTGTCGCAATGTTTTTTGCTTCTGCATTTGGCGAATTGTTTCGTATTATTGCAAAATTCGTCGGTCAGCGTGTTGCAACAGGAATAATTTTAACGGCTGCTGTTGCGGCGGCATCTTTTGTTCTTTACGGGGCGATTCATTTATTGATAATAGGGCTTATTTCTACGGTTGATAATGAATATTTTTTAATGGCGTTTTATATGGTTTGGCCGTCTAATGGAACGATGTGTATTACTGCCTGTTTTACTTCAGATATTGCCGTTTTTATTTATAAACATAAGGTAAGACTGATGATTGCAATGTCTTTATCGGGATAATAAAATGGTTCAGGCAATTTTACTATCTGGTAAACGTGGGGCGGGTAAGTCCATATCTGCAATCCGGTTAATTGATGATTATTTGTCCCGTGGTTGTACGGTCGCTACAAATATGAATTTGTACCCGGAAAAGTTGTGCGGTTATAGGTCAAAACAGGTTATATACCGGCTTCCGGATGTTCCTTCATTGTTTGATTTTGAAGGGTTGCCGATGGGTAACGATAACCCGGTTAATGAGTCGCGTAACGGTTTAATTGTGCTGGATGAAGTCGGTGCTTTTATTAATAGCCGTGAATGGAAACAGCAGGGAAGAGGCGGTATTATTAGCTGGTTCCTTCATTCAAGAAAATCCGGGTGGGATTTGTGTTTAATTGCCCAACACGCTCGCCTTGTCGATGCCCAAATTCGGGATGGGCTTTGTGAAATTTCCGCTACTGCCCGTCGATTAGATAATTTTCAAATACCTTTTGTTGGTCATTTATTAAAACTGATTGGAATTCCTTTTAAACTCCCTAAGTTGCATGTAATTGTTTTTCGATATGGATTTACTCCGAATGCTCCGCAGTCTGATATTTGGTGTTTCTCTGGCTCTCGTTATTATGATTGTTATGATTCTCTCCAAAAAATTTCGCATTTGAATAATGAAATTTCCGGCGTTTGTAGCATGTTGCCGGGTTGGCATATCAAGGGGCGTTATATGTCTTGGTTTGATCGTACTAAAGGGGCTTTAATAGGCTCGTTTGTGGCAGGTTCTGTTGTTACGGCGGCGCTTGCTTTAGGTGTTCATTTTTTGCCTTCTTTGTTTTCTCCTACTCTCCCTGTTATGGCAGCGGATGTTGATGTAGTTAAGGATGTCCGGGTGATTGGCTTTTCGGCTCTTGGTTCTGTGCGTTCCGCCGTTTTGTCCAATGGTGAGACAGGAATCGTGACAGGTGAATCTTTTAAGGCTGGTCAACGTTTTTACATGGTCAATGGCCGCTACTACCTTGGGGGCTTATAATGTTCCGTCGGTTCTTCTTTCTTCTATTTTCTTTTTTTCCCGTTCTTGCTTTTTGTGCGGATTATTCTTTCAATAATGTTCCTCTTACTGCTTTTGCTCGGGCAGTTATTAAACAAGGAATGAAGCGGGAGTTTTTAATTGAACCGAGTGTTAAGGATAAACAAATATCTCTTGATATATCTGTTTCCGATGATGATGCTTTTTCAGTGATTGAAAAGGCTTTATCTTTACATGGTATTTTGGTCAAAGATGATGGACAGATTATTTATTTACTTTCCCGTGATTCTCGTTTTGCGGAGAACTCTATAAACCCGGCATCACTTGATATTGATGATGGCGTTAAATTTCCCATTGTAAAATCTCAAGATCATTCTTTGCCTGATATTCTTCCGGTTAATCCTGAATCTCAAGAATATGATATTAAAGTTTATCGCCCCAAGTTTCGGGATGTTTCTTATTTGGCTGAGGTCGTGGAATTCTCAGGGGGAAAAGTTTTACCGTCAAAAGCTGGCTTTTCGTCCCTTTTGGTCTATGGCGTTACTGATGATGAAAAGGCGGATAAAGTACAGCAGTCGCTTGATTTAGTCGATGTTGCTGAGAATTCGATCTACCTGCATGTGGTTTTTATCGAAGTCACGGGAACGGATACGGCAGGATTTACTCTTTCAGGTCTTATTAAGCTGCTTTCTGGTCGTTTTTCGCTTGATTTTGGTACCTCCCGTACTGCTGGTGTTGGTCTGTCGATCAAGAGTACAACGATTGATAGCGTCTTGTCCGTTCTTGATGAGCAAGTCACGTTCAAGTATTTGGCAGAGCCTTCTTTGGCTGTAGTGCATGGCAAAGAAGCGCGTTTAGTTGTTGGTTCCGATGTTCCTTTGCGTGGGTCTGTTGGCCGCGATTCCGCAGGCGTCACGCTTCAATCTGTGTCGTATAAAACAACAGGCTTACAAATGACCGTAAAGCCTCTTATCTATCAGGATTCCGTGATGATAGATGGAAGTTTCGAGGTTTCATCCATCGCGGCCAATTCATCTTCTGATATTGATTCCCCCTTGATACTTCGTCGTTCATTGTCAACGGTTTTCCCCTTATCGGATGGCGATGTTGTCATCTTGGGTGGTCTTGATGATGAACGTGTAAGTGGTAACAGAAGCAGTTTTCTTGGTTTGCCATTTGGAACTCGCCGCGAAGTTAATACAAGTCGGATTATTGTATTGGCGGAAATAAGGCGCGGTTTGGAATCTACGGCGGTCAGTCATCATATTCCGGCTCGGGAAACTCGGCGGCGGTTCGGTTCCACGCCGGCGCGAAGCGACGGCGAACCAAGCGCCGCCGGGACGAACCCTGTAACACGTCTTAAATAAAGTACGCATACACGTATGCGTTAACTTTCGGGAGAGGCAACATGCCAAGAAAATCGAAGCTATGGGAGCGCGTGGCGCGTGGTGAAGGCGATAGTGGTAAGTCCCTTTTTGTTTCTGAACTAGGCCAGGTCAATCTGGATGGGCTGAAAATCCTTCATCACGGACTGGATACTGTCCGTCAGTTGTACACCTGCGTTTTGAAGCCTTTTGTTCTTGAAGACATTAAGCGTATCAATGATGAACATACGGGCGAACTGCTAGAGTTGGCGGGGGAACTTTGGTTGGTAGGGAGCGGTGGAAAATCCGGGTATCGCTACAGGCTTCAGAATAGCGATTTGGGTTTGATTATTTTTGTTAAGTCGAATTATGTGGATTCGATAAACTTTGGTGGTCATATCAAAATTGAATGTTCGCCACATTGGATTGATACACGGAGTCCGGATGTCATGGACAGAGAACTATGGGCTTTTGCTGGCTTGCTCGGCGATAACGTAGAGCCTTCCGGTTGTGCTGTACATATCTGTTGTGATGTTCAGGGGTGGGAACCGGGCAATGATTTTCTTGACCGTATTGTAACAAGGGCGCGTCGTATTACTCATCATCGTAGTAATGTGGCCGCTTACATGGATACGGGCGAAGTAGCTACCGTGTTCGGTCGGTCTGAATCCTACTTGATGGGGTCACCAACATCTGTCCAGTTCGCGCTTTACCGTAAGGATGTACAGGTGCGAAAGCTGGATAAGATGGATTATTGGTCAGAGGTTTGGAGTAGGTTACGCGATGACAACATGGGTTTAATCTATGACAAAGATAAACCTGTTTGGCGGCTGGAGTTCCGTTACCATCAGAATGTGGTAGGACAGTTTGCCGATGGGCATGCTTCTCAGCTTGAGTATGGTTTTACAATCGAGCGGAGGAGGAATTGGGAAAGTATCAGCGGTTTGTCAAAGCATCTTTATGGGCTGTGGTGCTACGCGCTTGATGTCTTCCGTCTCGAAGTATCAGCGAGGGGCTACGGTTCATACGTAGACCCTGTATGGCAGTTGCTTCGTGATGACATTAAATTCTCTGACCATGATGGTACGTTTCTTTATCGACGTGTATATAAAACTCCTGGAGTTGATAACGAGCGTAACTTGATGCTGGCCGTAGGCAATTTAATATCATGCTACGCGCGGAATCGTTACGATGCAGGTTTTGCATTCAAGTGTCTGAAAAAATCGGGCATCTATGCTGATCTGTATAACTATATGGCGGCTCGGGCGTATCAGCGGCATGAGCCTTTCCGTGAGAGGGATGTTTTTTTGTATGTGCAGAGGTCGCTATCAGAGCGGATGTTACGGGGTGTCGCAGTTTAATTTTTCGGTTAAAATCACGGCATACACTACGGCAAAGCGTAGTAACACGTTGATTTTCTACAGGTTTCATTGCCGTCATCGGCACCACGAAATCGAGGGTTTAGTGAATACCGCTAAGCCCTTTGCAAGACCATCGAAGCCGGAAATTGCGCTGGCGCAAAAATATTCCGCCAGTCGAGCACTTCAAGGAAGTTGTAAAGTGGCTGAAATCGGCAACGCCGAAATTGGCGCTGGGCGATAAGGACGCCAAGGGGCTGCTTGGGAAAGAGGAGAATAGTGGTGAATAAAGAAAAGCTGGCAAACGAAGAACTTGCAAAAACATTTCGGCAGAATATTGACGAGATCACCGAAAAGGCGATTGCTGCTTATGGATTGACCTACACTCAAAGCGCAGGGGCTGGTTTGGACGCACCACTATTGCGGTGGTGCGATTTCATATTGAGATACATTCCGCCAGCTAAGCGACAGATTTTTGTTTCCAATAAGTTCCCTTTGACGCTTCCGCCTGAGCCTGAGATGGGCTTACATAGAATTGAAAAATTGCTTATTCAAGGCGGAGATGTTAATCCTTACCAGAGCAAAACTCTTACCGAATTCGACACCAGCAGTGTTGATAGACGAAAGCGCACAGATGGACTTTGGGCAGACTGGGGTATTCATCATCTTCATCTGCCGCTCAATCCCGTTTCTCTTGGGCAAGCCTATTCTGATCGCCCCCGTCCAGGCTGGCTTTTGTTTCTCAAAGTATATGCCAATGCTGTACTTTTTATCGATGTAAGAAAGCATGATGAGGATAATCTTTTTGTACTCCATGAATTGGTAGAAACCTATATTCGAAACTGGCCTGATGATGCAGAACGTTATCGATTAGAAGTATTGGGTCTTGATTGGGAAAGATCTCCTACTGATACCGAGCGGAAACAATTGCGAGACGCCGGTATGAACGTGCCATTGGAAGTCGATGGAAAATTTTATATAGGGCCAGGAATGGGAGTAACATCAGCCGTAACTTCTTTGAATGCCAGCAGATTGTGTGCTCGGATTCGCAGTTACACTTATTTTGTCGCTAAAGAAGTTACACGCACCTCATTTGCGCAAAAAATTATAAGCAAGGGTGTTGAGTCGCCAGAGTTTCAGTTGGTGTTTTTGCTGGAAGGCAATCTTGGAATTCATGAGAAAGTAAGCAACGAATGTTGGCATATTCCGCGTGATAGATCCAATGATTTATTTTCTATTTGGCATAATGATTTCATGCCAGTTGGGCAGGCCAAAAGGTTGTCCAATATTGGGCTGAATCCTTGGGACTCGATTGAGAGCCTTTAAGGATTGCATAATGAAAACAATCAAACAAAAACCCGAACTCACCTGGATCAGCAAGGAAAAACCCCCAAGCCGGAGGCGCGCATTCTGCTTGAAGACGCGGAGAAGTCCTGCCACGCCAAGCATCGCGTGACGGAAGGGGACATTTTCGACAACCGGCAGATTTTCGGGGACAACCTGTTGGCCTCAAAGCTCGCCTGCCCCAATCATGCGGATGAGTGTTGAAATGTCCGCGCCGTAATTCTTCTGCGTTCTGTTGCGCGCGTGTGGGTCGTAAGTTTCAGGCGAACGCGCCAAGCGCATTTTCAGCATCGCCGGTAAGGTGTACCCTATTTCAACTGGTCCGGGTTCGCGTTTGCGCTCAAACCTTGGCCGCTTCTGCTTGTAGTTATGGATACCTTTGGTGAATAACACCTTGGCCCGTAGCGCCTCGAACGAGTAGCCCCGGCCAAGTCGGTTCATCACCCCGATCAAGTTGTTCAGGCTTTCTGTGCAGGCGTTCGTGACCGGGTGCTCGAAGTAATTGAGGATGTACGGCATCCAGTTCTGGAAAGCTCGGGTCAGGTCGGCGAAGTGGGGCCTGATTTCAGACGAGATATCCCTGTGCCACGCTTCGTAACGTCGCATGGCATCCTCTGGCGTCCCCGCCTCATAGATGCCGTAGAAGCCCTCCTTGAGCCGGTACGCTTCGCCCAAGGCCGGGTAGTTCTTCGTCCAGCCATCAAGGTTTAACCGCTCTTCGTCGGTCAGGTCACGCGCGCGTTTCGAGAGCACAAAACGCTCTCGCATCAGGCCGCGTTTCTGCTTGAGCGTCAATTCAACCCGCAACCCCTTCCGAGCCTTCTCCATCGCATCGTTCGCCATCCTGAAGACATGGAGCTTGTCGATGATGATGGTGGCCTCCGGCAGCACCGCTTCCACGGCATCCCGGTACGGCGCCCACATGCCCATTGCCACGTACTGCACCTTATCCCGGCTGGGCAGATTGAACAGGTATTTCGCCACCGTGTCCTTGTTCTGATCGTGGAGCATCTCCACGATGGTGTTGTTCTGAATGTTCGAGACCACACAGCGCGGCTTATTGATGATGTGGATCTCGTCGATGCCCATCCACTTCGGCGTCTCGAAGCGGACGGTCTGTTCAAGCTCGTCGATATAGTCGCGGAAGATGTTGCGGATTGTCCCCTCTACCACACCAGTCTCGTCGGCCAGCGAAGTGAAGGTATGTTTAAGACTTTGCCGACCGATCCACTTCACCAGCCGCTCAGTCATCATGCGGTTCTCGGCCAGTACCGGCAGCGGCTGCGAGAACGTCTTGCCGCAAGACTGGCAACGCAACCGCTTGGTGTCGATGTAGATGCCTACCCGCTTGCCGTGCATCGGTAGATCCTTGAACACCTGCTCTCGGGTACCCCACGAGGTCAGGTGGGTGGATTCGCAGTGCGGGCAGGCTAAGGTCACGTCCAGCGGCTCGGCGGTGACATGGTAGTCGTGCTCGGATTCTTCAACCCCCAGCACCCGGTACTGCGGAAGGTTCAGGATGTTGACAGGCACGGCCAGCTTCATGAATTTACATACTTTCTGTCAGTCCATCCCGTGGACGTCAGAATGCTCCGTTCCTATATCGCACACCCGGTCAAAGATCGTGGTAGCAATGTGGGAACAAGCCGCCTTGACGGCTTGCCAGTCATGCCAGCGGGGGGCAAGGTTCTTGTACTCGTTGAGTTCAGTTTCTTTCAAGTCATATGGCAGCACATTGGCAAGCTGTGCCTGCAACTGCTGGAGCGGCGATTCCCCGTTGCTTTGCTGGTAGAGCCGGTCAAACGGCTGCAACGCAACCGCTACGTCCCTGTCGCCCATGTGGTCGGCCAGTGCTATGAAATCAAGGTAATCCCGGGTGGCATTGCGCTTGAGGATTAACACGCCTTTGATACGCAAAATCTCCGCTTCCGTTGGAACCGTGATTTGCGCGCCGCGATAGTCCACGGCCACCGTTTCCAGCGGCTCAATGCGGATGAGTTGACGGACTCCGGTTTCGATGCCATCAAGACTGCCAAGGATTTGCACGGGGCGCTGCACACGAGCCGTTTTCCAGCCGGCGACCGATTCAAGCTGGGCCAGCACTTTGTCAAAGCGATGGCGCAGGTCGGCCAGTATATGGTCGGCATCGTATGAGAAACGATGCTTCGCATGGATTGCTGAAGCAGTCCCTCCGACCAGAACGGCATCCGGCAAAATGCGCTGGAGCCGTGCAGCGGAGGACAGAACAAGTTCCCATTCAGGCAGCAGTACGGTGCTCTTCGACATAGTGCATCCAGAAATGATGGCGTTGGGCATAGGGGTCGGAAGCCACGTAAGGGCGGCAGACACGCTCCACATCATCGAGCAGGGCGTTGTCAGCCAAGACCGCTTGGCGCAGTTCTGCCCAATCCCGCCACTGGCCGCGCGAGATCACATCGTCGATGGCGGCAAGCGTGAAGCGCTGATGGTTGAGGTGGCGATGGAACATGGTAAACAACACACTTTTACGATTGTCTATAGTGTCATCTTACGCAAATAACAAGCGGAAAGCAACACGGCTTTGCGATTGTTTTGCTGTGTGCGGCACTGCCCGGTCAAACGTTCGACAACACATTTTTACGAATATCCGAATTTTGTTGCTAACGTTATTTGGCAGAAAAAATTCGCACCGCAAAACGACGCAAAACTGATAGATGCGAATTACGATCATGTGCTTTTTTTGTAAAAAATAAGGAGATTGCTGCGATCAACCTGTTACCTCGTAGCGATAACATGAACGCACGCTATAAAAATCCCGATAATGATCCACGCGGGATCTGGGCATCCGGCGATTCATTACGTCGTGAGTTTCATGAGTATGCCTGCTACGAAATTACTATACCTTCAGGGCGAAAAGTCGTGCCGCCGCCGGGGACGTCATGGCGCTTCAATAAAGAAGAAGTGCCGCGATTAATGGCAGAAAATCGCCTTTGGTTTGGCACGGATGGAATGGCGTCCCACGTATAAAACGATTTTTGTCAGATATAAAACAGGGTGTAATCGAAATGGATGATGAAACGGACGACGACAAGCAGTGCGGCGGAAAAAAGTGACGAAAAGAAGAATGAGGGGAAGAAATGAGTTCTCGCGTATTGCGCCACGTCACAGGACGCCTTTCGCTACACCCTCCTCAAGCGGAATCATTGAAGAAGCTGGCGCGGGCCATCGAGGCTGCGCCAGAGATGCTGACGCACTAGTGCGATGTTGGCGCGATTCTTTCCACGCTGAAGGCTGAATTCAGCACACTGAAAGATTTATATTTCGAGCACGAATTCCCGTCGCTCTGCTTTGCGTTGGCGACAGGCGTCGGTAAAATACGTTTGATGGGCGCTTTTATCAGTTATGCTTCGGACTACACCGTCACCGGCAAACCGTGGAAATATATTCTGGCACCGCACGATAAGATTGTTGAATCGATGCAACTGCGGGAGTTTCTGCGCTTTGAGCAAAAGAGTTGATGGGTACAGGGAAGCATGTACCGAAACAATCTCGCCAATCTTTGTCTGCTGCGCGATCTACACGTTTTATAAAGTCACAAGGAGTTGAAAAAATGCCAACCATCGCAAATAGCCTGACCGAACTCATCGGGAAGACTCCCTTGCTCCGTTTGAACGGGTACGCGAGGAAGTTGAAGCTGGACGCGACCATCATCGGCAAGCTGGAGTATTTCAATCCGGCGGGCAGCGTCAAAGACCGTATCGCCTTGGCGATGATCGACGAAGCGGAGAAAAGCGGGAAGCTGAAACCCGGCTCCGTCATTATCGAGGCGACCAGCGGCAATACGGGCATCGGGCTTGCGTCCGTTGCTGCAGCGCGCGGGTATCGCGTCATCCTCACCATGCCGGAGACGATGAGCATCGAGCGCCGTAAATTGCTGGCTGCATACGGCGCGGAGATTGTGCTGACCGAAGGCGCGCAAGGGATGAGAGGCGCCGTGGCCAGAGCCGAGGAGTTGGCTGCCGAGATGTCAGGCTCCTTTATCCCCAACCAGTTCGCCAATCCGGCCAACTCTCAAACCCATAGGGAGACGACCGGCCCCGAAATATGGGAGGACACCGGCGGCAGGATGGATATTTTCGTTTCCGGCGTTGGTACGGGCGGGACGATTACCGGCGCGGGGGAGTATCTGAAATCAAGGAATCCCAACCTGAAAGTCGTCGCGGTTGAGCCGTTCGATTCGCCCGTGTTGTCGGAAGGTCGTGCCGGGTCGCACAAGATACAAGGCATTGGTGCTGGTTTCGTGCCGGAAGGTCTGAATACGAAAATTTACGATGAAGTCATCGCCGTAAAAAACGAGGACGCTTTCCAGGCCGCGCGCGAGCTCGTGCGCGCGGAAGGGTTACTCGTGGGCATCTCTTCCGGCGCGGCGCTCTGGGCGGCGGCCCGCTTGGCCTTGCGCCCGGAAAACAAGGGAAAAACCATTGTGGCGATTCTTCCGGACACGGGCGAAAGATATTTGTCAACGCCGCTGTTTGAGACGTGACCGGGGCCGTCTGACTTTTTACGAGGATATTGCGCGGCGCTCGGCCAGCGCCTGCGCAATGGTTCCAATGCCAGTATGTTCAAGCTCCCCGCCCATCGGCACCCCACTCGATAAGCGGCTGACCGTTAGCCCCTGTGCAGTGAGCAGCGCGGCCAGGGCATGCGCGGTGACTTCGCCCTCGTTCGTGAAATTGGTGGCGAGGATGACTTCCCGCACTTTGCCGTCACTGGCGCGGGCAATCAGTCGGCCAAACTCCAGTTCGCGCGGGCCGATGCCGTCGAGCGGCGATAGACGGCCCATCAGGACGTAATAAAGGCCGTCGTAAGCCTGTGTCTGTTCGATCATCGCAAGGTCTGCCGGAGTTTCGACCACGCACAGGCGGGCAGGGTCGCGGCGCGGGTTTGAGCAGCGCGCGCAGACCTCTTCTTCAGAAAATGCGTTGCACCGCGCGCAATGCCGCAATACCGCGAGCGCGTGATTGACGGTGTCCGCCAGCCGCGCAGCGCCTGCGCGGTCGCGTTGCAGCAGGTGGTAGGCCATGCGCTGCGCCGAACGCGGCCCTACGCCGGGCAGGCAGCGCAGGGCGGCGATCAGATTATCCAGGCAGGATTGCTTTTCCGGCATCAGAACGGCAGCTTCATACCCGGCGGCAGGTTAAGCCCCGCCGTGAAGCCGGACATCTTTTCAGCAGAGGTAGCTTCGACCTTGCGTACCGCGCTATTGACCGCTGCCGCGATCAGGTCTTCGAGCATTTCGCGGTCGTCCATCACCGAGGGGTCGATTTGTACGCGGCGTACTTCGTATTTGCCCGTCAGAACCACTTTGACCATGCCCGCACCGGATTCGCCCTCGATTTCCATCGCGGCGATCTGATCCTGCATCTTCTTCATGTTTTCCTGCATCATCTGCGCCTGTTTCATCAGGCCGCCAAGTCCGCCTTTCATCATCCGAACTGCTCCGTAAAGGGTAAAAAAAGGTTGAAATTACACCAGCCTGACAGTGCTCTCGTTCAGGCTGGCGTCGAAATGCTCGATCAGTCCGCGCACGAACGGGTCGCTTTCAAGCGCTGCCACGGCTTGCGCGTGCCGCTCAAGGCGGTCGAGTTCGTCGAGTTGCGCCGGGGTCTGCCCGGCAATTGCGCCCGTCTCGAAATCCAGTTTGATGGGACGGGCAAGCGCGCGGGCAAGGTCGCTTTCGATCCGCGCGAACACGGCCC
>JGI24705J35276_12238223_pt1 | contig 17543 bp, 15 predicted proteins | sample TergutNt197P4_FD_35276 | JGI IMG/M metagenome (IMG submission 35276) | reverse complement strand
TGTGCTGCCGTGGATTGGTTGGGAATTCTCCCGCCCGCTCACCTGGCAATGAAGGACAAGCCTTTTCAGTAGCCCGCGCCGGCGTTGGACCGCCGGTAGAGACCAAAAAAGCCCGATCCGTCGTTGCTTTAAGTCGCGTCCCCCGTTGAGCGCGGGGTGCGCCGGTTCGCCTCCGGCTGTCGATCACGGTTGCAAAGAGCGAAGTCACCTTCATCGGCATCTCTTGAGAGAGATGCTGGGCTCTTCGGATTTTCAGCTCCAGTCATTTTCGACTTCGGCGTCTCCGAAGGGCCCCTCGGCTCCTCCACCCCTTGGCGGCTGTCCGGCCTCTTGTCCGGATACCCACCGACCGACACACGACCACAGGCACGTGCGAAATTGGGCAAGACCGCACATAGGCGCTCTCACTCGACTCCGCAAGGAGATTTTTGGGCGTGCGACAGAATTGCCCAACGTTTGTTTGTGTTGTTGCACAAGTGACGTTGCAATCGACGTTGAATGTGAACGGCTGTTAAGTTTTTCGTAAAAGACGAGCGTAGAGGTTCGGCCAGACTCGCTCGCCAGTGTGCATCAAACGCGCTTCGTGAACGGCTCGATGCGTTGCGCGGCGCGGACAAATCTTATCATCACATAAAAGCCGAGCACGAGCAGCACTCCCTGCAGGATGTGCGATTGGATGCTGCCTTCGATCTCAAACAGAACCGAGAGCGCCCAGCCTCCGGCGAACGCTGCGCCGAACACTTCCGCGCCGATCAGGATGGTGGCGCTGATGATAGTGATGACATTCGGCCAGACGATCTGGCGGGAGGAAGAGGCTTGCGCGTCCATAGGCTAAATCCGTAGGTCTCTACCGTGGGTCTTTAAGACTTAAGAAGTCTCCGCGCAAACGTGTTCCGCGCTTGCCGCGATCCAAAACCAGTTCCATTTTTGCGGATCACGCTTTGGAGCGCCGCAATGTCTCCGAAAAGGCGGCTCGGGGCAAGCGCAAAAGGCCCAAAAAAGCCCGATCACTGCTATAGTTGGTCGCAAATGGACGAGTTCGAAAATCGGAATTGTGATGACAGAGACCCGCCCGAATACGGACTTTGTTTCCGCTGAGACGAATCCGCTCTTGAAGGCTTGGGTGACGCCATTCGTCACGCCGCCGTTCGACGAGGTCAAGCCGGAGCACTTCCTGCCGGCATTTGAGCGGGCCTTCGTGGATCACTCGGCGGAGATCGCGGCGATCACCCACGACCCCGCGGTGCCCGATTTCGCCAATACCATTACGGCGCTGGAGCGCTCAGGCAAGCTGCTGGCGAAGGTGTCGGCCGTCTTCTACGATCTGGTCTCCGCGCACTCCAACCCGGCGATCCTGGAGATCGAAAACGAGGTCTCCTTGCGGATGGCGCGGCACTGGAATCCAATTCAGATGAACGCGGTGCTGTTCGGCCGCATCGCTCAATTGCATGAGAACCGCGCCTCGCTCAACCTGACGCCTGAGGAACAGCGCCTCCTGGAGCGCACCTACACCCGTTTCCACCGCGCCGGCGCGGGGCTGTCCGAGGACGCCAAGAAGCGGATGGCTGACATCAACGAGCGGCTTGCCCAACTAGGCACGACGTTCAGTCACCATCTGCTCGGCGACGAGCAGGAATGGATCATGAAGCTCGGCGAGGCGGATCGCGAGGGCTTGCCCGCGAGCTTTGTAGCCGCCGCCAAGGCTGCGGCAGACGAGCGCGGCATGGCCGGCAAGGCCATCGTCACGCTCTCGCGCTCCTCGGTGGAGCCATTCCTGAAGAGCTCGGCGAGGCGCGATCTGCGTGAGAAGGTCTACAAGGCCTTCACCGCCCGAGGCGACAACGGCAACGCCAACGACAATAACGAGATCATCGGCGAGATTCTCAAGCTGCGGGAGGAGAGTGCCGGGCTTCTTGGCTATCAGACCTTTGCCGCCTACCGTCTGGAAGACTCGATGGCCAAGACGCCGGACGCGGTGCGTGGGCTGCTGGAGCGGGTCTGGAAGCCGGCGCGCGCCAGGGCGCTCGCCGATCGTGACGAGATGCAGACGCTGATCGCCGAGGAGGGCGGCAATTTCGAGCTCGCCCCCTGGGACTGGCGCTACTATGCGGAAAAGCTGCGGCTGCGGCGCGCCGACTTCGACGACTCTGCGATCAAGCCCTATCTGACGCTCGACCAGATGATCGCGGCCGCCTTTGACTGCGCCTCACGGCTGTTCGGCCTTACCTTCACCGAGCGAGAGGACATTCCGACCTGGCATCCCGATGTCCGGGTCTGGGAGGTGAGGGATCGCGAGGGGCGCCACAAGGCGCTGTTCTACGGCGACTACTATGCCAGGGCCTCAAAACGTTCCGGCGCCTGGATGACCTCGCTGCGCGACCAGCAGAAGCTCGACGGCGAGGTCGCGCCGCTGGTCATCAATGTCTGCAACTTTGCCAAAGGCGCGGGCGGCGAGCCCTGTCTGTTGTCGCCTGACGACGCGCGGACCCTGTTCCACGAGTTCGGCCATGGCCTCCACGGCATGCTCTCCAATGTGACCTATCCGTCGTTGTCGGGGACTGCGGTATTCACTGATTTTGTCGAACTGCCCTCTCAGCTCTACGAGCACTGGCAGGAGCAGCCCGAGGTGCTCAGGCAATTTGCCCGGCACTATCAGACCGGCGAACTGCTGCCCGACGACCTCTTGCAGCGCTTCCTCGCCGCGCGCAAATTCGGCCAGGGCTTTGCCACGGTCGAGTTCGTGTCCTCGGCTCTGGTCGACCTTGAATTCCACACCCAGCCAGCCTCCGCCGCGCAGAATGTCCGGGCATTCGAGAAGGCGGAACTCGAGAAGATCGGCATGCTCGATGAGATCGCGATGCGCCATCGGCCGACCCAGTTCGGTCACATCTTCTCCGGCGATCACTATGCCGCCGGTTATTACAGCTACATGTGGTCGGAGGTGATGGACGCCGACGCCTTCGGAGCGTTCGAGGAGGCGGGCAACATCTTCGATCCCGCCGCCGCAAAACGCCTGCACGACGACATCTATTCCACAGGCGGGTCGGTCGATCCGGAAGCCGCCTACATCGCCTTCCGCGGCCGGCCACCAGAGGCCGATGCGCTGCTGCGCCGCCGGGGCCTGCTCGAAGACGCAACGGCTGCTTGAGATGGGGGATATGCGCAGATTTTTCGGATTACTCGCGGCACTGGTCTTGGGGCTGGTCGCCTCGCTGGCACTGGGCGCAGGTTCGGCAGAGGCCCATCCGCACGTCTGGGTCACCGCAAACAGTGAACTCCTCTATGCGCCCGACGGCTCGATCACGGGTGTGCGCCATGCCTGGGCTTTTGACGATATGTTCTCGGCCTATGCGCTCCAGGGGGGCGTACTCCCGCGAGGACCTCGCGCCGCTCGCGCAAACCAATGTCGAGGCGCTGAAGGAATATGGCTATTTCACTTTCGCGAAGGCCGATGGCAAGAAGGAGCGGTTCCAGGAGCCGATCGACTATTTCCTCGACTACAAGGACGGGGTGCTGATCCTGCACTTCACGCTGCCGCTTAAGAATCCGGTCAAGCCGAAGCAGCTGGCGCTGGAAGTGTACGATCGCTCCTTCTTCGTGGAATTTCAGATGGCCAAGGAGGACCCGGTCAAGCTGGTCGATGCGCCCGCTGGCTGCCAGATGAAGCTCGATCGGCCGAATGGCGGCACGGCGAGCGCGCAGAAGCTCGACGAGCAGACCTTCCTGGACGGCGGCGAGAACTCGAACTTCGGCCAGGCGTTCGCCAACAAGATCACTGTGGATTGCCCGTGAACCTGCTTTCTCCGCTGGCGCGCGCCTTGGTCGGCGTCATTGTCATGGTCGTTGCGCTGTTGGCTATCGATGCCGCGCTTCATGATCTCTTTGCGCAAAATCCGTTCGGCGGGCCGCGCCTGGCCCCTGCAGCCGAGCCCGAGGCCGGCAGCATTGTCGGCTGGCTGATGGCAAAGCAGTCGGAATTCTATCTCCAGATAAGGGACACCATCCGTGCCGCGAAATCGCAGGGATCGGCGGTGTGGACGCTGCTCGCCATTTCCTTCGCCTACGGCATCTTTCATGCCGCCGTTCCCGGCCACGGCAAGGCGGTGATCTCGTCCTATCTCGTTGCCAACCGGGAGACGGTTCGACGGGGCATTGCGCTGTCCTTTGCCTCCGCCTTGATGCAGTCACTGGTGGCGGTTGCCGTGGTCTCGGTTCTGGCCTGGGCCTTGAACGTGACCGCTAAGACCATGTGCAACGCGGAGAAGGCGATCGAGATCGCGAGCTACGCCCTGATTGCGGCGTTCGGCGCCCGCCTGGTCTGGGGGAAGGGCGGCGCTTTCATTCGGGCCCTTCAGGCAATCCGCCTCGTGCCCGCGGTGGTCGGCGTTTCAAGTCACGCTCATCACCATCACGATCAAAGCCACGTCCATGATGAGCATTGCGGCCATTGCCACGGGCCTGCGCCTTCTGATCTCGCGGGTCCCGGTGGCTGGGGGCGCGGATTGGCGGCGGTCCTGACCGTCGGAATCCGGCCCTGCTCGGGCGCAATCGTGGTGATGGTGTTTGCGCTTGCCCAGGGTCTGTTCTGGGCGGGCATTGCCGCGACCTTCCTGATGGGATTGGGGACGGCGATGACGGTTGCGACCATTGCGGCGATCGCGGTCTCTGCAAAGGGCGTGGCGCAGCGACTGAGCGCAGGCCGCGAGCGCGGCGGCGCGCTGTTTTTGCGCGGCATCGAACTCGGCGCGGCCGCCCTTGTGCTTCTGTTTGGCGCAGGACTTCTGTTCGGCTACCTCGCCGCCGAACGGACGACGTGTTTTTAGGGTCTCAGGCCGGCAGGAAGCCCTTCAGCACCGGCATGAAGAAGATCGCGGCGTTGATCGCAAATCCGATGGTCCAGAGGATCGAGCGGAGGGTGGGGCGGTTGCCGATATAGGTCAGGACATAGGCGATCCGCACGATCAGGAACAGCAGCGCCATTTCGTCGATCAGGCGCTGCGGGCATTCGCGAAATTGCGCAAGCAGCACCGCGAAGGCAAAGAACGGGAAGGTCTCGATGCCGTTCTGGTGCGCGCCCAGCGCGCGCTGCGCCAGCGCGTCCGCGTAGAAAGCGGGATCGCGCGGCTTTGAATTGTCGAAGCGGTCAAACCTGATCCATTTGATCGAGGCGATCGTCACGATAGAGAGTAGCAGTGCCCCGAAAACGCACCATTCCGCAAGGGTCATCGCTTCTGTCCACTGTACGTGATCCGCAAAAGTGGGTACCGGTTTTGCAGTGCGACAAACGCATGGCGTTTGCGCAGGCACGACAAACGCGGAGCGTTTGCTTGGAGATCACGCGCGCTACAAACAGCAAATCTAGCGAAATCGGCCATATCTTGACAAGATCGGTGCAACGCGAGACCCACGGCATATGACGAGCGTCATTTCAACCGAAACAGTTGCCTCAGTGGCCCAGCCGCGGCGCGTCGGCGTGCTCCTGATCAATCTCGGCACGCCCGATACGGCGGACGCCGAGGGCGTGCGGGTCTATTTGAAGGAATTCCTCTCCGACCCCCGCGTGATCGAGAAGCAGGGGCTGGTCTGGAAGTTCGTGCTGAACGGCATCATCCTGCGCCGCCGCCCGCGCACCAAGGCGCTCGACTACAAGAAGATCTGGAACAACGAGAAGGACGAGTCACCGCTCAAGACCATCACGCGCTCGCAAGCCGCAAGGCTTGGCGAGGCGCTGTCCGGTCACGCGCATGTCGCGGTGGATTGGGCCATGCGCTACGGCAATCCCTCGATCCGTTCGCGCATCGAGGCGCTGATCGGGCAGGGGTGCGAGCGTATTCTCGCGGTGCCGCTCTATCCGCAATATTCGGCATCGACCACGGCGACCGTGTGCGACGAAGTCTTCCGCGTGCTGTCGAGCTTGCGCGCGCAGCCGGCGCTTCGGGTGATGCCCCCCTATTACGACGACCCGGCCTATATCGAAGCCTTGGCCAGCTCGATCGAGGCCCATCTGGGCACTCTGCCATTCAAGCCTGAATTGATCATCGCCTCTTTCCACGGCATGCCCAGGCATTATGTGGACAAAGGCGACCCCTATGAGCGCCACTGCGTCGCCACCACCGAGGCGCTACGCCGCAGGCTTGGCATGGATGCCTCAAAGCTGCTGCTCGCCTTCCAGTCGCGTTTCGGTACTGACGAATGGCTGCAGCCCTATACGGATATGACGATTGAGCGGCTTGCGCGCGAAGGTGTGCGGCGCATCGCGGTGGTGACGCCGGGCTTTGCGACCGACTGCCTGGAGACACTGGAAGAGATCGCGCAGGAGAATGCCAGCATCTTCAGGCGCAATGGCGGCGAGCAATTTGCCGCCATTCCCTGCCTGAACGACAGCGGCGCCGGAATGGACGTGATCCGAACGCTCGTGCTGCGCGAGCTGCAAGGCTGGATTTAGAAGGCCAAAGCTTCATCGGCGCGATCGCTTCGCTTTTGCAAGACGTTCCAATTGGCCTTCCACCTCCGCGTTTCCTATGCAAAGGTTGCCCCACGGAAAGCGCCCTTTCCCTTTGGAGGAATTATGACTGGTTTCGATATTATTGCGGTTGTTGTGGTGTTGCTGGCTATTGTCACGTTGCTGGCTGGCGTGAAGACGGTGCCGCAGGGTTACGACTGGACCATCGAACGTTTCGGCAAATACACCCAGACGCTGAGCCCCGGGCTGAACCTGATCGTCCCTTATTTCGATCGCATCGGGCGCAAGATCAACATGATGGAGCAGGTGATCAGCATCCCCGAGCAGGAAGTCATCACCAAGGACAACGCCACGGTGACGGTGGACGGCGTCGCCTTCTATCAGGTGTTCGACGCAGCGAAAGCAAGCTATGAGGTCGCCAACCTCACCCAGGCGATCACCGTTTTGACCATGACCAACATCCGTTCGGTGATGGGCGCGATGGAGCTCGACCAGGTTCTGTCGCATCGCGACGAGATCAACGAGCGGCTGTTGCGCGTGGTTGATGCCGCGGTGTCGCCCTGGGGCGTCAAGGTCAACCGCATCGAGATCAAGGACATCGTGCCGCCGGCCGATCTCGTCGAGGCCATGGGACGGCAGATGAAGGCCGAGCGCCTCAAGCGCGCGGACATTTTGGCCGCCGAAGGTCAGCGGCAGTCCGAGATTACTCGTGCCGAGGGTGCCAAGCAGGCCCAGGTGCTGCAGGCGGAAGGGCGCCGCGAAGCCGCCTTCCGCGATGCCGAAGCGCGTGAGCGTCTGGCGGAGGCCGAGGCCAAGGCGACGCAGATGGTTTCTGAGGCGATCGCCCAGGGCGATGTCGCCTCGTTGAACTATTTTATTGCCGACAAATATATCAAGGCGTTCGGCCAGTTCGCGGAATCGCCAAACCAGAAAGTCATCATGCTGCCGATGGAAGCAACGAGTTTGCTGGGGTCGCTCGCCGGCATTGGCGAGATTGCGAAGGCCACCTTCGGCGAGAGCGCGGCGTCGGCAGCCGCCGACGCGCGTCGCGGTTCGGTGCCGACGTCGACGCGTCCCACGCCGCCTGTGCCGCCGCAGCAAGGCTGATCGAAGAGGCTGTGTCATGATGGATATGTTTGCGACGCTGGGGCACTGGAATTGGCTGATTTTCGGCCTCATTCTGATGGCGCTTGAGGTGGCTGTGCCCGGCGTCTTCCTGTTCTGGCTTGGGCTTGCTGCGCTTCTGGTCGGGGTGGTGTCATTCGCCTTCCAGCCGTCATGGCAGGTGCAGTTCTTGATGTTCGCCGTGTTTGCCATGGCCGCCGTGCCCGTGTGGCGGGCGCTCGCGCGAGGCACGGCGGATACGAGCGCGAGCCCCTTCCTCAACAAGCGCGCCGATGCGCTGCTCGGCCGCGAGTTTACGCTGGAGAAGCCGATCGTCGATGGACACGGCACCGTGCGTGTCGGCGACACCGTCTGGCGCGTCGCCGGCCCCGACACGCCCGCAGGCACCAAGGTGAAGGTGGTGCATGTCGACGGCGCTAACCTGACGGTGGCGGCGGTTTAGGGGCCATCTGGCTTCGTCATTCCGGGTTCGCGACTGCGCGTCGCGCCCCGGAATGACAGACGTCACACGTGGCGCGCGCTTACGAGAGCGGCTGGCTCTCGGAGAACACATCGACGATCTTGTTCGTCATGCCGTTCACGATCAGTACCTGATCCTTCATCTTCACGTACATGTAGTCGCGCAATTCGGGCACTTGCGACAGCACTTGCGTCGGCAGCCCGAGTGGCTTGACTCCTTTTGGAAGTGCCGCGCCAACAGCAGGGGTAAAGCCCTTGGCGGACTTCGTGGTCGCCAGCTGGAACTGGACTTCAGTCGGCTCAGTCAGCACGCCCCTGCGAATTTGCTCGCGCTGCTGGTTGGTCAGGTCAAGTTTCGGCAATGACGTGCGCTGCGGCAGCTTGGTGCCGGTGCTCAATTCAACCGCGCCCTGGTTGCCCGGCTGCGCCAGCGAGACGCCACCGAGAAAGATCGCGAGCACGGCGACCATGGTGGGAACTCTCATGGCGCCATATCCTCTGATGGATACTCTGCCCTTGAGCCATTAACGAACGGATTGTGCGCGTGTTCCCCGCGGGCCCGGCATGCGTCTTTGCCCTGCGGCCCAAGAGGCTCCGTCAGTCGTATTTTGACGTGCAACGCGATAAGGCCAATCGAAAGGCTGCTCCAATATCAGAAGGGGGGCTGTGTCCGGGAATTACGACATGCTGATCCTTGCTGAGGCCGTCGTATATTCCTGAGGCGCGCGTATGATTTGGCATGAAGGTCATTTGCCCCTCGGAAAGCCGCACATTTACATACTTCGTCTCTTTGTTCATCTGGGTTCTGCTTTTGTAAGCGTAACGCTTGACCCTCAGCCGGGCACTCTGCTCCGCTTTTTCCTCGATTTCCTGCATTCTCGACTTGAAGACAGATCGCAGTTCTTCGTCCGTCACGAAGCGGCTTTTCGTCAATGCGGCAAGAATGGCAGAGCCGATCGCCGTGTCGTCTTCCTTATGATCAAGAAGAAACACCTCGCAGTCTGGATCGGCATAGAGCACCCCGGAGCCAGACTCCGTCACCACCTTGTAGAATCGCGGTGTCGCTGAGATGGTCGCGTTCTTGCCTTGCTTCCTCTCCAGTTCGTCCAGTTCGGAGGAATCCATTTTTGCCTCCCCCGTAACAGAGATGCGAACTCTGGCGCTTCGTAGTCGACGACGGAATCGCCGCCCAATGCGCGGGAGTCCTATGCTGGGACAGCCAATTGGATCACGCTGGATTTGATCATGTTCGGAGTCAACCGGAACGCCATAGATCGAGAAATTGTGTATCCGTGTCGAGTTGATGACCGTACTGGAACGTCTGCGCCGATGTGTTCCGGCGTGATCGGGCCGGCGATTTGGCTGCGATGTGCGGCCCGCAGGTGAGGCAGAGCCGTTGTCCTTCTGCGCCAACACAGAACGGTGTTTGGCGGGTCGGGGCGGCTCTACAGGGTTGGGCGCTACGCGCTGTGGGAATGCGTAAGCGTGTTTCCTCGGGATATCTGGAAGGTTGAATATGTCGGCGCGGTGGACGTGCTGGAAGCCGCCTGATGAAAAACTGGTCTCGCGCCGACCGGAATTGGACGAAACATAATTCGCCGCCTGAACGATGCCAACAAGTGCCAGCAGGGCATTTTAATTCGTGCACAGCCAACGGGCGGGTTCAAGCGGAAAGAAATTGCCGATGGGCTCGTGCAATAAGTGGGTGCGAAAGCACGCGATCAATCGCCAAGTCTGTCATTAAATCTCTTGTCACGGCGACTGCCCCGCAAAAAGGCCTGCCAGGGTGTCGGTTGGCAGCCCTTCACCTTGGCGGCACACGTTCGGGTCGCTGCCCAACGCCAAGGCGGCGGCATTGCTGCAAAATAATGCGGCGAAAAATGGGCTTCCCTCATGGGACTCGCGCCCGACGGCATTTATCAGCGAAGTGCAAGCCATAATCAGCCAGCCCAACGTCAAGTCCCTGGGCAGGACCTTGGCAGAACTTACGCGCCTGCTGTCGTATCATTTTTGCAACAGAGTTTATAAGGATGACCCTACCCCCCTAAACAGGGGATGTTAGGGGGGGCGCCGTGGCCGTAAGGATAATGCAATCTCTCAGACGACGAGAGGCCATGGGTTAGGTGTTCAAATGAGACAAAATCGGTGGGTCACCGCTGGCGGTCACGCAATCTGTGACATGGCTGCCGCACAACGATGAAAAAGTGAGGCTGCATACCCCGTTTGGGGCATGCACATATTATGAAACTCGAATAATTAATTATACCGAGTCTTGGGCGGTTTCAGTGTGACGGGGACGGACAGTGAGTGTATCGAGAGTAGGGATCGGGATCAGCACATCGATTGCGCTGGGGAGCGTGTTGTTTTCTGCGGCGCCCGCGTTGGCCGACAACTGCGGAATAGGCGCAAATAATGGTCTGATGAACAATTGGTTCAGCGCTACGCCATCTGCGGTTTCTGGAGCAATCGGCAACATCAACAGCATTTTCCTGGGACAGAGCGCTTTTATTGCGTCGCCGGGAAGCATTCAGCCTGATCAACCGGGGGGCGGAGTTTGGATGCGGGCTCTTGGCGGTGAGGCCACCACCTCGTCAACTATAACGTCAGTTTACAGTGGTTCAATGCACCTTGATGGAAATCCAATCGAGGAGGGGAAAACATCAACATGCCGCGAATCGCAGCGTCAGAGCTATGCTGGCGCGCAAGTCGGCGCGGATTTTGCTCGCTTGAACCTGGACGGTTGGAATATTCATCTCGGCGGGATGGCCGGCTATGTTGGCTCCAGAATTAACGACGATGCTTTGTATACCACGGCTGCGGTCCAGGCTCCTTTCTTTGGAACGTATCTGATGGTGTCAAAGGGGCGTTTCTTTGCCGACTTCATGGTTCGCAGGGATTCTTACAACTTCAATTTGAATAGTCCTGCTGTCGTCCAGGGTGACGCAAACGGGCGGGGTGCCGTGAACGGGTATGACCTTTACAACCTGCCTATCAGCGCGCATGGGATCGGAATATCTGCAAACGCAGGTTACAATTTTGACGCGGGCAATGGCTGGTCAATCGAACCATCGGCCGGCTTTGTGTATTCCAATACCTCAGTTGACCGTTACGTTGATCCGGGAAGCGGGCCATCAATTCAATATCAAGCTGATACGAATAGGATTGAAAGCGCACTTGGCCGCCTGAGCCTTCGCGTGGCGAAGAGTGTTGAAACGTCGAATGCGATCTGGCAGCCCTTTGTTACAGCCAGCGTGATTCATGAATTCGCTGGCGATGTCGTGTCAAACACTGCCACGTTTGAAAATATGGACGTGATTGCGAGGAATACCACGACGACATCCCGTGTCGGTACCTACGGTCAATATTCGGTCGGTCTGGCGACGCAATTCGTGAACACCGGCCTGGTCGGTTATGTTCGTGGCGACTATCGCAATGGTGAGAACATTGAAGGCTGGGGCGCCAACGCCGGTCTCCGTTATTCATTCGCGCCCGAGAAGATCGCCCCGGTCATGCCGACCAAGGCGGTTCAGTCATATTCTCAGCCGACCAATTGGACCGGCTTTTATGTCGGCGGCTTTGCTGGCGCAGCTGGCGGCCGCGATGACATCGGCTATATCGCGAATAACCCGAAGAGCAGCACTGCCGGGAATAGCCTGAACGCCAGCAACCCGTGGGTCGCGGGCGGCATGGGCGGCATCGAACTTGGATATAACTATCAGTTTGCCAACAACTGGGTGGTCGGCATCGAGGCGGATGTCGGTGCCGGGAATGTTCGTGGTGGCCGGCCCGCTGGAATGGATGACGGCCTTTACCTGGATAATAGTGGTGTTCCACAGTATAGCGGTGGCTTTTCGTCTGCGTTCTATACGGCTTCCACCAAATCCAATTGGGCGGGCACAGTCGCCGGCCGCCTGGGCTACAACTGGAATCGGACGCTGTTTTATGCAAAAGGCGGTGTTGCGTTTGCCGAGAGCAGCACAAGCGTCGATTGCATTTTTGGCCCAACCGGTACAACTAACACGCAGAACGGCAGTTCTCCCCTGGATTGTGTCAGCCCGCGTGGCACGCACAAATTGGCGCAATTCGGCACGCCAAGCTCCGTCCGCGTCGGCTACACTTTGGGCCTAGGTGCGGAATTCGATATCGGTAACAACTGGTCGGTCAAGTCGGAGTATGACTGGTTGTCCTTCGCGCGTCATAACTCGAACACCGATGAGCTTGGCACAGCCATCTTCGACAAATTGTCGATCAATCAGGTCAAGATCGGGGTGAACTACAAGTTGGGCGGTCTATGATCCGCACATAGTTCAACGCCTTTATGTGTATCGGGGCCGCCATTGTCTGAATCCAATGGCGGCCCTTTCATTTGATATGTGAGATTTCACTGCAGCAATCCTCATTCAAGGGAAGTGACTCTCAAGCTGAGATCATGAACTCCGACTTGCGGAGATCACTGTCATTGCGGCCAATCCCCTATTCAGGGGGATAGATCAAGAATCCAGAAGCCGATATTTTCTCGCGATATTGGTAGTCATGCAATCATTGGGGGAAACTATGATCAGAATGACCATTTGCGCCAGTGCGCTAGCGCTGGCATTGACGGGCACGGCGCAAGCCGAACCGATCAGGCGCGACATCCATGCGTTTGAATTCGGAATGAACTGTGCCGCAGCGAAAACAAATGATGTGAAACAACGTTGTGAGCAGGCGCGACAGTTGGACGATGAAATCAGAGCGCTCGTAAAACGCTATGCCCGCATCAAGGATGACAAGGCCCGGTTTGACCTCATTGTAGGCGCTTACTGGTGAACTGGCGCCGCCCTGGGGGAGCCCGGGCAACCGCAGCGCTCAGGAGAGGTCGGTAGTCTCCGAGGTGCAACGGCGAAAGGGCTGCCCGTTCTGGCAGCCCTTTCGCGTTTTCTATTTCTGCACACGTTCACGTTGGACGAGGTGAAGCAGGTGCGGTGTGAGGTAATTGAAGTTTGGACTACGCCACGCCCGCCCGCAGCAGGTCGTGCAGATGTACGATGCCGACCGGCTTGTTGGCTTCGGTCACGATCAGCGTCGTGATTTTCAGCGTGTTGAGTGTCTCCAGCATTTCGGTTGCAAGCATGGAGGGTGGCACGGTCTTGGGCCGCCGGGTCATGATCTCGTCGACTGGTGCAGTCAAAAGGTCCGGCCGCATGTGACGGCGCAGGTCGCCATCGGTGATGATGCCGGCGATATCGCCGTTGCCATGGACGATGCAGACGCAGCCCAGACCCTTCTCCGACATCTCGACGATGGCATCCGACATCTTGGTGCCGATCGCCTTCAGCGGCATCTCCGCGCCCGTGCGCATGTAGTCGCGGACGAATTTCAGCATCGCGCCAAGCTTGCCGCCGGGGTGGAAACTGGCGAATTCGAGCGCGGTGAAGCCGCGGCCTTCGAGCAGGGCGATGGCGATGGCATCGCCGATGGCGGCCTGCATCAGAGTCGAGGTGGTCGGCGCGAGATTGTGCGGGCAGGCCTCGCGCGCCTTCGGCAATTCGAGCACGATGTCGGCGGCCTGGCCGAGTGAGGACTCCGCGTTCGACGTCACGGCGATCATCGGTATCGCGAAGCGCACCGAATAATTCACGAGGTTCTTCATCTCCGGCTGCTCGCCAGACCAGGACAGAGCGAGGACCACGTCGTCGGCGGTGATCATGCCGAGGTCGCCATGGCTCGCCTCGGCGGCATGCACGAAGAAGGCGGGCGTGCCGGTCGAGGCCAGTGTCGCGGCGATCTTGCGCCCCATGTGGCCGGACTTGCCAAGCCCCGTCACGATGACGCGGCCCTTGGCTTGCCGGATCAGATGCACCGCTCCTGCGAACGCCGTTGCCAACGGTCCCTTCAGCGCGGTGGTCAGCGCACTGATGCCATCACCTTCTGCCTCCAGCGTGCGGATGGCGGACTCTACGGCAGAGGAGGTGGGGGCGGATAATTTCATGTTTCTTTCCAGCAAGATGAATGGCCTTCCTTAGCACGTCGGGGCAGGGGAAGCTCAAGTCCGCGCTCAACGGGTCCGCGCTCAACGAGTCATTAACCATAATTGTTTAACTCCATTAACAAGGTTCCACCGGCTGGTGGGTTCTTGAATAAGCGATTGATTTGGCTGAGGTTATTTGATCGTGAGGTCGCCTCCAGGCAGGGGCTGGGGCAAATGCGCATTGTTTTCCTGCGCCGCCATGCCATGCCTGCTGGCCAGTCTCGGTAGTGTACCGGCCGCAGCCGAGAGTCTCACGGCCCAAAGCTTCATACCGGACCTTTTCGATCCGACCCCCGGCGCGCTGGCCTCGGGTAACTTGTTCGGCTCAACTTCACCCGACGGGCTGCAAACGCGGCGCAAGGTCTCCAGCAGCGAGCTCAAAGGGTTGGATCAGCCAGCCGACTTGCGGATCGGGCAGCCGACCTATGGCGGAGTGACCGATTCCGGCTACGATTCGCTCAATCGCACGCGCAAGCAGCCGAAATACTATCCGGGGCAGGCGAGGCCGAAGCCCGCGCCCGGCCCGGGCACGAAGCCGCCGCCTTCGCCTCCCACGTCGAGCCTCGGCCAGCCGGCGATTGCGCCGCCGCCCTCGGCCACCGCCAACAGGACACCAGTCCCGCCTGCGCTGGCCGGCACCGTGCCCGGCCAGCCGGCGCGCCGCCGCCTCAAGAGCGACGATGATCCGTTCGGCGCGGTCGGCGACTATGCTGGCAGCTTCCTGATCAAGGGCGCGGTGGAACTCTCCGGCGGCTACGACTCCAATCCAGCCCGCATCAACAAGCCGATCGGCTTGTCCTCCTATGTGATCGCGCCCGAGCTCCTTGTGGTGTCCGACTGGGAGCGTCACGCGCTGGTTGCGGACCTGCGCGGCTCCTTCACCGGCTATGGCGGTCGACTGCCGGCGACCATCGATGGCTTCGCCTCGCCCGCGCCGACCAACATCGACCGTCCCCAATTCACCGGCCATGTCGATGGCCGGTTCGACGTCAGTCGTGACCTCAAGCTCATGTCGCAATTGCGCCTGACGCTTGGGACCGACAATCCCGGCAGCCCGAATATCCAGGCGGGCCTCGCGAGCTATCCGATCTTCACCACGGTCGGCGGCACGGTTGGCATCGACCAGACCTTCAACCGCTTGCAGCTCTCCGCAGGGGCCACCATCGATCGCACCTCGTATACAGAATCGAAACTGACCGACGGCACCACGTCCAGCAACGACGACCGCAACTTCAACCAATATGGCGGCGTGGGTCGCGTCTCCTACGAGCTCAAGCCGGGCCTGAAGCCGTTCGTGGAGGTCGAAGGCGACACGCGCGTGCACGACGTTACCTTCGACCGCGACGGTTATCGGCGCGATTCATCCGGCGGTTATGCCAAGGTCGGCACGTCCTTCGAGTTCACGCGCATCCTGACCGGCGAAATCTCGGTCGGTTATGCCGCGCGCGACTATGTTGATCCCCGGTTGAACCGGCTGGATGGACTGCTCACCACGGCTTCGCTGGTCTGGGGCGTGAGCGGCCTGACCACTGCGAAATTCCTCACCGACACGCAGATCGCCGAGACCACAATTCCCGGCGCTTCCGGCGTTCTGGTGCGTACCTACACGATCGAAGTCGATCACGACCTCCGCCGCTGGCTCACGGCCATCGGCAAGTTCACCTACGGCACGCTCGATTACCAGGGCCTGCAGCGCAACGACAGGACCTATTCGCTCGAAGGCGATGTCATCTACAAGCTGAACCGCAGTCTCTGGGTCAAGGGCACGCTACGCCACGACATCCTGGATTCGAATGAGGTGGGCGCGAGTTCAGCGGCAACGGTGGGGATGTTGGGGGTGAGGCTGCAGAATTAAGGGTGACCGCCAATGAGGATCTACGATCGGCTCGCGTTGGCGGTCAGTGGTAACGGCTTGGAAACCAACTTGTCGTATCAAGAGGCCGCGGTAAGGTGTCGCGGGTATGTATTGAGTACCGCACGCCGCCGATGCCCCAGGCTCAACGCGGCAGATCCGTCTTCCCCCTCACAAATGTGTCGATCGCTCTAGCGCACAGGCGGCCTTCGCGGATCGCCCAGACGACCAGTGACTGACCGCGCCGCATGTCGCCGGCCGAAAACACGTTCGGACGCGAGGTCTGGTAGTCCTGTAAGCTGGCCCGCACATTGCCGCGCGGGTCGAGCTCGATCGAAAGCTGCTTGAGCAGCCCCTCGTGGACAGGATGGACAAATCCCATCGCGAGCAGCACGAGTTCGGCGTCGAGCTCAAACTCGGTGCCGGGCAGGGGCTCGAACTTGTCGTCGACGCGCACGCAGTGCAGCTTCTTGACCTTGCCGTGCTCGCCGGTGAACTGCTGCGTCAGCACGGCGTATTCGCGGATCGCGCCTTCCGCCTGACTGGAGGAGGTCCGCATCTTCAACGGCCAGTTCGGCCAGGTGAGGCCCTTGTCCTCGCGCTCCGGCGGAGCCGCCATGATCTCGAGCTGCGTGACGGACTTGGCGCCCTGACGCAGCGAGGTGCCGATGCAGTCGGACCCGGTGTCACCGCCGCCGATCACCACGACGTGCTTGCCGCCCGCGAGGATGTCTGTTGCGCGGTTCAGGTATTCGTTGGAGACGCGGCGGTTCTGCTGCGGCAGGAAATCCATTGCGAAATGGATGCCGTTGAGCTCGCGGCCGGGGATCGGCAGATCGCGCGGTGCTTCGGCGCCGCCCGTCAGCGCCAGCGCGTCGTACTGCTTCAACAGCTCGTGCGGATCGACGCCGCCGTTGGCGCCGACATGACTGTTGTAGTGGAAGGTGACGCCTTCGGCCTCCATCTGCGCGACGCGGCGGTCGATGAGATGCTTTTCCATCTTGAAGTCGGGAATGCCGTAGCGGAGCAATCCGCCGGCCTTGGCGTGCTTCTCGTAGACATGCACGTCATGGCCCGCGCGCGCGAGCTGCTGCGCGCAAGCGAGGCCCGCCGGGCCCGAGCCGATGATCGCGATCTTCCGGCCGGTCTTCTCGGTCGCGATCTCCGGCTTCAGCCAGCCATTTCCCCAGGCCCGGTCAACGATCGCGCATTCGATGGTCTTGATGGTGACGGGATTGTCATCGATGTTGAGCGTGCAGGACGCCTCGCACGGCGCAGGGCAGACGCGCCCGGTAAACTCCGGGAAATTGTTGGTCGAGTGGAGATTGCGCGAAGCCTCTTCCCAATTGCCCTGGTAGACGAGGTCGTTGAAGTCGGGGATCTGGTTGTTGACCGGGCAGCCGGGTGTGCCGGGCGCAACCGAGCCGGTGCCGTGGCAATAGGGGATGCCGCAATTCATGCAGCGCGCGGCCTGATCGCGCGTGTCCTTCTCGCTCAAGGGCACCACGAATTCGCGGAAGTGCTTCAAGCGCTCGGCGACCGGCGTGTATTTGCGATCATGCCGTTCGATTTCGAGAAAACCCGTGACCTTGCCCATTAAACCGTTGTCCCTGCCGCTTGTTTCGTTGATTGCG
>JGI24705J35276_12238225_pt1 | contig 17567 bp, 16 predicted proteins | sample TergutNt197P4_FD_35276 | JGI IMG/M metagenome (IMG submission 35276) | reverse complement strand
CGAGGGAGCCCGGAATCCATAATCACCGGCCGTGGTTATGGATTCCGGGCTCGCCGCTTCGCGACGCCCCGGAATGACAGGAGTGAATCAGGCGTCAGAAACGCAACACTAATGAGTTACTCGCCAGATAGTACCGTTTCCGTCCTCGGAAACAAGCAGCGCGCCGTCGCGGGCAACCGCGACGTCGGTCGGGCGTGCCCAGACGTCGGCGTCGTTGACGACAAACCCCGTGACGAAGTCCTGATATTCGCCGGTCGGCATGCCGTCCTTCAGCCTGATGCGGATCACCTTGTAGCCGGTGCGCTTGGATCGATTCCAGGAGCCGTGCAGAGCGGCAAAAGCGTCGCCGCGATACTCGCTGGGAAATTTATTTCCCTGGTAGAAGGTCAACCCGAACGAAGCGGAATGCGCCTGCAACAAAACATCGGGAACAGTGACATTATCCTTCAGGTCGGGGCGCGTGCCGGCGTGGCGCGGACTTTCGTTGCCACCGATATAGAACCAGGGCCAGCCATAGAACTCGCCTTCGTGCAGACGCGTGACGTAGTCGGGCACGAGGTCATCGCCGAACCCGTCACGCTCATTGGTGGAACACCAGGGCGTGCCGGTTTGCGGCTGGATCGCGAGACCGACGCAGTTGCGGAGTCCCGTGGCGTAGAGCTTTCGATTTTTTCCGTCGGGATCGAAGGCAAGCACCGCCGCCCGATCAGTTTCGGCACCCCAGGCAGCGCCGATCGGCTGCGCGCGCGTCCACGCATCGAGCCCACCCGGCGGCTTCCCCATGCCTTCGCCGTCATTGCCGGCCGATCCCACCGAGACCAGCATCCGCTTGTTGTCCTGCGTGAAGACGATGTCGCGGGTACTATGCCCAGATCCGTGCGGCAGGGTTACCACGGTTTCGGCCTTGCTGGCGGCCCTGAGATCACCGCTGCGATAAGGAAAGCGGACGACGCTGTCGGTATTGGCAACGTAGACCCATTGCGGATTGTCTACGGGAAAGAAAGCGATGCCGAACGGCCTATGGAGGCCGCTTGCATAGATTTCATTTGTCACAACCTTCGACGTGCCATCGCCGCCACGCAGCACGCGAACGCGTCCTGCATAGGTCTCGACAACGAAAATGTCGCCACTGGGGGCGACGCGAATGACGCGCGGACCGCTCAGCCCGTCGGCGAACAGCTCGACCTTGAAGCCGGGCGGCACCTGCGGAAGCGCACCGGCAGGCCTTGCGACCACGCGCGGCGCGCGCGCAACCGACGGCGTCGCGCCCGGCTTGGGCAGATCTTGCGGCCTTATCAAACGGAGGGTGCCAGGCTTGTCGAGCTGCCAATCGCCGAAAGCCTGCCTGCCCTGCAGCACCCCTTCGGCAGACGCAGCCGAGCCGGTGATGACCAGGCACAGCAGCGACGCGATCACGGGCACCGTCTGTTTCACCGCGTTTCTTTCCCCTGCATCGAGCGCGACAGCAAAGCGCGGCTGCAACACATACAACGCCAGTCACGTCCAAACGTTCGTTTCCGCAGGCCCACCTCATGGCGGAGTTTGGTGCAAAGTGTAGTGACTGTTGCGAGAAGCAAAGCGAGGAAGCAATGACTGCAGCGCCAGCTCTCATCCTGAAGACCGCGGAGCGCACATCTCCAAGCCGCATCCTGAGGCGCCCGCCAAAGGGCGGGCGTGTTTGACATTTGCACTGCGCTTCTATCCGATCAGGAATATTCCTTCAAAATGTGGCGCCTAGACGCTCTAACCTCTGATTAATTACTCCATGACCGGTCACAATACTGATAATCCAAATTCGAGACTAGAGCTGCCTACATCCGGCCTGCCTCCTCTGTCCATCGACCCAAGCACGCGGGCGGCCGCCGAACGAATAACGAGGCGAGATCACTGTGCCTGCCTCATGAAGCGGAAGAGGAAGCCGATCGTCCCGAAGCTGCACACCGAGCCGCAAGATCAGGACGCGCCTGGCTGGAAACAGCTTGTCGATCTGGCTCGCGTCTTAGAGGAGAAGCAGTTCTCTGTATTTGAACCCTCGGCGCACATCCCATGGGAAGACTGGATGCGCGTCATTGCGCTGCCTGCGGCGCTCGGCTCGCTCTCGTTCGTGAAGCAGGTACGCCTGTATGGCAGTCACCTGCGCAGGCTGCCGCCAGAGATCGGGCGGATGGCAAACCTTCAAGACCTGGACATCTACACGTCCTACTCGCTGCACTGGCTCCCCTATGAAATCACCCGCTGCCGCCAGCTCACGCAGAGCCGCATGAGCACGCGCGCGCTCTACGGAAACAGGAAAACGCGATTGCCTTTTCCACCGCTCAACCGTCCCGTTGAAGCCTTCCTGCCCTCCACATGCAGCATATGCGACCGGCCGTTTGGAGAGGTGACGCCACAACTTTACTGGATCACGCTGCCTGTCGCGACAGATGTCGTGCCGCTATTGGTGCACAGCTGCTCGAACGACTGCACGCTCTCGATCCCACAACCTCCGAAAGGGCATTTTCAGCGCCCTCACAAGGGCGGCGGCGGAGTCGGAATGCCCAACCCGTGGGATCCCTTCAAACGCGTCTTCTGGGGAGACGAGCGAATTATAAAGCTCGTGAAGGACCTGGACACCGGGGAGAACCGTACTGTCTGGTACACGGTGAATGTCGATCCCGAAACAGGCGCAATAACGTTCGTGCCAGATGGTGAAGACTGACGTCAGTTTGGGGCCATCCGAGTCGGATTACCCCATCCTTGCGACCGATATGGACGGCCTCGCGCGAAACGTAGGTTACGCAGCGTAACCCACGACTTGGCTCCCGCAAATCCGTCCTCGCCTGTGGTACGGTGGGTTACGCCTTCCGCCGTCGCCTGTTGAAACGACGGTGCATATGGTCGGCGAACCCACGCTACCACGCTGGATCGCCCGCTTCGCGAACGATGACCAAGAGAAAATCAGAGCGCACCCTGCCGTGCTTAAGGCTGCCATCACGCCCGGACGAAGGCTGTCCAGCGGAGCCTGTCTGCCTCCAGGATTTCCACGAAGAGATCGTCCTTGGGCCATAGCTTCCGGACATCGAAGCAGTGCTCACATTGGCGGCCATCCGGGTGGGCAAGCAGGTTGGCGATCTCTAGAAAACCCCTCTGATAGGAGTGCCGGGCGATCTGGCAGCCCAGAAGCCGAGCTTGAGGGGCACAATCGATCTGTGCTGGGGCGAAACAGCGTTTGGCGACGCGAAACATCGGGAGATCAGCTTCCGAGTCACCAATCGCGACTGTTTCAGCATCTGGTCCCAAGACCCAATCGCGCAGAGCCGTCAGGCCGACGCCCTTGTCGGTTTCATGCGCGGCAATCGTGGTGTCGATCGATGTCTCATGGACTGAAAGCCGGTCCAGCCTCAGGCGAGAGATCAGATCGGACATGACAAGCGGCGACAGTGGGGCGGGGATACCGGGCCTAATGCCGAACCCGCCAACGACACTCGCCAGGACCGCCCGCAATCCGCGCGGCTTGGCCTGGTACGTGAACGCCCGGATAGAGTACTGATGTCGCTCATCGACAAACACGCCGGGAATCCGACGGAGATGTGCGCGCAACTCGGCCAGTTGACGTATAGCTTCGTCGCTTATGAGAACTTTGCCGCGCCGGTTCACGGCATCCCACATATAGCTGCCGTACTCCGCCACGCCTCCGGCAAAGCCGTAAGCCTGACAGTAAGCCTTAACCTCCGCGACCGAGCGGGCGCTGTTCAACGCCACGCAAAATCCGTGGGTGCGCAACAGCGAGACAGCTTCGATCCCGTCACCCGTGGTACATGGGAACCCGAAACGACGCCGATCCAGAACACCATCGATGTCAAGGGAGACGAGCGGCGATCGCCATCGCACATCCTGTGCCGACCCGCAAAGAGCACCGCAGAAACCAGCAGCCTGCTCCGTGAGAAAGTGCCAGGCGCCCATAAATTGGTGATGGAGTTGCTGCTGCCTCTCAACAGAATGCGACGTGTAAAAAAGCTTTTGTTGGGCCGAGTACATTGTCCAGAGGCCGGCGAGCAATTTGTTGATGAAAAGGCGTTGCACCAGATCATTGTCCGCCGTCATCTCGACGTATCGCCGGACAAATTTGCATTCCTCCTCCGCCGTAAGCCCCAAACTCAGGATCGTCTCCGCAAGATCATACGCCGGGTCAGTCGCGTTCAGCTCCGACTTGCCCATGCCGTGGTGTTCATAGTCTGTCTTGAGAGGCCCGCGCGGTCCTACAATCCACTCGCTCTGTTCCATTCTGCCATCGATGAGTGTCGGCAGCGGGGGCCGATGTTGGGACAATTGTCGCTCCAGGCGCCGCCGCACCATCGTATTTCGTAAAAACCAAGGGTACGCCCTACCGAGCGTTCTGCGCAGTAGCAGAAGGCCATCTTCATGCTGTTTGATGCTCTTGCCTGATCCTGGTGGTGTGCTCAGGGTCAGGCTGCGGGCCCGCGCGGCCACGTAAGAAGCCGATGTTTCGATGAGTTCCTGCCGCAAGCCAGTTTGCCGGCCGGCGAAGGCGGTCTGAGGATACCACTCCATGTACACGATCCCATCGCGCAGCCCGAGCATGGGCGGGACAAATCCCTGGAGTCGATGGCCGGCGAGAAATGCATGGTAGCCGAGCCATCCCCAACCGACGCTTTTGGCGAGAACGTATCGGATCTCCTGTCCGCGCCTTGTTTCGATGTGAACTTCAAAGATGCGTTTGATGCGAGCGCCGCGATGCGTCGACGACGCTTGCAGGCGTGCGTTGAAATCCTCGCACGTCTTACTCGCAACCAGGCGTATGCCGAGAACATCAGGAGAGGATTGAAAGTACTCAGCCAACCGTCGTTCAACTGCTTTCGAATCCAGCAAACGAAACTTGTGCCATTGCTCAGGCTCGAGCGAGACGACAACTTGGTCCGATAGTACTTTCAGGGAGTCTCTTCTCGCCGTATGGGTCGGGAAGAGTGCCTTCAGCTTATCGATGGCAAAGCCGGCTCGGCGGGCGAGTTCAATGGCCAGGACCATGGTTTTGGCGGTGTGCGGCGAGTCATCCACAATCAAAGCTGTGAACCCCTGCCGAGCATAATGTCGAAGCTGCCGACGCTCCCATCGACCTGGACCTTTGCCGGGGTGAATCGTCAGCGACACGACCTCCTTGTAACCGTCGGCCTTGAGAAAAGCTTTGAGCAAAGGAGCGATATAAGAACCTGAAGTGCGCAGCCCCACGATCAGGAGTGATTGGCAGCGGTCGGGAAACCGCTCTGCAAAACGCCGTCCGAGCTCCAATATGTCAAGATGCGTCGTATCGAGCCTTCGGAACAGACTGGGAACACCAACGTGCTTGGCTTGCAAGTCAGGAGGCAGGCACGGCGATAGCAGCAATCCGGCCAACCGGGCTGCCGGCTTAACGAACGACGTAGCCCGCAACGATTGCTCCTTGACGAAGATTGAAAGGAAATTCTCGAGTTCGGCCTGCCAACGCTCTTGCCAACGACGCTCGGCTGCCCGACGCCGCCAAGAATGGATGTGCACCGCTCCTTTCATCGCTTCCAATGCGGACATGGCGCCGACCACTACCGACGTGGGACCACGCCCAAGGCGCGTCATCAGGCTTACCGGCATCCTAGGGGCTGGTCCGCGGAGATGCTCTTCGACAGCGTTCAATAGTCCGCAGGACAGGAGGAATATGTTGGTAGCGACTTCGTTGGTCTGCCAATCATTCAAGTCGATCCGGAGCCTGTCGATTTCCCGGCGAAGATGCTGAACGGTCTCTCCGACAGTAGGATAAGCATTGAGGCACCATGGATAGGCTTCGTAGAAGTCGAGTTCCGTCGCCAATGGATATGTTGCAGTCGATGGTTCTTGATCGTCTAGTGTTCGGACAGCCTCTGAAGTCATGTCTTTGGGACCCCCGATGGGATGACTGAATTGGAGCGATAATTGAACTCCGGCTTTTTCCGCGCGTTGCAGTCGTCGCCGCGCAGCAGCCGAATTTACGTGAACCCGGAGTTGGGTTCGCGTGCAGGACGGTGTCTGACGTCGTGCCCATCTGGGGTTAATGGAAGCCGCAGCGCATCATTCAAACGACTAATAATTTCGGTTTCAGTGACACCAACTGATCTGCGATGGCGCTGGTTGGTCCTGGGCAGGCAGTGTCAGCGGGAACATGAAATTTGCAGTGGCTTTGTCGCGAGCCTCTTCGCGGCACCTGATGCCGCCTGTTGGCTATGCAGTTGGTCAAGCCGGCTTATCCCCGTTGCGCAAGTGCGCAACGGGGGCGTCGCGGAGCGTCGAGCCAGGAATGGCGAATGGGCTGCTGGAGTCCAACGCTGGCGAAGTCGCTATCCTATCATCGTCCATAGGGTCCATAAGGACCATAGGGACCATAATATCCGGTCAGCGTACCGTTGTTGTTGCCACTGGGACCGACGTCTCCCTGGGTCGAACTCGGAGTCGGATGGTTGGCGCCATTGAGCGGCTGATACGATCTCGGCGGCCCCCGATAGTACATCGCCCGCGGCGGAACGTTGGCATAGGGATAACCAGGGGCGCCCCCTCCCCAATACACGACGTTGCCGTAACGATCATAAACTTGCGCGGAAGTGCCGGCTGTCCCGGCGATTAGTGACGCGGCCACCAGAGCCGATAACTGAATCCTCCGTTGCATGGATATGCTCCCTTGCTGGTGCCGCGGCTAAACGGCAGCTATGAAAGAGCGTTCCCGCCTGTTGATCAACTTGAGTTGCTGTCAACTAATCGTGGTTCGCTGTTCTCACAATCAAGGCATGCAGCCCCACGACCTCCGGTCGAGCCCGAGGCCGTACACGACCTCATTATGCGGAATGTGGTGCTCAAATCTCTGGCGCTGTGGGCTAAGGCGCCACCTCCATCCACAGGAAGGGCCGCACCCGATCGGGCACGAGGTTGATGCCCAGGCCGGGGCGATCGGGGATGCGCAGCTGCCCTCTCTCAACCTCCAGTTCCGGCGCATGGTCGACGAGCTGGAAATGCGCCTGCGGGCGATACGGGTACAATTCCTGAATCATGAAATTGGCGATGCACGCATCGAGCTGAAGGGCCGCCGCAATGGCAATGGGACTGGCGCAGATGTGTGGTGCAATTCTGGCGTTGTACGCCTCTGCCATGGCAGCGATCTTCTTTGCCTCCATGATACCGCCGGTATTGCCGATATCCGGCTGCAGCACATCGGCGGCGTGGGCTTCGAGAATCGGGCGATAGCCGCCGCGGCTGAACACCCGTTCGCCAACAGCGAGCGGCACATCGACTCGGCTCGATATCTTCTTGAGGGCGCCGATATCGAACGGGTCAGCCGGTTCCTCGATAAACAGGATGTCCTGGTCCGCGAACCGTTGACACAAGCGAATGGTCTCGTCGGTCGTAAGTCCGCCGCTGAGGTCCAGCATGATCGCAACCGTTGGGCCAACCGCTCGGCGGGTCGCCCTCACCCTTTCGACCGCGAGATCGAGGGCAGCACGATCGACGCTGCGCCTGGAGACGTGACGTATCCCCCCGTCCGACCGCGGCATAGCCAAGGGATAGCATTTCAACGCCGAATAACCATCGCGTACGACCCGTTCTGCCGCAGCGGCATACTCGTCCGGCGTGTTACACCGATTAGACCACCCGTTCGCATAAGTAGAGACGTGATCGCGAAGCTTGCCGCCGAGAAACTCATAAACGGGGATGCCGACGGCCTTTCCTTTGATGTCCCATAAGGCCTGTTCAATTGCGCTTATTCCGGCGAAGACGATTGGCCCCCCTCCCTTAGCCCAGAACGAGTGATCGTACATCTCCGCCCAAAGCTCTTCGATGCGAAACGGGTCCTTGCCGAGCACGACGGCCTGGACGAGGTCTGTGATCATTCCGGCTGCCGAGGTGCCGCCGATACCATAAGCGATGGCTGCTTCACCGACCCCGGTGATGCCCTCATTCGTGAAGAGCTCGATGAGGACGGGGTGCAGGCTGCCAACGTTAACGAGATAGATTCTGGCGCCAGTGATTTTCATTCGGCCGGTCGTTGCTCAATCGTCCACTCTGTCAGCTCCGTCGGTTTTCGCCAAGGTTGCCGCCCTCTCTTAAGAAAAGCCATCGTGTCATAGGCGATCGCGCCGAGCACTGGGAGGGGATCATCGCTGGCAATGTAGCTGGTCTCGGCTATGCCGCGCAGTGAAGCACGCCAGCCGCGCTGCGTCAGCTTTGCGTCGCGCCAATAGCGCAGAGCCGAGATCCAGTCGCAGTCTTCCACAACCCACTTACGATTCTCCACAGTCGCAGCCGCCATGACCGCCTGACCCGTGATGTCCTGATAGAGCGCTCGCACGACATCCATGTCATTGTCTCCAACGAAACAGCGAAACATGGCGCCGACGCGAGGATTGATATCGTGGATCTTGTAACGACCATCGCGCGCATCATAGCGATAACCGAGGTCGATCGGGCCCCGATAGCCGATTGCCTTCATGAAGGAGATGGTCGTGCTGAGAACCTCCTCGTTATGGACACACAAGCCCAACGACGCCATACCGAAGTAAGGCGGATAATTGCGCAGCTTCCGGCCCGTAAATGCAACCTTGCATTCTCCGCTGCGATCGAAATAGCCGTTGAAGACCCATGTCATCTCGTCGGCGCCGGGGACGTACTCCTGCAACATCACATTCGGCATCGACTGGTTCTCAACTGCTTGATACCGCTCCAACAATTCTTGACGGCTGTGGACCAGCGCCATCGACCAACTATTGCGCCCGCCGAATATGGGCTTCATGAGCACCGGGAAACGCGCGGTCTTCAAGTAGGCGATGACGTCTTCGCGCGACTGCGGGAAAGCAGTTTCCGGCGTCGGCACGTTCCACTTCCGGGCAAGATGGTACATTTCCTTCTTGCTGCAGAGCGAACGTGTGCGTTTGGCATCCTGCTCGGGAAATGCGAACCAGGCGCCAAGCTGGGCGGCATGGTCTGCAACGAACATGGCGGTAGCATCGCTCGTTGGGATCAGCAGTGCGCGCCGCCCGATTTGCTCATAAACATGCTTGAGGAACTGTAATGACGCATCTGGTTTCGCACTATCCAGGTCCCACACAAAACGCCCACGACAGTAGCGCGAGAAATGGCCGGCTGTCAGCCATTTGTCATGGACCACGTAGACCGGCACACCCAGGCGGCCCAGCGTGCGTACGACGGCGAGACCACCGTGCTTGTAGCAGAACAGCACTACGGCAGGGGTTGATACATCTTCAATCATACACCAGCGCCCTCTCGTAAGCCGGATCGGTCTTGACAAGTGGCTCGCACATCACCTCGCCCTCGCGGAGGGTGAATACAGCACGATGAAGATCGTCAATGTGACTAAGAATGAATTCTAGGTCGTCCAGCTGACTGCTCCTGCGCAAATACGCCGCGCTATTTCCTTGCGTCCAGGCGTCGGGTCTGCAGCCGCGCCAGCGCCCGGCTATGGCGGCGGTCGCCTCGTTTCCGGCGTGATAACCGAAGTCGGACAAGCGGTCCGCAATCCAGGCGCAACACATCTGGTCCTCTTCCCGGAATTCACCTCGTGTGCCAGCTCCGATCACCGCGACGTCGGTGAAGCTGCCAGCAAGATGACTTGCAAGAGATGTGAAATTGCGTAGGCAGGCCAGAAATACCGCCTCACAAGATGCTGCCGTTTGAAGCAGCTTGGTCCCGGAAGACGAGAGGAGTACGGCCGGACGGTGCAGATCCGTTCGCTTGACTAATGCCGCCGGGCTGTTGTTGATATGGAACCCGTTCGGCATGATCCCGTTGACCTCGCCAACTAGCAGGGGATCAGCAAGTCGGCCTGCTAACGAATGGGCAGCATCGAGGCTGGCCACCGGCAGACAGCGACGACCGAGCGCAACAGCGGTGATCGCTGTCGTTGTGGCGCGGACCACATCGATAACGACCACCGCATATCCCTCGCGATAACGCGCCGCGCTTTCCGCAAAGCAATCAATGACTACGGACTTTGGCATTCATCGGCTCCAAGGATGCGAGTCGCCGGCGGGTTTCAAGGGACGCAAGTTCGGCCGGCCGAACGCGTCGGAATGCAGGCCGCGGCGATAGATCTCGACGCGCAACAGTTCCTCGAGCCGAACATTGGAGATGCGCACGTCGCGGCCGAAATGATCGATTAGTGCAAACTGGCTAGGCTTGTTCGGGGCTTCGAATGTCACGCGCTCCAGGCCGAACTTGGCGGCGAAACGATCGGCAAAAGAGCGGTTGAGAGCGCCGTCATCGTCGAAAAGGCCAACACCCAACGCCGATTCCCGGGCCTCCACCACGACCTCCTCTGCGCCAGCGTCGAGCCAGCTCTGGCCTTGGTCAATGAGTTCGGCGATAACGTCCTCGCAAAAGGCGCCATCGTGCTTCTTGCCCAGCTCAAACTGCACGTCGAGCCCGCGCTCGCGCGCCATGGTGACGACCGAGCGCGGCGAGAGCGGCATGTCGGTGAAGCCTTGGCCGGCCTCGATCCGCGTCACGCCAACGTCGGCGCAAAGGTCCAGGTAGGCGTGCAGCTGCCCCTGGGCGACAGCGATTTCAAATGGGCCACCGCCCGTAACTGTGGCGACGTCATGGGCGCGAGCCAGGGCAATCTTTTGGCGTGTGGCATATTCATTCGCAACCAGCCAGCAAGCCATGGAGATCTTCAGGATTGAGATCAGATGCGAACTTTGCTCCAAATGGCCTTGCAGCGTAACTGGATCGTAGCCTGGGTCGAACGCGCTCGTGGACGGAGCCACGGGAGGAACGCCAATCAGAGTCAGATAATCACGCGTGTGGCACTTATGGTTGGGTTGCACGGGCAGTACTCCCGGGAACAGGGTTGAAGTCGCCAATCGAGCAGTGAACCGTTGGGTCGGTCCTTTCAGTCTGAGGTGCTTGGCTTCTTTGCCAGCACTAGAAACTGCGAGCCGCTTGAACGCAAAACTGGCATCCCCCTGTTGGCCATGGACTGGAGCGTCTTGTTCAGGCGTAGGCCAACAGAAGGAGGCAGGATCTGCCGATTGAAAAACGTGAACGGCCCGAAGCCAACGGCGTAGCTGCTCTGCAATTCCAAGCCCTGCGCCGCAAGTTCGCGCTTGAATTCGCGCAATCGGGTGACTCGAGGACGGACGCCGCGGCGGGGAGCAAGCCGGCTGCGCAGAAAGGCCCCGACGAGATTCTGTGGTCCGAGCAGCAGCGGATTCTTGAGCGGGTCGAAAAGCTGGCGCAGCTGCCAGTGTGTGTCAACGGTTGCGATCAGATAGCCGCCGGGGCGGAGGATCCGGCTCATTTCGCGCAACGGCGGCCCGATCTTCGGCAGCCAGGGCAGAACGCCGAGGGCGACAACTAACGCGAAAGCGCCATCGGGAAACGGCAGCGCGTGTACGTCGCCTTCTTGAACCGCCACTCTGTCCTCTACGGACGCCGCGGCAGCGCGGTTTCGTGTGGCCTGCGTCATAGCCTGGACCGAGTCGATCGCATCGACGGTAAGCGCTCGGCGAGCGAGACCAACCGCTGCAATTCCTGCGCCGCAGCCGACATCCAGAACACGCGCGTTGCGCGGCAGGCGAAGCTGATCCACCATCGCCAGCGTGAGGCGCAGGCGCTCCTGATGATTGTTTTCGAAATTGCCTTCGCGTTCGTAAATCGCTCCCCAAAAGGGAGAGTCATCGTGAAAATACGCGTCAAGCATTTCTTGGTGAGCCGCTAAGCTCGGACGGTTGACGTCAGGCATTGCAGAACCTGATTGGTTGCAGGAGTCTCTGATGCCGTTTGGGAGGGATCGCTGACTATGGTCGGCAGTCCGGCTCACCCAGCGTTTCATGATTAATTGGGCACGCCGAGATAACAGGAAAATGACAGGATGAAACCCAGGATATTGCACACGCTCGCACCCTCCAAATGTAACGAACTGCTCGACGACCCACGCAGCATTTCGGATTCGCGCCCATTTGGGGTGAGTATATGTCTGGCTGAACTCACCGTCTGTGAGATTGCGACTAATGCGCCAGCGCAATATTCGGCGCGCAAGAGGTACCAACAAGGGGGTAGTCAAGCTGACCACCGCTGTCCGGGCGCTCGGATTGTCGGTTCACTGTCGGAGTCGGACTCGTGGCCCACAACTGCGTTCGACACCGTCTGGGGATCGAGCAACTGGACGAAGCGCAGGAAAGCCATCCACCTTGCCAACGTCCCCGCCACATTGCCGGCCAACAACCCATAGGCCGCTCCAACGAGGCCCCAATTCAGTATCAATAACGACGCAATAGCGACCGTCACAACCGTCGCAATGAGACTCGCCCAGAAGATGGCATGTGAGCGCTCGATGGTTGCCAGCGCGTTGGCAGCCGGCATGCCAAGGGCCGACGCGAGCAACGCCAAAGCCAACGCCAGGAGCGTATGACCTTGGCCTTCGTAGTGTGGTCCATGAAATACCAACTGCATCGCCCGCTCACCGCCAAACGCGACCAGCAAGCAGAACAAGGCCATCGCGACACCGAGCATCAGCGCGTCCCGAACGGTCTCTCGCCGAAGCCGACTGCCGCCCCCCTCCGCCAAGGCAAGGGAAGCTTGCGGCAGCAAAATATTGAAGAACCCCATGATGATTGGATTAACGAAAGATACAATACTCAAGGACGCGGCGTAGGCACCTGTCGCGGCGGTGCCAATAACCAGGGCTAGCAACCAGTAGGCAGCTTGCGTACGCAGCGCTTCCGCGATTCTAGTTGCCAGCAGCCATTTTCCGAATCGCCAGCTTCGACTGATCGTGTTGCGCAATTGGTCCTGTCGGCTCGCAAAGTTCCCGCGGGAAAGATAAAGATAGAGCCACACGACGCTTGGCACGGCGTTGGCCACGCCAATCGTTGCGCAGGCGGTAGCGGCCGATAGACGGCCGGTATGACCGAGCAAGGCCAGTCCGCTGAGTTGTAGCGCGCTCGTTGCAAGGACCAGCATCAGAGACGGCAGCACGCGCAAGTCAGCGAAGGCGAACCGCCGGCCGAACTCCCGCAATGACGCGAAAGGGACCGCCGCCCCCAAGATCAGGATCGCCACCGCCAAACTATGCGGTGCGGCTGCAGTCGAGAGACCCAAGGCGGTCAACGAAAATATGACCATGGCGAGGACCGACAAGAGGCCACTGAGCGCCAAGTAGCTGCCGGCTTGTTCCATCGGCGGCGCTTGTGGGCGATGCCGGTGGACTGTGTAGGGGAGCAAGACCAGGGTTTCCTGCACGGCAACCCAAGACACGAGAAGCGAGATCGCCATCGCGTAAATGCCCAGTTCATTTGGAAGGGCCCATCTCGCGATCATGACGGTAGTCAGGAAGCTCGTTCCACTGACGACCGCCTGATCGACAAGCGCCAGACCGCGCGTGCTCGCAAATACGAGCCAGCGACTTGGCGTCGGTGTCGCCGGCGTCTCACAAGCCGGGCGCGTATCATTCATTGCCAGCGACATGGCGACGAAAGGCGCGTTTCCTGTCAGTTTGTAGGACAACGTTGCTTCTTTCTCCGACCATTCGGAGCTCCGATCGTCCTGTGGATCGTTCCGCGGAGAAGCCATTGCTGTGCCGGCCCTTTATTCGATCCTCTTTCCTCACCGGCACTCGCGAGCAGTCGAAACAGGCTATGCTCTAATCGTTTTCGTTCGCTTCAACCCCGACATAAGCCCGGAAACAGTCAACGTCGTTGATGCATGAATCTGAATGATGGACTTTACTGAAAACCTCGATATTGCGGACGCATCCCGGCGAAATGGTTGTCCGAAAAAGTCTCAGTTGCTGATTTAGCAGCCGCGCATTCCGCCCGCCACTCCGCCGGTACAACGGGTCGATCCGCTTGCGAGGTAGCCCGAATGGTCCCTTTCGGGCTCTTGACAGGCGATGCCGTCACGCGTCGATCCCGCCACATCACCCAAACACTGACGGAGATCCTCAAGTATCAAGCCGGCCAGCACCCGTGCCACGCCTTGCCCATCACAGCGATGACGCGATCGAAGGAGTCACCAGGAAACGGAAACGTGTCGGTTTGCCCGGGCTCGAGCTGCAACGACAAATTGTTATCAGACGCGCACCTGCGCGGCCTCGAGCATCCGCCGTTCGGAGTCGAGGCCTTCGTGATCCGCGGGCAATTGCATGACAACAGGCCCTCCGCTAGATATACCGCGTCATCATGGCGCCGGCTGATCAGTCGTATTGATCGGGAGGCATTATAGCGATTGCCCAAAAAGGGAGAGGAATGAATAAGATCAAGCTCGTGCTGTCGGCACTTCTAGTCATCGGCCTAACCGTGCCTGCAGCGGCGCAGACATGGCCAAGCAAGCAAATCCGGATGATCGTGCCTTATGCGCCCGGCGGCTACACTGATGTCATGGCTCGGACCGTCAGCCAAAAGCTTACTCAGGCGCTGGGCCAAACATTCGTGGTTGAGAACCGCCCCGGAGCAAACAGTCTGATCGGCGCGGACGCCGTCGCCAAGGCCGCACCGGATGGATATACGCTCGGCACCGTTATTGCGGGCCATGCCGCCAACCCCTCGCTCATTTCCAAGATGCCGTTTGATGTACTCAAGGATTTTACTTATGTTTCCTTGATCAGCACCGCGCCGCTCTTGCTGGTCGTGCGCAAGGATCTTCCGGTCAATAATCTGTCGGAATTCATTGCGTATGCCAAAGCTAACCCCGGACACTTGACTTTTGGAACAAGCGGGATCGGATCCGCGGCGCACATTACAATGGAGGCTTTTCAAAAGAGCGCAGGGATTAAACTGTTGCATGTGCCTTACAAAGGAACCGCGCCTGCCTTGAATGACCTTCTTGCCGGCACTATCGATATTCAACTAGATACCGCCAGCGCATTTGCCGCGCATTTGAATACGGGTAATCTCAAGGGGATCGCGATCACTTCGCAGGAGCGCTTACCTATTGTTCCCAATGTGCCAACCATGACGGAGCTTGGTTTTCCGGACTTCGTGACAGGGACTTGGGCAGGCATCATCGCGCCCGCGAACACCCCGAAGGATATTGTGGATCGCATCGCCAAGGAAACGGCGACCGCAATCAATGCCCCCGCGATGAAAGAGACCCTCGCAAAGCAAGGCTACGTCGCCGTGGGCAGCACGCCGGAGGAGTTTGACCGTCTGGTGCACGAGGAAGTTGTTCGTATGGGCAAGATCATTCGGGAAGCCAACATAAAGCTGGAATGATCAAGAGCCGTTCCGACGTCCAGGTGTGCACCCACTGTTGACCTGGACCGCGAACTTCGGCGAGAGCCATAGTTCGGCATCAAACAGGCGGCCCTTTGGGCCGCCTGAGCTGTTTTGCCCCAGAGCGGATGACCTATTGGCAGCGATGCTGGAGGCCGTCATCAAGCTTGATAAGGGTGCCAGGCCTGCAGACAATGCCGTTGCGAGCAGCATAGGTGTCCCAGTCACCGTACCAGCCTTTTTCACCGTACATACCGTATTCACCGTACATAGCGGGTTGGCCATACATGGCGTAGGAATTGCCCCAGCCGACGAAGGGTGCGGTTGCAACGGCCGCAGCCGTGCCGATCGCAGCGCCCGCCATTCCTGCGGCAGCGCCCGCCACTCCTGCGGCAACACCCGCCGGGTGGCGATGGACCGTTCGCCGACCATAATAGCCCGTAGTGGGGGCACCGTAGTACGAACTCCTGTATCCGAAATTGGGACTATAGGGACTCCCGGGTCCGATATTCTCGCAGTTGGCACTGGCGAACTCGGATTCGCAGGCGTCCGGATTCGAGAAAATCGCCTGTGCCAGTGCAGGGCTCGACAGTGCGGATGCCGCAATCACGGCCGCACCCAGAACCTTCAGATTTGTCATAGCTTGCTCCCTGCGCTTGAGATGGTTGCTAATTACCGCCGCTTGAGACGGTGGCTAATTACCACACACGGTAGAGGTTCCCGTTTTTCTAGCGCACGGAGCCTCAATTCGACGTGACTCGTTGGAAGCGAGCTTGATCGCAGCGCCCGAAATCAAAATAGCTTCGGCGGAGACGTCGCGACGTTGTGCAGCGTTGATCGGGCGGGGCTTCAGCGTACGGTGGCTTATGTCTCGCAATTTCCTACGAAGAGCTTGGCCCACGAAAGCGGCAGGCAATTGCAAGACGTCACACTACGCTTGATCGCGTGCTCTTGGATCACAACCAATCACCCCAGTCTGATTCAGGCGTGTGATTTCGTCTGCACTCTTTCCAAGGACTTCGGCCAGAATCTCTGTCGTGTGCTCGCCCACAAGCGGCGGTGCGCGCGAATAGTCCGGTGGCGTTCCTTTCAGCCGAAGCGGCGAAGCGACGGTCCCTACGGTCCCGCCATCCCCCCGCGACATGTCTACTCGCATGCCCCGGTGCCGCACCTGGGGGTCTTCGAACACCTGACGGTAATCGTTGATGGGCCCACAGGGTACGCCCTTTGCGTCCAGCGCCTCGATCCACGCTTGGGTGGATCGGGTGCGCATGACGCGCACCAGTTCGGCTATCAATTCCTTGCGTCCGAGAATACGCCCAGTGCCCTTCTTATAACGCTCGTCCGCAGCAAGATCCGGACGCTCGACAGCCTCACAATAGTGCCGCCACTGAGAGTCGTTTCCAACCGCGATTACGATTTGACCGTCGGCGCTCTCGAAGACTCCGTATGGCACCAGGCTCGCATGAGCGTTTCCATAGCGCTTCGGCACGTTTCCCGTCGCAAAATAGCCGGTTGCCTGATTTCCGGCGAACGCCACGATGCAATCGAGCAACGCCATGTCGATATACTGCCCCTCGCCCGAAATCGAACGACGATTGAGTGCCGCAAGAATAGCGACGGACGCGTACATCCCGGTCAGCACGTCTGCGACGGCAATTCCGACTTTCTGAGGTCCGCCGCCGGGTAGATCGTCACTTTCGCCTGTGATGCTCATCAATCCGCCGAGCCCCTGGAAGACAAAGTCGTATCCGGGTTTGTGAGCATATGGCCCGTCCTGGCCAAACCCCGTTATCGAACAATAGACAATGCCGGGATTGACGGCGCGGATCGCCTCATAATCCAGGCCATATCGCCTGAGATCGCCGACCTTGTAATTCTCGATGAACACGTCGCTTGATTTCGCGAGTTCGCGAACAAGCCGCTGCCCCTCCTCACAGGCGATATCGATCGTGATCGATCGTTTGCCTCTGTTCGCTGATGCGAAATAAGTTGAGTCAGTGGAAGGGCCGCCTGTCGCGTCCGCAATCCACGGAGGTCCCCACGCGCGCGTGTCGTCGCCGGTTCCCGGCCGTTCGACCTTGATGACATCGGCGCCGAGATCGGCCAGGTTTTGGGTGCACCATGGACCGGCCAAAACGCGAGATAAGTCTAAGACACGAATATGGGAAAGAGTGCCTGCTGCGCCACTCATCGACTTGCTCCAACGGTTATGCGGTAGCGATTTGACTCAGTCCATTCGCTGTCATTCCGGGATGGCCCAAAGGGCCAGGCCCGGAATCCATAACCCCGATCAGTGGTTATGGATTCCGGGCTCGCCGCTTCGCGGCGCCCCGGAATGACAGG
>JGI24705J35276_12238224_pt1 | contig 17567 bp, 18 predicted proteins | sample TergutNt197P4_FD_35276 | JGI IMG/M metagenome (IMG submission 35276) | reverse complement strand
CCTTCATGGAATCTCTCCTTGCCCCGATCACGGGATCATAAGTAGAAAATTCCAACATCGAATGGCCTAATTTACGGGGAGCACGTCAGCATAACGGTCGCGGACGACGGCACCTTTTATATCAGTAGCTGGCATCAAGGGGCTGTCGCCAGACTCTTGCCAGGGGAGAGCAAAGCGGAGGTCTTTATCCCTTCAGGAAGCAACGGCCTGTTTAACGGGCAGGGGGTGTTGGTCGATGCTCCCCGTCAGACGCTATGGGTCTGTTCGGGCAATGCCGGCTTCAGTATTGCGCCTCAAACGGACAGCGCGTTGAAAGCATTCGACCTAGCCACCGGAGCGCCGAAGTCGTCTTATGCTCTTCCCGGCGGCGGATACTGCAATGATATGGCGTTGTCCCGTGCCGGCCGTATCTATGTCTCTGATAGCCAGCGCCCGCGCATTCTGGTGCTGGACGACGAGAACCGCGATCTCAGGACCTGGGTGGAAAACCCTGCTTTCTGCCGCGTGGCTGAAAATTGCCTCAATGGCATTGCGATCGACGGAGATCAATCGGTTTATGTTTCGCATGTCAGTGCAGCGCCGGAACTCATGAAAATCACCATGAAGCCGGACGGTTCGGCTGGAGACGTCACAGCCATCCATGTTCCGCGGCCGTTGAAAAACGTCGACGCAATCAGATTGCTCGATGCCAGTCGCCTTGTCGTTTTTGAGAGTAACGCATTTGCGAAAAACGACACACTGAACGGCAGCATCAGCCTTGTCACGTTGCATCCCGGTCGTGATGCGTCCGTTGAAACGCTTGCAAACGGTTTGGCCGACCCAAGTTCTGGCGTTCTTCGCGACGGCAGAATCTTTTTCGTGCAATCGAAATGGGAGGTCTTGTTCCGGCATGCACCGGATCGCATCGATCAGGTTGATAAGGGGGTGCCGTTCACGGTCAATTCTCTGCCTCTCCCCGTCCAACCCTGACCCTTCGAGAAGATAGTATCATTCTTGGACTAATCGACACGCGTCAGAATTGCTCGTGGGGCGATTTTGCCAAGACATGCGGCGTGACGATGGGCCATTCTCCTCACGCTTCTGCTCAAAATGCATCATTTATTTTGCTTAGGATAATTTCGGCATTCGCTAAACGATAGGCGTTTATCTCCGCTTTCCCAAGAGGCGCATTACGATGGCAATCGATATTGGAAAATTTTCTGCTCAGCTCGTCCGACTTTTTCGGTTCATGATTGCAGTGGGCGCGCTAACGGCATCGTTGACTGTCGCGGGTTGCGCCAACAGTAGCTCCGGCGGCCTATCTCTTGGTGACTTCATATCAGAAGCCATATCGGGCGCCATCAACGGCCAGTCCGCTGCGGACGCGGACAACGATAGGAGGAAGCGTGAGGCCGAGGCGGCCGCACGGCGAGAGGCATATTCAAGAGGACGCTAACACACAGGCTTTGATCCAAATCGTTCGCGCTCTTGTCGTCATGGCCGCAGGCGCGGTGCCTTGCGACAGGCCGCCAGCACGCGCTTGAGGAACGGATTCGCCGCGGCCTTGTCGCGTCGCTTCTGCAAAAGCATATCGCCGATCCGTTCAGTAGCTATTCTTGGATTAATCGATACCCATGAAGGTTGTTCATGTGCCGATTTTGCCAAGACATGCGGCGTGAGGATGAGGCATCCTACTCAGGATTCCACTCAAGATAATACAGGTGCGGTGGTGATAGAATTACGTTTCAGGCTTGTGAGTAGCTTTGCATTGGTGTTCTGCCTGACAGGCGGCGGAGATGCGGGCGCGGCGTCGCCAGATTGTTCCGCATTGGCCTCCAGTCCCATTTTCCAAACCATCAACCAAAGCACCAAAGCGAATTTTCTGACCTCTTCAGAGAATCAGGCCGGTAACGCGCCGGCCACGCTTTTCTTTGCGTCTCTGACTGGCGCTACTGGACTGGTCGGCGCGCATCGGATGTACAACCCCAGTACTAAGGACTATTTCTGGACGATCAGTTCGAACGAGGTCGCGTCCGCGGCAAACAGCTACGGCTATGTCGATCAGGGCGTCGACTTTTACGTATCCAGCGCTGTAGCTGGTTGTACGCGACCGGTCTATCGTTTCCAGTCGGGAGTGATGCACCGTTTCGCGGTGAGTGAAGCGGATCAGAACGCCCTCAAAGCGAGCGGCTGGAAGTCTGAAGGCGTCATGTTCTATGGCGGAACTCCGATGCCCACTATACCCGCCGACAAGATGCCCACCGGCGCGTCGGGAAAGTTGACTTTGATGTTCGATGACGAGTTTGCCGGGACTTCTCTCGATACCACTAAATGGGCACCCTATTGGTTTAATCCGGTGTGCAACAACCCGGCGACGCAAGGGAAAAACAACGTCTGTGCGAGTCCAGCTAACGTGTCGGTGAGCAACGGGAAGTTGATACTTACGCTATCTTCGCAGCAGTCGGGAGCGTTGGTGTCGACCAACCCTCTCGGTGGCGCCAAGCCAGGTTATCAGTTCACAACCGGTGTCGTGGAAGCGCGCATTTTCTTCCCCGGCGGCGCCAAGGGCTGCTACAACTGGCCGGCATGGTGGACGGATGGGCAACACTGGCCCGACGACGGCGAAAATGACATAGCCGAAATTCTCAACGGGCAAATAACTTTCAACTACCATTCACTGCCGAGCAAGTTATCCTCATCGGGCGCGCAAAATTTCGGCCCCATTCCCAATGCAAAATGCGGTTCGTGGCATACCTACACCCTTAATCGTCAGAAGGGATACGGTGAGGTCTATTTTGATGGCAGCTTCGTCAGGCGTTATACAACCAATGACGGGGAGAATGCTCAATACCTCTTGCTGAATGTGGGCTTGGACAGCAGCCGTGTGATGACCGGCAGTGCAGGGGCGGTAAGCGTCGACTGGGTGCGGGCCTGGCAATAAACTGTACTGTCGCGATAACAGATTTTGAGGTGCGAAGGAGTAGCCCGAAAGCGAAGGCTCGTGCAGCAGTAATTAGAACTGCTCGGTGGGGCCTTCGCATTTTTGTTTGTCTTGAATCTCCTCAAGCGACGACCGAGCGGGTCCGACGAATACACTGAATAAGATATTCGATCCAACTGATAACAGTACCGGGCTGTCTTCGTTGCAAACTGCTGCGCTCGAAGGCGCTCCTATTCACGATGCAGTCGTGATTGAATGACAAAAGTGTTAGTTCACGAGAAAAATCTGCGAGCATCCTAAATACGACACGATGTGTTAATACCATATGACTCATTCGCCGAGTTTCTTTGCGTAATGTGTGAGGATGCAGGACTTATGAGTTGTCATCTTCAACGACTCTATAAATTGTTGTCACGAAAGGGGGGTGAGAAGGAATCGCCGGGTTTTCCGGAGCCGCCGGGCAACTTGTTATTACAGTCTAATGTCGAACGGCAGTCTTAAGGCAGCTTGGAACTGCGTCAGGCGAACCAGCGCTGGCGGTGGAAGTTTGCCCGCGACGTGGAGTTATTTGTAACGTGTTACGGTCCGATACGAAGTTTAGGAGCATAATCGGAGACGACGTCCGGCATGGCCTCGAAGCCATGATCTCTCGCCTCTCCGTCCGGACTGTGGAAGTCGTGACCGCTTTCCTGGCGTGGTGGGGCGGCGAACTTCTCCTGCTCACACCGGAGTTGATGCGGCGTTGGCTCGTGAGGCCTCGAGACGAGCTGGATATTCTTCTGGATGCCGATGCACTCCGCATCATGGGCTGGCAATCGGAAGGGGGGCGCGAGGGTTTTCGGTTTGGCCAAGGCGACGAGTTGCCGTCGGCGGCGCGCGCCGCGATCCGGAGAGGCGACCGCGCCGTCTTATATTTGCCCGCGGCGCAGGTGCTGCGCCGGATCATTGAATTGCCGATGGCGGCGGCTGCGAATCTACGGGAGGCTGCATCGTTTCAGGTCGGTCGCGTGACACCATTCAAGCCCGAGCAGGTGTGCCATACTACGCGACTGATCGCGCGTGATCGAGAACGTAAGATGGTTCGCATCGAGCTTGCCGTGGTTGCGCACGCGGTGCTGAAGCCGGTGCTCGCGACGATCGAATCTCAAAGCATTTCCTTGTCGGCGATACGCGTGGTGGGCGATTCGACAAAGCCGCCGTTGGATTTTCTGCCTCATCAATCTGGACAGTTTTTTGCCCGACGTGGAGTTGTGTCAATCCGGGCGGCCGTCATGGCTGCCAGCGTGGTCTTGCTCATGCTGTTGCCTTTCGTGTTCGCCTACAGCGTCCATGCCAAGGCTGAGCGGCTTGCGACGGAACTCTCTGCCACAGCTACCAGTGCGCGCCACGCCACGGACTTGCGTGCGAAGTTCGATGCTCTCGTTGCCGGAGCGACGTATCTACCCGATCGCCAACACGGCCTGCGCGCAATCGAGGTGCTCGATGCACTGACGCGAGCGATCCCTGACAGCTCCTGGCTGATTCGGTTCGAACTGCGCGCCAACAAGGTTCTGCTATCCGGCTTTTCGTCTGACGTGCCAGAACTGCTTAGTCGATTGGCGGCACCGCCCTTCAAGGAACCAGAGCTGACATCGCAAGTGGTGGACGCGCAGATGGTTGACGGGCGGGCAGGGCAGAGCCGTTTCGACCTTGGAGTCCGACTGGAGGCCGCGCAGCCATGATGTTGTCGCCTCCGGTCAGTCGCCTTGCCGCCGTAAGCCTGTTGTTCGCGACGGGGTGGTTTGTCGTCTCCTTCGTCGCGATGCCGCTGATCAATCAGGTTCACGCCGATCGGGAGAGCATCGCGCATTCACGGTTGTTATTGGCTCGTTACAAGCAGCTCGAGGACGGCTTGCCTGCTGTGCAAAAAGCCCTTGAAGAGCTCAATAGCACGTCGAACGACCAAGCGCTGTTGGCGACGGCACCACCCGCGGTGATGACTGCGTCGCTGCAACAAACCACTCAGGGACTTGTTGCAGGCGCTGGTGCGACGCTGCGCAGCAGTCGCTCTTTGCCGCCCACGATGGAGAACGGCTTCCATCGCATCGGCGTCCAGCTCGATGTAGCCGCCTCAACCATGGCGCTCACCTCCTTGCTCCATAGCATCGCGGCTGCCGAACCGGTCATTCTCGTCGAACATATGGTTGTGGAGGTTCCGGAAAATGAGACAGCCGCGAAAGCGCCTGACAGACAACCCTCGCTCGGTGTGAGCCTGCGACTCGCATCCTACGCACGCCCAAGCACGCCCGCGACAGAGTCGCAACCATGATGGCTTGGTCTCGTACAGTTCTGTCGATTGGTGGTTTTGGGCTGGCAGTAGCGGCGTTTGTCCAGGCGGCTGATCTGATGGCTGTGAACGACGCTCCTCTGCAACTCGCTGAACTCTCGCCTCCAAGGTTGCCGGCTATAGCTACGCGCGAGTTGGCCCCGATCGAAGGCTTTGCCGCAATTGCGGAACACACGCTGTTTGTACCAAGCCGGCGACCGGCGCCGCCCGCGTCAGGGACAGAGACAGTTGTGGGCGCGCCTGCAAACACCGTTCCTCTGTCCGCTGTTCTGATTGGTGTGCTGCTGTCTCCCCGCAGACATGCTGCGGTCCTGCGCTTGGCCGACGGCAAGAACAAAACAGTGGCAGAAGGCGACAGCATCGATGGCTGGACGCTCGAACGGGTGCTGCCCGATCGGGCATCGTTCCAGTCAGGCGAAACGCGTACGGAGTTGCTCTTTCCTCTTCATCAAGCCTCGGCCGCCGCGGCAAACGCCGCTCCCACCTCTCGGTTTGCTCCCGCTCGGAGATGACGTTGAAAATCATCATACGCCAACGGATTGGCTACTTGGAAATTTCGAAGCGCGCGGCGTCCTTGCTGTTGGCAGCGATGCTAGCCGCCTGCAGCGGCGTTCGCGGCTCCATTCCTGATCAAGCCTTGGATGACCCTGGTCACGGACCTTCAGCTGCGTACGCCTCCGTCGCGTCGTCTCCGCGCGAAGACTCTCAACGAGACAGTTCTCGGCAAGGGACTCCCGTTGGAGCCGAGGAAACACGCGGCGACACCATCGCTCCCCTGATGATACGCGGCACAGGCCGTCCCGAAGGGCCGTCCAAGGGATCAATACAGGCGACGGCAGTGAATGGCGCCACGGACGAAGGCTACGTGCTCAATTTCGACGAGGTCGATATCAGGGACGTCCTGAAATCTGTCCTCGGAGACATGCTCGGGGTCGGCTATGCCGTCGATCCCGCGGTCCAGGGATCGATTTCGCTGCATACCGCGAAGCCGCTGCCGCGGGCCAAGGTCCTGCCGGCATTCGAGGAGGCTTTGAGGCTCGCGGGCGTGGCCCTCGTCCACGGTACTTCAGGCTATCAGGTCGTTCCGCTGTCAGCTGGAGCGCAGCGAGGCGCGGTCGGCTCTTCCGGCAACGCGCTCCAGGCCGGCTATCAAATTCGGCTTGTCCCGCTTCGCTATGTCACGGCAGCAGATGTTCAGCGCGTATTGGAGCCATTGGTTGCTCCCGGCACCGTCGTTCCTGCGAGCAGTTCACATGCAGACCTGATCACGCTGACGGGCAGTTCGGCCGACGTTGATCGCGCAGAGCAAGCTATCGCCATGTTCGATGTCGACTGGTTGCGCCATCAATCGTTTGGGTTGTTTCCACTGCGGTACTCGAACGCCAACGATGTGGCAGAAGATCTCAATAACGTTGTTGGCAAGGAGGAGACACTGGCCGGTGTCGTGCGCATCGCACCGATAGCTCATCTAAATGCGGTCCTCGTCGTCTCCAAGAGCTACTCCTACGTCGAGCGAATGCATAGCTGGGTAAAGCAGTTTGATCGCGGCCGGGAGCCCCTGAAGCCCCGCCTGTTTGTCTATCCTGTGCAAAATGGCAAAGCCCGTGACCTCGCGAGCGTACTCACACGGATACTCGGATCGTCGCGGGGCGGCGCCTCCGGTTCGGGCGGGATGATCAATGACGCTCCGGCGGCGGCGAGCGAGAACGCTGGTCTGTCCAAGCCATTTAAACTGGCGTCGAACAATCCATCGTCAAACCAGAGCGAGCAATCCAGCGAGTCATCCGGGCTCGATAAGTCAGCCGACGGTGCCGCCAGCGCGCCATCGAACGACCTGCGCATCACCGCCGACGATGTCAACAATGCGCTGCTGATCAGTACGACGCCAAAACGCTACGCTGAGGTGGAAGCTGCGCTCGCTCGTCTCGACGTTACGCCCCTGCAGGTGATGCTGGAGGCCTCAATCGCTGAAGTCGATGTGACCGACAACTTCAAATACGGCGTACAAGCCTCGTTCCAAAAAGGCGCGCTTTCGGTGTTGGCCTCAGCGTCGCCGACCTCGACGCTGGCGGCAAACGTCGGCGGTTTATCGGCAGCCCTGCTTCAAGGAAATATCAAGGCGACGCTCGACCTGCTCTCGACGCTCACCCAGGTCCGCGTGATCTCCGCGCCGAAACTGCTCGTCCTGAACAACCGAACCGCGTCGCTTCAAGTCGGCGACCAAGTTCCGATAGCAACGTCCTCGGCGGTCAGCAATGTCACCCCGGACGCACCGACCGTCAACACCATCCAGATGTACGATACGGGCATCATCTTGCGTGTAACACCGCGAGTTAATCGGAATGGGCTTGTTCTTATGGATCTCAGCCAAGAGGTCAGCGCGAGCATACCTACGAATACATCGTCGTTGAATAGCCCGACCATTCAACAGCGCCGGGTCTCCACCTCCGTGGCGGTGCAGGATGGCCGGACGATCGCCATCGGCGGGCTGATCAGCGACAATAGGCAGGTCAATCGGACGGGTCTTCCATCGCTCAAGGACGTGCCCGGGCTCGGTGCGCTGTTTGGGACCACCAGTGATGGAATCAACCGCACCGAACTCATCGTGATGATCACGCCGCACGTGATCCGCAATGCTCAAAGTGCGGATGCCGTAACTGATGAAATCAGGGCCAAACTCCCAATGTTGCAGGGCACGCATGCGGCAGGACGACGCAATACGAAATGATCAGGGTTTTGCGCTCGTGCTTGTGCTGTGGGCTTTGCTGTTGCTCACGGTATTAGGAGCGGGCCTGCTCGTTGAAACTCGGGTGACCCGGATGGTAGCTGCCACCAGCAGCGTGCGGCTCAAGGCACAGCTGATTGCTGATGGCGCGATAAACCGCGCCGTTATGGCGGTCTTGGATCCGCGAGATCCGCTGCACCTGCCGCTCGATGGGGCAAGCCAAGTGGTCGGGTTTCTCGGCCATAGCGTTGAGCTCGCAACTGAGAGCGAAGCCGGAAAGATTAGTTTGAACGCCGCTTCGCCGGACCTGTTTGCGAAACTGTTTCGCGGAGTGGGTGTTGCGCCTGACGATGCCGCATCGTTGGCCGCGCGAATTGTGGCGTGGCGCACGTCTCCGTCTGAGTCAGATCGGGCGGACATTGTTCGCCAATATCACGAGGCCGAACGCACTTATGTGCCGCGCTTTGGTTTATTTCGATCGACCGGAGAATTGCGGCTCGTTCTCGGCATGACCGACGCGTTGCAGTCCGCGGTCGCTCCGCTCGTGACGGTCTGGTCCGAAAGCGGCGATATCGATCGAAGCGTCGCGCGGCCTGAAGTCTTGCAGATACTGAAGGCTGCAGGCGACGACCTGGCCGAGAGCCAGCTCGAGGCGCGCAAGAAGGGACAAGCCGCTGGCATCGATCGTCCAGTCAGGAAGGACGAGGTCGTCACCATCACGGCAAATCTGGAAATGGATGGACTGGCCGTGAGCCGTGTCGCGGTGATCCAGATCGCGGGCGATCCACACGAGCCGTATCGGGTGCTGGCATGGAACTGAATGTCTTGACGAGAGAGCGGGGGCGCATATGCCGATCTTGACTTCTTGCTTGTCGCGAGAGCCGCAGCGCTCGCGCACTGATCATCATACGACGCCGCTCATGCTGATCCTCGCAACGTTGCGCTTCGCGATGACAGCATCACCAGAGCGTGTTGTCGAACGAGCAGGCGCCGCACAACGCTGGCAGCCGCCTTCGTCAAGAAATTGATCCAGTTCCGCACAACTTTGCAATGAAAGGAAACGCAATGAAATCCAGTTTCTGTCTTGTGGGCAGTTTTGCATTGGTGGTCTGCCTGACCAGCGGCGGCAATGCGGACGCGGCGGCAGTCTCTCCAAACTGTTCTGCATTGAGCTCCAGCCCTATTTTTCAAGTCGTCAACGCAAGCACCAAAGCGAGTTTGCTGACCTCTTCAAAGGACCAGGCGGGCAGCGCGCCGACTACACTCTTTTCTGCGTCGCAGACTAGCGCTACCGGGCTGGTCGGCGCGCATCGGATGTACAACGCCAGCAGCAAAGACTATTTCTGGACGATCAGTTCGAACGAGGTCGCGTCCGCGGCGAAAAACTACGGCTATGTCGATCAGGGCATAAGCTTTTTCGTATCCAGTGCCGCAGCGACCTGCACACAGCCGGTCTATCGTTTTCAGTCGGGAGCGATGCACCGTTTCGCGGTGAGCCAGGCGGACCAGAACGCCCTCAAGGACAGCGGTTGGAAGTCCGAAGGCATCGTGTTCTATGGTGGCCTGCCTCCGATGCCAACCGGCAACTTGCCGGGCTGGACCTTGGTGTATTCCAATGACTTCAATAGCCCTTTGGATTTCAAGAATGCATGGGGGTACTATGACGGTACTGTCAGCGGCGCCAATCCAGACACCTCCTATTGGTCAAAGGACCACCTGACGGTGGCTGACGGCATACTGAACCTCAATGGCTATGTGGACTCGAAAGTCCCGGCCAAATACCAGGGCCGGGTTACCACCGGCGGTCTCGGTTTGTGGACCCTGCGTGATGAGAAAGGTCAGATTGGTCAGAAATACGGCAAGTGGGAGATGCTTGTCCGCATCGATCAATGTCCGGACGTGAAGTACGCTTGGCTGTTGTGGCCGGCAAGCGGCAACTGGCCTTCCGGTGGCGAAGTCGACTTCGCGGAAGACGGGGGCGGCAACCGGGCCTCAACCGGCGCAACGATCCATTACGCCAATGCCTCAGGAAAAGATGCGATCCTGCCGCAGGACTCCTTCCCCAATCCTGCGAGCCCGGGCTTCTTTAGTTCGTGGCATGTGATTGGCGTGGAATGGACGGCGGCGCAAATACGTTACACCCTCGATGGTCAGTATTGGGGCACTCCAAAGACAACCCATCTGCCGCCCGGACCAATGGTTTTCGTCATGCAAACCGAAGGGCTGCTCGGTCCCACGAAGGTCACGCTCGGCTCGGGGCAGTGCAGTGCTCAAATCGGCTGGGTGGTTCAGTACAAACCGTAGCGAACGCCTAAGGTCACAGAGTGCCGTTGAACGAGCAGGCGCTCAATTGTTTCAACGGCATCCTGTCAGACGCACCATCAGCTTTTTCGGAGACATCCAGATCCTCCGCCTGGTCTCCTCAAATGGTTTTGATCAAATATGGACGAAGGGAAGTAATATGAGTCAATCGAACCGTTCCGTTCAGCGCCATCATACAGAAGCTGGCTTTACGCTTCTGGAGATGCTGGTGGTCGTCGCTATCCTTGGTTTGCTTATTGCCCTGGTAGCGCCGTCGGTGCTGCGACAATTAGGAGGTGCCCGAACTTCAATTGCGCACCAATCGATCGAACGCCTTACCGCCATCCTTGACCTCTATAAACTCGATATAGGCAGCTATCCCACGACCGAACAGGGGCTGCAGGCGCTGATCGCCCGCCCCACTGGACTGGCGAGCTGGAATGGCCCCTATCTCAAAGGCCATGATGTCCCTCTTGACGCATGGGGGCAGCCCTACATCTATCGCAGCCCCTCCAAGCGAAAGGGGGTTGAATATGATCTGTGCTCACGGGGCGAGAAGCGACAGGCGAACGGGAGCGAGGCAGACATGATCTGTAACGCCTCATAATCAGCAGCAGCGCTCACGATCTGCAGGGAGCGGGCCCCTTACATTGACCAGCATGACCAAACTCTTACCGTGGCTTATGCCAATTTTATTTGCCCCAGTGGGAGGCAGTTTCGTCGGCGTTCTGGTGCGGCGACTGCCCGCTCACACGCCCGTGCTGCTGGCACGCTCGCAGTGCGAATCGTGCGGGCGCACGCTCTCCGTTCCTGATCTGGTGCCGATCGCGAGCTATCTCGTCTTTCGTGGACATTGTCGGATTTGTCGAGCCGCCATCGATCCGTTTCATCTTGCGATCGAGTTGGCCGCCGTCACGATCGCTGTCTGGGCTGCGGCTGTCGAATCCGATCCCGTCCTGCTCTGGATAGACTGCTTTCTCGGATGGGGGTTGCTCGCTCTCGCATGGATCGACATGGATCACATGCGGCTGCCCAATGCGCTCACCCTTCCGTTGTTGGCCGCGGGTTTGTCAGCCCAGGCCGCATTCGCACCATCCCGGTTCGTTGAGTGTGTGCTGGGCGCAGTCATCGGCTATGTCGCCTTCAGGGGAATCGCAATCGTCTACGCCAGATTGCGTGGACGTGACGGTCTCGGGGCGGGCGACGCAAAATTGCTCGCGGTGGCCGGAGCCTGGGTCGGCTGGGCCGACTTGCCCAGCATCGTATTCCTCGCAAGTCTGCTTGCTCTCGGAGCCGTCGCCATCAAGTGGATGAGAGGTCAGGCGATCGATGGGGCTGCAGCGATTCCATTCGGGCCTTTTCTCTCGCTGGCCTTTTGGATCACCTACCTTCATGGGCCTCTGGGAACGTAACATGCTGACGCCCGGGCAAAATGGACCGATTTCCTTTCTGATGGTGAGCGGCAAGCTCAGCGCGGACGCACTGGCGCGCGCCCAGCGACTGGTGGCGGAAGTAGGGGATGCGCTCCCAGTCACTTTGACTCGGCTTGGGCTGGTCTCTGAGTCGGATATGGCCGAGGCCTTCGCCGAGACGCTGCACCTGCCACGCCTCGATGCCGACTCTCTTTCAGTCAAAGAGCTTCCACTGCCGGCACTCAGTCTCGATTTCCTGCGCCAGTCGCGCGTGTTGCCGCTGCCGCCCAACGACGGTGATGGCGAAATACGACTGGCGATGGCCGACCCCTCCGACGAAGCCGCGGCTGAAGCCGTGGCGTTGTTCGCTGGTTGTCCCGTTCGTCGCCTGGTCGCGTTGCCCACCGATATCGAGGCAGTGCTGGATCGGTTGTTACAGCAACAGGGCAAGGCAGATGGCGCGGAAGATTTCGACGCCGACGATGCCGCGCCAGGCTCGGGGTTTGGAGCTTCAGATCTAGAGCGCCTAAACGAGGCGGCTAGCGATGCGCCGGTCATCCGTCTCGTCAACAACCTGCTAGGGCGTGCGGTCGATGAGCGTGGTTCTGACCTGCATCTGGAGCCTACGCCCGATGGCCTGACCGTTCGCTTGCGGGTTGACGGCCGTCTCCGCGCGCTTAACCCGGCGGTGCCAGCACGACTACGCGATGCCGTGGTCAGCCGGATCAAGCTGATGGCCGGCCTCGATATTGCCGAGCGGCGCTTGCCTCAGGACGGACGCATCGCGCATTCCGTGCGTGGCCAGGAGGTGGATTTTCGCGTCGCCACCGCGCCGACCGCGCATGGCGAGAGCGTCGTTGTGCGAGTGCTTGACCGAACCCAGATTCGCATGGATTTCACCGCCTTGGGGTTTGACGAGATCGCAATGGCGGCGCTCAAGCCGGTACTTGCAGCGCCGCACGGTTTGTTCCTCGTCACCGGACCGACCGGCAGCGGCAAGACGACCACGCTCTATGCCGCACTCGGCGCGCTCAATTCACCCGACCAAAAAATAATGACCATCGAGGATCCCGTAGAGTACCAACTTGTCGGGGTCCAGCAGGTTCAGGTCCAACCCGGCATCGGATTGACTTTTGCTCGCGCGCTGCGCTCGTTTCTGCGGCACAATCCGAACATTGTCATGGTCGGCGAAATCCGTGATTTGGAAACAGCGCAGATTGCGGTTCAGGTCGCCCTGACGGGCCATCTCGTCCTGTCGACTTTGCACACCAACGATGCGGCGTCCGGAGTGACTCGTCTGATCGACATGGGCGTGGAGGATTATCTCATTGCCTCAATCTGCAACGCGATCCTGGCGCAACGCCTGATACGAACCATTTGCCCGCATTGCCGCCAGCCCTATGAAGTCACGGCGGGGTACGCCAGCCGTCTCGGCTTGAGCTGCGATGGTCCGGTGACGTTGTATCGCGGCATGGGATGCGCAGCATGTGGTGGCAGCGGCTACAAAGGCCGTACCACGATTCTGGAAATTTTGCCGGTAACAGACAAAATCCGGGATCTGATCCTTAGGCGTGCGTCGGCAGCGGAGATCGCGCGCGAAGCGGTTGGAGAAGGGATGCGCACGATGCATGCCCACGGCATGCAGAAAGCTCTCGCCGGCGACACCACAGTTGACGAAGTCCTGGCGGCAACTCGAGCGATGTGAGCGTTATGCCTCCTGCATCTCCGATGCCTCTTTTTCAGTACAAAGCGGTGGCACCCGACGGCGCGGTGGTGCGCGGGCGCATCGCGGCTCCCGATCGGGCGGCGGCGGCCGCGTCCTTGCAGGCTCAGGGCCAGATCCCCCTGACTGTTGAAATTGCAGCGCCTGCCAATAGAGTAATGGCGCTGTTGGCGCGCGACATCGGTGGTCGGCGGAAGCCTGGATCCAAGGTTGTGGCTGAGTTGATCGGGCGCCTTGCGATGCTGCTGGAGGCTGGACTGGCGCTCGAAGCCGCGCTGACATTGCTGGCCGGTTCGGAGGGGGTCGCCGTGGCGCGGGAGCAAGCCGGTGCGTTGCTGCGACGATTGCGGGCTGGCACAGGTCTCGCTGATGCCATGGAGGCCAGCGCCGGTATGTTTCCGCCTGTGGTGATCGCGATGATCCGCGCCGGTGAGGCGAGCGGGACGCTTGCGCCAACGTTGGGACGCTTGGCAGCGCACCTTGCACACGCCGAGGCGGTGCGCCAGTCACTCCGCTCTGCGCTGGTCTATCCCGCGGTGCTGCTCACAACCGCGGCTGGTTCGGTCCTTCTGGTGCTGCTGGTCGTGTTGCCTCAACTCGAACCTGTATTTGCGGAATCGGGAGCGCAACTTCCATTGCTGACGGCACTTGCCTTTGCAGCGAGTAACCTTGTCCGCGAATGGTGGTGGGCGATTTTGACATTCACTGCGACTCTCGTCCTGCTGGGGCACCGGTTGCTGGCAAGCCCGAATGTCCGCGCGCGTCTCGATGCCTGGATCTTGCGACTGCCCGTGCTCGGGATGACTATGCGACGCGCAGAAGCCGGACGGTTTGCACGCGTGCTTGGCACTCTCGTTGGCGGGGGGGTGCCATTGCCAACTGCACTCTCCCTTGCCCAGCCCGTCCTCGCCAATAAAGTTATTAGGGGAGCCGTCGCAAAAGTGACCACGGCCGTTCGTGAAGGCGGGGGCCTCGCCGAACGGCTTGCTCGGACCAAGCTCTTTCCCGAACTGGTCGTGCAAATGATCCGGATCGGCGAGACAACCGGTCGGCTGGATGCCATGCTGCTTCGACTTGCCGATCTGCTGGAGGTCGACGTGCAGCGCACGCTCGATCGGGCGTTCTCGTTGCTGGTGCCCGTGCTGACCATCGGCCTCGGGGGATTGGTGGCTGGTATCATTGCCTCAGTGATGTTGGCCGTTCTCGGTGCCAACAATCTGGTCCAGTGAGATGGCGGGTATGACCACCAAAGCAGACAGCGCCGGCTTCACTTTGATGGAACTGTTGGTGGTTTTGGTGATTCTAGGCGTCTTGTCAGCGATGGCACTGCCACGGTTGAGATTGAGCGAGGGATCTCGCCTGCGCGCGGCAGCGCACCAGCTCACCGCTGATCTCCGACTGCTGCGCGATGATGCCATGCGGCGTGGCATCGCAACGGCTCTCGTTCCCTCGGCGCGCGGCTATATCTTGCAGCCGTCTGACCGCGAACGTGTTCTGCCGGCGGGTGGAGTGGTTGAAGTGGAGTCTCCCGCATCGATGCTGCTGCCGGCCAGCCAGGGGAGTGTCGTTCGGTTTTTCCCTGACGGAAGTTCGACGGGAGCAACATTGACCATTCGTGGCAGCAATCTGGCATTCCGCGTTGCTGTGCGGGGGTGGGATGGACGAGCTCGCCTCAATGACTGACAGCACCGAGCGCGGGTTCACATTGCTTGAAGTCCTGGTGGCGCTCGTGATCCTGGCCGCCGGTCTGGCCGCGTTCTACCAAACCTTTGGCACGGGTCTGATGGCGGAAACAGTCGCCGAACAGGAACGTCGCACGACTGAAGCAGCACGGAATCTTCTTGCTGAGCTCAGGGGCTCGCGCGTGCTTCATGACGGCGTGACGAGCGGTGAACGCCCGGACGGACTACGTTGGGCGCTGAGGCTCGATCCGTTCGTACCCTTTGCTGCGGACGATCACCCCTTGCCGATCGCGGGATATCTGGCAACGCTGGAGGTGAGCCCTGCCGGCCGGCGCGGGAGGTCGGTACGCTTGCAAACTCTTATACTTAGTACTCTCGAACAATGATGGTGCGGCCTTTCAGACAAGACGCAGGACAAGACTCAGGTCTCACGCTGGTCGAGCTGCTGGTTGTGCTGGCGGTTCTTGGGTTGCTCAGCGTCCTCGCCACTGCGGGCCTGCACTCGGCGGCGGAGGGGTGGCAGAGCATCGTTCGGCATAATGTTGAGAGTGAAGAACTGCGGGCAACAAGTCAGCAGCTGCGCCGTCTGCTCACGCAAATCTATCCGACCAAAATCCGTAACAAGAACTCGTCCCGCGCTACGGTTCGATTTTATGGAGATGCGCGCCGAATGGCGTTTTTGGCGCCGCTGGCGCAGCGGTTTGGTGCGTCCGACATGGTAGTGTACACGTTGCACTTTGCGGACGATGGCACCTTGCGCATTTCCTGGCGCCTGGATCGGCCACAGGCCGGCAGCGCCGAGCCTTCTGCTCGGGCCGAGGATGTGATTGGAGGCCTCGCGAACGGCACCTTCGATTATTACGGTCAACTTGAGGAGGGTGGCGAAACGGGCTGGTGGACGACCTGGACCGAACGACAGAGCTTACCGCGCCTCATCCGGGTCCGATTCACTTCGCACGGGGCTATGGAGGAGCGGGTGATAGCACCGATGATCACCGCTGCATTTGGTTCTTCCGATCCTCAAGGGGCAGGCGAAAAGCAAAATTGATCCGTCATATTGTCTCACCGAAGAATGTTACCGAGGGCGGGCAGCAATAGCTGTGCGGCAGGTGCCTGACGTTCGCCGGTTCATGGATTTTCGCTTTGGCGGCGATGCCGACCGGTTCAGCAATCATTTTTGGATAAATCGACACGCATGAGGATTATTTGTGTGTCGATCTTGCCAAGACATGCGGCGTGAGGACGGGGCATCCTCTTCATGCTTCCTTTGAAATGCTGCTCTGCCTGATCGGCCCCATCGTCCAAAATCAGCCATAGCCTGGAGTTCAAACCGTGCTTCTTTACTATCATCCGATGTCAACTTGCAGCCGCCGAGTTTTGATGGCTGCGCACCACCTCAAAATTGAACTCGATCTCGTGGTGGTAGATCTCTTCAAGGGAGAGCAAAACTCACCGGCATTCTTGGAACTAAATCCGAATCATCTGATCCCGGTTCTTGAACATGGTGGATTCGTTCTGTGGGAATCCTACGCAATCATGCAGTACCTGGCAGATATGACCCCACATCAGAGCATTTACCCAACTGACGCCTGCGGTCGCGCGGACGTTAATCGGTGGCTCTTTTGGTGCGGGCAGGTTTTCGCGCCTGGTATCAAGATCCTCAACTGGGAAAACTGGATCAAGTCTCTTACTGGAGTTGGCTCAGCCGATCCCATTGAGGTTGCTCGCGGCGAGCGGCTTCTGATCGAAGCCGCGAATGTTCTTGATAAGCACCTGGACGATCGGGAGTGGATTTGCGACAGCGGCCTATCGCTCGCGGATCTGGCTATGGCAGCGCCACTGGCCACTCAGCATAGTGCCAAGCTTCCCATAGCTGACCTGACGAACCTTCACCGGTGGCTCAAGCAAGTCCAGGCTCTCGACTCCTGGAAAAGCACCGAGGCACGTCCTCATTGATTGAGGAATGGCGACCGTAGTCACGTTGAGCTTGCTGGAATGACCACATCACTTGACCAATCGCCCGTCGAGGAGCCGAAGCAGTCGCTGCGCCGCTTCCTGGCCCTGTTCGCGGTCGTGCTGGCGCTGTTGTCCGCGTTCCTTACCTTGGTCGTCCTGACGGGGCTAACCCCGGTTGAGCCGACCCAGGAGGTGGTCTACGAGTTCCTGCTGATCAATGCGGGCACCATCCTGCTTCCGCTTGGTATCATCGTCTACCAGGTCTGGCAGATGATCCAGGCTCGCCGCCGGGGGGCGGCGGCGCGGCTGCATGTTCGGATCGTCGGTCTGTTCTCTGTGATCGCGGTGGCGCCGGCGGTGCTGATTGCGATCGTCGCCAATGTCATGATCGACCGCGGTCTCGATCGCCTGTTCTCCGGACCGACCCGCGAGATCATCCAGAATTCCCTGATCATCGCGCGCGCCTATACCTATGAGCACGCCCAATCGATTCGCGGCGACATTCTGGGCATGGCCGACGAC
>JGI24705J35276_12238226_pt1 | contig 17571 bp, 10 predicted proteins | sample TergutNt197P4_FD_35276 | JGI IMG/M metagenome (IMG submission 35276) | reverse complement strand
AGCACAGTCACGCTGACCGGCAACAGCGCCGGCTTTAATAACGGAGGTGGCGCGATCAGCAGTACTGGCTCGGTTACGATCAACGGCAACATGATCACGCTCGCCGACAACGTCGCGCCAAATGGCGGCGCTGGCGGGATCTCTGCCGGTAATGCTCTTACGATCAACGCTGGCACGATCACGGCGACCGGCAACTTCGGTAAGGCGCTTACTTCCAGTGGTGTGATGACGATCAATGGCAGCACGATCACGTTCACCGGCAACAGCGTCGGTGACAGGAATAGCGGTGGTGCACTTAGCGCTCCGGCGGTAACGATCAACGGTGGCACGATCACGTTCACCGGCAACACCGCCGATGGTACCGGCGGCGCGATGAATGCCATTGACGTTACGCTCAACGGTAGCGCCATTACGGTGGCCGGCAACACCGCCGTCAGGGCCTTCGGAGGTGCGGTCTCTACGCTCAATTTTACCCTGAACGCAACCGGTCCCAGTCAGTTTTCCAACAACACCGCCGGAACCGAGGGTGGAGCAATCTGGGCCAATGGAGATCTCACGCTGAATGCGATTGGCGGGGACACCATTTTCCGGGGTAACGTCGAGAATACGGCTGCGACGCCACAGGCCAACGCGATCTATTTGAACAATGCAACGGGTAACGCGACGGCGACGTTCAACGCCGCAGCGGGCAGCAGCATCACCTTCTTCGATCCGATCCAGAGCAACGCCGTCGCTGGTTTGGTGACGGTGCAAAAGACCGGCGCTGGGACGGTTGCGTTCGATGGCTCGCTTTACACCAACCCCGTGGATCGGTTGTCGCTGATCTATGCCGACACGATGGTGCAGGAAGGCACCTTCGCGGTGCGGAACAACGCGGTCTACGGTGTGCTGGCGGCCGACGTCGGCGAGACGACACCGTCGAGCTTCACAGTCGACTCCGGTGCGATCTTGGCCGGCGGCATCGCGGGTGAGGTGCGAGCGGACGATTTTGCGCTGAATGGCACACTCAACATCGCGGGCTCCGCTCCCCCGGGAAGCGCGAGCGGCGGCTTTTCCACCTTCACGGTGACCAGCAACAATGTGAGCTTTGGTGCCGGCAGCCAGGTGTTGTTCAATACCTATCTGAATGACGCCAGCGTACAACGATCAGACCTGTTGACGCTGAACCTGAACGGCAGCGCGACCAGCGGGACTGCCGATATTCGCGTAACCAATGTCGGCGGCCCTGGCGGACTGACGACCGGCAACGGCATCGAACTGGTGCAGGCGAACAACGGCACAACGGCGGGAGCATTCACGCTCGCCAATCCAGAGCTGCGCGCCGGTGCTTTCGACTACCGTTTGTTTCAGGGTGGGCCTGATGGCAGCGATCCTAACAACTGGTACCTGCGCTCGACCTTCATGGAGGGGCCAACACCGCCGCCAACGCCCGGCCCCGGCACCTTCCCGATCATGGGTCCAGAGATCGCCACCTATGGCGTGGTGCAGCCTATGGCGCAGCAATTGGGGCGCGCCATGCTCGGCACACATGACGATCGCTTGGGCGATCTCTACCCGGTTCAACCATGTGAGCCGATGCTCCCGATCTACACCAAGGCTCCTCCCGTCTACACGAAAGCCCCAGCCACCGATTGCGGCACGGATGGCTTCCGTCCTGCGGTGTGGGGCCGGGTGTTCGGCCAGCAGATCGACAACCACTATCAGGCCTTAGCTGATCCGCGCACCGACGGGCAGATCGCCGGCTTGCAGGTTGGCTTTGATGTTGTGCGCAGCGACAGCTTGATGCCCGGACACACCGATTATGCCGGCCTGTTTGCCGCCTATGGCAACGCCAATGTCGATGTCTCCGGTCTTGTCACCAACACCGCCGCCACCGCTTACGTGCTGCAACACACCGGCCACCTGAACCTCAACGCCTATTCGGGCGGCGCGTATTGGACTCACTACGGCGTGCCCGGCTGGTATCTCGACCTGACGCTGCAGGGCTCGAGCTATGGCGGCGGAGCAAGCACCGAGTTTGCGCATCTCAACACCTCAGGCTCTGGCCTTATCTCCTCGCTTGAGGGCGGCTATCCGATTGCGCTGCCGCTGTTCGGGCCAGGCTTCGTGCTGGAGCCGCAGGCGCAAGTCTTGTGGCAGTGGGTGAGCTTTGATTCCGGCAACGACGGGCTCGGGCCGGTGGCTCTCGGCACGACCTCAGAAACGACGGCCCGGGTCGGCCTGAAAGGCAAATGGACCATCACCACCGACAGCGGGCAGGTGTGGCAGCCCTATGTGCGCGCGAATTACTGGAGTGACTTTGGCGGCAACGCCATGACAATGTTTGGCGTGGATAGTGTGCCACTCATCTCACACGCACAGTACATGGATGTCGACGCCGGCTTCACCACGAAGATCAATACCCATCTCTCCGCCTTTGCCGACGCCGGCTATCAGTTCGCGGTGAGCAACGACGGCGGTGGCAAACGCAACGGCATCAAAGGCACTGCCGGCCTGCGCTATCAATGGTGAGGAGAAAACCTTGTGCATCGATCTCAACAACCAGCCTTTCGCCAACGCCTCCTATCAAGCCAACTTCGACGGCAAGAGTTCTGCCTATGACGGCAAGGCCGGTGTTGGGGCGAGTTGGTGGGCACGGCTAAGCGGCGGCTAGCTGTGACTTAGAGGAGGGAAGCTCATGACCTTGTCCCGAAATGTCAAGAAAAGCTTTGCCGGTACCAGCAGCTCGATAACGATTGTCGCTGCGATGGGAGCGATAGTAATTCCCCAAGCCGCGCGGGCGGCCTGCCCGGCAAACATAGATACGGCCAGCGGAGTTGTTATCAGCGGCGGCATCATTTGCGACTGGACCCCGACCGGCGATACGCCTGGTTCACATCCTGCAGTCATCAACAGGACGGTCGCGAACGGCGCCAATTATCTTCAGGTCGGCCAATCCGCTGCAGGGGCGGGCTATGACACGCTCAACGTGAGCGGCGACGTGACGATGAATATCGATCCGGTTGCGGGAATCGGCATCGGAGCAAAGTACGGCGCCGTTTTTGTTACCAGCCCGAGTAATGGTTCTCCTGGCGGAACGCCCGGTGACGGCTCGACCACTGCGATGACATCGAGCGGCAATCTCGTCATCAATGCGAATGCCGGCGGCAGCCCGGCGGCAAATGTCGCACCCGTTGCCGTTAACGTCGATTTCAATGGCCAGTTGGTCAGCACGGGCGACGTCACCGTAAACGTCAAGCAGAATATCCAAACCAGCACCGGCGCTCTCAACGCCTACGCTGTCTTGGTCGGTTCTTCCCCCGGGGACGGAAGCTCTCCTTCAAGCGAGGCAAAGGCAACTTTCAATAATCTGGCGATCAATATCGACTCATCCATGTCGAATTCGGCATTCGATGCCAACAACGCCATGGCGGGCATTCGCGCGGTCGCGCAGACGGGTAATGGCTCGGGGCAGGTTTTCGTGTCCGGGATGACGACGATCAACACCGCGGGACCGTACAGCGTCGGCATCTATATTTCTGGACACGGAAGTATGGTTGATCTCAACAACAGCAGCATCACGACATCAGGCACTACGTCTTCGGCGATCAAGCTCGGCAAATTGCGCGTCAACGGCAACGGCGGCGGCACGCTGATATCACGAGGTCATATGGCTATCGATACGACCGCGGCAACGGGGATAGCCTCGATCCTGATACTCGGCGATGTCGATCCTGCCTCGGGGCTTCCGCCTTCGACGCTCAACGCGAATTTTGATACCAGTTCGACAGTCATCAAGTCGGGGCTGCAGGCCGTAGACTATACCATCCTCGACAAGACAACATTGGGTTCCGCGATCAATGCCACGGCATCGTTCAACAATGCCCAGATGTCGACAACGTCTGCGACGGCGTCGCTCATTCTGGTCGAAGGCAGCGCCGCGGACTCACAGCAGAATGCGGTTTTCAACCTGCGGGGCAACCAGAGCCTCTTGACGGCGCCCAGCAACGGTTGGCTGTTCGAAGTGCAGAACTATTCTTCCTTCACCGCCAATATCCAGCAGGCCACGATGTATGGTCTCGCGACCACCGGCGGCTCTGGAGCTTCGGCAGGCAGTTTCGTGATGAACCTGTCCGACAATGCAATATGGCACCTTGCTCCGAACGGAACGACTTACACCTCGACTCTGACGGCACTCAATATGTCGTCTGGAGCAACGCTCGATGCCAGCGCGGCCAATTTCACTGTGAACAGCGATGTCACCAGCGTTGGCGGCATCATTGACCTGAGTGGCACAGCCAGGACGGTTGGACAGGCTTTCACCATCAACGGCAACTATGTCGGGTCTGGCAATGCGCTGTTGAAGATCGATACCGTGCTCGCTGGTGATGGCGCGCCTTCGGATACGCTCGTGATCGATACCGGCCGCGCGTCCGGCAGCACCGGGATCGCCGTCAATAATGTCGGCGGCGCTGGCGCACTGACGACGGCAAACGGCATTCTGGTAGTTGATACCAGCAATGGCGGCACGACCGCGGCTGGTGCTTTCTCCCTGGCCAATCCGGAACTGCGTGCCGGCTCCTTCGACTACCGTCTGTTTCAGGGCGGGCTTAATGGCAGTGATCCCAATAATTGGTATCTGCGCTCCACCTTTGTTGAAGGGCCGACGCCGCCACCGACGCCTGGTCCTGGCACGTTCCCGATCATCGGGCCGGAGCTCGCAACTTACGGTGTGGTACAGCCGATGGCGCAGCAACTCGGACGCTCCATGCTTGGGACTCATGACGATCGCTTGGGCGATCTCTATCCGGTGCCATGTCAGCCAGCTGAGACCAACGCGCCCAGCTACACGAAGGCTCCCGTCTATACCAAAGCTCCGACCGACTGCGGCACGGACGGTTGGCGGCCCGCGGTCTGGGGTCGGCTGTTTGGTCAGCAGATCGACAATCACTATCAGGCCTTCGCCGACCCGCGGAGCGATGGCCAGATCGCGGGGATGCAAGTCGGCTTTGACTTCTTGCGCAGCGACAGTCTGATCGCGGGACATAAGGACTTTGCCGGACTCTATTTTGCCTATGGCAACGCCAATGTGGATGTCAGTGGTCTCGTCACCAACGCCGCCGCAACGGCGTTCGTGCTGCAGCACACCGGCTCTCTCAACCTCAACGCCTATTCGGGTGGGGCGTACTGGACGCACTACGGGCCGCAAGGCTGGTATCTCGACTTGGTCTTGCAGGGCACAAGTTATGGTGGTGCGGCGAGCACCGAGTTCGCACACCTCTCCACCAATGGATCAGGCTTCATCTCGTCGCTCGAGGGCGGCTATCCGGTCGCGCTGCCGCAGTTTGGTCCTGGCTTTGTACTGGAGCCGCAGGCGCAAGTGTTGTGGCAATGGGTGAGCTTTGATTCCGGCAATGACGGGCTCGGTCCGGTAGCGCTGGGCACGACTTCAGAAACAACGGCCCGGATTGGCCTGAAAGGCAAGTGGACCATCACCACTGACAGTGGGCAGGTGTGGCAACCTTACGTGCGCGCCAATTTCTGGAGCGATTTTGGCGGCAATGCCACGACAATGTTTGGCGTTGACAGTGTGCCGTTGATCTCACACGCGCAGTACATGGATGTCGACGCCGGCTTCACCACGAAGATCAATACCCATCTCTCCGCCTTTGCCGACGCTGGCTATCAGTTCGCGGTGAGCAACGACGGCGGTGGCAAACGCGACGGCGTCAAGGGCACCGCTGGCCTGCGCTATCAATGGTGAAGCAGGAACGGTGTGAGATCGTGCGGCTTCACCAATTAGGCGAGTCGCAGTGTTGGAGAGGCGCGAGATGAAGGCACGAAGAGGGAGCGCGCTGTCAGTTTGTGATGCGCTCCAGAAAGACCATGAACCCGGCAGAGGATGATGATCATCCCTTTGGGGCTGCCCGCGTGTCCGCAATGATAGATTGCGGTGGATTGTAAGAGCTGGCGGATTTTTTTAAGAATATAATGGTATGCAATGAGCCTTGCGATTCGACGACGCAGGTGTCGATTGCATTGCGCGGGATTGGCCCATGAAGACGATATTTCTTAAGGCGGGGGTATGCCCCCGCAAGTCCGAGCCAGCGCGTTACACAAGTCTTCCCGCGATCAGGGGGCCGGCATGGTTTGCCATGCTGGCGTCCAGCCTGCTGTCAAGCAGTTCCGCCTTGGCTCAGCAACAGGTCGCCAATGGTACTGTGCTCACAATACCGGGCGGTTCTTTCTCGACGACTACGGATTTCACCTCGGTGTTTCTGGCCGAAAACGGCGGCCTTATCACCGCCACAGCCCCCGTGACCTTGACCTCCAGTGGCTTTTCTTCAAATGGCGCGCAGGTGTTGACGGGAGGAACGATCGTTCTGAATGGCGGAAGCGTCACGTCGAACAATCCTGCTACCCCCACCGGCGACAAGGAAACGCCAGCGTTGCGGGCCAACGGCGCGGGATCATCGATCACAGCCACGGGTGTGGCGGTGACAACAAATGGCGCCGGCGCCTACGGGGTGATCTCGGAAAACAATGCGGCGATCACGCTTCACGGCGGCACAGTCGATATCTTGAATCCGACGGTCGGTGCGGCCGGTCTCAATACCGTGGGCTCCGGGACAACCGTCGGCGGCGGCGCGACCATCACGGCCGATCAGGGGCTTGTGATCCGGGCGAGCGATATAGGTGCCTTCGCCCAAGGCGGGACCATCAACCTTGATACCGTGACCATTACCGAGCGGCTTGTCAGTGGAAATACATCGGGGCTCCGCGCCGATACAAGCCCGGCTCTGGGAACCCCGCCTGGGCTTATCAATGCCAACAATGTTGACATCACGATGAGCGGCACGGCGTCAGTCGGCGCATTAGCCGTTGGTGGCGGCAAGATCGTGCTGACCAACAGCGCGATTTCAACGACTGGAACGTCTGGATTCGGCATGTCGGCGGCGCAGGTCGCGTCAACCTTCCCGACGATTCTGCCCGAGATCGACGCCTCGAATGTGACCGTGACGACAACGGGAATCGCTGCGCACGGCGTGTTCGCCTTCAACGGCGCCATCGTCAATCTCAACACCGTCAATGTGCAGACATCCGGGGACACCGCCTATGGGCTGGCGATCCAGGGGTTTCTTGGGACGGGCTCCCCGATCCTGACCCAGCTCAACGGCACTCATGTTACGGTGAACACAACGGGCCCCAACGCTTGGGGCGTCGTTGACAACTTATCCGGCGAGGTCAATCTCACCGACAGCTCGATCCACACCACCGGCGACAACGCAGGTGGCGTATTCGTAGGCAATAGCGGATCCGTCGGCACGTTGTTACGGACCACCGTGACGAGCGATACCCTGGATGGGATCCGCGCCTCGGGATCTGGTCATCTTTTTGCAACCGATAGCGTAGTAACCGCCGGTCGCTTCGGCGCCCGTTCGGACGGCGGCGAGGCCGGCGATCCGAACATCATGGTCATCAGCGGGGGCTCGCTGACGGCGGGATCGGACGCCATCCGTGCCGATAACACGGTCGCCCAGATCACACTGATGAACGGCACGGCCGTAACCACTGGCAGCGGCAATCTCTTGAACGTGATCAGCACGGATCCCTCGACTTTCATCAGCAACGTCAATTTCAATGTTCAGGCGATTACGGCGACAGGCGACATCATCGCGGATGCAGCCAGCGTCGCCAACGTCAATCTAAGCAATCACACAACCATCACCGGTATCGAGCAAAACACCTTCACGACCGTCGATTCCAGCAGCACCTGGATTATGAACGGCAATTCGGACATCCATTCAGACACCCTGGCGGGGCAGGAGTTGTTCACACCGCCCACCGGCGATCCGACGGCGCTCGCAAGCTACAAGACGCTGACGACCGGAAGTTATGTCGGCCAGGGCGGTATGATCGGGTTTAATACTTATCTCGACGGCGACACCGCACCCTCCGATCGGCTGGTGATCAACGGCGGCACGGCGACCGGCAATTCGTTCCTGCATTTCGCCAACACGGGCGGCCCGGGTGCTCTAACCACGGCAAATGGCATCCTCGTTGTCGACACCATCAATGGCGCTACAACCGCGGCCGGTGCTTACACCATGGCCAATCCGGAGCTGCGCGCCGGCGCCTTTGACTACCGCCTGTTTCGTGGCGGGCTTAACGGCAGCGATCCCGACAATTGGTTCCTGCGCTCGACCTTCGGCGAAGGGCCAGTACCGCCGGAGGTGTTGCCGCCGACGCCACCGCCACCCGGTCCTGGCATGTTTCCAATCATCGGGCCTGAGCTCGCAACCTACGGCGTAGTGCAGCCCATGGCGCAACAACTCGGACGCTCCATGCTCGGTACCCATGATGAGCGCTTGGGTGAACTTTATCAGGTGCCATGTCAGCCGACTGCGCCGATCTACACCAAGGCGCCGCCCCTCTATACCAAAGCTCCGACCGACTGCGGCACGGACGGTTGGCGGCCTGCGGTCTGGGGTCGGCTGTTCGGCCAGCAGATCGACAACCACTATCAGGCCTTCGCTGATCCGCGCGCCGATGGCCAGCTCGCGGGCTTGCAGGTTGGCTTTGATGTTTTGCGTAGTGACAGCTTGATCCCCGGCCACAAAGATTATGGCGGTCTCTATTTTTCCTATGGCAACGCCAATGTGGATGTCAGCGGCCTCGTCACAAACGCCACCGCCACCGCGTTCGTTTTGCAGCACACAGGTAGTCTCAACCTCAACGCCTATTCGGGTGGCGCGTACTGGACCCACTACGGGCCTCAAGGCGGGTATCTCGACCTGGTGTTACAGGGCACGAGCTATGGCGGTGCGGCGAACACGGAGTTCGCACACCTCAACACCACGGGCTCCGGCTTCATCTCCTCGCTCGAAGCCGGCTATCCGATCGCGCTGCCGCAGTTGGGTTTTGGCTTCGTGCTGGAGCCGCAGGCGCAAGTCTTGTGGCAGTGGGTGAGCTTTGATTCCGGCAATGACGGGCTCGGCCCGGTGGCGCTGGGCACGAGTTCAGAAACGACCGCCCGGATCGGATTGAAGGGCAAGTGGACCATCACCACCGACAGCGGGCAGGTGTGGCAGCCCTATGTGCGTGCAAATTACTGGAGCGACTTTGGCGGCACCGCCATGACAACGTTTGGGCCGGACACCGTGCCACTCATCTCACACGCACAGTACATGGATGTCGATGCCGGCTTCACCACCAGGATCAACGCTCATCTCTCTGCCTTTGCCGATGCTGGCTATCAGTTCGCAGTGAGCGACGACGGTGGTGGCAAACGCAACGGCGTCAAGGGCACCGCTGGCCTGCGCTATCAATGGTGAGCGCGACGGGCATCTCCATCACCACGCCCTACGCCTTCCACGATCGCTGCCTATTCTTTTCGATCCTGTACGATCACATCGTTCAGGAAAGCGCGGCCGGTCTCAATGGCTCCCAGTTCAAATAGGTCGATGTGAGTTCCCGTCGGGAACGCGACAAAACGCTTTGGCCCCGGTGCAAGTTCGAACAGTCGCTTTCCCAGTTCGAACGGGACGACCCGATCCTTCTCGCCGTGCATTATTAGCAGCGGCGCCTTCAGCGCGGCGATCCTCTGGTCGGATCGGAATTTATCAAGCACCAACCAGCGCGCGGGGAGCATCGGAAAAACTCTGGCCGCCGCATCGGCAATCGACGAATACGGTGAGTTAAGGATAACTGCGCGGACCGGGTGCTCAGCGGCGAGCGCGACGGCCACCCCGGTTCCAAGCGAATATCCCCACAAGACCAGACGCTCGGCTGCGTAACGGCTTACGGCGAAGTTGTAGGTGGCGGCACCATCGTTCAGCAATCCCTGCTCAGTCGGCTTGCCGCTCGATCCACCATAGCCACGAAACGACAGCGCGACGAGACCGGTCCCGTCCGACACGATGTCGCGGAAGCGCGGCACGTCCCAGGCAAGAACCTCACCATTGCCATGAAAGAACAGGACAACCGGTTTGCCTGGCTTCGGCGCGACGTGCCAAACAATGACCTTCTCGCCGTCGCTGGTATCGAGGATAACCTCTTCCGCCTCCGGAAATCCCGCGGCGGCCGGGGGTGTTCTGTAAGCCTGAGGGATGGGATATAACAGGCTGCGCTGAAAGATGAAGACCATCGTACCCACCACCAGATAGATCACTACTCCGCCGCCAAGAAGCCATTGCAATATTTTCATCAGGCGAGACCGGTAATCCTCGATCAAAAACTTCGAGCGTGGTGGAACATTTGCGGTGCTGAGGTGGTCAATTTCGTAGGGATCGAGCTTAACGTAAGCGCAAATTGCAGGATGCTATTAGCGCTATAATGAACGATGTTCAACAAGAATCTTTGGGCGGAAAAGAGCGTAGCCCGACGTTCCGCAACAGCACCGTCATCGCTACGGAGTCCTCACGCCAAGGAATTCGATTTTAAAGAAATTGAAATCGATCCTACATCTCACATCGATCCCTGAGTCTTGCGAGAGAATGTAGGAATTTTTGTGGAGACGGCCACGGAAATCGGGTGGATCGCGGCTATTTCATGCCTAAATTTCGTTGTCAAACATCGGACCCGCGCCACGGGAGCAAGTCATGACCGAGCAGCATTTCGCCCTGTTTGAGACGAGCATCGGCCTTTGCGGCATCGCCTGGGGGCCGCGCGGCATCAACGGCGTGCAATTGCCGATGGGCGACGAAGAGAAGACGCGCACCCGCATTCGCCAGCGCCACGGCGACATCAGCGAGCAGGAGCCAACGGGCGAGGTGGGGCAGGCGGTCGATCGCATCGTCAATTTGCTGGCCGGCCAGGCGGACGATCTCATCGATATTCCGCTCGATCTTGACGGCGTTCCCGATTTCAATCGCGCCGTCTATGAGATTGCCCGCACCATCCCGCCCGGCAAGACCATGACCTATGGCGATATCGCCAAGCGGCTCGGCGGCGTTGAACTGTCGCGCGATGTTGGCCAGGCACTCGGTCGCAACCCGTGCCCGATCGTGGTGCCGTGCCATCGCGTGCTTGCCGCCGGCAACAAACCCGGCGGCTTCTCCGCGAATGGCGGCGTGGTGACGAAGCTGAAGATGCTCGAGATCGAAGGTGCGATCATCAATCACACCCCGAGCCTGTTTGATTGAGGGCAGGCTTGCGCCGAACCGTTTCCGCTTCGGCGCAAAGTGCTCTATGGCTTTTTCAGTGTCGGGGCCTTCCGATGCTTCGTGGCCTGTTCATAGGCATAGGCCAGCGCCAGGATGTCAGCCTCGCTCCACTGCGGCGCGACGATCACAAGGTTGAACGGAGCGCCGCTGCCATAGAAACCGGCCGGCAAGGTTACCGCCGGCAGGCCCGCAATGTTGACCTCGCTCACCACTGTTTCGTGGATGTAATCGTCGCCATGCAGAGGGCCGAGCGGACCGCGCATTTGCGGGTAGATCACTGCATCCAGCTTCAGCTTTTCAAATACTGTGTTGAAGATATCGAGATAGCTCTCGCGCAGTTTGATGAAGGACGACATGTCCGGTGGGCTTGACGGGTTCTTCATGGCTTGGACGAACTCCGGCACATTGTGCATCCAGCTCAGCACGCCCTCCGGTCCGAAGGCATCTTCCTTCGCGGTCGCCCTGGCGAAATCGGCGAAGGTTTTCAGCGCCACGTCTGGTCCCATACGCTGGAGATACTTCTCAAGGTCGTAGGCGATGGATTCCATTCCGCGGGCATCGAATTCCGCGCCTGGGATAGAGGGCTTGCGCAGGTCAACAAAACCGGAGCCGGCAAATGGATCGCCCACGAGCACCGCGCCGAGGCGCTCAAGCTCGCTCTGCGCCCGCGCATAAAGGCTGGTCGTTTCCTCGCCGAGCGGCAGAGTGCGCCATCCCGGCCCGTAGAGACCGATCCGCTTGCCGGCGAGCGCGTCCTTGTCCAGCTTCGAAGTATAGCCGCCCTTCGGGCGCTTCCCGACGCCCGCGATCGTCTTGGGATCCTGCATCGAGAACCCCGCGAGCGCATCCAGCGTCAGCGCCGCGTCGCGCACACAGCGCGCAATCGGGCCGACCACGTCACGCAGGCTGGAGAGTGGCATGACGCCGGCATTTGGCACCAGGCCGAAGGTTGGCTTGATGCCGACGAGTCCCTGCGCCGAGGCTGGATTTTGGATTGAGCCGCCGGTCTCCTCTGCCAGTCCGAGCACGCAGAAATTGGCGCCGACGGCCGTCGCGGTGCCGGCACTGCTGCCGCCCGGCAGGAATTCGCGGCCAGCCGAATTGTAAGTCGAGCCGGCCCAACTTCCATTTGCATGCGCGCCGGTGTGGCTGAGGACAGGAATGTTGGTCTTGCCGAGGATCACGGTGTCGGCCTCACGCATACGCGCCACGACAGGGGAATCGGTCGCCGGGAACAGGTCGACGCCGCCGGTCTTGCTGTAGAGCAGCGACCAGCCGCCGGTAGTTGGGAAACCTTTCATGTCCATGGCTTCCTTCACCACGACGGGGATACCGGCGAGCGGCCCGAGCTTTTCGCCGGCAGCGCGACGCTTATCGATGGCCCGCGCCTCTTCGATCGCAGATTCGTTGAAGAACACAATCGCATTGTACGCGTCGTTGAACTCGGCGATTTGGTCCAGATAGGCCCTGGTCAGGCTCTCGGAGGTGAAGCCTCCGCTGGCAAACCCTGCCTGGGCTTTCTCGACGGTCATTTCCGTAAGGTCGATGGTGACTGAAATCGCCTTGTCCATTTTGTTTCCTCTGTACAGACACTAAAGTTGATAAAAGAGCATCTCTGACGACAAGATGCTGGTAGATATCGTCATTGGTCAGCGGCAACGATCATCGCGACGATCCGCCACGTTCGTTTGCACTGGTGTCAGACCACCCGGTCGCAGCTGAACCCGCTGCCCTTCCGTTTGATCCTGCCGACCGACGGCGAGGGGAAATGCGTGGTGCAGCACAACGTCTCGGTGTCGCAATAGCGTTCGAGGAAACTGCGGCGCGTCGATGCGGCCTGCGCGGGGTCAGTGTCGAACTTCGGCGACAGTTCGGGATAACGCGTCTGCAGCGGCGAATGCATCAAGTCGCCGGCAAAAACCGCGTCGTCTTTGGCGCGGCCCAAGGCGAAGGCGACGTGGCCGGGCGTATGGCCAGGTGTCGGCAGGATGCGGATGTGATCGCCAATCTGGTGATCGTTGGCAACGACCTCATGCCGCCTGGCCTCGACGACGGGCAGCACGCTATCGACAAAAGCAGGGATCGGTGCTTTCGCATTCTGCTCGGTCCAATGATCGAACTCGGTCTTGGCGAAGACATAGCGCGCCTTGGGGAAGGTCGGCACCCAGCGTCCATTCTCAAGCCGCGTGTTCCAGCCGACGTGATCGGCATGCAGATGCGTGCACATCACGAAGTCGATGTCGTCTACCGAGATGCCGGCGGCAGCAAGCTGCCTCATATAGGTATCGTCGGTTTTCATGTTCCAATTTGACGGCTGCGGGCGCGGCTTGTCGTTGCCGATGCAGCTATCCACCAGGATGGTGTGGTGCGGCGTCCTGATCACGTAGGACTGAAAGCAGAAAATCAACGTGTCCTTGTCGTCAAGGGCTTTCGCCTGCTGCATCCAGGATCGGTTCTCGGCGAGCAACTCCGGCGTAAGTCCGGGCAGCATCTCCAGCGCCGGCAGGAAAACGGCCTCCTGCTCGATGATGCGATGGATGGTCAGATCACCGACACTGAACTTCAGACTCATGAGGCAGGTCTCCTAAACAGATTCCAAAAACCATGCAGGCCTTTCCGAATAAAAGCCTGCGGCAAACAAGGCAAGCTCATGCAAGTCTGTTTGCACTTACGTCAACGCTGGCATCGACATCTTCACTGACGGCCGTTCCAGCATCCTTTCATGAAAGGCAGCGAGCCTGGGATAGGCCTTGCGCCAGCCGCAATCGGAAAAGCGGAGGTCGGCGTAGCCGAGCACGCAAGCGAGCCCAATCTGCGTAATGTCGAATGGACCGGTCAGGATCTCCGGCTGGTTCTCGAACAGCGCCATCCCGCTCCAGACCCGGTGCCAGTGGTCGTCGTACCAGGCCTGCCACTTGAGCTCCGGCGGGCGCGTCAGCTTCTCGTACCGGCACAGCACCATCGAATCGAGAATGCCGTTGATCAAAGAGTGATTGGTCTTCACCTTCCAGCGCCGCGGACCATAGCCGGGGATCAGATTGCCCCCGGCCAGGTCGTTGAGATAGTCGACGATGACGTAGGAATCGAGGATCGCATCACCATCATTGGTGATCAGGACGGGCAGCTTCTTCAGTGGCGAGATGCGCGAATAGTCCTCGTTCGCCTGGCCTGGCCCCAAACTCACTGGTACGAGCTCGATCTTATCGATGAGTCCAAGTTCAATCGCGGCAATGCGCACCTTGCTGGCGAAGGGGGAGGCGGACGAGAAAGTGAGTTTCATGCGGATAATTCCTTATCTTGGTGCCGGCAGCCGCATCTTGGTGCCGGCAGCCGCGTCACGCCGCGACGACCTGCTGGCGCTGCTCCCCCAGGCCGTCGATACCGAGTGTGACCACGTCGCCGACGTTGAGGAAGGTTGGCGGCTTCATGCCCATGCCGACCCCGGGCGGCGTGCCCGTGGTGACGATATCGCCGGGCAGCAGTGTCATGAACTGCGAGACGTAGGAGATGCACTTTGCCACCGGGAAGATCATGGTCGCAGTCGAACCGGTCTGGCGGCGCTGGCCGTTGACGTCGAGCCACATCGAAAGCCTCTGTACGTCCGGGATCTCGTCTTTGGTGACAAGCCAGGGACCGAGCGGGCCGAACGTGTCGTGCGACTTGCCCTTGGTCCACTGTCCCAACCGTTCGGTTTGGAAATTGCGCTCGGATACGTCATTGCAGATGCAATAGCCGGCGACATGGTTGAGTGCGTCGGCTTCGGAGACATATTTGGCGCGGGTGCCGATGATCGCTGCGATCTCGACTTCCCAATCGAGTTTGGTCGAGCCGCGGGGTTTCTCGATCGCGTCGTTGGGACCGCAAAGCGAAGTGTTGGCCTTCAGGAAGATGATCGGCTCGGCCGGGATCGGCATGCCGGTTTCCTTGGCGTGATCGGAATAGTTCAAGCCGATCGCCACGAATTTGGAGATGCCGGTGACTGGAGCCCCTAACCGCGGCTTGCCGCTCACGGCCGGCAGCGAGGCGGGATCGAGCTCAGCGAGCCTCCTCAGAGATTCCGGCGCATAAGCATCGCCGTTGAGATCACGCACATGCGCCGAAAGATCGCGCAACTGGCCGGATTTGTCGATCAGGCCAGGCTTTTCCGCACCCTTTTCGCCGTAACGAACAAGCTTCATTGTCGTCTCCCTGCAATGGATATGTTCAACGCATCTATGCTTAGAGTGTGCCTGGGAAGGCGCCGCCGTCGAGCAGAATGTTTTGCCCGGTGATGAAGCCGGCCCTGGTGCCGCACAGGAAGGCACAGGCGTAGCCGAATTCGTCGGGGTTGCCGAAGCGGCCGGCGGGATTGAGCTTCGCGCGTTCCGCCAGAAGCTGTTCCGGTGTGATGCCGCGTTTCTCGGCCTCGGCTTTTGCCGTGCCGCGCAAGCGGTCGGTCTCGAACGGTCCCGGCAACAGCGCATTGATGGTGACATTGTTGATCACCGTCTTGCGAGAGAGGCCAGCAATGAAGCCGGTGAGGCCGGCGCGCGCGCCGTTGGAAAGTCCCAGAATGTCGATCGGCGCCTTGACGGCCCCAGAGGTGATATTGACGATGCGGCCGAATTTTCGCGCCATCATGCCGTCGACCGTCGCCTTGATCAGTTCGATCGGCGTCAGCATGTTGGCGTCGATCGCCTTGATCCAGTCATCGCGCGTCCAGTTGCGGAAGTCGCCTGGCGGCGGGCCGCCGGCGTTGTTGACGAGGATGTCCGGATCGGGGCAGGCCTTGAGCACAGCTTCGCGCCCTGCGGGCGTCGTGATGTCTCCGACGATCTCGGTGACGGTAACGTCAGGGTTGGCTTTCCTGATCTCGTCTGCCGTCTTCTTCAGCGCTTCCGCGCCGCGGGCAGTCAGCGTGACATGGACACCTTCATTGGCGAGCGCCATGGCGCAGGCGCGGCCCAAACCCTTGCTCGATGCGCAGACAATAGCGCGGCGACCTTTGATCCCAAGATCCACAGCTCTACTCCCATGATGTCAGTTAGGTTCTGAAGAGTTCGTCATTCTAGCCGACGTCGCAGGCCCTGGTAAGCCCTGCAGCTTGCATCAGGCGAAATCAAAGGTATGAATGCGCGTAATTCAAATTGTCGGGAGGATTGCATGTCGGATTTGTTTGATGTCAGCCAGGAGACCATCCTGATCACTGGCGCAAGCCAGGGACTGGGACGACATTTTGCGCGCCTTCTGGCCGCGCAGGGTGCAGCAGTCGTGCTCGCAGCGCGACAGACCAACAAGCTGAAGGGCGTTGAGGAGGAGATCCGCGGGAAGGGCGGCCGCGCTGCGGTGGTCGCGCTGGACGTGACCGACGTCGCTTCGATCGGCAAGGCTGTCGATGCCGCGGAGGCCGCGCTTGGTCCGATCACCGTGTTGATCAACAATGCCGGCATCACGGTCGAGAAACGCGCGACTGACGAGACCGAGGCCAATTGGGATGCCGTGATGGCTACCAATCTCAAGGGTGTCTATTTTCTCAGCACCGAGGTTTCTCGTCGGATGATCGCGCGGCAGCAGGCGGGCAATATCATCAACATCGCTTCCATCATAAGCTTCAGCGTGATGAAGACCCTCTCGCTTTACGCGATCTCCAAAGCCGGCGTTGTCCAGACGACAAAGGCGATGGCGCTGGAACTGGCTGGCAATAACATCCGCGTCAATGCGCTGGCTCCGGGCTACATCGACACCGACATGACCCACGATCTCTGGTCGACGCCGGCCGGTGAGCGCCTGATCAAAGGCATCCCGCAGCGCCGTATCGGTGCGGAGTCCGATCTTGACGGAGCGATCATGCTGCTGGCGTCAAAGGCCTCCCGGTACATGACCGGCAGCGTGGTGACGGTGGACGGCGGGTTCTTGCTGAAATGAGCCTGGTCGCAGCGGTGGCGTCATGACGGCGTGATCTGCCGCCGCCTTGACGCAAGAGATGAAGAATAATACATGGAGGGCGGCTGGGGCTTAGAGCCCCGTAGATTTCCCGCCGCAATTGTCCTGGGATAGCTCGCGCGAAGCGGAGATATTTGTGGGAAGCGGCTGCTCTGGTTCGCGCGGCTGGCTTTGCCTCAATGCACCTTTCCTGACCGTAACTGGAATTTCACCGCCAACACATCTATCGCTGTTTGCCGAACGACTTTTTATTCGGGGTTTGGGATTTCGTCATGACATCAACGGCCTACAGCTCTTTCCAAAAGTTCCTGCACTGGGCGATCTTCGTGCTCATCGTCAGTCTTTGGGGCATGGCCCATCTACGCGGTTATTTGCCGAAGGACGATCCGGGCCGCAGCACGATCATAGGTCTCCATATTTCCTTTGGCCTCCTGCTGCTTTTTCTCGTTGTTCTGCGCGTGGTGTGGCGCCTTGTCCAAGGCGCTCCTGATCTGCCTGCCGGCAC